>JAEIGA010001559.1_pt1 | contig 35822 bp, 59 predicted proteins | sample 9270691 | NCBI WGS metagenome assembly JAEIGA01 (sample SAMN17057246, study PRJNA624740) | gut metagenome | biome: biome; isolation source: fecal sample | host: Bos grunniens | place: China: Xizang | collected 2019
AAGGCTTACAATCGTGGGGGATTTTTAAGGGAGGGGGCAAAATCCCGTGACGGAACAGGGATATTCGCGAGAGATCAAGAAGAGATGCGAGGCGCTGGGCACGTGGCGGGACGAATTCGCGCGGCCGCTGAAACGCCTGGCGAAGATCTACTGCCGCATCGATGCGGTGGAGGAAGAATTCGAGCGCAGCGGCGGGCACGCGATCGTGAAGCACACCAACAAGGCGGGCGCGACGAACGCGGTGCGCAATCCCTTCCTGGTGGAGATCGACCTGCTGTACGACCAGGCGCTCACATACGAGCGCGAGCTGGGCCTGACGCCGGCGGCGCTGCGCAAAATCAACGAGGACGCGCTGAAGCCGCGGCGAAAAGCGTCGGGACTGGAGAACGCGCTGCGGCTGCTGGAGGGGTAAACGATGCACACGCAGGAGGAACTCGCGGCCATGTGCCGCCGCGAGGGCGGGTGGATCATCACGCCGGAGGGCGAGCAGCTGCCGGATCACATCGAGGGCAAGTACGCGCGGGAAGTCATGGCCTACGCGACCGGCGTCGCGTGCGGCGAGATCGTGGCGGGCATAGATCGGATGCTGGGATGCATCCGTTTTTTGCGTTTCCTGACGCGGGAGGATCTGACGGTATCCGCCAAGGAGGCCGACTTCGTGATCGGCCTGATCGAGAGCACATTCCGGCACCGCCAGGGCGAGGCGCTGGACGGGCACCCGCTGCGGGGCGAGCCGCTGAAGCTGGAGCCGTGGCAAAAGTTCATCATCTACGGCATCCTGATCTTCTACCTGAAGGGCACGACGGAACGGATCGTAAAAGAGGCATTCATCTTCGTGCCGAGGAAGAACGGCAAGACGATCCTCGTGGCCGCGCTGGCCTGGGCGCTGACGATCCTGTCCAGGAAGAGCGGAGCGAAGTGCTACGTCGTGGGCGCGGCGCTGAAGCAGGCGCTCGAAACCTTCTCCGACTGGCAGTACGTGCTGGAGAACAGCCTGTACGACGGACGCAAAGAGGCGGAGCGCGACGGCTGGCGGATACTCGCCAACAGCGTGGAGCACTCGATCAGCAACGAGGACATACTGGGCGGGAGCATTGCGCTGCACGCGCTGCCCGGCAACCCGGAAAAGCAGGACTCATTCAACGCGCCGTACATCATCGCGGACGAGGTGCACGCCTACAAAAGCCCGGTGCAGTACAACGTGCTGAAGGAAGCCGGGAAGGCGTACACGAACAAGCTGGCGGCGATCATTACGACGGCAGGCGACAGCGGAACCGGCTTTTGCGCGCAGCGCGTGGAGTACTGCCGCAAGGTGCTGCGCGCCACGGTGAAGGACGACGGGTACTTTATCTTCATGTGCAGCGCGGACAAGGACGAGGCCGGGAACGTGGAATTCACCGACGCGATCCAGCACCAGAAGGCGAACCCCAACTACGGCGTGACGATCCGGCCGGACGACATCATGGCCGAGGCGGTGCAAGCGCAGAACGATCCGCAGCAGCGGAAAAACTTCCTCGCGAAAAGCCTGAACGTGTTTACGAGTGCCATGACGGCGTATTTCAACATCGACGAATTCAGGCGGAGCGACGAGGCGGCCGGCGCGGCGCTGGGCATCGATCCGGGCTGGAGCACGGACGAGAAGCTCCGGCACCTGGCGCGGCTGGGCATCGAATGGTACGGCGGTGCCGACCTGTCCAAGCTCCACGACCTGACGGCTGCGGTGCTGCACGGGCAGTACAAGGGCATCGACATCGTGATCCCGCACTGCTGGTTTCCCATCGTCGCCGCGACGGAGAAGGCCGACAAGGATCAGATCCCGCTCTTCGGCTGGCGGGACGAGGGCTGGCTGGACATGTGCAACGCGCCGACCAACGACCACATGGCCGTGGTGCGCTGGTTCCAGGCGATGAAGGCCCGCGGGTTCAAAATCAAGCAGGTAGGGCACGACCGGAAATTCTGCCGGGAGTACTTCGTGGGCATGAAGCAAGCGGGCTTCCGCATCGTGGATCAGCCCCAGTACTTCTACAAAAAGAGCGAGGGCTTCCGTCACATCGAGAAGCAGGCGAAAAACAAATGCCTGTACTACCTGGACGCGGAGCCGTACGAGTACTGCGTGAGCAACGTGCGCGCGATCGAGAAGACCGACGACATGGTGCAGTACGAGAAAATCCAGCCGGCGCACCGCATCGACGTGTTCGACGCGGACGTTTTCGCGTGTATACGGATGCTGGAGGACATGGAGCGTGGAAAGCGCGCTTCGAGCTGGTGGGGAGAGGGTGATGGTGACAAGTGAGCAAGAAGACCAAGAGAACGCGGCCCGAGGTGAGGGCGTCCACCGCCGGCGGAAGCGTGGCGCTGTGGCTGAACGACGGCGACATCTGCTGCGCGGGCTATACCCGACTGAGTGACTGCCCGGAAATCCAGACCGCGTGCCTGCGGATCGCTGAGCTGATCGGGAGCATGACGATTTACCTGATGAGCAACACCGACCAGGGCGATATACGGATCACCAACGAGCTGAGCCGGACGATCGACATCGCGCCCAACGGAAACATGACGCGGGCGCAGTGGATGACGGCCATCGTGATGAACCTGCTTTTGTACGGGCACGGCAACAGCATCGTAGTGCCGCACACGTACGAGGGCATCATACGCAGCCTTGAGCCGATCGGCGCGGATCGGGTGCAGCTGATGCCGGTGCCGGGCAGCTACCGGGACTACCGCGTGCTGATCGACGGCGTCTCGCGCAACCCGGACGACCTGATCCACATCGCGTACAATCCCGACCCGGTTTACCTGTGGCGCGGGCGCGGGGCGACGGTGACGCTGCGGGAGATCGCCAACAACTTGAAGCAGGCGCAGAAGACGGAAAACGCCTTCATGGCCAGCGAGTGGAAGCCGTCGATCATCGTGAAGGTGGACGCGCTGACGGAGGAATTCGCCAGCCCGGAGGGGCGGCAGAAGCTGCTGGAGAGCTACATCAACCCAGCGACGCCAGGCCAGCCGTGGATCATCCCGGCGGAGGCGTTCAGCGTGGAGCAGGTGCGGCCGCTTTCGCTCAACGACCTGGCGATCCGGGACACGGTGGAGCTGGACAAGCGCACCGTGGCAAGCGTGATCGGCGTGCCGGCCTTTTTGCTGGGCGTGGGCGAATTCAACCGCGACGAATGGAACAACTTCGTGCAGACCAAGGTGCGCGGGATCGCGATGCTGATCCAGCAGGAGCTGACCAGGGCGCTGATCATCAGCCCGAAGTGGTATTTGACCTTCAACCTGTGGAGCCTGATGGACTACGATCTCAAGAGCACCAGCGACATCCTGCTGGCCGGCGCGGATCGCGGGTACGTCAACGGCGACGAGTGGCGCGACCGCATGCACATGGCACCCGCGGGCCTCAAGGAGTTCAAGGTGCTGGAGAACTACATCCCGGCGGACATGTCCGGCGCGCAGAAGAAACTGGTGCAGGGCGGTGACGGCGCGTGAAGATCAAACTGGACTGCCCGCACGCCAGCTACGGCGAGGGCATGAAGATCCGATGCGGCAAACTGGACGGCGGGCTGTGCCCGCACCAGTACTTCCGCAGCTGCAAGGGCTGGTGGGCGCTGACAGACAGGGCGCGAGAGTGCCCGAAGAGACGGGAAGAGACGACAAAGTGACGAAGGAGATGGAGCAAATGGAGCGCACAACGCGCCAGACCCGCACCGTGGGCACGCGGTTTGAGGTGCGGGAAGCAGAAGGCGGGAATCCGCACATCAGCGGGTATTTCTCCGTCTTCGACTCAAATTACGAGATCGCGCCCGGCATGAGCGAGAGCATCGCGCCCGGCGCTTTTTCGAGGACGCTCGGCAACGACATCCGCGCACTGGTAAACCACGACACCACGCTCGTCCTGGGGCGGAACACGGCGGGCACGCTGGAACTGAAGGAGGACTCGCACGGCCTGTGGGGCGACATCCAGATCAATCCGAACGATCAGGATGCCATGAACCTGTACGAGCGGGTGCGGCGCGGCGACGTGGATCAGTGCAGCTTTGGGTTTGAGATCGTCAGCGAGGAAACCGAATTCCGCGACGACGGCTCGATCCACTGGCGGATCACCGAAGTGAACCTCTTTGAGGTGAGCGTCTGCACTTTCCCGGCGTATGAGGCCACGAGCGTCAGCGCACGGGAGGCCCAGCGCGACGCACTCAAGGCGAAGCGGCTGGAGGAAATCAAGGACAAGCTGAAGGGAGTGCTGCATCATGGCGCTTAAGGTGCTGCTGCTGCGCAAGCAGCTGGAGAACAAGCGCCGGGAGCTCGCCGACCTGACGGCCAAGGACGCCGACTTCGCGAAGCGCGAGGCTGAGATGGAGGCCGCCATCGACGAGATCACGAGCGACGAACAGGTGAGCACGGTGCAGGAGGCTGTGGACTGCCTGCGCACCGAGATGGACGCGCATCAGGCCGCGAAGACCGAGCTGGAGCGCGCCGTGACCGAACTGGAGGGCGAGATCGCCCAGGAAGAGGCCGCGCAGGAGACTGAGCAGCCGAAGAACGAGAAAGAGCATGGAAAGGATGAGGACAATATGAACGACATTCGTGAAAACACCGCCGGCATGGCCGTACGCGACCGCCTGGCGCAGATCGTCACCCGCGACGACGTCAAGGGCTACCTCGGCGAGATCCGCACCTGCATCAAGGAAAAGCGCGCGCTGACCAACGTCGGCCTGACCATTCCCGAGGTGCTGCTGGGCCTGCTGCGTGAGAACGTGATCAACTACTCCAAACTTTACCGCCACGTCTTCGTGCGCCGCCTGTCCGGCGACGGCCGCCTCGTGGTGATGGGCACCGTGCCCGAGGCCATCTGGACGGACTGCTGCGCCAACCTCAACGAGCTGGATCTGGCCTTCTCCGACGTGGAAGTCAACTGCTGGAAGGTGGGCGGCTACTTCGCCGTCTGCAACGCCACGCTGGAGGACAGCGACATCGATCTGGCCAGCGAGCTGGTCACCGCCCTCGGCCAGGCCATCGGCCTCGCGCTGGACAAGGCGATCCTGTACGGCACCGGCTCCCGCATGCCGCTGGGCATCGTGACCCGCCTGGCGCAGACCTCCGAACCCGCCGGCTACTCCACCACGGAGCGCGCCTGGGTTGACCTGCACACCAGCAACATCAAGAGCATCGCCGACAACGTCACCGACGCGGCCCTCTTCAAGGCCCTCGTGATCAACGCCGGCGCGGCCAAGGGCAAGTACAGCCGCGGCGAAAAGGTTTGGTGCATGAACGAAGGCACCTACACCAAGCTGATCAGCAACGCCCTGACCATCAACAGCGCGGGCGCGATCGTGGCCGGCGTGCAGGCTGAGATGCCCGTCATCGGCGGCGTGATCGAGGTGCTGAACTTCATCCCCGACAACGTGATCGTGGGCGGCTACTTCGACCTGTACCTGCTGGCTGAGCGCGCGGGCGAGCGCTTCGCGACCTCCGAGCACTACAAGTTCCTGGCCGACCAGACCGTCTTCAAGGGCACGGCCCGCTACGACGGCAAGCCCGTCATCGCCGAGGCCTTCGTGGCCATCGGCCTGGGCGGCGTGACGCCCAACGCGACCATGACCTTCGCGCCCGACGACGCCAACAGCGTGCAGAGCCTGGCGATCAACACCCAGACCGCGACGGTGAAGGTGAGCAGCTCCATCCAGCTGTACGCCATCACCGCGCCCGGCAGCGCCCCCGTCGTGTGGACGAGCGGCACCACCGCCAAGGCGACCGTGAACAGCTCGACCGGCGTCGTCACCGGCGTATCCACCGGCACCTCCACCATCACCGCCACCTGCGGCACCCTGACCGCGAGCGCGCTGGTGACCGTGCAGGCCGCGGACGCCTGACGCAGGCATAAGGAGGAGGAGCTGACATGAAAACCCTGATCGCAATCCCGTGCATGGACATGGTGCACACGCTCTTTATGACGAGCATCTTAGGGTTGAAACACCCGCCGGGGATCGAGTTTGGAGTGATCAGCTCCTCCCTCGTGTATGACGCACGCAACCGACTGGCGACCAAGGCGATCGACGAAGGCTTCGACCGCGTCTTTTGGATCGACTCTGACATGTACTTCGAGCCGGAGACAATGGAAAAGCTGGAGGCGGACATGGACACCGGGCTGGACTTTGTCTGCGGGATCTACTTCACGCGCAAGGCCCCGGTGCTCCCGTGCGTATACAGCGCGCTCGAGGTGCGGAAGAAAAGCGGCATCGACACGCCGACGGCCACCGCCTACAAGGACTACCCCAAGGATTCCCTGTTCGAGGTGGCAGGTGCCGGGTTTGCGGGCGTGATGACATCGACAAAGCTCCTGCGCGACGTAGCGGACGCCGGAAAGTTCCCGTTCAGCCCCATGCTGGGCTGGGGCGAGGATTTCTCCTTCTGCCTGCGCGCGCGGGCGCTGGGCTACAAGCTCTGGTGCGACAGCCGGATCAAAATCGGGCACATCGGCCAGAGCATCGTGGACGAAGCAGCGTGGGAGGCGCAGAAGAATGAGCGCAGTTAACGAAGATACCGCGCTGGCACTGGTAAAGGCGCGGCTGAACAGGCTGGCCGGCGACACCACGCTGGACGAATATCTGACGGCGCGCATCCGTGGCGCGATCGGCGAGATCGAGGCGACCGGCATCGTACTGACGGCGAGCACCGAGGATCTGATGCTGGTGGTGGACTACGCCGTGTACCAGTACCAGAACCGCGACAGGCCCGGCGGCATGCCCGACTGGCTGCGGCTGCGCCGGCGCGAGCGCTGGGTGCAGCAGGGGGTGAGCGAGTGATCCTGGACAAGGGCATCGCGACGCTCTACCACAAGCTGAACACGGCAGGCCCGGGCGAAAAGCCGACCTTCGAGGACGTGATGTATTGGCAGAGCTGGTACGGCGAACTGGAGTTTGAGACGGCACCGACACGGCCCACCGACACGCGCGAGGAGATCGCGCACGCGGCGCGGGTGCGTGTGCTGCAAAACCGCGGCATCACGAACCACGACCGCATCGAGCTGGCGGAAACCGGCGGCGAGGTAACCGTGTACGAGGTGGGCAGGGCCTACCACGGCACCGACGGGGAGAGCGGCGAGCTGATCTCCGACCTGACGCTGGAGGTGGTGGCACCGTGACAATCAGCGACATCAAGGCGCTGGTGGTGGCCGTCGACCCAAGTGCGGGGCACTACGACAGCGCGCTGCGCACCAGCACGGCGTACACGGTATGGCGCGAAGTGCGGCAGCTGGATCTGATGGCCGACAACGGGCACGAGACGGGCTGGGCGTTCCAGATCGATCGTTTTAGCAAGGCGGAGGGCGACAGCATCGCAGCGCAGATCCGCACCGCGCTGGAGGCCGATCCGCGTGTGGCGTACAGCTACGAAGTGGACTACGAGCCAGACACGGGATACATCCACCACATTTTCGACTGCGAGGGCTACTGAGATGGCGCGCTTCGACACAACCGGCCTCAACGAGGTGCTGCGCGAAATGCAGCGCATGGGCCTGATGACCGGCGAGGTGGCGGAGGCCATGATCAAAACCGGCGCGGAATATGTGAAGCTGGCATGGCAGCAGGCGGCGGACGAGTGCGATCACCGGGTGACCGGCGACATGATCAACTCGATCGGGTACCCGCGCCAGCCGCAGAACATCGGCGACGGCCTGGCCATCGACATCTACCCGCAGGGCAAGGATCACAAGGGCGTGCGCAACGCGGAAAAGGCCTTCATCCTTCACTATGGAAGCAGCAAGCTCAAGGGCAGCCGGTGGGTGGACAGGGCCGACGAGATCAGTGAACAGACGGCCATCCCTGCAATGGAGAACGTATTCTACACGTACGTAGAGACCGGCAGGATCAACGAAACCGCGCCGATGGCATACGCCAGACGGCGATGAAGGGAGAGACAGCAACATGGCAATGGTAGGCATGCTTCACCCGGTGGCTGCGACGATCAGCTCCGAGGTGGAGGGCAGCGCGATCACCTACAGCGCGGGCATGGTGATCGGCAAGGCGATCAGCGCGAACATCACGATGGAGCGCAATGACAACCCGCTCTACGCGGACGACAGCATCGCCGAGACGGACAACGGCATCACGGGCGGCAGCATCGAGGTGAACACGGACGACCTGCTGGAATCCGTGCGCAAATACATGCTGGGCCTCAAGGACGTGACCGTGGGCAGCAACACCGAGTATGACGAGACCGAGGAAGCGGCCCCGTACGTGGGCTTCGGCTTCATCCAGGTGCGGCGCAAGAACGGCGCGACCAGCTACAAGTGCCATTGGTTCCACAAGGTTATCTTCGGCGAGAGCAACGAGAGCGCCCAGACCAAGGGCGAATCGATCGAGTGGCAGACCCCGACGATCACCGGCCGCATCATGGGCGTGCGCAACGACAGCAGCATGGTGGCCAAGTACCGCCGCATCGCCGTCTTCGACACGCTCGCCAGCGCGACCTCGTGGATCAACGGCAAGGCCGGCATCACCTGACCGACGGACGGAGGTAAAGATGGTACACGTGAGCATTGGCGGCCGGCGTTTTGCGCTGGCCTTTACCCTGGACGCGCTGGACGGCTTTGAGAAGGCCTTCGGCGCGGCGGTGGACAAAAAGACGCTCGCGGAGAAGATGGGCGACCGGCACGCGCTGGTCGCCCTCCTTCGCATACTCGCGGAACAGGGCGAGGCGCTGGAGGGGCGCGAGCTGGACATCGACGAGACGTGGATCGCCCGCAGGATACCCGTGGGCAGGCTGCCCAAGATGCAGGAGGCGGTGCTGGCCGCCATCACGGAGGGCCTGCGCATGGAGACGGAGAACGCGGGCGAGGATGAAGAGATCGACGTGGTGCTGGAGCAGCTCAAAAAAAAAGAGCCAACGGACGCCTGAGCTACCGGCAGATCATGGCCTACGGCCTGATCGCGGGGCTGGAGCCGTCCGGGATGGGCAAATTTGCACCCGGGATGATCTGCGATCTCTTCATCTACCGGCAGCGGTACGATGATGAGGAGCACGGCATCAAGCGCACGCGGCGACAGCGCTGCGCGGACTGAGGGAGTGTGACGCATGGCGACGCGTGAGATCAAAACCAAAATTGTCCTTGAGGGCGAGCAGCAGTACCGCCAGCAGATGACGGACGCGGCAAACGCCATCAAGGTGCTCAACGCGCAGCAGAAGGCGGCGGTGGCGGAAGCCAACGCCGCCGGCGACGCGCAGAAGGCGGCCGCCGAAAAGGCCAAATACCTGGAGCAGAAGATCGCGGAGCAGCGCAAGGCCGTGGAAGCCGCGGAGGCGGCCATTAAACAGCTGACTGCGGACGGCGTGCAGCCCAACACCAAGACGATGCAGACCTGGCAGCGCAAGCTGGCAGACGCGCAGACCGGCCTGTACAACATGCAGGGCGAGCTGAAGGACACGAAGGCCGAGCTGGAAAACGAAGGCGCGCAGGTAGAAACCAACACCGAGCAGACGGGCAAGATGGAAGAGGCGCTCGACAACGTCAACATGAACGTCTCGCTCGACAATGTGACGAAGGCCATCGACGCGGTGGCCGGCGCGCTGACCAGCGTGATCCGCGGCGTGGCGCGCGCGGCGAAGGCGCTGTGGGACTGGGAAAGCGAGGGCGCGGACTGGGCGGACGAGCTGATCACGCAGTCGAAGCAGCTGGGCTTTGACGTGGAGACGCTCCAGGCGTGGAAGTACGCCTCGCTGTTCATCGATACGGAAGTAGAGACGATCATCGGCGCGCAGGACAAACTGCTCAAGGCGATGCGCAGCACGTCCACCGATACGGTTGATGCGTGGAAGCAGATCGGCATCGCCACGCACAACATGGACGGCACACTGCGCGACTCCCAGACGGTATTCTGGGAAGTGCTGGAAGCGCTCGGCTCGATGGAAGACCAAACCGCGCAGGAAGCGCTGGCGCAGCAGTTGCTGGGCAGGAGCTTCCGAGATCTCAACCCGCTGCTGGAAGCCGGGCGCGACGCGTGGGAGCAGTACGTGGCAGAAGGGCGGGACGTGGCCGTCGTCAGCGCGGAGAATGTGGAAAAGCTGGGCGATTTGGACGACGCGCAGAACAAGCTCCAGGCATCGCTTGATGCGACAAAATACGAGGCGCTGGCTGCGCTTGCGCCCGTGTTTACGGAGATCAGCGCGGCGATGGCAGAAGCGGTGGCGGGCTTCCGGGAATTCCTCCAGACGGAGGAGGGCCAGGCGGCGCTGATGGCGCTGAAGGACTCGCTGACCGGCGTGATCCACGCGATCACCGGCGAAAACGGCGAAGGATTCCAGAAGATCATGGAGCTGGCGACGACAGCCGTGGAAGGCCTGACCGGCGCGCTCAACTGGATCGTAGAGAACTACGAAAAGGTGGCAGCAGGGCTTGTGGCAATAGGCGGAGCGATCGCCGGGCTGAAGCTCACAAGCCTGATCCTCAAAACGGCGCAAGTGATCAAAAACCTGACCACCATCGCCAACTGGGGCAAGGGCGGAGCGGCTGCCGCAGGCGGCAAAGCCGCGGCATCCGGCGGCGGCGCGGCGAAGGCAGGAGCCGGGATCAAGGGCCTGCTGGGCAAGATCGGCAGCGGACTGAGCAGCTTCGGCGCATCTGCCGCTCCCGTCCTGGGCGCGGGCGCTGCGGGCCTCCTTATGGCGGCACCGATCTCCATCGCCGTGGACAACGCCTACACCAAGGCGAGATACGGGGCATATAACAATTTGCTGGACAAGCTGCCGGACATCACGGCGGCGGCTGGCGACACGCAGGAAGCGCAGATCATCAACGCAATGCAGGAAGCGCTGGCCGCGTGGGAGAGCGAAGAGCCGGACATCGATCCGGTGCGCGCCGTCTTCGAGCAGTACGCGGCAGATCTGGCGGAGCGCGTGGGCTTCGACATCGCCGAGGCGCTGGGGAGCGAGCAGTTCCGGGCGCAGGACTGGGCGGACGCCGGCTACGACCTTGTCACCGAACTGGCGGCGGCCATCGAGGCAGGGGAGACCACACCGGCGACGGCTGCGGCGAGCCTGGGCGCGAACGTGGCCTCGAACGTCGCGGCGGGGATCACCTCGAACATCTGGCGGGTGCAGAACGCGATGGCGTCGTTGATCTCCGCGGCGAGCGCGCGGGCGACACTGCCGAGCATCGACACCTCGGGCGCGCGCACCGGGCAGGGCGGCACCACGCTCAACGCCACCATCGTGATGGATCGGCAGAAGGTGGGCCGTCTCGTGTCCCCCGTGGTGGACGGCGTGCTGGGCAGCAAGCTGGGACGGCTGGGAGGATGATAGCATGAGAGAAATGCGGCGGCTCAACGCCTGGCTGAACGGGCAGGATCTGCGCAGCCTCGATCCGCGCATACTGATCCGCGAGATCAACGAGGGCGCGCCGGAGGTGGAGACGGAGTACGGCGCGCACGCGGGCTGGCCCGGGCAGTACCTGCTGGGCAATGAGCGCAGGAGCCGGCGGATCACGATCACCTTCGCGGTGCGCGAGCTGTACGATACGGCGGAGCGGGCGCGCGTGATCGACGCGGTGAACGCGTGGGCGCAGGACGGGTACCTGATGGTATCCTACCGCCCGCAGCGGCGGATCTGGGTGCACCGCGTCACGCCGGCGGCGCCGGACACGATCCGGGACTATACGGCGGTGTACTCCGTGGCATTTGACGCGGCGGCCTCGCCCTACTGGGAGGACGTGACAACCACCAGCTGGACGGCGACCGGAAGCAGCGCAAGCGGCACCCTGTCCGCGCTGGGCAACCGGCCGATCCGCGTGACGGCGTCCGTGGTGCCTTCCGGGACGCTGAACACCTGCACCATCACCGTGGGCAGCACGAGCATGAGCTTTACGGGGCTGTCCTTGGCGAGCGGCAAAACGCTGGCGATCGCCTACGACGAGCAGGGCATCCTCTCGATCAAGGCGGACGGGGCGGGGAAACTATCCTGCCGGAGCGCCGCGAGCAGCGATGACCTGATCGCGCTGCCGGGCGACACGGCGGTGAGCTTTACCGCCGGCGTGAGCTGCGCGGTGACACTGGAGGCGAGAGCGCTATGGCAGTGAGGATGCCGCGCGTGCTGGACGCGAACCTCGGCGAGGCCTTCCGCCTGCGGCCGGTGGAGATGAGCATCACCTTCAATCTGCGCGACGACGACACGGCCACCATCACGCTGCCGGACGACGCGCCGGACGTGCCGGTGCGCACCTTCCTGGAGCTATACACGCCCAAGGGCAGCGCGGGGATGTTCCGCGTGACCAGCATGAGCCGGGACATCTTCAACCAGCGCGTGCTGACGCTCAAATGGGCTTTGTGCACGCTCGAGGACAGCGTGTACAAAGCCCAGCTGGACTACGACGGCACGGTGAGCGGCTTTTTGACGGACGTGCTGGCGCAGCAGACGGTGGCGCGCTGGCAGCTGGGCACGGTGGAGCGCACTGCGGACTTCAAGCACACGGGGATCAATTACACGCAATTATCCGAGCTGATCCGCGTGATGATGGAGGACGATCCGGGCTACTACTTTGAGGCGGACTACAGCACCACGCCGTGGACGCTGAACTACAGGGCGGTACCTTCGTCCGTGGGCTGCGAATTCCGGCTGACGCGCAATGCGGAGACGGTGCAGATCGTGCGCAACGATTCCGAGCTGTGCACGCGGCTGTACCTGAGCGTCTCCACCGAGGAGAAGGAGGACGGCGTGACCGAAACCGTCACCGAGCTGAAGACGTACAACGATACCGCGGCGCAGGCGGTGTACGGCATCGTGGAAAAAACCGCGTCGATCGCCACCGAGGACGTGGCGGACGTGGACGGGTGGGCCGCGCAGTTTTTGGCGGAGCACTCCACGCCGTCGGTGCAAATCGCGATCAGCGCCTTCGAGCTGGCGCGGCTGACGGGCGACACGTGGGATGAGCTGAGCCAGGGCAAGCTGGCGCGGGTGAGTCTCGCGGGCGAACCGCTCGAGGAGCGCGTGATCACCGTGACGTACCCGGATCTGCTGGGCGAGCCGGATCTGGTGCAGGTGCAGCTGGCCAACAAGGCCAGCACCGCGACGGGTGCCATCGCGGACCTGGCGCGCAACGTGCGCAAGCTGGGCGGCGGCGGCGGTGGAGGCGGCGGCGGATACGCCAGCGCAGCGGAGCTGCGGAATGTGGCCACGCTGGTGAGCGGCAACATTACGGACATCACGAAGCTGTTCACGAAAACGGAAATTAACTCGCTGGCGGCGAACGAGACGCTCTACGGCAAGATCACCAGCAACCGGGACGACATCAACACCAACAGCGGGGACATCAGCAACCTGGTGACGAAGACCGCCATCGGGCGGCTGGCGACCGGCGAGACGCTGTACGGCAAGATCGAGGGCAACACCACGGACATCACCTCGATCAACGGCAAGGTGGGATCTGTGCCGGACGGCTCGAACCTGTACAGCCTGCACCAAACCAACGCCAACAACATTTCAGGCATAACCAGCCGAGTGACGACGCTGGAGACCAACACGGCGGACATCAGCAAGAGCGGGAGCGACACGGTGATCCAGCACCTGAGCGTGCCGCAGAGCTTCGACTTCGACGGCAAGAGCGTGAGCTGGCAGAGCAAGAGCGTGCTGACCAGCCTGACGATCACGATGCCCAGCATTACACTGAGCACCGTGCTGAACTTCGTCTACCATATCAGCGGCGCGTGGGACTTCGATCACCTGTCTGCTGTGACGGGCAGCCGCGTGGTCACCGCATACACGGCAGGCAGCGTGACTGGGCCGGGCAGCACGACGATCTACTATCTGGGACGCGTCCCGAACTGATGACATGAATGACGATGAGCTGATCGGGACGCTGATCCGGGACGCGGGCGGCCTGATCGACATGCGCGGGGCGAGCCGGTGCGCGATGATCCTGGACATCGTGGACAGGCTCACGGCGCTGCGGGAGGGCCTGCGGCAGGAGCACCGCATGCACGAGGAGCACATCCGCCTGCTGAGCGGGCAGATCAAGGAGCTGACCACACCGCACCCGCAGGAGGGCGAGCTGGTGGTGGGCGGCCAGACCTACAGACTGGGGGAATGACGATGCTGGAGCAGATGATCAGGCAGGCGATCAGCCGCGTGGACGCGCTGGTGGACGCGCGGGGTGTGCAGAAGTGTGCACTGGCCGTTCAGACAATCGAGGGCCTCAACGCAGCGCTGGACGAGCTGAGCAAGGAGCACCAGGCGCACGATGCGCTGGTGGAGGGACTGCGCAAGCGGATCTCGGAGCTGTCCGGCGGCGACGACACGGAGCAGCTGGGCGAGGAGACCTACACGATCGGGAAGGTGGGCGGATAGCATGGCAGTAATCAAAATCGAGCGCACAGTGGAGCTGACCGGGCCGATCCTTACAGAGGGGCTGAACGGCACGCTTTTCACCACCGAGGGGCAGGCGCACCAGTTCACGATCCACTGCACCCAGGGCGGCGCTGCGGTGACGCTGACTGGCACGGTGAGCGCCAAGTTCATCCGCGAGGAGAGCAACAGCACCATACTGATCTCCGGCAGCCTGAGCAACGGCGCGGCGGTGGTGACGCTTCCTGCGGACTGTTACCACCGAAGCGGGCGCTTCTCCCTGACGATTTTCGTCACGGCCAGCAGCGTGGTGACGTGCATATACAGCGCCACCGGCTCCGTAAAGGCAGCGCAGGCGGGGACGCTGCTCGATACGGGCAGCGTGGTGCCCGACCTGGACACGTTGATCTCCATGATCAACGGCAAGGTATCGAAGGCCGGCGACACCATGACGGGCAACCTGCTGATGAACACGGGCAACGCATATCCCACCATCGGTTTGCTGCGCAGCGACAGCAGCCGCGGCGTGTGGATACAGCCCAACGTCACGGGCGACGCGAAGCTATCCATCTATGAGTACAATGCCGCCGCCACGTACTACGAGCGGTACGATCTGCCGACAATCGCCAGCAATCTCGCGGCGAACGGGATATACGAGATTCTTACGACGAAGCAGACGATCACGAAACCGGCGAACGGCGGGCACGCGGTGACCTCCGTCGGCGGGTACATTCAGATGGGGAAAGTTGTGCTCGTGACGATGACGGTGGTGATTGATACCAACATATCCGAATACTCGGTGGTGGCGGACTCCATGCCCGCCAGTGTTGGTTATCCCGTACTCCAGGGCTACGATACCAGCTACGCTGCGAAGGCATTCAAGCTGGACAGCGGCAAGCTGTACGCGCTGGGCGGCGCGAGCGCCGGCACGTACTACATCAACGGCATATACCTGATGGCCTGACGGGGGTGAACGTATGGCGCATGTGATCGTGGGCAGCGCGCGGATCGACGAGCGCGGCCAGGCGCACGGCGGACAGGCCGGCGACCAGACATACGGCGAAGTCTCCACGCAGAAATGGTACCTGCACAAACAGGGGCGCTGGATCGTACTGCGGCCAAAGCGCGCGTACGACGCGCAGCAGATCGCGAAATGCATGCGCGCGGCGTGCGACAACGGCCACATCGGCTACGATCAGTGGCAGCGCGATACCCTGTACAACGCGGCGAAACCCGTGGGCTTTGACTGCGCGCGTGTGACCAAGGACTGCGAGACGGACTGCTCCGCGCTGGTGCGGGTGTGCCTGGCGTACGCCGGCATCATGGTGGAAAGCTTCCGCACGTACAACGAGCGGCGCGTGCTGCTGGACAGCGGGCACTTTACCGAGCTGACGGGCGACGCATACCAGAAGCGCGAGGACTACCTGCGCACCGGCGACGTGCTGGTGACGCCCTCCTCGGGGCATACGGTGGTGTGCCTCACAAACGGAGATCTGGCCTACAAAACCCCGGAAGAAGCTGCGGAGAAGGAGATGGACGACGACATGGATACGATCAGAACCGGGAGCAAGGGCGCGCAGGTGCGCACGCTGCAACGGCTGCTCAACGCCATCATGGGCGCGGGGCTGGACGTGGACGGGGACTTCGGCCCGGCGACGAAGACCGCGCTGGTGGCCTACCAGAACGCGCGCGGCCTGGAGATCGACGGCATCTGCGGCCCGGCGAGCTGGAAGCGGCTGCTGAAGGGGGAATAATCGATGCCGGAGGGTATCGTCGTTGCCCTGATCGGCCTGGCAGGCTCCGGGATCGGCTCGCTGGTGGGCGTGATGGCCAGCCAAAAGCTGACGCAGTACCGCCTCGAGCAGCTGGAGCGGCAGGTGGCGAAGCACAACAACCTGATCGATCGGATGTACAAGGTGGAGGAGGCGCAGAAGGTGACGGATGAGAAGATCCGCGTCGCCAACCACAGAATCGAAGATCTCGAGAAGAAGGTGGAATAATGGAGCAGAATCGGCTCAAATCGTGGGCGCTGTGGTCTGCCGTGCTGGGCGAGATCGCGTCCGTGCTGGCACTGCTGGGCCTGCTGGAGAAGTGGGGTTTAACCAGCGACATTGTGGAGAAGATCATCGCGATCATCGGGCAGCTGCTGACGCTTTTCGGCATCGTGAACAACCCGACCGTCAGCGATCGACTGTAGTAAGGAAAAGCACCCGGCTGCGTGCCGGGTGTTTTTTCGTGCCCATTGTTAAGACTTTGTACAACTTCAAATAATGCATTGACAATGTACAAAGTCTATGATATAATATACTCGCAAGGTTGAGAGAGGAACCAACAAAAAACAGGAGGTAAAAACCCATGAATTACAGCATTTGCAAGGTGAACAACGAGGGGATCGAGCAGGAGATCTACTGGAACCAGGAAGACGGAATCCTCTACACCGACTACGACGATACCGAAGCCTATGGCGTTTCGCTCGATACGCTTGCGGAAGCACTGGAAGCGGCCGACGCGCTCTGGGCGGGTATGGCTCCCGAGTGGACGGTAGAGCCTGATGCTGTGGACAACGCGGCGAACATCACCAAGGCGGAGCGCGCGTAATGAGCAAGCGGATCGATCTTACGGGGCGGCGGTTCGGGGCGGTCACCGCGCTCCGGCCCGTCCCTCCACCAGAAACGCGAGACCACCGGCCCGGTTGGCTTGTACGATGCGACTGCGGAACCGAAAAGGTAGTGAACGGATCGGCATTGCGGCGTGGGCGTATAACATCTTGCGGGTGTGCAGTGGTTCGCGGCAAGCGCCACAGCGAGGCCATGCTTGCCAAGTGCAGGCACGAGGATTTGATCGGGCAAACATTTGGCGAGTTGACTGCCATCGCCTACCTGGGAAAGAATCGCTGGCGGTGGGTTTGCTCGTGCGGGCGCGAAACCATTGCAAGGGCATCAAACGTAAAGTGCGGCGAGATCAGATCCTGCGGGCACCTTACCAACAATGCCAGGTTGGCACACATTGCGGATGGGGTGCTCGGGCACGCTGACGGCACAAACATCAAGATCATCCAGCACATCATGGATGGAGGGCTGCGAATCAACAACACCACAGGGCACACGGGCATTACGATCCGTAGGTACCAGGCGCACATCGCCTATGCGGCGAGCATTGTAGTACGCCGCAAGTACATTTATCTTGGGCAATACCCAACGATGGAGCTTGCGGTGGCTGCCCGCAAGCGGGCAGAGGATGAGTATTTTGCGCCCATCATCGAGGCAAACAAGAAGGAGGAACAACCATGAAAAAAATCATCAATGGCAAGCTTTATGACACCGACACTGCGCGCGAGATCGACTCCTGGGCCAATCGCATGGATGTGCGCGACTGGCACTACTTCCGCGAGGCACTGTACCGCAAGAAGACCGGCGAGTACTTCCTGCATGGCGAGGGCGGCCCCATGTCCCGCTACGCGGAGCGGGTGGAGCAGAACGGGTGGCGAGGCAGCGAGCGGATCGTCCCGCTCACCTGGGACGCGGCGCGCGAGTGGGCCGAGGCGCACATGGACGCGGACGACTACCAGGCGGAATTCGGAGAGGTGGCGGAGGACGACAGTACATACGCGCTGCATGCTGTGATCCCTGCCGCGCTGGGCGAGAAACTGCGGCGCGCGGCATCGCAGCGTGGGCAGAGCATCACCGATGTGCTGATCGGGCTGTTGAGCGATCTGTAATTTTTGCACACAGATCAAGGGCGGGAGCAATCCCGCCCTTTTCGTGTGCGCCAATATGAATGGCTATCAAGATAGATGTCCGTATTGGCTAAAATGCTAAAAACGCCAGTGGATGGTGACGGTGTCGCCATCGAGCTCGATGCGGTCGATGAGGGCCTCGATCAGGGCGCGGATCTCCGAGTACACGCCGCGGGCGATCACGTCCGCGAAGGAGGAGACGAGTTTTACGGCCTGCTGCTCCTCCATGCCGGCGGTGGCCCTGAGGGTTTCAATTTCGGCCTGTAAGCGCGTTTCACGCTCGGCCAGCGGATTGATCCGGGCGGACAGTTCATCGGGCGTGAGGGCTGTTTGTGTGGCGTACAGATCGAGCAGGCGGCCCTTGCGGCGGCGGACGTCCGCGAGGGTGGATTCCAGGGCGGCGATCTGCTCCTCCGGGTGCGGGCGGCTGCTGACTTCCGGGATGGCGGACGGATCTACGGAGAGCTTTGCGATTTCGCCGAGGATCAGATCGTCCAGCCGCTCCTGCCGCCACGACCTATTCATGCAGCTCGGATCTCGCACCATGTAGGACGAGGATTTGCGGCGGGAGTAGCAGATGTAATAGCGGTATTTCTGCGCCGCGCCGGAGCCGCGGTAGCGCGCACCGCACCGGGCGCACCAGATCAGGCCGGTGAGCAGCGAGTGCTTTCCCGATACCTGGGCGTATTTCTTCGTCAGCTCACGCCGCACGGCCAGTCGCTCCTGCGCGGCCTGCCACGTCTCCATGTCCACGATCGGCTGGTGCAGGCCCTCGTACTGCTTTTTGTTGAAGGCGACTTTACCGATGTACAACGGGGACGAAAGCACCTTCATCACGCGCTTGCCTTCCCAAGGGCCGTGCTTGTGCCGGATGCCGCGCCGATCCAGATCGATGGCGATTTCGTGGATCGGATCGCCGGCGATGAATCGCGAATAGATCTCGCGGATGATGATGGCTTCGTCCGGCACCACGTGCAGCAGGCCGTTCTGGTACTCGTACCCCACCGGCGCAGGGCCTCCGCCGAAGTACTTGCCTTCCTTCGCGCGGGCCTCGCGGCCCATCGTCATACGCTCCCGGATCTGCTCGCGCTCGAGCTGGGCGAACACGGCGAGGATGCCCACCATCGCGCGGCCAAAGGGCGTGCCGGTATCGAAGGACTCCGAAATTGAGACGAATTCGCACGAATGCGCGAGAAAGACGCGCTCGATCAGGTACAGGGTATCCAGCTGCGAGCGGGAGAGCCTGTCCAGCTTGTACACCACCACGCGGGAGATGCCGCCGGCCTCCACGTCCCGGATCAGCTGCTGGAGCGCGGGGCGATCCGTGGAGCCGCCGGAATACCCGGGATCTGTGTACAGCTTGTGATCCGGCCAGCCCATTGCGTTGCAGTAGGAGCGCAGGCGGGAGGCCTGCTCCTCGATGGAATAGCCCTCACGCGCCTGTTCCTGCGTGGACACCCGCGTATACATCGCAATCATTGGAAGGTGCGCGGCGGCTTGCACGTGCCGCACGGACGATACCCGGCGCGCTCGGGGTTATCAGATTCGCGGAAGAAAACCATATGATCCTTCGATACGTTGGCAAGCGTCCGGCAATCTTTGCGGTGGTACGTCTTCGAGGTGGCGACGCCATACATCACCACCGGCTGGGCCAGATAGGCGGCGCGGCGCTTTTTCCGGCGGACGCTGCCGATGATCATCAGGGTGATGATCAGGACGAAAACGCCCACCACGATATACCAGTACTTGATGCCGAAGATGATTGTAATGATTGTGGCCATTGCTACCTCCTCCTCTTCCTGCGGCGCAGCTCAACCTCCACGCCGATGATCTCCACGGGCAGATCGCGCAGCTGGTCTGACGTATACATCAGGGGCGTGTACGCCGGGTTGAGCGGCTGGAGCACCATGCCGGACTCCAGCAGGCGCACGCGCTTGAAGGTGGCATCATCCCCGTTGATGCGCACCGCGCAGTCGTCTCCCGTCTCGCAGCACTCCGATTTGCGCAGGATGATGGTATCACCGTCCAGGTATTCCGGGCACATGGAGTCGCCGCAGACGCGCAGGGCGAAATATTCCGCGCCGCCGTGAGCCCATGTGGCGGGAATATCCTCCCAGTCGATGATCTCCTCGATGGCCTCGAACGGTATGCCGGCGGGTATGCGGCCCAGCACCGGGATGCGCGTCGGCTCCCTGCGCTCGTCGTTGCCGAGGAGATAATCGGAAGAAACGCCCAACACGTCCGCGATGCGCGCCACCATGTCCGAGCCTGGATCTCGGGTGCCGCGCTCCCATGCCGAAACGCTGGCCTGCGATATGTCCGCAGCCTCCGCGAGATCGGCCTGCGTCATCCCGCGCAGGATTCTGGCGCGCACCAAGTTGTCACCGATCACAGCACTTCCCTCCCTTTTATTACTGCATGTAGTATTTTACCGCAAAAATGAAACAATCTCAATATAAAACTGTACGACTTTTGTAATTGCATGCTATTACACAGTGTAGTATAATACAGTATGTAGAGAGCAAACGGAGGTGATAATCACGAACGCAATAAAGTACCACAGGCAGGAAGCAGGATACACGCAGAAGGAGCTGGCCGATCTGGTGGGCACGAGCCAGATGCAGATCAGCCACATCGAAACCGGCAGGAGAATGCCGGCGCTGAAGCTGCTCATGCGGCTGGCGACGGTGCTGGGCTGCACGCTGGACGAGCTGGCGGGCGACTACGCGGAGGAGGGAAGCAAGTGAGGGACATTTTCACGGACGCACAGGTGGAGGAAGAGATCGCGCGGCTCTTGACGTGCGACGCAGTGAAGCTGGCCAAGGCGGAGCAGCGGGTGCTGATGCGCCGGCGGCAGTACATGTACAGCCTGCGGACGATGGAGAAGCGCGGCAAGGTGCTGATGGCGCAGGGCAAGACGCTCGCGGACTACGACGCGAAGGAGGCCGAGGAGGCATGAAGGTGGAGGACGTTGTGCTGCACTGCTCCGGGATGATCAACGGCGCGACGCGCATCGCGATCATGCAGAAAACCGAAAACGGCCCGGATCTGCTGGCCATCGGAGGCAAGTACGACACGCCGGTCACGGCTTACTACGGCAACGAGGTGAGCAGGATCTACTACTTCACCGAGCTGAACGGGCTGGCGATATGGATCACGCACTGACCCGGCACGTGCTGCGCGACGGCACGGCGGCGGACACGATGGAGGGCCGCACGGTGCGGCCGGAGGATGCCCCGGCGGCGTACAGGCTGCTGGGCGAGATCAGGAGGAGGGCATATGGCATTCAACCCCAAGGAGCACATGATGGAGCTGAAGGGCCGGGAGTACTTGCAGGTGGCGTGGCGGCTGGTGTGGCTGCGCGATGAGCACCCGGACTGGCAGATCAGCACCGAATGCGTGGAGTGCGACGATCAGCACGCGCGGTTTATGGCCGCGATCCGCACCGAGGCGGGGCAGCTGATCGCCACGGCGCACGGCAGTGAGACGGTGCGCGACTTTGCGGACTTCTACGAGAAGGCGGAGACGAAGGCCGTCGGGCGGGCGCTGGCCTACTGTGGCTACGGCACCCAATTCGCCGGAGACGAGCTGGACGAGGGCGAGCGCATGGCGGACACGCCGATCGAGCGCAAGAGGGCGGAGATCCGCACGGCCAGCCCCAAGCAGGTGGAGATCCTGGCCCAGTACTACACGGACGCCAACCTGGCGCGGCTGCTGGGCGAGAACGGCGTGGCGCGGCTGGAGGATCTGCCGATGGAGAAGGCGAGCGAGCTGATCGGAAAGATCGCCAAAATCCGCGAGAGGAGGGAGTCACAGTGACGGACGCGCACATGGCTTTCATCGATCTTGTGAGCGTGGAGACGGAGCACGGGCACGTGGTGGCCATCGCGCCGCCGTGGAGCCACCTCAAGCGGGGGCAGGGCGTGGGCATCGAGACGGACGTGCGAAACATCCGCACGGACGGCATGGTGACCGACAGCATGACGGTGCCCGCCGGCGGGGAGGAGGAGACGTTCATCCGCACGCTGTGCGGAGAGGAGCCGCGGCGGATCATGGAGATCGTGAGCCGCGAGCAAGTGGACTGGGGGGACGAAGATGAGTAACGAGCTGATTCGATACGAGGGCGGCAGCCCGATCCTCGACGCCGACACGGCGTACCGGCTGGCCGCGTACGAGGCGACCGCCAAGGAAATCCAGGAGGAGGCCGACCGGCTGAAGGCGCAGATCCTCGCAGAAATGGAGCGCGTGGGCTGCATCCGGCTGGAGACGGAGAACCTGGTGATCAGCTACATCCCGGAGGGCACCCGGGAGAGCTTCGACAGCAAGGCCCTGCGCGAGGAGTGCCCGGAGGTGTACGACGCCTACGCGCGGTTGACGCCCGTGAAGAGCCGCATACTGGTGCGGATCAGGCGCGGGGGTGGCGAGTGATGGAGCGCTGGCAGATCGGCGGGCATGCGGTGGAATTTTACCGCGACACGCACGCCTATCTGGTGGACGGGCGGCAGCTGCCCAGCGTGACGCAGATCGTGCGCTGGGCGCTCGGGGACAAGTACGGCACCGTGAGCGCGGCGCGGCTGCACAAGGCCGCCGAGGCCGGGACGCTGCTGCACGAGTCGATCGAGCGGTACGTGAAAACGGGGCAGATGGAGCCGCCCTCGCGCGAGCTGACCGGGTTTGCGTGGCTGATGCGCCAGTACGGCGCGCGGGCGCTGGCGAGCGAGGTGCCGCTGGTGCTGTCTGTGGGCGGGGAGCCGGTGGCCTGCGGGCGGTGCGATCTGGTACTGGCGCTGGATGGGGATCTGTGCGGCGCGGACATCAAGCGCACGAGTGTGCTGGACAGAGAATACGTGGGCCTGCAGCTCAATTTGTACCGCATCGCGTACCGGCAGTGCTACCACCAGGAATGGCAGCGGCTGTACGGCATCCACCTGCGCGGGTTTACGCGGAGGCTGGTGGAGGTGCCGATCGCGGAGAGCCTGGCGCTCGGGTACGTGGAAGGATGGAGGAGAACGCATGAGGACGAGGAGTTTTAGGGCACCGTGGTGGGTGCTGGCCTGGGTGGAGACGAAGCGCGTGGCGGAGGAGGTGCTGGCGGGATTGGGGTTTGCGGGCATTCTGCTGATCGTGGGGATTGTGGGGGCGATTGCATAATGTTGGGACAGCTTAATATGGACGGACTGGACAAAGTGCAAGTCGCAATCAAGCGCATCAAGGCGTATGAGCCGCCCGAGGGTTACTTCTTGGCCTTCAGCGGCGGCAAAGACAGCGTGGTGTGCAAGGCATTGTGCGACATGGCGGGGGTGAAATACGATGCACATTACAACGTAACGAGCGTTGATCCGCCTGAGTTGGTGCGATTCGTCAAGAGTTTCCCGGAAGTCAGCCTTGACATCCCGCACGACAGTGATGGCAAACCTATAACCATGTGGAACCTGATCGTGAAGAAAAAATTCCCGCCACTGCGCATGATGCGCTATTGCTGTCAGGAACTTAAAGAGGGAAGCGGCGCTGGAAGGTTTGTTATCACGGGTGTGCGGTGGGCAGAATCAACACGCAGGAGCAAAACAAGAGCCGGGCTGGAAATTGGAGAAGGCAAACACGCTAAATTAGATGTGGATGATCCAGACAATCAGGAGAAGGTGATGTTCAGGTTCTGCCCGGCAAAGCACAAGCGTATCTTGAACCCAATCATCGACTGGGAAACTGAAGATGTGTGGGAGTTCATCAAGACGTACAAAATGCGCTACTGCTCACTGTATGACGAGGGCTTCAAGAGATTGGGGTGTATCGGGTGCCCGATGGGTAACACAAAGAACATGACGCGAGAATTTGAACGCTGGCCGCAGTATAAGAAGCTGTATATAAGCGCTTTTGAGCGAATGATACGTGAGCGGGAAAAGGCGGGCTTGGGCAAGATTATGGTCGGCGCATCTCCGGAAGAATGCTTTGATTTGTGGATAAAAGGCAATATAAAAGGAGTGCAGGAAGATGATGAAGCGTGAGCGGCTGATACTGGGGCTGGGGCATTTCGTCGGCGCGGGGGCATTGCTGTACGGCGCGATGGCGGCGAGGTATGTGCGGGGCGATATGCTGGCGGCACTGCTCTTAGCTGGCGGCGTGATGGGGATGCTAATGATGGGGATGATCTGGATGAGCGGAGATCTTGAGTGAAAAAAAGGAGGAGGATATATGAACAAGGTGCTACTGATCGGCAGGCTGACGCGAGATCCCGAGGCGCGGACGAGCCAGGGCGGGGAGCCGGTGGCGCGGTTTACGCTGGCGGTAGATCGGCGGGGCCGGGAGCGTGCGGTGGACTTCATCGGCTGCGTGGCCTTCGGAAAAACCGCGGAGAGCGTGGGGCAGTACCTGCACAAGGGCAACCGCGTGGGCGTCTGTGGGCGCATCCAGACGGGCAGCTACGAGCGGGACGGGCGGAAGGTGTACACCACGGACGTGATCGCGGACGAGGTGGAATTTCTCGAAACCAGGGCTGCCGCCGAACAGGCAGCGGGAGAATACGCGCCGCCGCCGCAGATGACGGAGGTGGACGATGAGCTGCCCTTCTGACGGATTGCGGCTGTACATCCCGGGCACGCCGGTGACGAAGAAGAACAGCATGCAGATCGTCATGGCGGGCGGGCACCCGCGGATCGTGCCCAGCCGCAAATACAAGGAGTACGAGCAGATGGCGCTGCGGGCGATCTGCGGACAGCTGACGCCCGTGGTGCCCATCAGCCGGCCGGTGAATGTGCGGTGCATCTACAAAATGCCGACGCGGCGGCGGATCGACCTGGTGAACCTGCTGGAGGCCACGTGCGACGTGCTGGTGCGCGCCGGCGTGATCGAGGACGATCACAGCGGCATCGTGGCCGGGCACGACGGCAGCCGCGTGGCGTACGACAAGGAGAACCCGGGGACGGAGATCCTGATCAGCGAGATGGAGGAGGTAAAACCATGAGCAAGATCAACCAGGAGGCGCGCGTGCTGGACTACATGGCTACGCGCGGCGGGATCACGCAGCTGGAGGCGCTGCGGGACATCGGCGTGGCGAGGCTGGCGAGCCGGATCAGCTCCCTGCGCAAGGACGGCTGGCCGATCGCGTGGGTGTGGGAGCACGGGCGGAACCGCTACGGCGAGAAGTACCACGTGAAGCGCTATTTTCTGGAGGACGGAGAGTATGTGGCGGGGACTGAGACGGACGCAGCGACTTAAATGGCGCAGGATGGTGGCGAAGAGCCACACGCCGGCGGCCTGGGGCGAGCGGTACCGGCTGTGGGGGGTGTGCAGCTGATGGCGGAGCGGAGGATGTTTTCCAAGAAGATCGTCGAGAGCGACGCCTTCCTCGATCTCCCTGCGGGCGCGCAGGCGCTGTACTTCCACCTGGGCATGGCCGCAGACGATGACGGCGTGGTGAACTCGCCCAACGCGATCCGGCGCACCGTGGGCGCGGAGAGCGAGGATCTGAAGCTGCTGATCGAGCGGGGCTTTCTGATCGACTTTCCCAGCGGCATCGTGGTGATCAAGCACTGGCGCATCAACAACAGCATCCAGAAGGATCGCTACCGGCCCACAGCCTACACGGACGAGATCAACCAGCTGGCCGTGAAGCCGAACGGCGCGTATTCACGGCGTTGTATACAGAATGTATCCAATCTGTATACAAAGTGTATCCAATCTGGATACAAAATGGATACACAGGTAAGGTTAGTAAAGGAGAGGAAAGGAGAGGAGAGTCAAGGAGAGGAACCGCCCGCCCCGGAAACCGGGTTTGAACCGCCTACGACGGAGGAGGTGGAGGCGTACGCCAGGGAGGCGGCGATCCGCCTGGACGCGGCGCAGTTCGTGGCGTACTACAGCTCCAACGGCTGGCTGGTGGGGAACCGCACGCCGATGCGGGACTGGAAAGCAGCCGCGCGGAGCTGGGCAGCGCGGGACAGGGCGAACGGGGGATATTCACCGTTTGACAGGCGGACTGGGCTGACGGCGCAGGGATACACGCAGAGGGCCTACGCGGGCGACATGATCAACCTGTTTGAGGACGAGGAGGCGAGTACATGAAGAAGATCATCCACATCACGCTGGAGGACTACGATGAGGCAGTGCAGGCGGTGATCCGCGAGCTGGAGGAGAAGGCGCGGGGCATGGGCGAGGAGCGCGTGATCTTCCACACGGGCGGCATCACGTACGCCGGCGCGGTGATGCTGAAGCTGTTTGAGGGAGAGGAGGAGGACGTGTGACCAGGGAGCAGGCGCGTGAATTTACGGCCTTTGCCGGGGACTGGGCGGCGCACTACGCGGCGTACTACCACTGCGACGAGGAGGATGTGCCGATCGACATCGCGGTGGCGGTGGCATCGAGCATCGCGTCGGACACGGACGAGCAGGCGACCCGGTGGCAGCGCCGGGCGCGGGCCTTTGTCGAGCGCTGGCGGGAGGAGGCGGGCGCATGAGCGGCGGGCGCTTCCTGGCCGCGCGGGCGGTGGCGCAGATCGATCCCAAGGACGGCAGCACCGTGGCGGTGTACATGTCCATCAGCGACGCGGCGGCGAGCGTGGGGCTGCCCAACAACGGGCGGATCACGGACGCGTGCCGGTACGGGTACCGCGGGGCGAAGGCGGGCGGATACATGTGGATCTATGTCGCGCCCAAGGACAACCGCGGCGCGGGCACGCCGGTGGTGCGGATCGATCCCGTGACGCTGCGGGCCGAGGCGGTGTACCAGAGCATCTCGGACGCGGCGGAGATGATCGGCCGGACATCGGGCGCGATCAGCAAGTGCTGCGACGGCAAGACGCAGGTCTGCGGCGGATGGTACTGGCGGCGGGTGATGGGCACGCACTCCGCGGTGCAGCTGCGGGTGCAGGCGACGAAGCTCCACCTGCTGCGCCGGGCCTCCGAGGCGGCCAAGCGCTTTTCAGAGTACGAGGCGGGCCTGATCGAGAAGAGCGAGAAGGCGTACCGCGATACGGGGCGATCCCGCTGGGACAGGATCATGGCGGACATCGCAGCGGGCAAGACGGACGAGCAGATCGAGGACAAGTACAAGCACCTGGGCATGCGGCCCGGTGACGCGACGGTATACAGGCGGGTGCACGAGCACAGGATCAGCCGCGGGACGTACGGAACCGCAGATGACCTGTACGCCGGCGCGCTGTTTGCCGGGCTGATGGGCACCTGCGAGGGCAAGAGCGGGAAGGACGTGATCAAACTGTGAGATTTTTCACATACCTGTGCATGTGGCGGCGGCCGGCGCGCGGAACGGTGCCGATGCGCGGACTGTGGCACATCGTGGACGCGGAGATGCCGGACTCGCACGGCATGGTGGAGTACACGCGCAGGCTGGAGCCGTGGGAGGAGAAAAAGTACGCCCTGCGCTACGACGGGGAGTACGAGATCGGGGAGGCGGGCGCATGATCCGTGTGACGCTGGACGAGGGAGCCTACGCGCCGACCAGGGCGCACCGGCAGGACGCCGGGCTGGACTTGCGGGCGGTGGAGGCGGCGGACATCGCGCCGGGCGGATCGCATACCTTCCGCACCGGGGTGCACGTGGAGATCCCGGACGGGTGCTGCGGGCTGCTGGTGGCCAGATCCGGCCTCAACATCCATCAGAACCTGACGAGCACGGGCCTGATCGACTGCGGGTACACGGGCGAGATCCGCGTGAAGCTCTACAACCACGGCGTGAGGACGTACCACGTGGCCGAGGGCGACAAGATCAGCCAGCTGGTGATCCTGCCGTGCAGCACGGAGCCGGTGGAGGTGGTGCGCAGCCTGGGCGAGAGCGAGCGCGGGGACGCGGGATTCGGGAGCAGCGGGAGGTGAGCAGGTGGCGGCATTTGACGGCACCCAGCTGAGGCTGGAGGACGTAGCCGAGGGCGCGGAGTACAAGGCCTTCGTGGAAAAGTTCAAGCCGCGCAAGACCACGGACGACTGCTACACGCCGGACAACATCTACGAGGCCGTGGCCGGGTGGGTGCATGACGAGTACGGGGTGGCGCGGGAGGACATGGTGCGGCCCTTCTGGCCGGGCGGCGACTACGAGCGCGAGGAGTACCCGGACGGCTGCTGCGTGGTGGACAACCCGCCTTTCAGCATCCTGGCGCAGATCATGGACTTCTACAACCGGAGACGCGTGCGGTTTTTCCTGTTTGCCCCGACGCTGACGCTGCTGGCCGGACGCAGGCGCGATACCTGCTATATCGCGGTGGGCGCGAAAATCACCTACGCCAACGGCGCGGACGTGAACACCAGCTTCGTGACGAACCTGGACGATGCGCAGCTGCGGAGCGCGCCGGAGCTGTACCGGCGGGCGAAGGTGCAGAACGACATCAACGAGCGGGCCGCGCACAAGGAGCTGCCCAAGTACAGCTACCCGGACGAGGTGCTAACGGCTGCGGCGGCCTACCGCTACAGCCAGCACGGGATCGACTACCGGCTGGCGCGGGAGGACTGCATTTTCATATCGACCATGGACGCCCAGCGGAGCGCTGGGAAGTCGATCTTCGGAGGAGGATTGCTATTATCAGAGCGTGCGGCGGCAGAGCGTGCGGCGGCAGAGCGTGCGGCGGCAACGGCGTGGCAACTTTCTGACAGGGAGCGCGCGATGATCGCGCAACTGGGAGGTGATGGCGGGTGACGACGAAGGAGTACCTGATGCGCGCCTGGCAGATCGAGAGAAAGATCGACAGGAAGATCGAGGAGCGGGAGGCGCTGCGGGCGCGGATGCTGTCCGTGCACTCGCCGCAGATCACAGGGATGCCGCACGGCGGGAGCAGCCGCGACTGGACGGACACGGTGGCGGCGGTGATCGACGAGACCGACGCCATCAACGCGGAGATCCACGAGCTGTGCAGGATCAAGCGCCAGGTGCGGGAGGCCATCTGGACGGTAGAGGACGCCAGGATGCGCGAGGTGCTGGAGCTGAGGTACCGCAACTACATGCGGTGGGAGGAGATTGCGGTGGCGACGGGCTATGACGTGCGGTGGGTGTACCGCCTGCACGGCGAGGGCCTGTGCCGGGTGCGGATGCCGGAAGGGAGTGGTGAATAATTTCGCCATTGAAAGCCAGTATATGAGTGTGGTAAAGTGTACACTGAACAAAGCCGGACGGACGAGGGAACCGCCCGGCATTTGTTTATGGTGCGGCCCGGTCAACCTCCGCCGGCGCCGGGAGCACTCGATTGAAGAGCGGCGGGGCTGGGTGCATGCTTTGGAGGAGGTAAAAATGCCGAAGTTTACGATGATACTGCCGACGCACAACGGCGCGACACATATCCGCAAGGCGCTCGACTCGATCGCGGCGCAGACGTACAAAAATTACGAGCTGATCTGCGTGTGCGACGCCTGCGACGACGGCACCGAGGAGATCTGCCGAAGCTATGGCGCGCGGGTGGAGCCGGTGAGCTTTGCCTGCGCGGGGCTTGCGCGGAACCGCGGGCTTGAGCTGGCTGCGGGCGAGTGGCTGCTCTTCATGGACGACGACGACTGGCTGCTGCACGAGTACGTCTTCCAGCTGATTGCGGACAATGTGGGGCGGCACGGCGAGGACATCCTGGCGATGAGCTTCATCTGGCGCGGCGTGGGATACGCGGTGCAGACGCCGCAGCAGCTGTTCGTGGCAGTGTGGAACAAGGCCTGGCGGCGGGCGTTTGTCGGGGATACGCGATTTTCCGACAAGAAGTACGGCGACGACGCGGACTTCCACGAGGCCATGATGGCCAAAAACCCCAAAATGGCATTTTGGGACACGCCGATCTACTATTACGATTACCTGCGGCCTGGCAGTTTGAGCCACAGGATGAAGACAACCGGGCATGTATAGGTGGTGATGAGATGTATACGATAGACGGGACGACGATCACCATGACGCGCGGCGATACGGTGATCATCGAGGTGGGCATGACGCGCAACGGCACGCCCTACACGCCGCAGGCCGGTGACAGCGTACGGTTTGCGCTCAAGCACGCCAAATTCAACGCCACGCGCACGGACTACGCGGACGCCGATCCGCTGGTGCTCAAGCCGATCCCGACGGACACGATGCTGCTGCGCATCGAGCCGGAGGACACGGCGGATCTGGGATTCGGCGAGTACGCCTACGACATCGAGATCACTTTCGAGAACGGCGACGTGGACACATTCATCGCCGCGGCGCGCTTCGTGCTCGCGCCGGAGGTGGAATGATGGAACGCATTGTGGGTTCCCTTACGCCGCAGGCGCAGATGAGCGGCACGCTTTCGGCGCAGGCGGGCATGAGCGGCGGGTTGAGCGTGCCAGAGGCATACGAGCGCGAGCTACAGCCAGCCACGACAACCACGCTTGGCGGGGTGATTGTGGGCGAGAACCTTGCGATTACGCCTGCGGGGGTGCTTTCCGTTGTGACTGCTGACGAGGTAGAGCACGACAACACGAAGCCCATTACATCCGCCGCTGTATATACAGAGGTGGGCAACATCAACGCCCTTCTGGCGACTATATGAGGTGAGTAAATGTCTACAGCAACTGAAATTTCGAGACTCCAGACCGCCAGAAACACCATCAGAAACAAGATGGTTGCCTTGGGGCTTGGCGAATCCACCGACCTTCTGGATGATCTGGCGACAGAGATCAACGGTATAGAAAATCGCGGTGCAGTTTCTGCCCAAGTGCAGGAGGGCGACACCTACACCATCCCGGCGGGCTATCATAACGGCAGTGGCACGGTTAGCGGAGTAAGCGGCGGCGGGAACTACACGCTCCAGAGCAAGAGCGTAACACCCACAAAGAGCCAGCAGAATGTCGCACCCGACTCTGGATACTACGGCCTGAGTGCCGTAACGGTTGCCGCCATTCCCGAGGCGTATCAGGACGTGAGTTCGGTGACTGCGGCGGCGGGCGATGTGCTTGCAACTAAAACGTTCGTCACGGCGGCGGGCGTGGTTACCGCAGGCACGATGGCGAACAATGGTGCTGTATCCAAGACCTTGGATGCAACTACCGATAACCAATCCTACACCGTGCCAAGTGGTTACCACAACGGGAGCGGTGCGGTGAGCATTGTGCTTGAAACCAAGAGCGCAACGCCTTCAACTTCTTCGCAGAACATCACTCCTACCTCTGGCAAAGTCCTTTCCAAAGTCACCGTTGCCGCTATTCCTGCGAAATACGGCGATACTACGGGCGATACTGCCACTGCGGCGTATGTTCTGTCTGGATACAAAGCGCATACCATTTCCAGCGGATCGGCTGTCCAGATAACAGGTGAAATGACCAACAACGGAGCCATTTCGGGGTCGATTGATGGCCTGACGACGACAAGCTACACGGTTCCCGCAGGGTACACCACGGGCGGCACTGTTAGCCTGACGAACGACATAGAGACCGCACTGGCGGCGATTTAGGAGGATATATGAGCATTGCGTCTGAGATCAGCAGACTTAGCCAAAATGTGTCTGATTCACTGGACGCAGTTGCGGCGAAAGGTGTAACGGTTCCCTCCGGGTCGAATTCGGACGATCTGGCGGGGCTTATTGCACAAATTACGGCTGGGTCTGGTTCGGCGATTGCGATAGAGGATGTACTTGATTCGCATGGCGGGTATGTTAGGCATATAACAGGCGTAAGTCTTCAGGGTGATACAGTAACCGCATCACACTTGGAATCTGGATACACCGCACATAACGCATTGGGCGAAGCCATAACGGGAACCCTCCAGCCCGGTACACCGCCTACAGGAACCATCAATATTACTGTCAATGGCACGTATGATGTTTCCAGTTACGCGAGTGCCGATGTAAGTGTCGGTGGTACTTTACAGGCCAAGACCAATATTTCACCCACTACATCCAGCCAGACCATTACGCCTGATAGCGGGTATGATGGTTTGTCGAGTGTGCAAATCAATGCAATGCCCACTGGTGTTGCAACATCCCCCACTTCGATAAGCGGGAGTTCTGCAACAATTTCGACAGGAACCAATACCATTACACTTTCAAAAACAATAAGTGTTACGCCACGTATCACCACGGCTGGTTATGTATCGTCTGGTACGGCGGGCAACTCGTCGGTTTCTCTGACAGGTTCGGTTACCACCAAAGGTGCGGCAACCATTACGCCCACAACTACAAACCAGACCATTGCCAGCGGTACGTATTTGACAGGCACTCAGACCATTTCAGGTGACGCAAATCTGGTGGGGTCGAATATTCTTTCGGGTAAATCGATCTTCGGGGTATCTGGTACTGTTACATTCCAGACCATTTACTCTGGATCGTCCAACCCCTCTTCCTCGACTGGCGTGAACGGTGATGTGTACATCAAGACTTGAGGTGACTTATGGCGACAATGAGATTGATCCCCAGCACATTGTATAATGCGGCTGGCACTACGTATCTAACAGTCACCGACCAAGACAAGATGATGACCAACACCGACAGCACGACCTACGGTGTGGTCAATAACATAAACGCTTCCACATCCAGCCGATACGTGTATCTAAGGGGATTTAATTTTGATGACATCCCCAGCAGTGCAACGGTTACTTCGTTCACTGTCAAGTTGAAGGCCAGTGAATCCAACCTCTCCACCAGCACCAACTATCGCCCAAGGCTGTGCAACGGCACGACCACAATAACGGGTTCCTCAAGCACCATTGGCACAAGCGCGGCGGTAATTACGTTCACTGGTGTTTCTGCCCCATGGGACACCATCAAGGGATACAGAAGCGATTTCGGCATTCGTATCAATGTCCGCAGAAGCAATTCAAACACGGCAGGTTCGTGCAATATCTACGGCGCGGAGATTGCCGTTGAATATACCGTTCCCAATCCAAGGACAATAACCTCCACGCTTTCAGGCAACGGAACAATCAACCCAAGCGGCGACACCACCAAATACGATGGCGATGAGTATACCCTTACGATTACGCCGACGAACCTTTCGGACACCGTCACCATCACGAACAACAATGTTGATGTGACCGAGGATCTGGTGGCACATCATTCGGGTGGTACATCCTCCTCATACTCCACCGCTTCGGGGTCTAACGTGACTACGGGTTTTGCGCGGAGCAACAGTGCATTTTATCAAAGTTCTTCCACGCAGAGCGATGCTTGGCTGAGATACGCCATTGGCAAAACCGCAGAAAGTCCGTATTCCACCTCCAATACATCCAACACCTACGTAAAGGACGGCACAAACGACGCAACGACTCAGGGTTGGATGAACTACCCGTTTGATTTCTCCACCCTTCCAAGTGATGCGGAAGTTACTGCGGTTGAAGTGAAATGCTACGGGGCTATTGAGAACACATCCGAGACAGCCTCGCATGCCGATATTAGCCTGTGGTGCGGTTCCACGCAGAAAGGTACAACACAAAAGTTCACCAGTACCTCCAATTCCACCATTACCATCAGCGACCCCGGCACTTGGACGAGGGAAGACCTTCAAGACGCTTGGGTGCGGTTTGGCGTGGGGTATTACGGCGGACGAATTTTAGGCATAACGTGGAAAGTCACCTATACCTCCGGCGGCACACTGGCGTATTACACCTACACCTACGATGTCAACGGAAACGCCACGATTGCGGTAACTATAGGCACAGCAACAACGAGCATGTACATCAAACTGAACGGAACTTGGGTTCCCGCTACGGCGGTGTACAAGAAGGTCAACGGAAGCTGGGTGCAACAATCGAACCTGACCAACGTGTTTGAGTCGGGTGTGAACTATCTGAAGGGGTGATGGCATGGCAATCAGCAAAATCGTGTATCATACCGATGCGTCCGACACCACGGGAACAACGTGGATGGACGTGACACCTGATACCGTCACCTCCTCCAAGCTTCTTTCGGGTGAGACGGCTACAGACGCAAGCGGCACACAGGTAACGGGCAACATTGCCACCAAGTCCTCCTCCAACATGACCGTGTCGGGTGCTACCGTAACCGCCCCGGCGGGGTATTATGCTTCCAATGCCAGTAAATCGGTTTCCAGTGGTTCCGCTACGACTCCCGCCACGACGGTAACCGCCAACCCAACAATTTCCGTGAACTCATCCACTGGATTGATTACGGCGACCACAAGCGCCACCAAGTCGGTGACTCCTACGGTGAGCGCTGGGTATGTTTCGTCTGGAACTGCGGGAACCATTACGGTGAGCGGCTCGAATACCAATCAGCTTACGGTTCAGGCCGCGCAAACCATTCATCCATCCACCACAGACCAGACCATCTCCAGCGGGAAGTACCTCACAGGAGCGCAGACGATTAAGGCGGTCGTGCATAATTTGACCGCTGATAAAATCGCGGAAGGTTTTGTGGCGAAAATTGGTGATAGTATAGATGATGATTGCGTGGCAAGTATCACAGGGACGCACAGCGGCGGGGGCGGCGGGTCAGGGCTTGTGTATGAAATGGGGACGTGGGTTCCTACAAGTGACACGGCATCACCGTCAATCAGTTTTACAAATACCCACACATCACCGCCGTTTTTTGCAATGATTGCCGATGAAACCGGGACATTATATACTGGATCAGTAACCGCAATCCTTGGTTTGGGAATATGGGTTTATGAATATGTGTTCGGTGATTCACCATTTACAACTGCATCGACTCATGCATATGGAAGAGTGCATCGTCAATACAGAGATTCAAGCACGTCAGGGCAATCAGGCACCAACCTCACCAAATTAAATGATAGCACATCGTCGTCATCGGTTAATTATTATCTTACAACTGATTCTTTTACCCCAATAGGGTCGTCATCACAATATTACATTTCTGGTCGCACCTACAAATGGGTTGCCGTTTGGCCACCGACAACGTAAGGAGGAGTTATGAGATATTATAAGACTATTTCCGACGGCTATATAACCGCCATTGGCACAGGCGGCGGCGGGACAGAGATTACCGGGCGGGAGTACGACCAGATCATGAGCGTCATCCAAAGCAAGCCGCCGCGCACGGATACAACGGACTATCATCTTCGTGAGGATTTAACATGGGAGGCATACGAACGGCCCGCAGACCCGACACTTGCCCCGGATGCCCCCGATGATCTGGAGCAGGCCGCGCAGTACCTTCTTGGCCAAAATTTTGTTGAAATCCCCGCAGAGGAAGAACCCGACTACCTTAACGAAAACGAACCCGAACCCGACTACTTTGCGTGATTGGAGGATATGTGTATGAACTTTGTCATCATCGAAATGCAGACCACCAACGGCTCGACCGCCATTGTCACTCCTGCGTCCTACGCCGACGAGATCAGCGCGGAGGCGGCGTTTTTGACCAAGTGCGCGGCTGCGCGTGTGAGCGGGCTTGATGTACACAGTGTTACGCTTCTAAACGAAGAGGGCAAAATGATCGCCCGGAAGTGCTATAAGGCGTAGCGGAGGTACGGAGGTATGGTACTCATAGCAATTCCATGCATGGATATGGTACATACTACACGCCGGAGACGCAACAATGCCTGGCGATAAGGCGTACCATGATGCGCGGCACAAGCGCTGGCGCGAGGCGGTGCTACGGCGGGCCGGATACCTGTGCGACGAATGCAAACGGTACGGGCGCACGGGCGAGGACGGGCTGCCGGTGAAGGCAACCACTGCGCACCACATCAAGCACCGCGACGAGTACCCGGAGCTGGCCTTCGTGGTGAGCAACGGGCGCGCGCTGTGCGAGGCGTGCCACAACCGCGCACATCCTGAGAAGGGCGGCGCGAGGTACTGGGAGTGAGCGGATAGGTATCCCCCCCACATGCGCGAGGCGGCCAGCGGGGGAAACACCC
>JAEIGA010001560.1_pt1 | contig 35815 bp, 53 predicted proteins | sample 9270691 | NCBI WGS metagenome assembly JAEIGA01 (sample SAMN17057246, study PRJNA624740) | gut metagenome | biome: biome; isolation source: fecal sample | host: Bos grunniens | place: China: Xizang | collected 2019
GCAGGCTCATACGGGGCGGCAACCGCAGGCTCATACGGGGCGGCAACCGCAGGCTTTAGAGGGGCGGCAACCGCAGGCTTTAGAGGGGCGGCAACCGCAGGCGATAGCGGGGCGGCAACCGCAGGCGATAGCGGGGCGGCAACCGCAGGCGATAGCGGGGCGGCAACTTCTCGCGGTGCCTCCGCAGTTGGTGAAAATGGCATCGCTTCCGTGCGCGGAAATGGCGTAAAAGCAAAAGGTGGAATGGGCGCTGTAATCGTTATTGTCATTGAGAATGACAACGATTTCAGAATCAAAGAGTGGAAGGCCGGAGTCATTGACGGCGAAAACCTCAAGCCTGACACTTGGTACACGCTCAAGGACGGGGAATTCGTGGAGGTGCAGGACAATGATTGACAAAAGCCGGGATTGCGACAAATGCGTTCATAAGCCAATATGCACGCTAAAAAAGCAGCGCGAGAAAGAAACCTATGATCTGGGATACCGCGCGAAAAAGATGGAGAATGCCGATTTTGTCTATGCCGTCAATTGCAGGCACTTTATTCCTCAGAGCGGGGAGGCGAGGCTATGAATGGGCTTGAATGCTTGCATGAAGAAATGAAAGCACGCGGCTGTACTTCCGCGCAGATCAATACAAAAGCCGTTTCGGTTGTACTTGATATTTTGTCAGAAGACCCTGGAAAAACATTCTCACTTGTTGCGGATGCGCGGAAAGAGCTGGAAAAGCTCAAGAGCAAAGCGGAATTAAAAAAGCATGAGCTTGATGTTTTGCAATGGAACGCGGAGCAGACAAGAGAAAAATTCGAAAGAGAATTTAAAGACAAACAGGCATATATTGACAAGTTTTATGCAGCTCTTGAAAGCTGTGAAACACCCGAAGGACGGGACAGATTAAGGGCGGCGCAGGTATATGCAAACAGCGCGATCCTTGAAACGAAATATGATAACACGGTTTACAACAATTGGCTCGGCGCTTTGCTTGCGGGTGCGTCCTCTTTTGACGGGCTTGAAGAAATACGGAAAGTAAATCCTGAGATAGACACGCCGAAAGTGAGGCTTACAAATGCGAAGCGGAGATTTTAAGGCAAGACTGCCCGTGCCGACGGAGGGGGAAGAGCAAGCTTTGCTCTTCTCCTGGGCGGCAATGAGCTTGCGCAAATACCCGGAATTGGGCTTACTGTTCCACATCCCGAACGGGGGCAAGCGCGGCAAGGCAGAAGCGGCCCGCTTCAAGGCGGAGGGCGTCAAGGCGGGCGTGCCTGATCTGTTTTTGCCCGTGGCACGCGGGAAATATCACGGCTTGTTTATCGAGCTGAAACGGTACAAGGGCGGGCGCGTGAGCGATTGGCAAAAACACTGGCTCATGGAATTGGGCTGGCAAGGCTACCGTGCGGAAGTCGCTCGCGGATGGAAAGAGGCTGCCGAGATCATCAAGAACTATTTGGAGGGGTGAGAAATGAAAGACGTAGAAAAAATAATGGTACATTATGAGGACGGCACCACAAAGGATATCGAAAAAGGTGTTGTTTTCACGATGCAAGATACAGGACATGGAGAATGTTCCATAACGGCGGAAATGGTAAATATAGCCGGGCGCGATCTTTACACAATCGTGAGCGGCGTAATTGAAATGGCGTATAAGCTCGGAATGTTCAACGATGACGGAGGCACAGAATGATAAATGACACGCTGCGGGCGGCGGTGCTGACCTTCGGCGCGAACCCGCAAAAGGCAAAGGCCGTCGAGGAAATGGCGGAGCTCACGAAAGAGCTTTGCAAAGACTTGAACGAGCAAGGGAGCCTTGCGCACATCGCCGAGGAAATGGCCGACGTAGAAATCATGCTGGAACAGCTCAAGTATATCTACAGCAATACCTCGCTTGTCTATGCGTACCGGAAACAGAAGATCGAGCGCTTGCAGGGGCGAATCACGGAGGCGCGGAAATGCTGACTGAAGAACAGGCCGCGCGGAAATGGCTGGGCCGCGCCAGGATGATTGACCGGGAAATCACCGCACTGACCGATGCAAAGCGGGAAACGCGGGAACAGTTGACGCGGATAACGCAGAATTACAGCGCGGACGGGGCGCAAACATCGAAAGACCCGCATAAGTATGACAAGCTCGCGGAGTTGGAAAGCCTCATTGACAGCAAAGTGGATGAGCTGTGCCGGCGCAAGGCGGAAATCACGGCAGCGATTATCCAAATCCCGGACGGGCGGCGGCGCTGTGTGCTGCTGTCCTATTATGTGCGCTGCATGACACTTGAACAAATCGCCGTGGAAATGTCATACAGCTATGTGCATGTCAAGCGCCTTTTGCGCTGCGGGGTAAAAGATATAAAGATGATCCCCCATGATCCCTAAACCTGTGATATAGTGTAAAATGCAAAAAGCCGCAAGGGAAAACCCTGGCGGCTTTTCTGCGTCTCCATACTTTTCTTTCTCACATCTTCCGGCGCGGGCGTCTCCCACAGCGCCCCTTATGGCCGTGCGCCGGGGATAAAAAACCAAACATGCGGTAAAAGGGCTGCCGTTAGACAGCTCACGGGTTTACAGTGCGCGGCTTTAGGATTTTTCTCCGCGCGGCCTCCTTCCTACCCGTGGCGCAGTCCTGCCGCTTAAAAAGGTCGGGCGCGGGGTTTTCCCGCGCGGGTAAGCTGCCGCAGCAAAGGGCCGAGGCGGGGGCCCGGCAGAATATATAAGATCGAGGGTGGACGTATGGCGGAAAGCCTTGTTTTTAATATGGACTGCATGGATGGAATGAGGCAATTCCCGGACGGCTTTTTTGATTTGGCTGTCGTTGATCCACCGTATGGAGGCGGCGCGTGTTCACAATCCGGTAATGTAGAGAGAGAGCTGCACGGAGGCGCGGCGAATTTTGAACAGCGCAGCCGGTCACGGTTCGGAGGGTGGTTTGACCGCTACCATATCAGCGAGCCGGGCGGGCGGGGGCTGGGATGCGAAAATAAGAAAACGACAAAGGGGGCGGACATCCGGCATTGGGATGTTGCGCCCCCAAAAGAGTATTTTAACGAGCTTGCCCGCGTGAGCAAAAATCAAATCATATGGGGCGGGAATTACTTCGACTTACCGCCCACGCGCTGCTTTCTGATTTGGCGAAAGCTGCAAATCCCGCTGGAGGGCTTTTCCATGTCCCCGGTGGAATACGCCTGGACAAGCTTCAATGACAACGCTGCCATGTGGGAGGGGTATTCAAATGCACAGACGGGTGCAGAGCGGCGCATTCACCCGACGCAAAAGCCCGTTGCGCTGTACCGCTGGATCTTTCAGCATTACGCAAAGCCGGGCTTCAAAATCCTTGACACCCATCTGGGGAGCGGTTCAAGCCGCATTGCCGCATATGACGCGGACCTTGATTTTTGGGGCTATGAGCTTGACAAGGTTTATTTTGATCTGATGCAGGCGCGTTTCGACAAACACGCCGCGCAGATGAATTTGTTTTTAGACGCATAAGCACAAAAGGGGTGACTTGATTTGTGCCGAAAAACGAAAAGCGGATAGATTGGGCCGCGATCCGGGCGGAGTATATTTCCGGCGGCATCGGCCAACGCAAGCTTGCAGAAAAGCACGGTGTAAAATACACGGCTTTGCGCTTTCACGCCGACAGCGAGGGATGGACAGCGGAAAGAAAAGCAGCACAGCAAAAGGCTATCAAACTAACCACGCAAAAAACAGCCGCCGCCGCTGCCGACAATGCGGCCATTGCGCAGAGCATTAAGCGAAAGCTTTTATTGCTGCTTGACCGGAAAACGGATGAACTCATGCAAGAGACCCTTGCAGGAACGACAGTCAGAAAAAGCGAGACAGAAAACACATTTGACGATTGCGGGAACATCATCAAAGTGACCGATTCACAGACGGAGCATAAAATCCGCGACCTGACCGCCGCTTACAAAGACCTGACCGCCGACATGCAGCAGCAGGGCGGGGCCAACAATGAGCTGCTGCAATCCCTGTTTGATCTGGAGGCGAAAAGCCGTGGCGATTAAATGGGGAGAAAAACAGGCCGCGCTTATCATGGCGCCTTATAACCACTGTTTGGACTGGCTGGAGGGGACACCGAGAAGCGGCAAGACCACAGCCGGGATTATGCGATACGCCCGGCATCTGATACGCTCACGGGATAATATTCATTTGGTCGTGGGCTATTCGGCAGAACAGGCTTTTCGCCTTATCATGGACGGCGACGGTATGGGCTTGCTGCACATTTTCGCCGGGTGCTGCCGAACGTCGCACGATGACAGCGGAGCACACCTGCTTGTGCATCTTCCGGGCGGCGACAAAAAGGTTTACTGGAAGGGCGGCGGCAAGGCCGACAGCCACAAGGCCATAACCGGTATGTCGCTTGGCTCGGTTTATTTTTGTGAAATCAATCTGCTGCATGACAGCATGATTCAAGAGTGTTTCCGGCGAACATACGCGGCGAAAGACCGCTGGCACATTGCCGATCTGAACCCGCCGTCGCCCGCCGATCCGGTTATTAAAAATGTACTTGAGATACAAGATAGCCGGTTTTTGCACTGGACATGCGCGGACAATCCGATATTGACGCCGAAGCGCCTGGAAGAGATCAAGGCGGCCTGCGCGAAAAGCCCGTTTTTATATAAGCGTGACTGGCTCGGGCAACGTGTCATCCCCGACGGCGTTATATACTGGATGTTCGACCATGAAAAGCACATTCTGAACAAGCTGCCGGACGGCCTGACCATTGTGGAGTGCTTTGTCTCAGGCGACGGCGGGACAACAGACGCAACCAGCGTGAGCTTTAATCTTGTGGGCTATATCGGCGGGCGTTTCGATCCGGGGCCGAAAAACTTTGTGCTGTATCGCTGCGGGACATGGTATTACGACGGCGGGCAAATGGCTATGAGCGACCAGGCGCGGCACATTTGCACAGAGTTTTTGCCGTATATGCGGCTGAAATACGGGCGGCGTGAAACAAGTATTTTCATTGACCCGGCGTGCAAGGCGCTGAGGCTTGAAATAGAAAAATTCGGCCTGATAACCACGGGCGCGGACAATAACGCGCACGACGTGAGAGGCAGCACAAAGGGCCTAATGTGCGGTGTCGAAATGCTGCAAAGCGGCATACAGGACGGGCGCTTTTATCTTGTCGAGGATGAGCGCTACGGCACAGAAGCCTTTGTAAAAGAAGCCGGACTTTACTGCATCGGCACCAACGGGCAGCCCGTGGACGCCTATAACCATAGTATGGATGAAGCACGATACAGCTATAACCACTTTTACAAATCCTATTTTGTGTAGGTGACAATATGACTTTCAAGGACTATTTGCGAAACGGGGTGAACCGATTGGCCGAGGCGGCGGAGCTTTTCAAAAAAGATGTGTTCGAGCTGGACGGAGTACCGGCTTTTCGTGAGTTTTACATGCTGTATATTTTCCCATGGCTGGCGGTGTACAGGGGCTATTACAAGCCGTGGCATTGCGTGCCTATCGTGTCGATCAAAGACCCGAAAGGCAAGACGCGCAATATTGCCACCATGAACGCGGGAAAAATGGCTTGTGCTCAAATGTCACGCTATGTCTGGAATGAACGGTGTGAAATCCATGTGACCCGAGAAGGGCAGACGGCAGACAATGACCCGCTCGATGATTTTTTGCAGGACGTTCTAAAACAGAACAATTTCGGCATTGCGTTCGGCGATCTGAGCGAAAAGGTTTTTGCAATCGGCGGCGGGGCGCTCAAGGAATACGTTGAAATCCCCAAGGACGAAAAGGGCAACGACGCCGGGCCCGGAAAAATCAAAATCAGCTATCACATGGCGACGCAGTTTGTGCCGACTGCATGGAACAATGCGCAGGTAACAAGCGCGATCTTCCTGAACCGTGAGGCCAAAGACGGGTATTATTATACCGTCGTTGAGTGGCACAAGTGGGACGGCAGCACATACAGCGTCACAAATGAGCTGTACCGGCAGCCGATCAAGGGGGCGGATGAGCCGCAAAACATTCTCGGCTGGTGGTATCCGCTTGACAAGGTCTATCCGCTTCTTTCCCCCTCCACGGAGATGAAGGACGTTCACACGACGTTCTTTCAGTATATCAAGCCGTTCGGCGCAAATTATGTGGATGATAACAGCCCAATCGGAATGAGCGTGTTTTCGTCCGCCCTGGACACGCTGCACAGCATTGATATTATTTTTGATTCCATGCAGCGGGAATTTGTTCTCGGTAAAAAGCGTATCATTGTACCCGCACGTGCCATGCGCAAAATCCCGGACTTGAACGGCAACGGCGTGCTGCGTACGTATTTTGACGCCGGGGATGAAGTCTATGAAGCACTGTCTATGGATGACGCGGACGCGAACAAGATCATTGACAACTCTGTCGCGCTGCGTGTAAACGACCATATCACGGCGATCAATGGAGAATTGGCGATCCTTTGCGGGCAAATCGGCTTCGACCCCGGCACACTGAGCTTTGACGATCAAAAGGGGCTCAAGACCGCCACCGAGGTTATCAGCGAAAACAGCAAGACCTTCTCCACCGTCAAGGCGCACGAAAACGGGATGCGGGACGCGCTTGTAAATATGGTTCGCGCCATTGTGGAGCTTGCCGTGCAGTATGATCTTGAGTGGAAGGGGCAGAAGATTTCTTCCCTTATCGGCGGCGGCTATAATGTGGCCGTATCCTTTGACGATTCAATCATACAGGACAGGGCGGCAGACATTGATGAGGGTATCAAGCTCATGGGTGCGGCGGTCATGTCAAAGCTCAAGTTTATGACCGACACGCTCGGTTATACCCCGGAAGAGGCAGAAAAGGAAATCAGGCGCATTGCGGAGGAAAAGAAAATCACGGGCAACACGGTCGACACCGTGCTTTTCTCCACTTCTGAATAATGATTACGCCTGAAAAAATACAAGAGCTGGCCGAACCGATTGAAAGCATTTATGCGCATATCGTGGATGAGCTTTTAATCAACATCGGCAAGCACATTATGTCGCCGACATGGACGCACACGGCGAATTGGGAGATTCAAAAACTCGCGGAGCTGGGGCAGCTCACACAGGAGAATGCCGCAATCATCAACAAGTGGGTAAAGAAGATCCCGCCCGTCATGCGCGAGACCATGGAGGCGACCAGAGCGGCGGCGCTTGACAAGATCGAGCGGCAGCTTGAGCAGGCCGCGCAGGACGGCTATATTGCCCCGGCTATGACCGACAGCACGGGTGCGGTGTTTCAGGAGTATTTCGACCAGGCGGCGGAAAAGCTCAACATGGTCAACACGACCATGCTGGAAAGCAGCGTGAATAAATTCCCGGTCATTGTCCACAAGATGCAGGCGCAAATCACCAAGGAACAGACGCGGGCCATGCAGGGCATTTTAAACAATGCCGCCGGTTCTGTGATTGTCGGTTCCGAGACCTGGCGCAATGCGGCGCGAAAAGCAATCCGCGAGGCGGCGGAGGAGGGCTTGACTGGCTTTGTTGACCGCGCTGGACGCACATGGAGCCCCGAGGCTTATGTCAATATGGACATTCGCACGACGGTACACAATACCGCTGTACAGGCTACCCGCGCACGGATGCAGGACTATAACACGCAGGTTTTCCAGGTGAGCAGCCATGCCGGGGCGCGTCCGCTGTGCTACCCGTACCAGGGCAAATATTACAGTTGGGACAACAGCGCGGGCGAGATCGAGCTTGGAAACGGGAAAACGGTCAAATATGAGCCACTATCCTCCACCAGCTACGGGCAGCCCGCCGGATTGTTCGGCATCAACTGCGGGCATGAGCCGATTGTCGTTATCCCGGGCGTATCTATCCCGCACGGCGCGGACGCGATCCAGGATGAAGAGGCAAACAAAAAGCTCTATGCTGAGAGCCAACAGCAGCGGGCGCTTGAACGGAAAATCCGCGCTGCAAAGCGCGTTGTTGCCATGGGCGACGATTCCGACGAAGCAAAACAGCGCGTGAAGGACGCACAGGCGGACATGCGCGAATTTATCAATGAAACCGGCAGACGGCGGCGCTATGACCGCGAACAGATATAGGAGGATGAAACAATGTGCAGACACGAACAGTCCGTGCTCGTGGGCGGACTTGACGGGATCACATGTCGCGCTTGCGGCAGCAAGTTTACAACGTGGGAGGCGCTGACAGCCTCAAGAGAGGCCGCCACAGCGCAGGAAACGCCGGGGGCGGGCAATCCGACACCCGTGACGAAGGCTGTCACAGAGGCGCAGGAAACGCCCAAGAGGGGCAGACCCAAAAAGAAAGCAGAATAACACAATGATTTAAGCAACTATCCGGAATTTCCGGAATGTTGCTTTTTTCATACTATTTCGCCGACGCCGGGGCGCGAAACCGGCAGACGGTCAAACACTCACGACCGCAAAAAGGAGCGTTAAAAATGGCAAAGATTTACACCCGCGAGGAAGTCAACAAGATCATCAACAATGAAGAGCTTTCGGCGGACGAAAAGACCGAACGTCTGTTTTCTCTGTATGGGCGGGCGCTGGATGACGGCTATATCAGCAAGAGCGCGGCACAGCAGGCGCAGGCGTCCGCAATCGAGGCGGCAAAGGCCGACGCGATCAAGGGCGTTCAGGCCCCGGACGTGACGCAGAGCGAGGAATACCAGAAAATCGCCCGCGAGCGTGACATGCTGCGCGCAATCGGCGGCGAGGATTTCGGCAGCGTCAAGCCCAAATTCCGGGAAACCGTCTACGGGATGCTTGACCATTCGGAAAAAGCGCCGGAAACCGCTGAACAGTTCAAAGCGATCAGGGAAAAGTACGAGGAATACTTCATTCCTGAGACTACCCCGGCGGACAATCAGCCGAAAAACACCCCGCAGTACTCCCAGGCCCCCGGCAGAACGGGGACAAACGCCAACAGCAAAGAGGAAGAGCTTTACAGCAAGCTCAAAGAATCATGGAAATGATGAAAGGAGCCTAAAAAATGGCATTCAACAACAGCATTGATTATGCGGCAATATTCAACCGCATTCTCGACGAAAAATTTTACATCATGCCGCGCACGCTGTGGATGGAGAACACCAACCCCGGCATTGAGTGGACGGGCGGAAAAGAAATCAAAATCCCGTTCATGACCATGGACGGACTCGGCACCATGCAGGGCTACAAGGCCCCGGACGGTGACCTGACTCTCGGCTATGAGACCAAGCAGCTCCAGTGGTACAGAGGCCGCAACTTTGCCATTGGCCGCTATGACATGGATGAGACCAACATGACCCTGACTGTCGGAAACGCCCTGCGCGTGTTCCTGGCACAGCACGTCGTGCCCGAGGTTGACCGCCTCAGAATCGCAAAGCTGGCACAGAGCGCGATTAGCTACGGCACCGGCTGCATCACCGCGCAGGCGTCCAGCGGCATCACGAAAGACAATATTCTCGGCCTGCTGCTCGACGACATCGCCAAGGTTCAGGATCAGATCGGTGAGGATGAGCAGCTTTATATCCAGATCGGCACGCAGATGAAAAACCTGCTCCAGCAGAGCAAGGAAATCACCCGCTATCTGAATGTCCGCGATTTCAGCATCCGCAGCGCCACTATGCGGATTGAGGCGCTCAATGAACAGTTCCTTATCGGTACGCCGACCAGCTACATGAACAGCGTTGTGCGCGTCAACGACGGCAGAACCAGCGGCCAGACCGTCGGCGGCGTCACCTTTACCGACCTCGGCCCGAAAGTCAACTGGATCATCTCCGCCCGTCCCGTCGCCGACGCCGTGGCTCGCCCCCAGATCACCAAAGTCATCGACCCGGATGTGAACCAGGAAGGCGAGTTCTGGAAAATCATGTTCTCCATCTACCACGGCATGTGGACCATGGACATGAAAAAAGAGGGCGTCCTGGTGAACATGGACACCACCCTCGCGGCGCTGACCGTCACCAGCGTTGCTGGTACTGCGTCCGGTACTACTGTCATCAACGCCGGTGCTGTGGACAACGACACCGCCGCGCATTATGTGTACAAGGTCGGCGACGCCGCACAGACTGTCACCTTCGGCACCGCGCTCACCGCTGCGAACGGCTGGGCCCCGCTGCCTGCTGACGGCAATATCACCGCGACGAACGGCAAGACCATCACCGTCGCCCTGGTCGCCAACGGCTCCCTGCTCCCGCTCGCATCCGGCACCGCTACCGTCGTTTCTGCGGCCTGATAGGAGTAACACCATGGCAATCGTTTGTATCGACTACTACACCAATACGTATATGGGAGAGGCGATTGCCCCCGTCGAGTTTCAGCGCGCAAGCGTCAAGGCCGAACGCGCCATTACGCAACTGACCCACGGGAGGGCGGCGAATTATGCCGCTCTTCCGTCTTATCAGCAGGCGGCAATCCGGGACGCGATCTGCGCTCAAATCGAGTATTACGCCCTGAATGGCCTTGACTTGTCCATCAACGGAGAAACAGGAGCCAACGGCTGGACTGTCGGCAAGGTGCATGTAAACGGCCATGCAAGCGGCAGCGCGGCCCGCTCAGGCGCGTCAACCATGATCTGCGCGGCAGCAATCGCGGCGCTTGAGCAATCCGGGCTCATGAATCCGCAGGTTATGACCGTCGGAGACGGCAGCTTTTATCCGTGGGGGTGTTGGTGATGCTGCCAACAATACCCCCGCGCATTCTGCGTGATACCGTGACGTTTTCCGTGCCGACCGGGATAGACGTTTACCAGACCCCGCAGTCAAAGACGCTCACCGTGCAGCGCGTCCACCTGCAAAGCGACAACAGCACGCGCAGGACTGGAACCAATCAGGAAGTTACATTGCGCGGAATTCTGTACATTGATTCCCGCTTGAGCTTCCCGATTTTGGATTACTGGAAATTGCAGACGGACGCGCAGGCGGCGGGCGCGGTCATGACATGCACTGTCAAAGACCGGCGCGGGCATGTGACCGGCCCCTATACCGTGATTAATATCGACGGCCTGCCGGACGATGAAGGAAACACCCATCATTGGGAGATCGGCTTGACATGAGCGTGAGAGTTGAGCTTGACCGGGCGCACCTCATGGCGCGGCTTGACCGGGGAAAAGAACATTGCGGCCCGGCACTCGCGGAGCAGATTTTGAGCGACTGCAACCAATACGCCGTGCCGGATGATGGCGAGCACATCCTCAAAAGCTCCGGGCGCGTCGAAAAATACGGCGAGGACAACGCCGCAACATGGAACACCGTTTATGCAGCCTATCAATTCTATGGGTGCTGGCCGGACGGCTCGCACCAAATCCACGACCACACTCAGGGCTATACACAAGAGCCGTCAACGATGTGGACAGAGACGACACGTGGGCGGTACAAAAGCGATTGGGACACCGTGGCGCAGCGCGAATTTGTAAAGGGGGCTGGGGGTTGAATGTATGATGAAATTTTGCAAGCCGTAATTGCTATGGCAAGCGCGGCAATCGGCGGCAAGCAGATTTTGACAGGCTCGATGCCTCCTAATAACGGTATAGCCATGATCGGCACAAGCGCTCCCGAATCCATCTTTCTTGACATCGGCAGCAATGAGCGAATGTCAATTGTCTGCAACGGCAAGAACACCGATCAGATGGCGGTTATCCGTCAGCTTGATTTGATTCACCATTGGTTGACAAAGCGCAAAGACTTCCCCAGCGGCGACGGCTGGCGCATTTACAGTATTGAGACTGTAGCAAGCCCGCGCCTTGTAGGACGCGAAGCAAACAGTCAATGGCTGTATGCGTCCTCGCTGCTTATAAAAATCAACACGAAAGGAATATAAACTATGAGCTGGATGCTTGCAAATTACGGCGTGGATTTTGAGATCGACACCACCCCGCACGGCAGCTCCCGCACGTTCGTTCCCGTCTGCGACGGCTGGGACAACGTGAGCGAGGCTCTCAATGAGCAGGTGCAGGAGTTTTTCAGTATGTGCGCCAAGGGCTACGGCTTTGATGAGGTTGTCGCCATTCACCCGAGCTTCACCCTGACCGGTGTTCGCAAGGTGGGCGACGCGGCGCAGGACTTCATTTTCAGGAACCGTTTCAACCTTATGGCGGGGCGGCATACCAAAATGCGCTACTCAGAGGCCAACGCTGACGGCACAATCACGCGCTACACGGTTGACGTCACCATGAAGGGGCTTTCTTCTATCGGCGGCGCTACTACGGCGGGCGCGGCTTGCGCTGTGACGTTCTCTTTCAACGGCAGGCCCGTGACTGAGACCGTCGCCGCGTCCTCTACGCTGACCGTCACCAGCACGGCGGGAACCGCTGCCGGGACTACGGTACTGACCGCAGTCCCGACGTTCCCAGATGCGGGGTGCAAATTTATTTACGCCTACGGCGATACCGCGCCCGTAGCAAATGCCGGGGACATCATCACCGATTGGAACGATTTTGTCAACGGTGCTACCTATCAGATCGCCAGCGGCAAAAAGGTTACTGTCGCCATGGTCAACGTAAGCACCTTTGCAGTGACCGGCAGCGGGAATGCCACGGTGGTAGCCGCGACGTAAGTTAAAACAATAATGTGGGAGGAATTATAAATGGCGTATCAGATCAAACGTAAAAGCAAAATACAGGAAACGTTGGAGCTTGTCTCCGGTGAAACCACCCTGCCGATCAGTGTTGAAATCGACATTGACCGGATGGGCGCCGCCATCGCCGACGCGCAGGACACGCTTGTTATGGCGCAGAAGCTGATTGAGCAGGACCCCCACAGCCCGAAAGCGCAGGAAGCATACGGCGCTTCTATCATCGCGCTGTTCGCCGTCGTCTTCGGTAAGGAAAACACGGAAAAAATCCTTGCGCTCTACGACGGCAACTATGAGGAAATGCTGATTGACGTTTGCCCTTTTATCAGCGATGTCATTATGCCAAAAGTAAAAGAAGCGAGCGAGGCACGAAAAGCGCAACTGCTGAACGCCGCAAACTCTATGCGGCGGTATAAATGATACGCCTTTATGAGCCGTATCCTGAACAAATCGAGCTGGGTGGAAAAACCATCCGGCTCGATTTATCTTATGATCGGGTTTTACGTGCTCTTGACCTTGAAGACGAAACTGTATTAACGCCGGAAAACAAACTTGAATTGCAATGTGCTTTGATGCTCGCGCCGGGCGAAGAAGTGCCGGAAGGGATAGAACAGCAAGTGGCTTTTCTGCTTGCTGTTTTTGATTTGTTTCCCAAAAAGGAAAACAAGACAAAAGAGCGATACATAGATTTCAGGCAAGATGCGGAAATGATAAGAAGCGCGTTTTTTCGCATCGGGGTAGACCTGATAAGAAACAGACCGCACTTCCTGAAATTTCTGGAGCTGCTGGCAGATTTGCCGTCAGATACGGCGCTTATGCGAACTATTGCAATTCGTCAAGCGCCAATTCCGCAAGTGAACGAACACAACAAAGAGCAGGTCGCAAAGCTTCTGGAAGCAAAACAGCGCTGCGCAATCAAACTGAGCGAAGAAGAACGGCGGGCGAAATTCGCCGGGAAACTCAAAAACACCACTTTGCTAAAGGGGTGAGCACATGGCCGAAGACGGCAAAATAATCTATAAGGTAGTTATAAACTCAGACGGTGCAGTCGAAAGCGCTGAAGAGGGTGGTAAAAAAGCGGGTGATAGCTTCGGCAACAGGTTTTCATCCGTGCTTGGGGCCGCTGGTAAGATCGGTGCTGCCGCTGTTGGACTTGTCACGACAGCGACAGCAGCGGCAACGGCGGCGATTGTTGACGGTACTAAAAGTGTCGCGGCGTATGGTGACAACATAGACAAGATGAGCCAAAAGCTCGGCATGTCGGCAGAAACATACCAGGAATGGGATGCGATCATGCAGCATAGCGGGACTACCATCGAAGCTATGCAGTCAAGCATGAAAACCCTTGCAACAGCCGCCGAGACAGGAAATGCCGCTTTCAAAGAATTAGGCATCACCGAGGAAGAGCTTGCGACACTGAATCAAGAGGAGCTTTTTGCACGCACAATTGAAGCATTACAGAACGTAGAGAGCGACACACAGCGAACCTATTTGGCTGGAAAACTTTTAGGGCGCGGTGCTACTGAGTTAGGCGCGTTACTGAATACCAGCGCAGAAGACACCGAAAAAATGCGCCAGCGCGTCCACGAACTCGGCGGCGTTATGTCGGATGAGGCCGTCAAAGCCGCCGCAGCCTATCAAGACAGTTTGCAGGACATGACAACGGCTTTTGCCGGTCTGAAACGCGGTCTTGTTTCTGAGATGTTGCCCGGTATTAAAACCGTAATGGATGGCCTTACAGAAATATTTTCCGGTAACGAAGAAACCGGGCTTGCTCTTGTCCAAAACGGAATTGATGATGTTTTAAACAATATATCCAAAAAGTTACCGGAATTTATTAATGTCGGCCTCAATATCATTGAATCGCTCGCGTCCGCGATTGTGGACAATTTGCCGCGATTGTTAGAAGTCGGAAGTAATTTAATCATTGAGCTTGTAGGTTTTCTCATTGAAAACGCCCCGAAATTCCTTGAAGCGGGAATACAGATTATTTTAACACTTGCGGACGGTTTAACCGGAGCAGCACCGCAGCTTGTTCCCGCTATTGTCGAAGTAATAGGGGAATTACTGCAATCTATTTCCCAGCATTTACCAGAAATTGTAACGGCTGGAATTGAAATACTCACGGCATTGATTCAGGGGCTCGTGAATGCAATTCCAACATTGATAGAGCAAGCGCCCCTCATAATCAAGAGCCTGTTCGAGGCCATTGTCGAAAACGCCCCCCAGCTTTTAGAGGCCGGAATTAAGCTGATCGGCGCTCTCGCCGAAGGAATTGTACAGGCATGGCTTGAAATCCCCCGCCTGTTCATGGATTACATTTCTGCTATCCGTGACATTTTCGCTGAAGTCGATTGGGGCGAAATCGGCGCAAACATCGTTGAGGGCATCAAAAACGGCATCATGAGCCTGTGGGATGGCCTTGTCGAGACCGTCACCAACGCCGCAAGTGACCTGTGGAACAGCGTCAAAGACTTCTTTGGCATCGCGTCACCGTCGAAGAAGTTTAAGTATATCGGCGAGATGAGTGTAGAAGGCACCAAAGAAGGCTTTGAAGAGGGCGAGGCGGATTTGACCCGCACCGTTAAAACGCTCTATAAAAACGTCGGCGACACGGCGACAACGGCGCTGCATGCTGCCGCGTTTGCCCCCGACTTCTCCAGCGCATCATTCGCTCGCGACGTGTCCTATGAGATCAACAACTCCCGCGCGAATTATGCCACGGGTGGCACGACGAACTATATCACCGTGAACGGAATTGATGAGCTTGAACAGGTCGTGAATTGGTATCAGTCACGGGAGATCATGGGGAGGATGGCTTGAATGTATATTGACGGACTCATCCCGGCAAATCCGATTAATGTTTACCAAAACTCGTCCAACATGGACGACTGGTATTACGGCGGTACATGGTCACCAACAACGTCATATAGCGTCGGAGGAACTGGGATCGGAAAGTATGATCGCTTCACTTCTCAGACGCCGGGGACAAAAACCAAAATCGAAGTCGACTTTAAACTGAACTCCGCGCGAAACGGGCTGGAAAAGCTGTACCTTATTGCCGATTCGACGCTGAAACCGAATGAGGTGATTGCCAATGCGATCGCCACCGCCGACGTGCAGGATGTGCAAACGGTACAGACGGCCGTCTTCGATAACATTTCTGTAAGCGGAGATTCATTCTACCTTGTTTTAGCCAGTGATTCCAGCGATTACACTTCCTATTTTATCCAAGCGGTTCGCGCGGTGACAAGCTACACTGTGTTTCCTGAGCTCAAAAACGTGCAAGGGCCAACAGGTAACGTCTCCACATCCAGTTCCAAATATTTCAGCGCCGACATTCAGCCGTCCGTTGGAAGCTATAACCCGTTCACGCTCACGAGCGCGTCCCTGCGATGGAGAGCCGGGAGCGCGGGCCCGTACAGCTCCGCAACGATGGCCCTGTCTCAAAATAACACGCGGGCCTCGGTTGACGTGCCCGGCGGAACGTTCTCGGAAGGGGTGGTGGAGTGGTACATCGCGGCTACGGCCAACACGGGAGACAGCCCGGAATCCGCGCTCGCCACGTTTAACAGCTCAAACTATTTTTTAAGACAAATATCCGCCGTAAGCCCGAACGGCAGCCTGGCCGGAAACAATAGCCCGATAAGCTTTGAGGTCGGTACACCGTCGGGATTCGCCGACAATCTCAGCCGATTCGATTTGCAATACAGTACCGACGGCGCTCTGTGGGTAGATTTCGGGAGTATAACGGTCGAAAATTGGCAAAGCAAGTATTACACCGCCCCGGCAAACACCTTCCCAGCCGGAACCATCTATTGGCGCGTCCGCGCAATTGCCATCAATGGAGGCGTTGGGCAGTGGTCGGATGCGGCGAGCTTTGAGGCGATCGGCGCATCGGTTGTCACAAATCTTGCCGCGTCTGCTGTGCCGTTTTCAACTGTGACATGGGAAGTGACCGGCGAGCTTGCGTATAGGGTTATGGTGGATGATAAGCTTTTCGGCCCATATCGTGACCCGGACGCAATGAGCTATACGCTCGCAGAGCCGCTTACCGACGGCGAGCATACTATAAAAGTGCAGGCGCAAAACAAATACGGCTTGTGGAGCGCGTGGGCAGAGGTAACGGTTAACATTACCAACGTCCCGGGGACGGCGGTGGTTGTCACAGGTGAGGCGACAACCAACGGCGCCGAGCTGACTATCACCGGCGGCGAACAGGTTGGCATGTTTTTGATTTACCGCGATGGCGCGTATGTCGCCAGAACACCGGCGCGCCTTTACAAAGACCGCACAGCGCTCGGGCGTCACGCATACTATGTTATTCAGGCAATCGCAGACGGCTATTACACGAAATCCAATACCATTGAAGTCGTGAGCGCGGCTGAATGTCCTGAAATCGCTTTACTGTCCGGGGGAGATTTCCTCACGTTCGGCTATGCGGACGGCGCTTACCCGGAGATAAACGTTACCCGCAAAACGAATGCGGTCAAGACGCATTACTCCGGGGCAAAATTTCCGACCGTTGAGACCGGCGATCAGGAAGAGCTTTCCGTGTCCTTCGGCACGTTTTGGCTGGAAGCTGACAGCGCCGCAGCAGATCAGCTTGAAGCGATGCAAGGAAAAGCCGTGATTCTCAAATACCCGCCGAATCATGTACTTGTCGGCGTTCTGGACAGCCTGCCGGGCGTGGATTTCGGGTGGAAACGCGCCTATACAATCTATCTTGAGCAAATGGAGTGGAGGGATTTTACAGATGAATCGTAAAATTTCCTTTCGCTTCGAACTGCTGCGAGGCGGGGCGTATTACGCCCTTCTCCGCGCAGACATGAGCAAAACGCCGACAATTAACATGGACGATTCCGCCGCGATCAAAATGTCATTTTCCGGCACGTTCGCGCCGTATGCTGAAAATGTGAACGGCGACCCGTTGCCCGTTAACTGGCTGTCTGACGAAATCCGCCCGATCATGATTATTGACGGCGTAGATTATCCGTTGGGCGTCTATCTTGTCGCAAAAGCAGAAGAGACCCAAAACATGCACACGCGGCGTGTCACGCTTCAAGCTTTTGACCGGGGCTTGCAGGTGCGTGACACAAAAGCGGAAACGGCGATTTACTGGCCGAGCGGAACGCTTTATCTTGACGCGGTTGAGCAGCTTTTGTCCGCCGCCGGAATCAGTACGGTTCTCAAAACGCCGAGCACGGCGGCTTTGTCAGAAGCCCGTGAGTGGCCAGTCGGCGAATCATATCTTGACGTTGTCAACGAACTTTTGAGCGAAATCAACTACAAGGGCTTATGGTTCAACGAGTCCGGTGCTGCAATACTTGAGCCGGTTGTTGTGCCGGACGCCACTTATGCGCAAAATGAATTTGACATGGCTGACGCAAACAGCATGGTCACGCCGGAATATTCCATAACGTCAGATATTTATGAGCGCGCGAATGTGTTCCTTGTTTATTGCGCAAACCCGGATAAAACCGGCAATATGATAGCGACCGCCGTTAACGACAACCCGCAGTCGCCGCTTTCGACCGTTCGGCGCGGTCGGCGAATCGTCCGGGCGGAAAAGGTAGACAACATCGAATCGCAAAACGCGCTTGAAAAATACGCGCAATGGCTCAGGGACAAGTCATTAATGACCGGCGAAATTGTGAGTCTCACAACTGGCCTCCGGCCCGGCTTCGGCGTCGCGCAGGCGGTGAGCATTAAGGACTGGGACGGCGTAAGCACAGGCGTCGAGCACGCATTCACCATGCCGCTGCAAGTCGGCGGTAAAATGTCCCATACTGTTGAAAGGATCGTGTACAGCCTTGACGGATGATATTTTTGTGGCGACAATTTCACAAACGTCTGAAAACGGATCGTCGCTGATTCTTCCCGGCAGCACAACGCCGACACAGAAAACTTATAAGCGCCTTGCCGCATCGACCGTCGCCGCAGGGGACCGTGTTTTGTGCGTCAACACGTCCGGGACTATCGTTATCCTTGACAAAATCATATGAGGGGGCGTATTTTATGTCATTTTCTCCCGGCTTTACACCTACTTTCCGACTTACTATCCCGGAGGGCTCGGAAGACCTGACCACAGTTGACCAAATCCACGTGACGATTGAGGGCGCGTATTGTCATATTGATAAAAGCGGCTCCAATATAACAATTGTGAGTGGTACTGAAATAGAAGTAACGCTGACACAGGAAGAGACTCTGCGGATGTGGGAAACGGCGATAACCGTGCAACTGAACTGGCTGTACCCCGGCACGCTCCAGCGCTGGGGCACCGATGTATCGGAGCCGGTCATGCTCGACCGGCAGCTGCTGAGAGAGGAGATCAGCCGTGGATAACATCAGAATCAGAATCCCGCTGACCGTCTCGCAGCGGCAGCAGACCATCCCCCTCGGCGTGCAGGCCGGTGGCGGCGGCACGCGAAATTATAACGCTCTTACCAACAAGCCCGCTATCAACGGCCACGAGCTTGTGGGCGATCAGACCGCCGCCGAGCTGGGGCTTGCAACGCCGCAGGACATCCCGACGGCCCCGACCAAAACCAGCGATCTCACCAACGACAGCGGATTTGTCGACGCTGCCGGAGCCGCTGCCGCGGCCCCGGTGCAGAGCGTCAACGGGCAGACCGGCGAGGTCACGCTGGACGCTGAGGACGTGGGCGCGCTGCCGGAGGGAACGACGCTGGACGATATCCCGGACGGCAGCACCTACAAGCGCCCGACCGCTGCGCAGGTGCAGCAGATCAGCACCAACACCGCCGACATCCAGACCCAGGGCGGCGAAATCGACCAGCTGCAGACCGACGTGGACGCGATCGAGGGGAAAATCCCCAATCAGGCAAGCCCCAGCAATCAGCTCGCCGACAAAGCGTTTGTAAACAGCTCCATCAACAGCGCGGCGGCCTATTTCCGGGGAGCGTTCCCCACGCGGGCGGCGCTCTTTGCCGTGCCGTGGCAGACCTCAAACCCCGGCGCGGAAAACTATGTTAGCAACAATGATTATGCCTATGTCGCCGACGACGAAACCCACAACGACGAGGCGTGGCGCTATATCTACGTCCTCCAGCCCGGCGGGGCAGACAACGGCTGGCAGGCTCAGTTTCGGGTCAACGAGTCCCCGCTGACCGCCGCCCAGCTCGCGGCGCTCAATTCCGGGGCCACGGCGGCTCTCATTGAGCAGATCAGCATAAACGCGGCGGCTATCGCGCTCAAGCAGGCGATCATCAACGCCAGCGGCATCCTCAAGGGCAACGGTAACGGACAGATCTCCGCCGCCGTCGCTGGGACGGACTACGCCACGCCCGCACAGGTAAACGCCAAATATACCAAACCGGCGGGCGGCATCCCCAAAACTGATCTCACACAGGAAGTGCAGACATCGCTGGGAAAGGCCGATACAGCTCTCCAGGCGGTGCCGGACACCTATCGCACCGCTGCGGCGCAGGACGTGATCGACAACAACAAAGCCCCGGTCATTCTCGATACCGCCTCCGGGCATATCGCGTCTTTCCCCGACGGGATGGCGTCTCCGCTCAAAAAGCTGACGGTCAACATTATGCCGGTGCAGAGGCAACCCGGCACCCCGAGTCCTAATACGCCCAGGCCCGTTACAGGCTGGACAGAATGCAATATTTTCCGTATCGGGCATAATCCGTGTTCCAAAGCGAGCATACTCCCCAACACCGCAATCAACACTACGTCCGGAAACACGGTATCGAGCTCCGTATCTGACGTAATCGACGCGATCCCTGTCGAGGGCGGAAAAGCATATCTCTTCACCTTTCACTTTACCGTGCTGCAAAACGAGGTCAGAAGACGATCCGTGTGGTTTGATGACCAGAATAACCCTGTAGGCAGCGCAACATATTATCCCATTGACAGAACCATACAGCTTGCGGCCCCTGCAAACGCAAAAAAACTAAGTATAACGGTAGATAAACTCACAGATGGCTTCGTACTGTACGCGCAGGCCGATACGGGCACAATTGCCTTCCCCTCCGCTGCCGGAACGGTCTATAGCGGGACGCTCACGATCAACGAGGACGGCAGCGGGGAGCTGAAGGCCCGCCCGGAATATGAAAGTTATAACGGCGAGACGCTGGTCGGGCCGTGGATCTCCAGCATGGACGTTTACGCACCGGGTACGACTCCGACAATCGGCGCGCAGGTTGTCGATCTCGGCGGCGAGGAGAGCGTCTATCCGATCACCGCCCAGCAGATCACCACACTTTTCGGCACAAACAATATCTGGGCCGACTGCGGAGACGTGGAGGTCACATACAGGGCCGACACGAAGCTGTTTGTTGAGAAAAACGATGCGGGTTTATCGAGCCAGATAAATGCGAAGCTGGACGCGCCCGCGACGGCTGGAGCTACCGGCCAAATCCTCGAAAAAGGTGCGACCGGAACCGTGTGGGCTGACCGCGACAAGGTTGTCACCGTCACCGGCACGACGCCGACGATCACCGCCCTGCCTGGCGTGCGCTACGTATGCGGCGAGGTGCCCACGCTGGACATCACGCTCCCTGCGAGCGGTATTGTTGACGTGACGTTTAAGAGCGGCAGCACGGCGACGGTGCTGACTGTCACCCCGCCGACAGGGGTGACAGTCAAGTGGGCGAACGGGTTTGACCCGACGGCGCTTGAGGCGAACACAACATATGAGATCAATATCGCGGACGGTCTGGGGGTGGCGGCAAGTTGGACTTGATGCAAAGACGACGGGTGATGCTGGCGGGGAAGAGGCCGAGGCTGCCGAAAGAGTATCAAGAGGTTGCTTTTATCAGAAATCACGGAACTGAGCTATTGGAGATACCGCTTCCAACGTTCAGCGGCACTACAATACATTACAAAGTCAAATACAAACTACTCTCAACAGTGGGCCAAAGAATCATAATCCAAGTACCAGAATGTCAATTAGGTTTTGCTATCAGCTCTTATATAACACTAATAAACTACAGTTCTGGTGCTGGTAGAATAAAATATCCAATCACATCATTTGACGAATGTGACATTGATGCATGGCAATCCGGAAATAATTTGTTTTTAAGGGTAAATGGCAATTCTGTTTCTGGCCAAACAACAAATTTAATCTTTACGCAACCTTATTCATTAGTGTGTTTTGGGTCAAAACGAGTTTCAAATTTTGGAGCGATTGGAGAATATGAATACGTAAAAGCATACATGTCAACAGATGAGTCAATCCCGCTGTGTGATTTAATACCATGCTATCGGAAAAGCGATAATGAGCCCGGCATGTATGACTTGCTTGGAAATGCGTTTTATACAAATACCGGCTCTGGCGCATTTGAGGTCGGCCCGGACGTAATTTAAGAGAGGAAACGTCTATGGAACTTATTGTAAAATCAGGCAGTCGCTTTATTACTTGCATTAGAAAAGAAGATGGAGTAGTTGGCATCTATGACGTAGTTAATAAATGCTTTTGTCCGTTTGTTGGTGAAAACTGCGTTTTCTGGTATCCAGGCTATGACCCTGATATAGAATGAAAGGAGAATAATATCATGCGCAACATTTTTATTGTTTCCGCTTCCCAAGTTGTCACCTCGGACTCCCACCCGGAGGGCATCTATTCCACCCTGCCGGACTATCCCAAGCAGTACGACTCCCGCAGCTACAACGCGACCGATGCCAACCCCAATGGCGACGAGGCCAGAGCGCTTGAAGTGGCACAGGCGGAGTTCTACTCCCGCGTCTCCGCGTTCCTTGCGGCGAATTCGCCCACCCGCGTCATGTGGACGGTGACGCTCACCAGAGCGGACGGGCGGCAGATCATGCGCGAGTCAAGGGGCGCTTTTCCCGACATGACGCCACAGCCGGAGCCTGAGCCTGAGCCGCAGCCGGAAGAGTGAACGGTTCGTAGTTATTGGACACAATAAGTCAGAGGAGGACGACATGGACGAAGACGACGAAAAAGCCCTCTCCGGGCTGCTGACGGAGGACTGAGCAATGAGCATTTGGTACTGGATCGCCGCAGAGTTTCGGGCGCTTGGCTGGCACTGTGTCGCCTACGGCCCTGAGTTTTGGCTGGTTGCGCCGCTCGCCGGGGCGGTGTTGGTTGCGGTGATTGTCGGAATTATTGTGGGGAGGAATCTATGAGCAATCAAACAATTTTTGACGCGCTGGTAGGCGCGGGAATGACCATCGAGGGCGCTTGCGGGATGCTCGGCAATATGGCGGCGGAGTCAGGGATGCAGCCCAACATCGCGCAGCGAGGCATGACTTCCATGAGCGACGTGGAATACACCTTTGCCGCTGACAACGGTTCTATCGACTTTGCAAACGATTCAGTTGGCTATGGCCTCTGTCAGTGGACGTATCACACGCGCAAGGCTGCGCTGTTAGCGTTTGCCCATTCACGCGGCGTTTCCGTGGGTGATGCGGACATGCAGGTGCAGTTTTGCATCAAGGAGCTAAAAGAGGACTACCCCGACTTGTGGGCGTTCCTGTGCAGCTCGCACGATCTCCTGCAATGCACACAGCGGATTTGTACGGAGTTCGAACGCCCCGCTGTCAACAACGTTGGGACGCGGCTTGAGTTTGCCAAACAGGCATACGACTATTTCACCGCGCAGCCCCGCCCCGCAGACAAGCCGCCCGACGCGCCGACAGATAGCGGCGGCGGCACTGACCCGGCTGAGCTGGCGGCGGACTTGCTGCTGGCTTATCTCAGGTCGGCGGAATTCCAGGAAGGGTTCTCGGAATATGTCAAAAATTCTTTATCAATGATGGAAAGGAGATAACCCATGAACATAATTGAAAATCTCGGTATTGAGTCCGTCCCCGTTATCGCGGTCATCGTTTTTCTTGTCGTGCAGGCGGTCAAGGCTACGCCGCTTGAAGACAAGTGGCTCCCCGTGATCGCCGGGGCAGTCGGCGGCGTCCTCGGCCTCGCTGCCACTTATCTCATGCCGGAGTACCCCGCGCATGACCCGCTGACCGCCGTAGCCGTCGGCATTGTTTCCGGCCTTGCCGCCACGGGCGCTCACCAGATTTACAAGCAACTCAGCAAAGACGATGCAGCGCCCCCTGCAGAAGAGTATGAGCCGAAACACAGCTACACGGACACAAGCTGGGACGGCAAACAGTAAGGGAGGGATCGCCCGTGAACGACGAACAACTCAAGACGTTGGTCGAGTGCGAGCAGAGAAGTAAAAGCAACACCCACCGTCTGGATAAGCTGGAAGAACAGTGGGAGGTCTTAAACAAGCTGGCCGTCAGTGTCGAAAAAATGGGAATTAACCTCGCGACGATGGACAAAACAATCCAAAAGCTTGACGCCAAAGTCGAAGAACAGGAGGCGAAACCTGGCAAGCGTTGGGAAGCTTTGGTTGAAAAAGTCGTTTTTCTGTTTGTCGGCGCTGTTGCTGCTTACGTGTTTTCCCACATCGGGTTATAATCCTATTTTTCCTCAGTTTTTCCCAAAAATCAGCAAAGCCGCATAAATAAAGGATAAACGGTTGAATGGGGTTCAAGAGGCCGGAAGTTCGAATCTTCTCACTCGGACCAAAGCAAAGCCGGGAATCGTTGGAAAATCAACGGTTCCCGGCTTTTTCTGTTTGTCGGCGGATTTTGAAAAATTCCATTAAAATCCGCAAAATCCCGTGTTATTTTTCCTCGCGTTTTTCCTCAGTTTATAGGGCGTCCGTTATGCGGCGCAGGTCATCAAGGGCCGTGTCTTGATAATATCGGAGCATTTCACCGCTGGCGTGGCCTATCAGCTCAAGCTTGTCTTTGTCAGCACCGCCGACGCGCTTTAACAGCGTGGCGAAGGTATGACGGCATGTGTGGGGAGTGTATTTCCGGCGCTTGACGCCGCCTGCAATCTCCACAACGGGATTATCAATCCCCACAGCCTCAAGAACCGGGTAAAAATAGCGCTCCGTGAAGTTTTGGAGCGAGAATTGACCGCCTGCCGCGTCCCCGAACAGGAAAGCACCAGGAGCCGCAAAACGGGCCTCCACAATGCTTTTGATCTTGGGGGACACAGTAACCACGCGCCCGCGCCCGGCGTCCGTCTTGGCCCCGCCTGTCAGCGTGGAGCGGGTTTTATTATAACTGTCATGGGTGAGCGCCAAAAATTCGGACGGTCGAAAGCCCGTGTAAATCATGGCATAGATAAAGTCGGCATACGGCACAGCGCCGACGCCCTGACGGATCATCTCTATCTGAACATCCGTGAAGCTCTCCCGGTGGGCAGCACTTTCCCCGGTCACGATCAGGAACGGCGCGAGGTTGAGATTTTCCGGGATCATGTGGCGCGGAATGCCGTATTTGTACATCAAGCCCACGACAGCCCGCATATTTTCCCGTGTGCGCTTTCCGGCTGGGCATGAATCAAGACACTCCTGCAAGTCGTCTATATCAATGTCGGCGATCCTGAGCGGCCACAGCGGCTTAAAATGCTTGATTGCTGCCGAGTAGCAGTCAAGTGTCGACTTTCCGGCGCGGTGTGTCGGCTGCCATGCGTCAAAAAGGGCCTTGAAAGTCGTTTCCTGCCGCGTCTCGCGCTTTTTGGCCGCAAGGGTTGGTATAGCCGCGAGCGCGTCTTTTTTGCGCTCAAAAGTGCCTGAGCGGTACTGCCGGTGGCGTTTGCCGGTCTCGTCCAGGTAATAGCCGGTTGTAACCTCGGCCTTGTATTTGCCGTTTGCGAGCTGATACACACAGCCCTGACCGTTGCCCCGGCGCTTTGTTCCCGTTCGCCTGTTGACAGCGCGGCCGCAGATCGGGCAATAATTGGCCGCCTCCGGCAACATTGCGCCGCAGCGTTTACAGTTATTCATACTTTTTCACACTCCCACATAAAGCGCCAAAAAGCGCTATAAAATAACTATAGCGCCATTTTCCGCAAAAGGCAAGACAAAATAAAGCCCCGAGCTGTAAAAGACCGGGGCTTTTCTTATTCATCGTATGCTTCCGGGTGACTCAGCAGCCAAATGAAACAGATGTAATAAATCAGCGTGCGCATTGTGTCTGCCTCCACAGTTTGTGATTGTATGCTCGCAGTTCTCCAGCCTGTTCCGCGTTTATGTAGCGCTCCCGCTCCCAGCCCCATATATCCCGGCTGTTCAGTATATCCGCATTGTCGGCACTCAGAACCCGGTATGCGCGTTCAAGCTCGTTTTTCAGTGTGTCAATCAGCATCGTCTTTCCCTTTCTCCCGGCGATTAGCCCCGCCGGGTGGGCGAGTATCATTTATAAATCAGCGTTTCGGTCGAATAGCCATCAAAGCAAACAACTTTAACAGCACTATAAATTGCCTCTTTCACCGCATTCATAGCGATCATGTCAGCCCGTGCGCTGTCGCTTGTGGTAAATAAGCGGTCAAAGCGCTTGTTTCGCTTGTACTTTGCCCAAATTGTAAATGTCATCTTTTTTCCTCCCTTTCGGCTTCCTGTGACCCCTTGCGGGGTTTCGGCTCGGTGCCGCCGGGCCATCGTCAGACAGGTTAAAAGTTGTAATCATAAAACTCATGCCGTCCGGGGCTGACATACAAGCCTTGCCACTTATAGCGCTTTTCAACATCCGACCAGTAAACCCGAATCACCCGGCCTTGTTCGTCTTCTTCGTAGCTGTAAGACTGTTCGCTGTTGTTCATTACCCGCCCGAAGAATCCGCCGGGTACAAAGTCCGGCTTCCAATCCGGGTTCAGCGTGGCCTTGCAGCGCCGCAGGGTCAAGGTTTTTGCGGTCTTTTTAATAACCGTGTAAGCTTCCATATCGCTCCAGTAGCTCACTGTTGCCCCGTCTCCGATCTGTACATTCTCTTTGAAATAGAGGTTATAGCGGTCATCAATCAAGTTGCCATCGCAAGTATCCTGGCAAAACTGCTGTCTAAATTCCCATCTTGTAAGCATTTTCAAATCCTCCCTTTTTTGTTGGGGCGGTTGCCCGCCCCGTTTGTTTAGAACTTCTCACAGATTGCAATGAGCTTTTCCGGCGTCCTGAGAACCATCGTCCGCGCCGTGGCCTTGTCGATCATGCCGTGCGTGACTTTGACAATGGTCTCGGTGATTTCCACACACAGCGCGTGGGCTTCTTCATAAGCTTTGTCGCTTGCGGCCTCGTCGATCTCTTCCAGGCGTTCGCTCTCTTCGTAGAGCTTGAGCATTTTTTCGATTGCGGCTTTCATTTCCTTAGTGGTTTTCATGGTGTTTACCTCCGTTTGTTTTCCTTTGATGGTTATAATATACACTAAAAGTGCCGAAATGTCAAGAAAAAGCAGCACTTAAAAGTGTAAAATCCTGTACAAGATTATTAGTGCCGATTTGTGCAAAATGACACTTGCTAGTGCATTGCCAATCATGTATTATAAAAGGGCAGAAAGGAGGCCATATAATGGCAGATAGAAAAACGAGTGAAGCAAAGCGGGCGAGCAATCGCCGGTGGGATGAGCAGAACATAGAGCGGCTGACCGTCGCCGTGCCTATCGGCAAAAAGCAGATCATCAAAGACCATGCCGCCGCCCGTGGTGAAAAAATCAGTGGCTTCATCAACCGGGCAATTGATGAGGCGATGGAAAGGGACAGGAGGGAAAACGATGGATGAATATGTAAGCAAACAAGCGGTATTTGATTGGTTTTGCTCCAATGCCGATACTGACGGATGCGTTGACATGCTCAAAAACGGCGGTTTTTGTAAAAAGAACTGTCGGGGCTGTGAGAGCGGGAAAGAAATAGACGCAATCCCCGCCGCCGACGTGCGGCCTGTGGTGCATGGCAAGTGGATCATGAACGACGATTCAAAAACGGTTTGCTCACTGTGCGGGAATGTAGTGGCCTTTGTTTCTCACCCTGACAAAAGATGGGATTTTGGGTACTTCTGCCCCAACTGCGGGGCTGACATGAGGGAAAAGCCCGCCGAATAACGAAATCCCCCGGCCTTGTGGCTGGGGGATTGTCTACATATGTATTCAGGATCACACGCAGCGCGATTTTATCGCACGTGTGTGTTATTTTATCGCACGTGCGTGTTACAACGCGTTGGGCGCGTGTTGAGATTTGCAAGAATTATTTGATTTTCTCAAGTTTGACCGTTTTCGTGATGCCCATTGCAGCGGCCTCATAGGAAATCACGCCGTTTTCATAAGTAAATTTCTTTTCATCATCAGAGGAAGCCAACAAGGCGCGGCTTGTTTTGTCTTTATCGTTGGCGGATGTCCAGGAATACGGCTCGGCGCTGTCTGGGGCGGTAAATGTGCCCGCCCAATACAGGGATTTTGCGTCTTTGCCCGAATTCACCCAATATATTTCCATTCTGTCGCCGTCAATCACAGCGCTGTGGTACGTTTCGCCGTCCGCGTTGCTCTGTTTCCATTCTCCGCTCAGATCGGGGGCCGGGGCGGGTGTTTCCGGCGCTGCCGTGGCCGTGGCCTCGGCGGGCGCCGCCGTCGCTGCTGTGCCGCCGCACGCTGTCAGGAGCAGCGCAAGCGCGGCGAGAATCAATAAAAGGGCGCGTTTCATTTTCGTGTTTCCTCCATACTTTCTATAAATTGCCATAAGGCGCTATTATCATATCATATTTTACGGAAAAGGCAAGAGCAAAGCCCGGTCAATTTTGGCCGGGCTTTTTTTATCTGCAGATGTACCAGGGAATTTCGTGGTGTCTTAACCGGTAGATAAAGACGCTTCGGATTTGTCCGCATCCCCTTTTTCAAGGTCGATTTGGCGGTCAAGCTCGGCGTGCAGGGCGGGCTTGCTGTCCAGATCGGCGGGCGCGTTCGGGTCCGGGACGGGCGCGGCGGGCATTTTGGCGCGGACGCTTTCAAAGATTTCCTCCACAACCTGCCATTGTGGGCCGTCCGGCTCAAACTGCAAAAGCGCAGATATAAGCGCCTGCTGAAACTCTGCGGAATCGTCAGCAAAAAGCTTTTCAACTCTGGCCCGAATTTCCTTTGCGCGGTCGCTCGCCGGTTTAGGATCACCGTCACCGCTTCTCAGCCATTCCTCACGATAGCCAAATTCCCGGCAAATATCGCGGATTGTCCGGTCACTTGGCTCTTTCGTTCCCATCTCAACTTGTGCGATGAAATTTCTTGTAAGGTTCAAACGTGCGGCAAATCCTTCTTGCGTTAATCCCACTTCACGCCGGATTTCCTTAATTCTATCGTTCATACTATCCTCCCTTCTTTTGAAATGCACATTAACTATAACATTGAATGTTTCCAAAGTCAACACGGCGCGAAAAATAATTGTTGACATAAGGAACAATAAGTGTTATTATCATGTTGACTTAGAAAACAAAGGGGGTGAAAACATGGCAGAAAAAGAAAAGCAGTTGCTTGATGATCTGGCGGCGCTGCCGGACGATCTGAAGAGCAGCTTTGTAGACCAGCTTCACGCGGCGGCGATCGCTGTTCGCATTCTCTCGGGCGATAACACAAAGGAGGTCAACGACAATGGCGACAGCAGCGGTTAAGACGCTGGAAGACCTGGAGGCGCTGCCGGGGGAATTCCTCACCTGCAAGCAGATAGCGCCGATCCTGGGCGCGAAAGAGGCCAATATCCACATGCAGGCCATGGACGCGCCCTATATGCTCGGCTTCCCGGTCATTGTGATCCGTTCCCGGGTCAAAATTCCGAAAAAAAGTTTTGTGAAATTTATGAGAGGTGAGCTGTAAACAATTCCAAATGCTGGCAAACGCTTTATGCGCGAGGGAATCGCAGAGTGAGGCACGGGCGGTGCGTGGCTCGGGTTTGCGGAGCAGCGGTAAAGCGTAGCTTCGGGACGCGATGCGCAGCACCGGCAAAGCTATGAAGTGCGCCGCGGCGGAAATGAGTAGTGACGCAAAGCAGTGCGTGGGTTCTGCCTGGCTTGGCTGCGATATGCGATCCATCGGAAAAGTTAAGCAGAGCGCGGGCAAAGAATCGAAATGCAGCGGATTGCATTTGAATAGCATAGCCAGTTCACAGCGGCGGCGTTGCGAAGCGCAGAGAAACAAAGGCATTGAACAGTCATGCTACGCGGCGGCAGGGCCCAGCGGCGATTGGCACGACGCAGCAAAGGCTAGGCACTGAAAGGCATAGCAAGGAAACCAAAATCAAAAAAGGAAGGAAAGAAAGTATGGCAAAAAAGATACACGTCAAAATCACCCTGACGGAGGGCATGTTGGGGACAAGCCCCGCCGATACAGCGGTTTATGAGACCTATATTGGGAAGAACGCGCCGAACGCGGCGACGCTTGAAGAAGAGATTGAAGCGCTCGGCGCCGAAGCTGTGGCAAAACGCGGAATGACCGTTTTCCCGCGCACGGAGGACGGGCGGCCCTTCCTGTATGACTACATGATTAAGGGCTTTTTCAAGGAAACGTGCTCGGCTTTGCAGCGGCTTGTGCCGAAAGACCCGGAAACCGGGCGGCGGATCAAAAAGGCGGTGAATGAGAGCAGCAAGTTCGGCTTCACGACCTATAAGGGGATCATTGACACCCTGATTTTCGTCAAGCCTCGGGAAATTCCGATTGTATTTGACGGCGAAGTCACGACCTGTCAGCGCTCTTTGAGAGCGGAAACCATGCAGGGGCCGCGCGTGTCGCTTGCCTGCTCTGAAGAAGTCCCGGCGGGCGCGACGCTTGATTTCTGGGTGATTTGCTTCGATGATGCGCATATCGCCGCCGTCAAGGAATGGCTTGACCACGGAGAATTCCACGGCCTCGGCCAGTGGCGCAACAGTGGCAAAGGGACATTCACTTATGAGATTCTGGAAGAGGTGAACGGGAAATGAAACAGCTCCCGGACGATCCTATTATTTCCTGCATGATGCGCACCGGGGAACCGCCCTGGGCGCAGGACGATGACGAACCGGGCGAACCGTTCGCGGTTTATGACCCAGATTAAAAACAGGAGGGGACTATGGACAATTACATGGAACCGGTGAGTAACATCCCGGCAAGCGTCCAGGGCGCTCAGGATGCGCTTTTGGATATGAACGTGGAAAACGTTCTCGCCCTTGCGGAACGCGCTGACAAGATGGTGAACGCGCTCAACAAGATCATGGCGGCGGCTATCAAAATCACGACAGAACGCGACTGGTGCTTGATCGGCGGCACTCCCTACTTGCAGGAGAGCGGCGCGGCAAAGGTGGCGCGGCTGTTCGGCATAAGCTGGAAGATTCACGACGGCTACCCGAAAACGGAACTGGACGGCGACGGCTACCCGTCTTACACCTACCGCATGACTTTCACCCTCGGCGGCGCGTCCATCGAGCAGGACGGCAGCAGAAGCAGCAGGGATGAATTTTTCGCCGGGAAGCGCTCGGACAAAAATGGGAACGCGCTCAAGCAGAAAACCGTTGATGAAATCGACCTCGGCGACGTGAAGCGGGCAGCCTACACAAACTGCCTGAATAACGGCATCAAGCGCATTCTTCCCGGCCTCCGCAATATCGACGTTGCGGCGCTGGAATCAAGCGGCTTGCGCGGCGAGCTGATACGCGGCTACACGTTCAAGGAAGGTTCACGCGGCGGCAACACCGGAAAAGCCGATGAAAGCGGCATTGTCTGTGCCGCCTGCGGCGCGGCGATCAGTCAGAAGGTTGCAAGCTACGCGCAAAGCAAGTTCGGACGGCCTCTGTGTATGGCCTGTCAGAAGAAGGAGGGCGCCGGACATGCTGACGGCTGATTATATCGCCGGGAAAATCAGTGCCTTTGTACAGTCAGAAATCAAGGTTTACCCGTGTGAACATCTCCGCGCCTCCAACATTGGGCACCCGTGCGAAAGATACCTGTATCTGCTCATCAAGCACTGGGACGAAGTCAAGCCGCACGATGAGGGCTTGCAGAACATCTTTGATTTCGGGAACAGCGTGGAAGCGTACACCATTCAGAAGCTCAAAGACGCCGGTTTGGAGGTCATCACGCCGACGCAAAGAAGCTGGAAGGTCGAAAACCCGTTGATTACCGGGCGCGAGGATATACGAATCAAAGACCCAGACGACGGGCAGCTCTACCCGGCAGAGATCAAGGGACTATCCCCGAATGAGTGGGAACGGCTGAACACGATCGAGGATTTTTATACCAGCCGCAAGTATTATGTGCGCGGTTATCCGTCACAGTTAACGGTTTATCTATGGCATTTTGAGAAGGAAAAGGGATTTTTTATCCTCACGAACAAGCTCACGGGTGAAATCAAGATCATAGACGTACCGTTCGACTGGGACAGAGCTGACGCGCTCTTGAAAAAGGGAGAGCGCATATACAAGGCCCTGGAAACCGACACGCCGCCGGAATCATGCGACGATATAAGCGTCTGTGAGTCCTGCCCGTTGCGCCACCTTTGCACAGCCGCGATAGACCGCGCTGAGACGGAGATTGACGACGGGGAACTTGAGGCGGCTATTGACCGCAAGAATGAGCTTGCACCCGCCTACCGTGAATATCAGGAAGTAGGCGACCGTATCAAGGCAATCATGGGCGACCGGGAAAAGGTTCTTGCCGGCCAGTACATTGTGACCACAAAGGTCATAGAGAAAAAAGGATTCACCGTTGAACCGAGACAGGAGCGGCGAATCACGATCAAAAGACTGTAGGGGGTGAAACCATGAGCGACATTCAACAGTTTCTCGCGCTGATGGCCGATGCGCTCCATAACGGGGCGCTCGGCGAGGAAGGATGCGCCGACCTTGCAAAAGCATTGAACGGCGTCCCAGCTGAGTATCACGCCGCAGCTTTCAAGGCGTTTTTGGGCGGCGATGATGAAGCGCGGGATGCGCCGGAGGATTACGCGGTTGTCAGAACGTTTGATTCTTCGATCTTTCATATCGGAGATGAAATTGTAGACGCGCATGGCGTAAAGGGATTGTTTGCCGGGTACGATGATAACGGGCTCGTCAGCGTGATCTACGCCGAAGGTTGTGTAGATCATTGGAAACCTGAAAAATGGCACCGCACAGGCCGCAACTTTCCGACAATCGCTGCGATTCTGGATAAGATCAAGTAATTCAAAGCGAGGGGGTTAAACTTGAAAAGTGGGATTGAATATTTCCCGCTTGATGTCACCCTTGATAGTAAGCTCGACCTTATAGAGGCGGAATTTGGCGTGACAGGATTTGGTGTAGTCGTTCACCTGCTCCAAGAAATATATGGGCAGGAGGGTTACTACATTGAATGGACAGAGGAGGTTGCATTATTGTTCGCCCGGAAGTACGGGTTGGGTGGTAATGCCGTTTCCGAAATATTGGCCGCTTCTATTAAACGGGGTATGTTCGATAAAGAAATCTTTGATAAATACCATGTCCTCACGTCCAGAGGAATCCAAAAAAGGTATTTTGAGGCCGTCAGCCGCCGGAAGGTTTTGGAAGTCGATTACAACATACTCTTGGTTGATGCTGACCTTTTACCGAAGAATGCAGACATTAAGCGCAAAAATGTAAACATTTACTCAAAAAATGCTGACATTTCCAAACAAAGTAAAGTAAAGGAAAGTAGAGTAAAGGAAAGTAAAGTAAAGAGTAAGGCGGACAAGCCGCCTCGTGCACGATTTGTTCCACCTACTTTTGAAGAAGTCAGGGCTTACGTTAAAGACCGAAACAGCCCAGTTGACCCTCAAAAATTTTTTGACTACTTCTCCGCCGGAAACTGGATTGACAGCAAAGGCCAGCCCGTCCGCAATTGGAAGCAAAAGCTGATTACATGGGAAGGCAGACAGCAAGCGACAAATTCACAAGACAAGCCGCAAAAGCTGAAGCAGTCTGAAAGCTACGATCTCCGCTACATGGTGGAGTGGCCGGAGGGTTCTGGACAATGGCAGGATATGAGGACGATACCAGGCTATGACAAGCGATGAGAGACAAATAGCCCTCGCAGAGAATGACCTTGCCGGGTGCATCCTCATGTACCCGAGCGAGACGCTTGCGGCGGTGCGCGGAATCGTCACAGAGGGCGACTTCCAAAACGAGGCGGCGCGGGCGATCTATGCAGCCGCGTCAAGCCTGACAGCAAGCGGGGCGGCTTGCAATGCGGCGCTGATCCAGGCAGAGACGGTCAAGCAAGGCCGCGCTGTGACAACGGAATATTGCGCGGATTTGATGCGGCTATACGTCACAAGCGCCAATGTCGAAGCGACCGCCCGCATTATCCATGAAGACGCGCAGAAGCGGCGCGGGCGCGAGATAGGTACAGCAATTGCAAGCGGTGAGCTGTCTCCTGCTGAGGCAATTGCAAAGCTGCAAGACATCCTCAGAGACGGCGGCGGAAATGTTATGGCTCCCATGGACGCGGCAAACTATGTCATGGACTACATCAACGCCGTAGCCGCCGGGGAAGCACGGACGTTCCTTTCGACGGGATTCGCAAGCCTTGACAAGCAGCTGTCCGGCGGGCTTGTAATGGGCGGGCTGATTACCATAGCCGCTAGACCGGGAACAGGCAAGTCAACAATCGCCCTTGCAATTGGCGACAACATAGCCGCTCACGGCGGGAAAGTCCTGTATATCAGCCTTGAAATGCCGCTTGTGCAATTATGGTCGTGCCGCCTTGCGAGTAAATCCGGTATCAGCCGTTCGCGTATCTATGATGGGATGCGCGGGCAAGATGATAAGAGCTGGGCGAGATTGTCAAATGCTTTTGACGAACTGTCAAAGCTCCAGTTTTACATCCGGGATGTGCCATCAACAATCGAGGACATAGAACGCGAGGCAAGATGCATTGACGGGCTTGATCTGATAATCGTTGACCACATGGGACTTGTTCGCCCGCGCATTGCAGGCAGTAGGTACGACATCATGACCGACACCGCACACCGCCTGAAACAGCTTGCACTATCGCTCAAAATCCCAATCATTGCCCTTTGCCAGCTCAACAGGCAAAGCGAGGGCAGGAGCGATAAGCGGCCTACAATGGCCGATCTACGCGACAGCGGCGCGATTGAAGAGGACAGCGACGTGGTGAGCTTGCTGTTTCGCCCGGCGGCTTACGCGAAAGAAGAAGACAAGCCGAAGCCGTGGGAAAGTCAAGATTTACAGGTGATAGTTGACAAAAACCGGCACGGCGCAACAGGAATCGTGAACATGCAATTTTGCGGGATGAACGCCCGCATAACGGAGGGAAGCAATGCAGGAGATGATAGATTGCCTGACTGAAGAAGTCGTACGCTTTAGCTATTTGGCGGAGATAACGGGCGAACCGTTCAAAAGCGACTATCGCCACAAAGCGGAGCTGATAGAACAAGCGGTTGAGGTTTTACGGAGTGTAGCGCCATGACCACCAAAACCCCATGCCCGCGTGATTGTCCGGGGCGCTATCCCGGATGCGGGGCGCATTGTGAGACATTTAAGCAGCACCGCGCAGAACGTGCTGTTATCTACGAAAAGCGGAGAACGCAAGTAGAAATCAGCGATATTTTACATCGCGGCTATCTCAAAACAAAACGCATTTAACAGGCGAAAGGAAGAAAGAAAATGAACAGAAACAAATCCGTGTTTGTGACGCTGGTCATGGCAACTATGCTCGCCGTGATATTGGCGGGCGCGTTCAAAATCGAAATCCGGGCGTTCTACGTCCTGCTCGCGGCTCTCGCGGGGTATGGTTTTATCCGTGGCGCGGGCGATCTGTGCCGGTGGATGCAGGCGCAGGAAAAGCCCCGGCTTGAAACGGTCGAGACAGAAGAGGTTGACCCGTTCGCCCACGACGATGAGTTTGCGCAAGAGGGCAAAGCTCGATTCAGCTTTGGAACTATAAGATTCCGGGACGCTGAGTACGAGGGGGCAGCAAAATGAAAGTATATAAGGGGACAGATAAAAATATTAAGTGCCGAGGCTATCAGTTCACGCCGGGCGTTGAGGCCGTGGAGGACAAAGCGGAACTGTGTGAGGCCGGTTTTCACGCCTGCGAGGCCCCGCTTGACGTGATGAAATATTACGCGCCGGGCGCGGGTTCCCGCTATTTTGAGGCGGAGCTTGAGGACGTGAACGATGAGCGCGGTGAAGATTCCAAAGTGTGCGGGAAAAAGATTACCCTCGGCGCGGAAATCGGCATCCCCGGCCTTGTTAAGGCACATATTGAATATGTGAAAGAGCATACGACATCAGAATGCACCGACCCAAAAATGGCAACCGCAGGCTCATACGGGGCGGCAACCGCAGGCTCATACGGGGCGGCAACCGCAGGCTTTAGAGGGGCGGCAACCGCAGGCTCATACGGGGCGGCAACCGCAGGCTTTAGAGGGGCGGCAACCGCAGGCTCATACGGGGCGGCAACCGCAGGCGATAGCGGGGCGGCAACCGCAGGCGATAGCGGGGCGGCAACCGCAGGCGATAGCGGGGCGGCAACCGCAGGCGATAGCGGGGCGGCAACC
>JAEIGA010001561.1_pt1 | contig 35815 bp, 28 predicted proteins | sample 9270691 | NCBI WGS metagenome assembly JAEIGA01 (sample SAMN17057246, study PRJNA624740) | gut metagenome | biome: biome; isolation source: fecal sample | host: Bos grunniens | place: China: Xizang | collected 2019
TGTATTACCGTTGAGAGTATTCATTGCATCAATACTCTCGCGGTTAGTAGCTGATAAAATCGCACCTCCGGAATTACTCTTGTTGCCACGGGCCTTACCGATTGGACCATTATATTCCGAAGTATTTGTACCAAATGTACCAACACCGCCATTCTTAGCGTCCTCAGCATCATCCATGTGCCAAACGCCTACATATTCCGCCCAGACCTCCTTGGGGTCCCTTGCGGCAGGAGCAGTCTTGTCGACAAGCTCGCCCCAGCACATCGTAATAGACATGCCTTTGGCATAGAGAGGGACCTTGACCCAGACGATGCTCTCGCCCGCCGGATCCCACGTATCGAATTCGTGCGCGAGAATATTGCCGTCCGAATCGACGAACCTGATGTCCGATCCGTCAGGATTGGCGTACTTGTACTCAAAGCCCTTAGGCGCACCTTCCTTGATCTTTATAAGCATCGGGAAGTTGACCAAAGGCGTCTCGTTGGTCGCGGTAATCGTTATTTTGGAGTGGTAGCCGAGCGAATCAAGATACTTGTCGCTATCGTTCCACGCCCAAAGAACAACACTCGTCACGGGAATCGTTCCGGCGACGGTGAAGTTGAGCGACTCCTTGAACTCGATCGTGACATCGTATTCGCCCGCCTCCGTAGGCGCCGCTTCAGACCAGTTGTTCGCACCCTTGGGAGAGTACTTTACAACATAATCGCTTTCCTTTACCTGGAAGGGGCTGGTAACGACAACCGGCTTCTTGGGAGTCTGCCCAATCTGCCACGGCTCTACAGAAACAGAATTGACGGTAACGGCGGGAGCATTTACCGTAACTTGAACATCAACCGTCTTATTCTCCGTCAAATCAGCCCACTTGTAACCATCCTTAAGCGTGACTACATAATTGTAGGTCCCAACGTCTTTAACGGCAATCTCGCTTACTTCTGCGCCGTCCTTGGTAATTACAACACCGTTGCCGCCTTTGTAAAGCTTCTGTACTGAGCCATTATAATCAACCATATACGCCGCGTTCGGCTTCTCCGGCAATACATCAATAATGCGAATAACAACAATACCGCTGCCGCCGTTGCCGCCCTTTGTATTAAGACTACCACCGCCACCGCCGGAACCTGTGTTCTTACGACCATTTGTGGCACTTCCGCCTAAATATCCTCCGTTTCCGCCAATTCCGCTACCACCCAAAGCTGATGCCGCACCTGTACGCGTACCACCGCCGCCACCAGCCGCATACACTATCTCAGAGCCAGTGATAGACGATGCCTTACCTAAGCCACCAGCGCCACCAACAAAATGCGCAGTAACTTTACCTCCAGAGGAACCCGCACCTCCACCGCCAGAGCCCGCTTCAAGATACATTTCAGCAGAACTATCGCCACCATCATTACCTTGACCATTTTTACCAACACCGCCCTTAAAGGTGTTTGAGCCGCCACCGCCTGAGCCGCCATCTCTACCAACACTTGCAAGACCGCCGCCACCACCGCCAAGCGCTTCATGCTTTATAGCCCCAGACAACAAAATCTTAGACGACTCTCCATCTTCTCCTAAACCTTGAGCTGCGGGCGAAACACCGCCACGACCAACGATAATATCATACATTCCAGCGGCAAGATAAACTCCTAACGCCTCAATCATACCGCCGGCACCACCACCACCTGCGCCATAATCATACATTAACCCTGGGTTTGCGCCTGCACCACCGCCGCCGACTAGGAGAATATCAGCCTTAACCGCCTTTGGAAGATTAAATATCGTATCAGATACAGCATCTTTAAATGAATAAACAGTATCTTTAACATTTTCTGGGACTTTTACAACGAGTTTTGCCGTATATCGAATTATAACAACGCCCGATCCGCCCGCGCCGCCGATAGACGTACCCGAGCCGCCGCCGCCGCCGCCGCCGCCGCCAGAACCGGTACCAGCCTTGCCTGCACCCGCAGGATTTGCCCCCTTGTTATTTAAACCATCGCCGCCGATGCCGCTGCCGCCCTTACCTAGCGTTCTACCATGCGTAGCCGCACCGCCGCCACCAGCTGCATAAAACGCCACCTCGCCCGAAATATCGTACGCCAAACCCGATCCGCCATCACCGGCGACGTCGCCCGTGGCATCAACGCCAGCGCTACCAGCGCCGCCGCCGCCGCCGCCCATATCATTAGGACCGCCGCGACCGCCGGGATTACCAAATCCGCCTGAAGCCGATGTTGGCTGTAACGCTTGACCAGGCATATTTACAGTCGTATCCCCGCTTGAAGATCCGCCGCCTGAGCCGCCGTCAACACCGGCATACGCCCCCCACCTACCGCTGGTGCCGCCACCAATCGCTGTATAAGTGGCTGAACCAAGCGTTAAAACGGTATTTGCGCCATTATTTCCGGTAGCGCCATTACCGGACTGTGCGCCGCCCGCACCAACGGTAATCGTACCGGAACCAACAGTAAGGCCTTCTTTATAAATTAAGCCGCCTGCACCGCCGCCGCCGCCGCAGTCACCAGAACCGCCAGCGCCACCGCCGACTACGAGAATTTTACCTGATCCGGAGCGAATTGCATTCACGACAGGAACTGTAAATTTAGCCGTCCCTACAGTATTCGAAAAGATATGAATAAAGTCGACAGTACCGTCGCCGTTATCGATTTTACGAACCTCATCTCCGCCCGACGCGGCAGCATAATTTTCGATGTCCGCGAGGCTAGCGACCTCAAACGAGGCCGCGCGAGCAAAAAGCGGCACAGTAACCGCGGCAAACGCGGTTAACGTTTTTAAGAGGCTTCTAAAACTTATCAACCTCATATTTAGCCTTTATTTACGGGCATTTTACAACTTATCTACATTTTATCGCACGACAGATTCCACCTAGATTTTCATCAAGGCAGAATCCTTTTATACATGTATCTGGACCATATTATCATATACAACTCAAAGCCGTCAATCAGAATTTAGAAACAAAACAGGGAGGATTTCCGGAAAGAACTTAAACGATTAAACCTCAAGTTTTGTGCTTCGAGTTCGCAGCACAATAAACTCAGACAGAAAGCGTTTTTACGCTTAGAAATCGAGGTTGCGGACGTTAAGAGCGTTCTCTTCGATGAACTTGCGGCGTGGCTCGACCTCGTCGCCCATCAAGAGCGAGAACATTCTGTCGGCCGCGACGGCGTCGGACAGCTTAACGCGGAGCATGTGGCGCTTCTCGGGATTCATCGTCGTGTCGTACAACTCTTCGGCGTCCATTTCGCCGAGACCCTTGAACCGGTAGATCGAAAGGCCTACCTTACCGTGGACACGGACATCGTCGAGAAGTTTTTTAAGTTCCCCGCCGAACCAGTCGGCAGGCGCATAACCGTACGCCGAAAGCGACTGGAACTGCTTTTTAAGCATAGACGCGCCGGAGCCCTGGGCGGATTCGTCGCCGACAAGTTCCTCGGCCTTGTATCCGCGCTCTTCGACCATCTTCGCGGTCGCCTCGATCTCGGCGAGTAAAGTAAGAAGCTCTTTCGCCTTTTCCTTATCGAGGGTCTCACCCGCCTTGTTCTTAACCTCGAAGTCGTCAAGACCGAGGGTCAGCAGCTTCTGCGTAAGCTCGCCGTCGGTAAGAACGTACTCAGTTTTCTGCTTGCGCTCGACCTTGTAAAGCGGAGGCTGCGCGAGATAAACATACCCGCGCTCGATAAGTTCGGGCATCTTACGGTAGAAGAAAGTTAAAAGAAGCGTACGGATATGGGCGCCGTCGACGTCAGCATCGGTCATAATGACGATCTTATGGTAACGCGCCTTCGCAATATCCCACTCTTCGCCGTAACCGCAGCCGATGGCCGTGATGAGGGTTCTGATTTCGGAGTTGGCGAGAACCCTGTCGATACGTGCCTTCTCGACGTTGATAACCTTGCCGCGCAAGGGAAGAATCGCCTGGGTCGCGCGGTCGCGCCCCGTTGAAGCGGAGCCGCCGGCGGAGTCACCTTCTACGAGGTAAAGTTCTGTCTTCGCGGGATCGCGCTCGGAACAGTCTTTAAGTTTACCAGGCAGGGAGAGTCCGTCCATCACGCCCTTACGGCGCGTAGACTCGCGCGCAGCGCGCGCAGCTTCGCGAGCGCGAGCGGCGAGAAGAGTTTTCTCAATGACAACCTTCGCGACTGACGGATTCTCCTCGAAAAACGTCATCAGCTTATCGGAAACAATCGAGCCTACAATACCGTCGACTTCGCCGTTTCCGAGCTTCGTCTTCGTCTGGCCTTCGAACTGCGGCTGGGGAACCTTTACCGAAACGACTACGGTAAGACCCTCGCGCATATCGTCGCCCGTGAGATTATCCTTATCCTTTATGAGCTTGTTGTCGGCACCGTATTTATTGATGGTCGACGTAAGAGCGCGGCGGAAGCCCGAAAGGTGGGTGCCGCCCTCGACGGTGCGGATATTGTTGCAGTAAGTCTGCTCCAAGGTCGAATAGCTGTCGTTATACTGAAGCGAAACCTCCGCCTGAACGGTACCGGTCGTACCTTCGCGAGATCCTTCAAAATGAATGACGGGCGAAATCGCCTTCTTCGCCGCGTTTAAGTATTCGACGAACTCGTCGATGCCGCCCTCGTAATGGAACGTCTCTTCGTGATGAGCTTCGCCCTCATCGTCGCGGAAATGAATCGTAACGCCCTTGTTGAGAAACGCGAGCTCTCTCAGACGCGCGGTAAGAATCTCCCACTTAAAGGCGCGACAGGAAAAAATCGAATGATCGGGGAAGAACGTAACCTTTGTTCCCGTCTCGTCGCCGCAATCGCCGACGACTTCGAGCTTCTTCGTGACAAGCCCGCGCGAGAACTCCATCCTGTGAATCTTGCCGGCTCTCTTTACCTCAACCTTCATCCACTCCGAAAGCGCGTTGACGCAACTTACACCGACACCGTGAAGTCCGCCCGAAACCTTGTAGTTCGAGCCGTCGAATTTACCGCCCGCATGAAGAACGGTCAACACGACTTCGATAGCGGGCTTCTTTTGGGTCGGATGCATATCGACGGGAATGCCGCGCCCGTTGTCCTGAACCGTCAGTGAACCGTCAGGGTTGATGATAACGTCAATCATCGAACAGTAGCCGGCAAGCGCCTCGTCGATGGAGTTGTCGACAACTTCATAAACAAGATGGTGGTAACCGCGCTCACCCGTGTCGCCGATGTACATGGCTGGTCTTTTGCGGACGGCCTCCATACCTTCAAGCACTTGGATATTCTCGGCGTTGTAGCTGCTGATTTCTTCTGACATCTTATGCGACCTCTAGATTGCGACTTAAACTGTTGACAAATTATCACTGACCGTACGCCAGACGTTCGGCAAGACGACCCGGCAGCCCCGCGGCAAGAATCCGCGCCTGAGCGGCCTCTATATCATACTCAAGCCGGCGGAACGAAACTTTTCGCTCTTCAGGGCTGTAAATGACATACGTTGCGCGGGGATCGCCGTCGCGTGGCTGGCCTACCGAGCCGACGTTAATGAAATATTTCCGCCCAGGCTTAAGAATGAAATCTTGAGGATCTATGCGATATACGCCTGAAAGCTGCTTCTCGTAGATCATCGGGCAATGGGTGTGTCCATGAAAACACACGGGCGTTTTTTGATATACAAAATTCGTCTCCGCCTGCTGATTGTCGAATACGTAGCCGAAATTTTCCGGCCTGTCCATCGTGGAATGAACCAGCGTCATGCCCATTCTGGTAACGGCAAACGGCATTGTTCTAAGATAATCGAGCTCTTCTTCATCCAACTGACTGCGCGTCCATTCGACAACGGCGGCGGCATAAGGGTTGAAATCTTCAAGAGCCTGTTCGGACGCGACGTAATGATCATGATTGCCTTTTACGACGGGACAGCCAAGCGAACGTATGATCTCCAGACATTCATGAGGACATGCGTTGTAACCAACGACATCCCCCGTACAGAAATATTCACTGACCCCTTGAGCCTCGGCGTCTGCAAGAACAACCTCCAGCGCGTCAAGATTGGAGTGGATGTCTCCAAGAATAGCGATCTTTTTACTCATGTCATTTCAAAAGCGCACCGGCAATCTGAAGATCTTCGACAGTGGTTATTTTAAAATTCGGCAAGCGGTTTTCGATGATTTTCACAGTCTCTCCCGCAAGCTCTACCGCATGACAGTCATCGGTAACCTCCGTCTTTCCGAGAGCCTTGTAGGCCGCGCGCAGAACTTTTATCTGGAAAGCCTGGGGCGTCTGAACCGCCCAAAGCTTATCGCGATCTTCCGTCTTGGCCACAACACTGCCTTTTTCAACGCGCTTGACCGTGTCGGTTATCTTGCGTCCGAACGTCACGGCTGCAGTACGCTTGACGGCTTTGGCGATTTCGGAAACCATTTCGGATGTCACGCAAGGTCTGGCTCCATCATGAACGATGACATAACGCGTATCGATGTCGCACGCCGCAAGACCGGCCTGAACGGAATCCTGGCGTTTAGCCCCGCCGGGAACGATCGCTTCGATCTTGGAAATGCCAAACATCTGAACTACAGCCTTCGATGCGACAAGCTGATCCTTTCGGACAACGAGAACAATCCTGTCGATTTCAGGGCAGCGCTCGAACGCAAGAAGCGACCAGGCGACGATCGGCTTGTTGACGAGGCTTAAAAACGCCTTGTCCGTTCCGGACCCCATCCTCTCGGATTTTCCGGCGGCAACGATTATTGCAGTCGTCATATTTCATTCCTCCCGCAGCATTTTTTGAATTTCTTTCCTGATCCGCACGGACACGGATCGTTACGCCCGGCCGCAGACTGGCGACCCGCAGGCGCGGCGCCGGGAACGGCCGGTTTAGCGGCCGCCATACGTGCGGACATCATTGACGCAAACACGTCAGCCACCGTCTTTGGCCTTTCACTCGGTACGGAGCGCGGACTCTCGGAACCGTCACCGTCGACGGTAATGGCGTCCTCGTTCGTTACCGCGCTCTGACGCTGAGCCTCCATCGCCGCAAACATACGGCGCAGGTTAGTCGCTGTCGTCGATCTGAACTCGCTTGAAACGACCTTTGTCTTTATCGAAGCCATAAGCTGCTCAAACATCTCGAAGGCTTCTTTTTTGTATTCGATGAGAGGATCGCGCTGACCGTAGGCTCGAAGATTGACGCCGTGCCTCAAGTCATCCATAGCCCTCAGATAATCCTGCCACTCACGGTCGATGACGCTCAGGAAAACCCCACGTTCCATAAACGGCAGCATCTCGGGGTCTTCGCCAGCGCACTTCATCTCGTACGCCTCTTCAACACGGCCGTAGACAAGATCTCCAGCCCCTTCGGGATTACCCATAAACGGCTTCAACTCGTCCTCGGTAACCGTAACCGGGAAACTGACCCCAAGCCATGAAAGGAAGTCGGTAAGCTGCCCGTCCTTCTCGTTGAAAAGGTAACGCTCGCACTGACTGCGGACGAGATCGTTCATGACGTCAAGAATGATGTCGTGAACGGTCTTCTGGTCTCCGGTTAAAATCCGCCCGCGCAGCTCGTAGACGATAGAGCGCTGCTTGTTCATGACATCGTCGAATTCAAGCGTGCGCTTACGGACGGCGTAATGCTGCTGCTCGACACGGCGCTGAGCCGTTTCGACGGAGCGGTTGAGCCATCTGTGTTCCATAACCTCGCCCTCTTTAAGGCCGAGACGCTGCATAAGGCCGGAGAGACGCTGCGAACCGAAGAGACGCATCAGCTGATCTTCAAGAGAAATGAAGAACTGGGAACTTCCGGGGTCGCCCTGTCGCGAGCAGCGGCCGCGCAACTGGCGGTCGATACGGCGGGACTCGTGTCTCTCGGAACCGATAACATGAAGGCCGCCAAGCTCCTTTACCCCCTCGCCAAGCTTTATGTCGGTACCGCGGCCGGCCATGTTCGTCGCGATTGTAACGGCGCCCTTCATGCCGGCGAGCGCCACGATCTCGGCTTCGCGCGCGTGGTTCTTGGCATTCAGCACCTCATGGGGAATATGGGCCATCTTGAGCATGCGGGAAAGAACTTCGGACGTATCGACCGTAACCGTGCCCAGAAGCGTCGGCTGTCCCCTCTCGTGGCGTTTGGCCACATCTGCGATGATCGCCTTGAACTTTTCGCGCTGGGTGCGGTAGATCTGGTCGTTGCCGTCGGTGCGGTTTACCGGCTTGTTCGTCGGGATTACCACGACATCAAGCTTGTAGATGTCCTTGAACTCACGCGCTTCGGTCTCGGCCGTACCGGTCATGCCGGAAAGCTTTTTGTAAAGGCGGAAGTAGTTCTGGATCGTAATCGTCGCAAGAGTCTGGGACTCCTTCTCGATTTCAACGCATTCCTTCGCTTCTACCGCCTGATGGAGACCGTCGGACCAGCGGCGGCCGGGGAGGACGCGGCCCGTAAACTCATCAACGATATAAACGTGGTTGTCCTGAACGACATAGTCGACGTCTTTTTCGTAAAGGCAGTAAGCGCGAAGAAGCTGATTGACGACATGAACGCGGTCGCTGCGTTCCATGAACGTCGACTGGGCTTCACGCCGGCGATCTATGCGCTCTTCATCTGTCAGAGAAGAATCCCCGTCGATGGCGCTGAGCGTCGAAGCCAGATCCGGAAGAATGAAAAGTTTAGGGTCCTGAGGACAGATCTTCTCGCAGCCGCGATCGGTGAGAGAAACTTCGCGCGTACGCTCGCTGATGGTGAAGTAGAGTTCATCCTTCAACGCCTGAGCCTGCTCCTTGCGGATTTCGGAAAGCATCTGCATCTCTCCGTCTTCGTGCAGCTTGCGGACATCGGGATTCTCAAGAAGATGCATAAGCTGCTTATGCTTGGGCATCGAATGATAAACCTGATATATCTTGGCTTTGGCAGTATCGAGATCGCCGGCCTCAAACGCTTTTTTTGCAGCCTGAATCAAGTCGTTGCACTGGGATGTCTGAACGCGGACGATCGCATCGACGAGCGGACGAATCTCCTTGTAGATGTGACTCGTCGAGATGGACGCGGGGCCGGAAATGATAAGCGGGGTACGGGCCTCGTCGATCAGAATCGAGTCGACCTCATCGACGATGGCGAAGTTGTGGCCGTTCTGCACAACCTGCTCGGGACGTTGGGCCATACCGTTGTCGCGAAGATAGTCGAAACCGAATTCGGAGTTTGTTCCGTAAGTGATATCACAGGCATACTGGGCGCGACGCTCGTCCGAACCCATCGAATTTTGAATGCAGCCGACGGTAAGCCCGAGATACTTATAGAGATGGCCCATCCAGGTCGCATCGCGCTTGGCGAGATAATCGTTGACCGTAACGAGCTGAACGTTCTTTCCTGAGAGCGCATTCAGGTACAGCGGGAGCGTCGCGACGAGAGTCTTGCCTTCGCCCGTCTGCATTTCGGAAATGGCGCCGCGATGAAGCACGATACCGCCGATAAGCTGAACGTCGAACGGAATCATATTCCAGGTGAGCGTATGGCCGCAGACCTCCTCGGTAGTTCCGACCAGATGACGGCAGGCATTCTTAACGAGAGCGAACGCTTCCGGCAGAAGAGAATCGAGACTTTCGCCCTTTTGATAGCGGTCCTTAAACTCCTGAGTCATACGAGGAAAATCCTCGTCGGTAAAATTCCTGGACTGGTACTCTTCTTCAATGCGGTTGATCTCATGAACGACAGGCCAGATCTTCTTGAGTTCGCGCTCGTTTTTAGTACCGAAAAATAGTTTTAACAAGTTCATTTTTCTCTATTTTGTGAATTGCATCTACGATTCCATAATATCTATTCTATACTACAGACAGTATACCATATTTTGCCCTGTTTTTGCGCAAAAATTTTACTTTATCAGGCAACGCATCATGAAAATCGAAAACCTGAGATATTCCGGCCGATCGCACACCAGCCGACGCGTCTTTTTCAGCGTGGATTCAATCGCGCAATTTTAAAATGCGCTGATTGGAACTGCCGCGGAACCGTAGGGAAATATCTTTAAGCTCTTCGATGAACGGACCGTCGACAAGAACATCGGTCATCGAAAGAATCTCGTCCGTCACGTTGGTGCGCCAGCGCGATGCGGAATCTTTAAGTTGCTCTAAAGTGCAGCCCGTATAAATCCAAAGCGTTTTCGCCGCGCCGAACTTCTCGCGAAACCTCTTTAAAAATGGGGCGAGAGCGGACTGATTCGACGGCTCCATCGGCTCACCACCCAAAATTGTAAGCCCTGAAATATGCGTCGGCGCAAGAGCGCTCAAAATCTCAGACTCGACCTCATCTGTAAAAGGCGAGCCGTAATTGAAATCCTGCGCCGCCTCGTTAAAACAACCCTTGCACCGATGAGTGCAGCCGGAAACGAAAAGGGAGACTCTTACTCCCTCTCCGTTTGCGATATCGCACTTTCGTATGGATGCGTAGTTCATTGCTGTTAGTCGTTAGGGGTTAGTGATCAGGAGTCAGGAGATAGGGGTTAGGAGTTAGGGTTAGGGGTAGGGGTATGGGTAGGTGTAGAGTGGATATTTCTACCACTACCGCTATTTTCTACCGCTAACCGCCAACCGCTGACGAATGATTAGTCAACGTGAAGTACGCGCTCTTTAATCTCCTGGGTGCGGCCCTGGTTCCAGAACTGAGAGCCGATATAACCGCAGGTACGGCGCGCGACATTGAGTTTAGACTCGTCGCTGTTGCCGCACTTCGGGCACTTCCAGATGAGCTTGCCGCTCGCGTCCTTGACGATTTCAATCTCACCGTCAAAACCGCACTCCTGGCAGTAGTCGCTCTTCGTGTTAAGCTCGGCGTACATGATATTGTCGTAGATGTAGCGCATTATCGAAAGGACCGCCGGCAGGTTATCCTGCATATTGGGAACCTCGACATACGAAATCGCGCCGCCCGGAGAGAGCTGCTGGAACTTCGCCTCAGTTGAAAGCTTGGAGAACGCATCGATCGGTTCGGTGACGTGGATATGGTACGAGTTCGTGATGTAATTGCGGTCGGTGACGCCCTTGACGATACCGAAGCGCTGCTGGAGACACTTCGAGAAGCGGTATGTCGTCGACTCAATGGGCGTGCCGTAGAGCGAGTAGTCGATATCCTCGGCCGCTTTCCACTTCGCGGTGTACTCGTTGAGCTTCTTCATAATCTCAAGACCAAGCTTCTCGCCGTCGGGCTCGGTGAGTTTCTTGCTGGTCAGCGCGAAGACACACTCCCAAAGCCCGGCATAACCAAGCGAAATCGTGGAGTAGCCTCCGTAAAGAAGCTTGTCGATCGTTTCACCCTTCTCGAGACGCGCGAGCGCGCCGTACTGCCAGAGAATCGGGGCCGCGTCGGAGACGGTTCCCTTAAGACGGTCGTGGCGGCAGCGCAGCGCCTTATGACAAAGTTCGCAGCGTTCGTCGAAAATGCTCCAGAACTTGTCGATATCGCCGTGGGCCGAGAGCGCGACATCGACGAGATTGATCGTGACGACTCCCTGGTTGAAGCGTCCGTAGAACTTTGGCTTACCGGGCTTATAGTTAAGAGCGTTCGAGACGTTTCCGTATCCGCCCTCGGAACGATCGGGCGTAAGGAAAGAGCGGCAGCCCATGCACGTGTAGCAGTCACCCTCGCCGACGCTCTGGCCTGTCGAAAGCTTATACTCGCGCATTTTCTTCTCGGAAATATAGTCGGGCACCATGCGCTTGGCGGTGCACTTCGCCGAAAGTTCTGTCAGATACCAGTAGGGCGAATTCTCCGTGATGTTCTGCTCTTCAAGAACATAGATGAGTTTCGGAAACGCAGGGGTAACGTAAACGCCCTGCTCGTTCTTGACGCCCTTGATGCGCTCGCGGAGCACCTCTTCGATGATAAGCGCGAGATCCTTGCGCTCAGACTCGTTCGAGGCCTCGCCAAGATACATGAAAACGGTGACAAACGGCGCCTGGCCGTTGGTCGTCATAAGGGTAACGACTTGATACTGAATCGTCTGAACACCCTTCTGAATCTCTTTTCTGACGCGCTTCTCGACGATCTTCGAGAACATCTCATCGCTCATCTTAACACCCGTCTCGTCGCACTCCTCCTGAAGCTCCTTACGGATCGCCTGGCGCGAAATCTCAACGAACGGCGCGAGATGGGTAAGTGAAATCGACTGGCCGCCGTACTGGTTCGAAGCGACCTGGGCGATAATCTGCGTCGCGATATTGCAGGCTGTCGAAAAACTCTTCGGCTTTTCGATCATCGTACCCGAAATCACCGTTCCATTCTGAAGCATATCCTCAAGATTCACGAGATCGCAGTTATGCATATGCTGCGCGTAATAATCCATATCATGGAAATGGATAATACCTTCCTTGTGAGCCTGAACGACGTCGGCGGGCAGAAGAAGACGCGCGGCGACGTCCTTCGAAACTTCGCCCGCCATATAGTCGCGCTGGACGGAGTTGATGCGGGGGTTCTTGTTAGAGTTCTCCTGCTTGACGTCCTCGTTGTTGCTCTCGATAAGCGACATGATCTGCTGGTCGGTCGTGTTAGCCTGACGGAGAAGATTCTGCTTGTAGCGATAGGTGATGTACTTCTTGGCGACCTCATGGGCTCCCATTTCCATAATCTTGGTCTCGACTACGTCCTGAATCTCTTCGACCGTCATCGCGCGATCGCGCGCCTCGCATACGCCGGCGACCTCTTCGGCGATAAGCTTAATGCGGCCTTCCGAAAGCGCATTCTTGTAATCGACCGCCTGAGATGCCTTGCGGATAGCGTTTTCGATTTTCGTAATATCGAACGACTTTTCTTCGCCGCTACGTTTAATAATATGCATCTCTTTCATTTTAGGCCGCTTTCTTTTAATTTTAATGTAATAAATCCATTTGATTTTATTATCAAAGTGCCATTTTAGCAGAAAAACCACACTTTGTTGAGTAACATTGCAATATCATACACTAAATATTGTACCCTTGCAACCAGAAAAATTGAAAAATTATCTACAGGTTGTAGACAATAGATAGAAAAATATACAATAGATTGTAGATAAGTCTAATCAACAATCTATTTCCATGTCATCGATACACCTCGTTCGCCCATTCGTACATTGAGGCGGAGTCTTCGCCGTAAACCGTGTCGGCGATGTAATTGAGAATACGCGAGGCGTTAAAAAGCTCGTGATAACGCCTGCGCCCGGCGGCGGCTATCGCGCGGCGCGCGGCGGGATCGGCGGCGTAGCGCAGAACTTTTTCGGCCAGATCGGCAGCGTTGTCGAAGAAAACCGCCTCCTCGCCGTCTTTGAAAAATTCCTGATACCCGCTCTTCGACGAAATGAAAGCCAGAATCCCGCGCCCCATCAGATGAGCGAGGCGATCGGACGAATACCACTTCCATCCTTCGCGGCGGTTGAGCGAAAGCGCCATCGCACTCGAAAGAAGCGCCCTTTCGTAGTCGCTCCCCGCGATAGCCTCACGGCCGCACGTACCGAAAAGTCCGAAGCGGATTTTGGACGACACAAGCCTATTAAGTTCGCGCACCAGTTCAATGCGTTCATCGCCCAGGCAATCGTGGCCCGCGAAAAAGAGATCGTACTTTATGTCGCCGCTCGACGAAACATCCTCCCACTCCATCGTCTCGTCGCACATGTTAGGCAGAAAGCCGACGATGTTCGTGCCCGTCGTCCACTCCTTAAGCTTCTCGCCCGCCGTCGTCACGAATATCGCATCGCATGAATGCATGCGCTCGCGGATCTGATTTACGGTATGCTCCTGCCAGATAGCATCGACGTTGATGTGAACGAGTTTTACATCGGGAAGTAGCGAGCGAACCTTCTCGAGCGTTGAATTATAAAGATAATCGCAATGACCGATAAGCACAAGGTCGGGGCGGTAGTTGACGCACGTTTTGACGAACCTCTTGTTCATCATCTTTGCGCCGATATTGCGCATAAAACCGAACGGCGCGAGATAGCGCGTGATATCGCGCTCGGAAAAAGACATGACGCGCCAGTTGTTGCGGACGCCTCCGCACATAAAACGGTAGCCCTGACCCTCGCGCCCCGCACCGTAGCGGCGAATCTGGAAGTTGTCAACGACCAGAAGTCTAATCTGACGGGACGGCCTCATTCCCGACCTCCCCCGGAAAATTCATTGTACACGGCAAGCGAGCGCGCAGCCATTCTGTCGAATGAAAATTTCTCAAGCGCATTTTCGCGCAGTCCTTTAAACCCGCGATGGGCCACCGAACGGATCGCATTGGCGAATTTAACCGCAAGTTCCTCGCTCTTAGCCTTCGGATCAGGCGCGACGAGCGCCCCGTTTACGCCGTCCTCGACTATATCAAGCGCTCCGCCGAATCCTGTGGCGACGACAGGTTTATCCATCGCAAGCGCCTCGGCCATGGAGCGGCCGAACGCCTCGGGCTTGCGGTAATTGGCGCTTACGACAATATCCGCTAGAGAAAGACATTCCGCGACCTTGCTTTGAGCGCCAGCGAAAACGACATGATCGGAAACTCCGAGGTCCGCAACCAGTTTACGGAGTTCCTCTTCATATTCCTTGCGTAAAGCCTCCGCCTCGCCGACGATGACGAGCTTCCAGTCGGGCGCCTTCGATCTCGCCGCGACATGGGTCGCCTGAAGATATGCAACAGCCCTGATAAGGACATCATATCCTTTAAGCTGCGTAATGCGGCCTAGACCCATCACGACTCTGAAACCGTCCAACTTCCATTCGCGGCGCTTGGAGTCCATGAAATCGCGGTCGAGCTTATCGATATTGAACTTCTCGCGGTCGATGGCGCGGGGAATGACGCGCAAAAGCGAAGTGTCGATTTTGTAATGCTTTATGAGATAATCCGCGATATATTGGCTCGGCGTTACCGTAACATCTCCATACGTCATCACCTTCGAATACGCCGAAACGGAATTCGCGCCGTGGGCGAACGTAATCCATTTAAGTTTAAGCCTGCGGTTGGCGATCACGAAAAGCCACGCCGGAACGCGTGAATGGGCGACGACGACATCGGGGCGCTCAACCTCCAAAAGTCTTCGCAGTTTCTTCGCGCGCGAAAATGCGGTAAACGGATTTTTTGATTTTATGTCAATTTCAGCGATGCGCCCGCCGTCGGCGATGATGCGCTCGTTAAGCCGCCCGCCGACGGAAACGACGAGATTGTCGTGACCCGCGGCGACAAGAACACGGTTCATCTCCACGATACCGCGTTCGACGCCGCCCTGATCCATGGCGGGAACCAGCTGAACGATCTTCAAATGCGCTCCTCCACGCCTCTGAAGTGGACATTAAGCTCATGAAGCGGCGCTAAAAGCGTACCGAGACTCTGACCCTTGGTAAGCTTCGCGAAAGCGTTTACGTCCTTAGGGAAGCACTTGCCGCCGTAACCGAGTTTTCCGTCCGGGCCGGGAACGTACGTATGCGTGTCGTTAATATACCCAGAAAGAAGAACTCCCGTATGAACCTTAGCCCAATCGACGCCCATGTTCTGACAGTACTCGCGCACGGCGTTGAAGTAAATGACCTTGTAGGCGCCGAAAACGTTGTGGGCGTACTTCGTGACCTCCGCTTCAAGAGGCGACATTACCGTAAACTTCTTGCCCGGGAAAACCTTGATAAGAAGATCGACGGCGCCGGTAAAGACCATCGTCTGCTTTTTGAAATCTTCGATGTGCGTACGCTCGGTCAGAAATTCCGGCATATAGCACACTTCATGTCTGGTTTCGCGCGAAAGCATATCGCTCGTTCCGGGGAGAATCGTAGTGCGCACAAAAACGGGAACCTTCGGGAGTTTGGAGATGATCTCCTTCATAAGCGTCAGATCCTGCGTCCCGTCGTCTTCGGTCGGAACGTGAATCTGAAGAAATGCGATATCGATCGAAGAAAGGTCGTCATTATATCCCTTCGGCGGATCGCTGACAAAAACCTTGGCGTCCTTGTTATTCTCTTCAAGCCATGTTTTCAGCGCGCCGCCGACAAAGCCGCACCCGATAATACCGACATTTATCATTTTCTGTTCTCCATTATCCATCTCTTGTTTCGTTCCATATTATACCACATCCACATGCGACACCTCTACAGAATTGTGTTAAAGACCAAGTCCGTTACCAAATATTTTGGTATACTATGAACTATGAAGAAAATTGCTGTTTTAATGGGCGGGAGATCAAACGAACGGGAAGTCTCTCTTGACAGCGGCAAAAACGTCGCCGAGGCTCTCGCCTCGTTAGAAAAATACGAAGTAATCCCAGTTGTACTGGAATCTGACGATTTGACGGCTCTTCCTGAGGGAGTCGATGCCGTATATATCGCCTTGCATGGCGGTTGGGGCGAAAACGGAGGCGTGCAAACCGCGCTCAACCGGCTGAAGATCCCTTACACAGGGCCCGGCGCCATGACCTCGCGCATCGCGATGGACAAAATCAAAACAAAAATGGTTCTTGAGATGAAGAGTCTGCCCACCGCCGCGTGGTCGCTCGCAAGTCCTGGAACCGCCTCCAGCCCCATGCCTCTGCCCGTGGTTGTAAAACCGCCGTGCGACGGTTCCTCCGTGGGGATTTCAAAAGTCTCGAAACCCGAAGAATGGGACGCCGCACTCTCCGCAGCTCTTGACGCTCAAGGCGGGACCGGAGAAATTCTCGTCGAAGAATTCATCCCCGGGCGTGAAATGACCGTAGGCGTTTTGAACGGTGAAGCCTTGCCTGTAATCGAGATTATCGCCAAAGACGGCTGGTACGGATTCGACGAAAAGTACAAATCGGACGAAACGCGCTATCCTTTCCTCGAAGACGGAGACCTCGCCGCCAGACTTAAAAAAACCGCGGTTGAGGCCTACAACGCAATGGGCTGCAGAGGCGTAACCCGCATCGACTTCAGGGTTTCTCCGCTGGGCAGGCTCTATATCCTTGAACTCAACACATCTCCGGGCTTCACCGGCCATTCCCTTGTACCGATGGCCGGAATGAAGACCGGGATGACATTCGCCGAGGTGTGCGACAAAATCCTTTCTTCCGCAGATTACGATCGATAAAATCCTTTAATCAGAAAATGAACCCCTTGAAGAAAACCAGAGCAAAGCGCACCACCGTCCACAAGTCCGCAAACGGCGAACATTCCGCGTCGAACAGCCGACTGTTGAAGTTCGGCATATTTGCGATGTTATCTTGCACCGCCGTAGTGCTGGCCGCCCATTTGATTTTCAATGCCTACAAAAAAGGCATCGCCATGCGCAACGAGCAGTCGGTGGTGAACGAGGAGATCGCTCGCCGCATCAGCAGTTCGGATGCCGGCGGCGGTCAGACCGTAACCGCGGAAGAAACAAAACAGATACAGATAACGCCCTCGCCGCATTTCACCGAAGAACACGTAAGAAAAACTTTCGGTCTCACAAACGGATGCAATCTCGCCGCGATAAACTTCGTTGAAAAAAGAGAAATGGCTCTCAAGACCTATCCTCTCCTTCGCAACATAAAAATATCGCGCATCCACCCCGACAAGGTGAAGCTGTCCGTCGAAGAGCGAAAACCCGTAGCCCGCATAAACATCATACACCCCAAGGACAACGGCGGCCGCCCCTTCTGGATGGTGGTGGACTCTGAAGGAGTAGTATTCGACTATTCGCTGAAGGATTCGCGTACATTGCCGAAAATCGCGGAATCGAAGCCCAGCGCGCAGGGCGGCGAAAAAATTTCAGGCAAGACGATGATCGCGCTGCGCCTCGTGGAATTATGCTCCAGCAAAGATCTGACGGGCGTCATAACACTTACCGAAGTCGACGTTTCAAACGACATCTATCTTATCGCCCAAACCCGCGAAGACAATAAGATCAAGATTCTTTGGGAATATATCCGCGAAAAAGGCGATAACGACCTGACCAATATGCGCGACGCGATCTGCAAGATCCGCGATGTGATAAAAACCGATTTGAAAACCGGTTTTTACCAGACGCTTATCGTCACCGACAACGAGCGTGTGATCGTTTCCCCAAATGAGAAGGAATACACCCGATGACCAACATATACGCCGCTATTGAACTCGGCACGACGCATACCGTTTTGGCAGTAGGAGAAGCCAAGACGGGAGAACGGCTAAAAGTGATTCAGCACGCCGAAATCAATTCTTCCGGAGTGCGCAAAAGCCAGATTCTGGACATCAAGCAGGCCGCCCAGTCCATAAAAAGCATCTTAAGAGCGATTGACCAGAAACAAAGCAAGAACAAAAGCGGCGATTCTCTCGACATCGGAAACGCCTTTCTCGTCATCTCGGGGCAGCATGTGAAAGTCGACCCGTACTGCGCCAGCGTCCAGGTTGAAGGCTCCAAGGTCTCCAACCGGGATATCGAGGAAGTTGAACGCGCCAGCCAGATGATGATCCTGCCCAAAGACCGTGAAACGCTGGAGATCGTATATCAGACATACGGCCTTGACGCGCTCGGCGGAATAACCTCTCCCAAGGGAATGAGCGGGAGAATGCTGCGGCTCAACACTTTGCACATCCACGGGGACTCAAACAGAATCAATGACGCAAGAACTGCCGCGAACGAGGCGAATCTCGAACTGTGCGACTCTCTGTTCGCCGTCTCCTGTGCGGCCGATGCCGTCTTGAACGATTCCGAAAAACGCAACGGCGCGCTCGTTCTGGACATGGGCGGCGGTTCGACAGGATACGCCGTATACCATGACGGGTTTCTCGCCGCGGCGAATGCCGTCGGCGTCGGGGGCGATCACCTGTCAAGCGATATCGCCTACGCGTTTCAGACTACGCACGCGCAGTCCGAAGATCTCAAGAAAAAAGAGGCGTCGGCCGTGCTCACTCCCGCAAACTCCGCTTCCGCCCGCGTTTCAATTCCGGGCTCATCGCCGCTGATGGAAACGCGCACGATTTCCAGACGTTCGCTCGACACCGTCGTCAACCTGCGGTTAAAGGAGCTTTTATCGATAATCCGCCACGAACTCGAAGATCAGGACCTTTTCCACCGGCTGCATTCAGGCGTAGTCCTCACAGGCGGCGGAGCCGCGCTTAAGGGACTCGACGCACTGATTCAGAAGGAATTCGGGCTTCCTGTCCGCATCGGCCGTCCGATTCATGTCGACGGTCTGTCCGATGTTGAAAATCCCGAAGCCTTCGCGGCCATTGCCGGGGCTCTTATGTTTGCCCACAGAAACTATGAGCGCAAACCCATTATTTCACTTTTCAAAGGACTCTTCAGATGAACCAGATTTCACCGATACTGCTCATAGGCGTAGGAGGAGCGGGCTGCTCCATCGCACATGGGGTGAACCGTGCGTTCGGCGAATCAATGCGTCATGTCCTTTGCGACACCGACGCCGCCAGTTCTAGAGAAAACTCCCGCTTCATCCTTCTGGGCGGCGACAGACTCTCAGGACACGGTTCCGGCGGAGACGTCTCCCAGGCCAGACTTGCCGCCGAAGATTCAAAGCATTCCCTGGATGAACATCTTGAAGGCGTGAGACTGGCGGTTGTCGTAACATCCCTGGGCGGCGGCACCGGCGGTGGGGCGAGCCTGGAAATCCTGAAATATCTGAAGCATGTCGGCATTCCCAGCATCGTATTCGCGACACTCCCGTTCTCGTTTGAGGGAGAGGACCGCTCCCGACGCGCGCGCAACGTCACCTCAATGATAGAAGAAGAAGCCGGAGCGACCATCTTCACGCCTCTTGACGCGCTTATAGACAATACCGACAATATGCAGGATGCGATGAGAAGAGCCGTCGACACGCTTGCCACCGGCGTTACATTCTTCTGGCGATTGCTCCAGAAACCCGGCTACATCCGCCTCGACGCCGAGCGCGTCAAAAAAATAATCGCGGGAGCGGGACACGGCAGATTCGCCACGGTCAGCGTCCAGGGGGCCTCACGTGCAAGCGACGCCGTCGACGCCCTTTCGCGCTCTCAGCTTCTGGCCGCCAATCCCGGTCCCATAAAATCCATTCTCCTGGGAATTCTTGCGGGCGACGATCTGAGGCTTTCGGAAGTCGGAGCCGTCGCCGAAGGAGTGCGCAACGCCTTCGGGCGGCATGCGACGTTTGACGTCGCCACCGTCAACGACGAAACGACTTTTTCCGAGCGCATGTCGATCGTTCTCATGCTGTTCGAATCAAACAAAGAAACGGCGGAAGACGGTTCTGCAGGTTCGACCATCCACAAACGCCGGAAACGGGAACTGAGTCCCCTTTCGCAGGGACCGAAGGGACGCGGCAGATTCACCAATGTAGAGCCGACGATATACAACGGCGAAGATCTCGACGTTCCGACATTCACGCGCCGCAACGTAATTCTCGACATCTGAAGAATAATGAAAATGAGCGCGCTTGACGGCCATATAAGAGTGCTTCCGATACATGTCGCCAATAAAATAGCGGCGGGAGAGGTTGTCGAACGCCCGTCCTCCGTAGCCAAGGAACTGGTCGAGAACGCCATCGATGCGGGAGCGAAAAACATCAGAATAACGGTTGTGGACGGAGGTAAAAAACTCGTCGGCGTTCATGACGACGGATGTGGCATGACACGTGACGACGCGTTACTCTCGCTGGAACGCCAGGCAACCTCGAAAATACTCGACGTCGACGACATCGAGCATATCTCAACGCTCGGCTTCCGCGGAGAAGCTATTCCTTCCATCGCGTCGGTCTCGCGCTTCACTCTCACGACCAGGAAGCGCGAAGACGACGAAGGCTTCTCGCTTCAGGTGAACGCAGGCTCTCTCGACTCCGCGAAATCCGCCGGATGTCCGCCCGGGACGTCTGTCGAGGTTCGCGACCTCTTCTGCAACGTTCCGGCCCGGCGCAAATTCCTGAAATCCGACGCCACCGAAGAAAGCCACATAAAACACATCTTCACGATTGCCGCACTTGCAAATCCGGGCATCGGATTCTCTCTTTCCGTCAATGGACGCGAAACGTCCCGGCTGGCCCCATCCGACGACATCGCCGACAGAATCCGCGAAATTTTCGGCCGCGATTTTTACGAATCCCTTATACCGCTGGAATCTCCGGCGCCTATCAAAGGCGTAACTGTGACGGGCTTTATAGAAAGGCCGAACAACGCCGTACCTACAAGACGCGAACAGTATATTTTCGTCAACGGCCGCGCGGCGAGCGCACCGTCCGTCGCCTACGCGCTGCGCGAATCGTATCCGCGGAAACAGGGCGATATAAAACCGGCGGCGATTATTTTCATAACGCTTCCCCCGAATCAGGTTGACGTCAACGTCCATCCGATGAAACGGGAAGTTCGCTTTCGCGACAACACCGCCGTCAAAGCGGCGATATCAAGCGCCATCGAATCCGCGTTCGCGCGACCTCGCCTGCCGGCAGGGTATGCGTCGGAAAGCGGAAATGCATTCCGCGATCGCCACTGCGATGCAATGCCGCCGCAAAACGGCGACGCGTCCGTTCCCCCCTCCGCGCCCGCGGCAGAATCTTCTGCGGCCGCCGCCAACGCCACCATTGCACGAACTGAAACTCCGGCTTCGCAGACATTCTTCAGCCCTTTTGTTCGTGCGGCGAAGACGATCGAGGAGAAGCCGCTCCAAGTCGAATTTGCCGTCGAACCGGACTCTACCGCTTCCAGCCCATGGAAATGGTTCAAATTTCTTTCGGTTACGGACTCGGGATATCTTCTGATCGAAACCGATTCCGGCATCGTTACCATCTGGCCGCGCGCAGCGCATGAACGGATTGTCTACGAAAAAATTCTGGCCGCTTTACCCTCGGGTGGTACGACATTATCGCAAACCCTTCTGATACCGGAAACCGTTAAACTTCCGCCCGCCGACTTCGCAAGACTAAAAGCTTCGCTCGAAGCGGTAAAATCGGCCGGTTTTCAACTGGAAGAATTCGGCGCCGACACATTTAAGGTCGACAGCGTCCCTCAGCTGATCGGCGACATTCCTCCATCTTCACTTCTTCTGACTTTGGCGAAAGACCTTTCCGAATCGAGTCCGAGACGTGCAAGCGCGCGCTGGAGAGAGGAACTGGTCGCAAAATCGATAGCAAAAACCTTCGCCGGATCTCAACTCCGCCTCACCGAACAATCTGCGGTCCAACTCGTCGAGAATCTTGCGTCGTGCCGCATGCCGTATGTCTGTCCGCGAGGGCGGCCTACAATGTTTTTCACATCATCGCGAGAATTAAGCCGTCGCTTCGCGCTCGACTGAAGACCTGGTGCGCGACGCGACAGCAGGAAGTTCGGCGGCGGAAGAGACGACGCTGTCGGCATAGGCAAGATCATCATCACCGCCGTAGCCCCACTTTACACCGACGCTGTAGATCCCGTTGGCTCTCGCGGCCGAGAAATCGTTGATCGTGTCTCCGACCATAACGCACTCCTCCGCCCTGGCGCCGATCTCGTCCATCGCGAATGCGAGAAGACGCGTCTTGTTCATCCGCCCGATCGCTGGGTCGCCGTCATGCATATCCCCCGCATAGAGCTTTTCAAAAACCTCGTTCCAGCCGAATTTATCGGCCATGGCGCTCGCGCCGGCGTAACGCTTGTTCGTCGCTATGAATACGCGCGCGCCGGAGGCCTTCAGAGCCCTTACAGCGTCAAGAATCCCGGGATATTCGAACGTGTTCGGAAATCCGTCGTTATCGTAGTGATGGCCGAACCTCTCGCGGAGCCTGACTCCGAGCTCATCCGTGTAAACGTCCGGGAGAAGCCTTTTGGCCATTTCCTCGAGGGGAGGCCCCGCGACGAAATCCTCGTCAAACGTAGGACACTCCACCGAGAGATCGGCCATCGCGGCCTTCCACGACGCGCGGATATCGCCGTCGGTATCGGCCAGCGTGCCGTCAAGATCGAAAAACCAATATTTCATTTCAAATACTCCGCTTCGCATTCGCCCAGGATATTTATCACGTCGCCAGGTTCTGCCGCCTCCTCCAACCGCTCGACGAGATTCGTGCCGTGGGCGAGAACGGCGAGCCTCGCGAGAATGTGAAGATGCTGATCGTGATCGGTCGAGCATATAAGGAAAAAGTGTCGCGTCGGAGCGCCGTCGGGAGCGCCGAAAAACACGGGTCTCTCGCTGCGGGCATACGCTATAAACGATTCTTCGAAGAAGTAGGGATCGTGATAACGCGGATGGAGAAACGCCGCCCCCGCGCCGACGGCGGTCGAGGCCACCTCCTCGCGGGCCGTCAGCTCCTTGAAAAGCGTGGACGGATCGTACACGAGACCCGTGCGGTCGGCCAGGTCGGTCATGTCGCGGATGATTCCGGCTTTAGCCTTCGCCCTCATCGCAAGATCGATCGCGTCGGCGCGGAAAATATCCTTTATGCTCAAAGCGCCCTTGCGCTCGCGGCGGCGCTTTTCGCCGAAAGCCCTGTTCTGCACGGCGATGCGCTTGGCGTTGGCCGACAGAAGATTGCGCTGAGCCCATTCATCGAGAGCAGAGTGCTCGAAATACCATTCGCCGCCCCGGACCGTCGCGTCAATTTCGCCGCGCTGAGCGACGTGTTTAAGCTCGTTGGCGTCGATCTGGATATGCTCGGCGGCCTTTTCAAGCGAAAGAAATTCATGACTCATTTTCGACCTCCCGTGCGCCCGCGGCAGATGCGGACGAGTTCTGTCATTACGAGAACATCGGCGCTCCCGGCGGACGACACCACCCTTTCGCGCAGGGCGACAAGGCGGGCTCGGGCGGCCCTCAGTTCCATAAGCGACCACTTGGAAATGAATCCCATGTTCTTCTTGACGGCAAAAGGCGCCATGCCGGACGTCGCATCGTCGGTCCGGCCGGTCGCCGAAGCGTCTTTAAGTTCAAGAAGCGAGCGGATGAACTTTTCGGCGACCGTCACCGTCATGACGGCAAAGCCGTTCTCGCGCTCGAACTGCGCGAGGGACGATACGAGTTTAGCCGTGTCGCGCATGCCGAGAGCGTCGGTTATCGACCATATCTCAGGCTCCACCCCCGCCCCCTGGGATGTGATTTCGGAAAAATCCGCAACGGAAATCGTCTTCTTCGCGCCGCCGAGAAAATCACGCATCTTGGCGATTTCATTCATTATGGAGCGGGTGTCCGGGCCGACTCGCGAAACGAACACTTCCGCCGCACCCGGATCGAACTTCAATCCTTCTCCGGCTGCGAGGTCTATCGCTCTTACGACGGCCTCCTTCGCTCGCTCCCACGGTTTTCCCGCGGAAAAAACGATAACCTCGCCCGCGGCCTTCATCGTCTTCGCGAAGACGGACGTGGCGAGCATCTTAGTGGCCGTAATCACAAACTTCTGATTCTCCGGCATCGGAGAGGCGGCGAACTTCGCCGCGAGTTTTTCAAGCGCCGCCTTAACCTCCTCGGCGCACGCCTTTCCGCCGGACTGGGGGAGAAACTTTACGTTCTTCCACCACGTTGACTTGAACGGATCGAGGAACGGCGGAGTCGAAAAACTTTCATCCGCCGCGGCGATATCGCGAAGCTGAAGCTCGGCGTTCGTCGAGAGATTCGAGTCTATGATCTCCAGTCCCTCGGCGTCGCCGAGGATTTTCTTCGCGGTTTGAGAAACGAGAAAATCGTCCTCACCGATTATCAGATGAAGCTTTTGCATTTCTGGAAAGAGACCAGCCTATAAATCCGAGACCGATAACAAAAAGAAAAAGCGAGACGTTCTGTGCGCTAGAGAGGCCGCACATCTCCGGCCGCGGATCGTCGCGCAGAAACTCCATAAAGAAGCGGATGACGGAATACCCTATCATATACGCTCCGGCGGTGTAGCCTTTGAATTTTCTGTACAAAAGCAGAAGCGCCGCGAAAAGCAGCAGTAGCGCGGCGGCCTCGAAAAGCTGCGTCGGCAGCACAGGCAGAGACCGCGACGCGAATTGCCCCGTGCGGTGCGCCGCCCAGACGGGAGAGTTCGCGGGAAACGTCACCGCGAGTGCGCTGTCGGAAACCTTGCCCCAGCAGCATCCGTGAAAAAAGCATCCGATGCGCCCGAACGCATGGCCGAGAGGTATGCCCACACAGAGAACATCGGCAAGATGAAGCACGTCAGGACGCTTGACGGCGCACCATACGGCGAACGCGAGAGCTCCGCCGATCAGCCCGCCGTAAAATACAAGACCTCCGTTCCATATCTGAAACGCGGAGGCAAAATCCCGGTCAAACCCGTCTTCATGCCAGAACTGAACGACGTGCGTAAGGCGCGCGCCGATCAGTCCGGTGACGATAAGAGCAAATACTAGATTGGAAAGTTCCGGACGCTTATAAAGCTTTTCTATCACCACCCAGGCCAGAAAAATTCCGGTGGCGACACATAAACCGAACGATTGTATCGGCAAGCCTGGTATCAATTGAGAATGCATACAAACCTTCCTGTCATTTTATATTAAAAAACCGCAAACAAAGTCATACGCGCCCGCATAGGATTCGGCGACGGACCGGCAGATACATTCAACGGCAAAAACGAATTTTGACATTGAAACGGCGAGACACAATATAAGAATCAGCACATTGGCGATAAATATAAACGGCCACGAAAACATCCGCCCATACACCGTTATGTCAGGCTGTCTTTGCATGAGAGACTCAAAAGTGAAGAAAATATGAAACGCCCAGGAAAAACCGATGAAGAAAATCCATAACGGCAACATCGGTACCGGATTTAAAAAAAACGATGTTATCCATGCGGCAATTATTATTGCAAAAGTGTAAAACGGAAAGAAATATGGCGCAAGCGTTATCAGAAAATTGGTTTTTGTCAGATTTACGCTGCCGCCTCTGTCGGTGACCTTCAATCTGCTGGGCCTTGCACAAAAAAGCAGCCCCCAGATGGCATGGGTCAGTTCATGCCCAAAAACATAAGTTTTAACGGGCTTCGGGAAAAAGAACCAATAAAAAACAAAAACGAACATCCCGCCCAGAAACGATAGACCTTCCATCAGCGGCGCGTTAGACTCGAGCAAAACCAGACAAAACGCACGGGCTATCGCAATACATGCGGGCAACAGCAATATACCTAGCAATCCTCTGAGGAGATGACTGAACATACGGATCGGTCTTTTTACTTGGAAAAATCAAAAACAATCTCACCCTGACGGATTCTGTGGTCTTGTCGAGCCACGGCTTCAACCTGTTCAGGGTCACTGTCGAAGCGCTTTGCTTTTTCGTCCGTCTCCTGGGTACGCCGTTTTACCTCAATGCTTTCAGCCTCTAACGCCGCCTTCTTCTCTTTCAGACTGGAATGACGTCTCAAACTCGGTAGCCAGTTGAAAATACCTACAGCCAAAATCAACAGAATCACCACCACGGTGAAAACTGTGTATATCTTATCTTTTGTATTCTCTTTCATAGGTGAAATTATATCAAAAACCAAATAAAAAAACATTGACTTTACAAAAAAAAGTGAGATACTATACGCCCGTTCACTGCTAATAAGATACATTGCATGGACAAAAAGAAAAGGAACAGGCTAAAATGAAAATTACAGCTAAGAAATGCACCTGCAAGAAGGTTGTCACCAAGAAGGTTGAGAAGCCCGTAGCCAAGAAGGCTGCCGCAAAGCCGGCCGCCAAATCGGTCACGTTCACGGTTCACGCCGAAAAGGGCAAGGCCGTCTATCTCGCCGGTGATTTCAACAAGTGGGATCCCGCCGCCAAGAAGATGGCGTACAAGGCCAAGGACGGCATCTACGCCGCCACGGTCAAGCTCGTCCCCGGCGAATACCAGTACAAGTTCGTCATCGACGGCACCTGGTGCGCTGACCCTGAAAACGTCAACTCTGTTCAGAACGATCAGGGTACATTCAACTCCGTCATAGTCGTCAAGTAAGCTCTACGACGGTAAGAAGTAAAAAAGAGCCGCGGGAAACCGCGACTCTTTTCTTTTTCTCTTTAAAAGACATTATTTCAGCTTAAGCGCTTCTTTGACGGCTTTCCCGTAAGCTTCAGCCATGCGGACCATGCCGATGTCGTTGGGGTGAACTCCGTCGACCGTTCCTTCTCTGTCATCGCCGAGCATGCCGTCGCTCGGAAGGAAATAAAGATCCTTCCATCCCTCGGCAATCAGCTTATCGTAAAGTTTACGCGTAAAATTCTCCTTCGGATTGACAGGCCTGCAGAAAACATCGCAATGTCCCGCCATGATAATCGGCACTCCAGGACGCTTCGCACGAAGATTGCGGATGAACGGTTCATATTCGGGAAGGCCTTCCTTGTCTTTCATGCGCATATTCCAAAGGCAATCAAGAACATAGCAGCTCGCATCGATGGCCGAAACGTGTTCACTCATCTCATACTCCATCTTGCCGGAGCCTGAAAAACCAAGATTAACCACGGGGACATCAAGATTACGGCCGAGAATACTGACAAAACCAAGACCGGGACGAGAAGCGCATCCGCCATGAGTGATGGATGTGCCGTAGAACACGACCGGCTTGTTAATACCGCTGGCGCGAGGCGGCAGGGGCGAAAGCGAGGCGTTTTCGTCGATACCGACCTTAAGCGACTTCAAGCCGTTGTACAGCGGGAAATTTATTATAACCTCATTGGAGTCACCCCAAAGATCAACCGTCACGGCAGACCCCTTCGCGTTGGAAATTCTACCTGTCTTGGCGTAACGCCACTTTTTGCCCGGCTTTCTGACATACACGTCAACGCCGCTGACGCCGGTAGCGGGCATGTGATCCATGGCGAGTTTCGCATCGTACGGGACCCACTTTATCTGAAGCTTCTTGGAATTGGTAGAAAATCTCGCCTGCATTCCGGCGGTATCGTGCTTCATCGCACGGACGCCGCGATTAACGTTCGTAGTTACATTTCTGGGAAGGCGATCATAAAAATGGTCTACGTCGCTGAACGCTCTGCCTTCTATCGGGAGATACTTACCGTCAATCCATTTAACACCGTTGGTTACCACGGCGTTTTGGATTATCATATTCGGGTCGTATTTGGTTATGTCATTCGCGCCTGCGGCAACCAACGAACCAAACGTGAAAACTAAAGCCATTACGATAGAATTTCTCATCGTCTTACTCCTTGAATTGTTAAATCAGCGTACGCCGCCGTTAGCTTTGGCGAGTTTTTTAAGTTTAGATGAAAATGAAAGACGCTCTACGGCGGAAAGATGATCAACATACAGAACGCCGTTGAGATGGTCGATCTCATGCTGAAGGGCCCGCGCAAGAAATCCTCGCGCCGTTATAATCTGATGACGGTTGTTCTCGTCGAGGTACTGGCATGTCACCTGTTCCGCCCGGGTAACCGAACCGCCGACGCCCGGAAAACTCAAGCAGCCCTCTTTATCGCGCTGGGAACCTTCCTTCGCGATGATTTCGGGATTAAAGAGCTTCAGCGGCATCGCGACAGGCGCGTTGAAAAGCGCATCCTCATCCTCTTCACACCCCTCGGGAATCTCTATCACGCACATGCTTTCCGTTCGCCCGATCTGCTGCGCGGCAAGACCGACGCCGCGGGCCTTGCGCATCGTTTCAAGCATATCGGAGGCGAGAGTGCGCAACTCTTCGGTAACCGCCGCGACCGGTATGGACTTTTCGCGCAAAACCTTCTCACCGTATTTACAGATCTGAAGAACCATCATCGCCCCCTGAAAATATCAGACACCGGTCGATCCGAAACCGCCCGAGCCACGGTCTGTTTCGTCAATAATATCCGTTTCTTCTATCTGTGGCCGGGTTACCGGGGCGACTACAATCTGCGCTATCTTATCGCCCTTCTTGACCTCAAAATCGACATCGGTCGTATTGAAAAGAATCACGCCGACCTCTCCGCGGTAACCTGAATCGATCGTGCCGGGCGTATTGAGAACCGTAATGCCGCTTTTAAGCGCAAGTCCGGAGCGAGGCCGCACCTGAGCTTCGTACATAGGCGGAAGAATCATTACAAGCCCGGTCTTGACCAACGCCCGATCATGAGCCTTTACCGTCAAATCAACAACGCTCTTGACGTCCATTCCGGCATCACTCGCGTGTGCGTATGCCGGAATTTCCGCGTCGGGATGAATCTTTTTGAATTTAAGAGTCATACAGCTTGCTCTATGCCGGCGGCTAGATTCACTTAGTGTAACCTAATCGCTTGAGATTCCAGTCAAGCCAATTGGAAATGAATTGAGCCATGGTGTTCTGACGCTGCCAAATCGCCTGGTTTTTAGAATACTCTTCGGCCTTTTCATAGTCCTCGGCGCTTCCGGGGATCCTGTCCTGGCAGGCTACGAGAAACGCCTTGCCCGGCTCAAGAAGGGTGAACTCAGAAACTTCACCTTTTTTCAACTTCAGGAGTTCTGGAACGATTTGATTCTGATACTCACCCAAAACGGATTTTTGAGAATCTAAACCGACAAGCTGAAAAACAATGTTCGTGCTGGCGCCGGAACGCTTGACAACGGCATCCAGGCCCTTCTCCTTTACGGCCTCGACCGTCGCCTTGAACTTTTGGGCCCGCGCTTCATCAAGGGCGAGAGACTCCACAACAGTCCTTATTTCATCCAATTCGGGCTCATGGGACTTTTCAATCTTTTCATCCGCCGACGCCCTGTTGATAAGGAAAATAAAATCAGACGTCTTGATAATATCATTCGCTCCATTTTCAAGGAAGCAGACGCTGTTCTTAAGATCGCTCGGGTCTACGCCGAGGAAGCTGAAACGCGTATCCGTGATAAAGCCGCCGTCCTGATACTTGTCCAGGATCTCATCTTTCGGGAAATCCTTAAACTTAAGCCACGCGTCCTCGATCTTGAGCTTGGTGTTAAGCAGATTGTCCGAAACGAAATCGTCGAGCAGAGCGGGGTCTTTCTTTCCCCGTTTTTCAAAGAAGTCGTAGACGTTATCCACGATCATTTTCTTCACTTCCTCACCCTTGAGTTCGGCGACTATCGCTTCACGAACATCCTTAAGCGGCTTTACAGACTCCACCCCGTTTGTCGTGGAGATTTTATATATGCCTTTATCGCGGTTCGCTTCGTAACGAGCCTTTACACTTTCTTCGGAAGGCGCCGCTTTCGCAAGAAGATTGGTCGTCGCAACGCCACTCAACGGTATTTTCACATAACGTACTTTATAACGCTCGGGCAGCTTCAACGAGCCTTTGTTGTCCGCATACCATTTAGATACCGCCGCGTCGTCGACTTTAACCTTCGCGGCCTCTTTGGCATCTTCGTTGAATACCGCGAAGCTTACCGTGAACTTATCAGAGTAAGTCTGACTTTTCGATTTCTGTTCTATGTCCGAAATCACAACTCTCTGCCGTTCCTGCGCCAGCAAACCGTTTCTGAGAGTCAGCGCCAAACGGAGATACTCTTCAAATTTAACCGCTGAAATGTTATGTTTGCGCTTGATGAAATCCTTATATTCATCCGGATTGAACGGCTTGTCTTCCAAACTGAATATGGACTGAATATGCTCGCTGAGCATTTCATCGGTAATCACGACGCCGGCATCTTTAAACGTCTGGACGGCTGCATACAATTTTGCTTTTTCGTCAGCCTTGAAAAACGCAGAAAGCGGAATATTATAATTATAGGGAAGCTGGAACAAATTGGGAAGCTGGACGTAATCCAGGATTTTCAGCTTCAACAGTTCTTCACACTTCTTCTCCAATCGGGAATCATAGTTGTCGAGATTGGACAATTTCTCCTCGACCGAATCGCCCTTTTCCTCGCCAGACTGTCTGAAGCACCCGTCAGGAAGCACGAAAACAGTAGCTACCGTCACCGCAAAAACACCCCAAATCCACTTGTTACGAATGAGGCTGTTGAACTTTTGAATTACCATTTTTACTTAACTCTTTCTTTAATTTTGTCTTAAAAATTCTATTTAAAATCAAATCGTTATATCCTCAGAGGACTCTTGGGCGGTTTCATTTGAAGACGCGGAATCTCCGCCGGCGACGGCATCTGTCTCAACAGCCTCAACCTCTTCGGTCCCAGCCATATCGGCAGCGCGCTTCGCAAGCGCCTCGCGCGCCTTCTTGGACGTGGGGCCCAGTTCGCCCGAATTTACTTCAACGCAATATTCCGTGAACGCACAGCGGTTCTGTAAATGGCCTCTGGCGTCAAAAGTCATGACCGTGACGGAAAGGTTGTTGCCGAGCTCCGTCTTGCCGCGGTAAATCCGCACCGCCGTGCGCGGAGAAAGCTTCCAGTCAAGGCTTTTTTCCTCGACTTTGGTCTCACCCGTCCCCAAATCGCGGTGCGAAAAACATCCCTGGTCAAGCTTAACCAGAATATCTCCGCTGTTGCCGTAAAGCGACGTGACGAGAAAATCGTTTGACGTGCGAATTTTAAATTCGTTGGCGGCCCGCATCGAAGGCATGTCGAAATTGCGCCCTTTGATGGAAAGCGATTTGGTTACGCAACGCACGACAACCTCGTCGCCGTCAAGTGTCTTTGTATAGACATACTTAGACTCGCCGGCCGGATTGTACGCCACAAACCCCGGAGCGTTAACGGTAAAAAGTCCCTCGGAGAGATTGTTCGGGACTTTAACGATAACCGTACCGGAACCTAGCGAAATGCCGCGCTTCTTATCGCCGAAACTCGTCAGCAGCGTCCCTATCGAGGCGTCACCCTGCAAAACAACTTCGCTGGAATACCCAAAAGCCAAACTCAACTCCGAAGAGGCGCCGACCGTCCGGTACTTCGATCCGAGCGGATAATACCTACCCTCTTCGACCGGAGCCCAGGTCTTATCCCCCGGCCTGAGAATCTGCACCGTCCCATTCACCTTACGGCAACACGGAAGAGTGTAAAACGTCTTCGAGGAATTCTTCTTGCCGTCGCTCTCGCTCTTATTGGAAATATCCGACAGAGCGTTGTCGGTCTCTTCGGCCACTTCGTCGAGATTCGCAATGAAGTCATCGAGCTCTTCCGCGGATGCATTCAAAGCAAATGCGATTGAAGAAGCCGCCAATATGCGTGTGATGTTTTTCATGGGATATTCCAGCTTTGTTGTCAGACTATGTAAGCGCCCTTGGAAGGCTTGATGAGGCTGCAGACGGGCTCATCGCCGTACTTCGCCTTGTATTCCTTCGTGATTGCGGCCGCGATCTTGTCGGCAGCCGTCGGATCGACGAGAAGGCAGCAGCTGCCGCCAAATCCGCCGCCCGAGAGACGCGCGCCGTACACCTCGGGAATCGCCTTCGCCGCATCGACGATCGTGTCGAGCTCGTCGCAGGAATTCTCGAACCAGTGGCGGCTCGACTCGTGGGAATCGTACATAAGAGCGCCGAACGACTTAAGATCGCCATTCTCCAGGAGAGAGGCGCCCTGAAGAACGCGCTCATCCTCGCCGATCGGGTGAACGGCGCGCTTGGCCGTAGTCTCGCTGAGGCCGCCGCGGTAAAGGACCCACTCTGCCATCGTGACGTCGCGGAGATGCGTGACAGGCTTTCTGAGAACGCTCGCGAAATACTTAGCCGCGTCTTCGCAGGCCTGGCGGCGGGAAGCGTAGGCGCCATCAACAAGAGCGTGCTTGGCGTTGGACTTGACCATCATGAACGCGACGGACGGACCCATCTCGACGGTCTCGAACTCGTTGGTGCGGAAGTCGCTCTTGACGAGAGCGCCCTCGGCGCCGTACATCGAAGAGGCCTGATCGAGAAGACCGCAGGGACAGCCGGCGAAGGTGTGCTCGGCCTTCTGACCGATCTTAGCCATCGTCGTCTTATCCTTCTCGATGCCGTAAAGCTTGGAAAGCGCGAGAACCGTGCACATCTCGAGCGCCGCGGAAGAACTGAGACCCGCGCCGAGAGGGATGTTGCCGAGGAACATACCTTTCCAGCCCTTCTTCGCTTCGGCAGGCTTGCCGTCGAAGAGCCAGTTGAAGGTACCGGTAACATAGTTCTGCCAGGTCATCTCCTTAGCGGGAGCGACAGTAGAAACCGTAAACTTAGCGGTCTCCATCAAGTCGCCGGCCGTGAGCTCGCACGTCTCGTCGTCGGACGCGCTGACGGCGAAGAACGTACCCTTGTCGATCGCGGCGGAAAAGACGTAACCCTCGTTGTAGTCGGTGTGGTTGCCCAGAACTTCAATGCGCCCCGGGGCGTAAGCTACGATTTCAGGCTTTTTGCCGTACATCTTTTCGAACTTCGCAACGAGCTCGTCGTAAATTTCCTGATTCTGCATATTTTTACTCCGTTAGAATATTTTTAAATCACGAATCGGCGCGCTTGGTGACGCGAGAACCGATAAGAGCATAGAAAAGCACATAGGCGAGAAGGCCGATCGTGACCCAGTAGCTGTTGAGAATACCGATCCTATCGGCTACAAGACCCTGAACGGGAAGCATCATGCCGCCGCAGACCATCGCCATGAAGATGCCGGAGCCCATAGGAATGTACTTGCCGAGACCCTCGGCCGCCATATTGAAGATGCCGCCCCACATGACGGAAGTGCAAAGACCGCAAGCGACCATAAAGCACATGGACAGGGGGAACTCCTTGCCGAAAATAGATACCATCTTAACGGGACAGTAAATCGAAGCGAACATGAGCGAAATACCCAAAAGCGAGCAGATGGTGATCATGACGCGGGAAGAAACCTTACCGCCAATCGCACCGCCGACGAGACGGCCGATCATCATGCAGAACCAGTAGGCTCCGACCACAGAACCCGCGATCGCAGCACCGACAAAGCCCTCGCTACCTTCCTGCGTCATATAGAGGTTGGCCATATTCGGAATGCCGCACTCAATGATGATGTAAAAGAAAATCGCCAAAGCACCAAGCGTAAAGTGACGGAACTTGAGTGTCGAAGCAATGTCAGAGAATACAGAAGAGCCGCCGCTGAGACGAGCAGCCTTCTCTTCGGCCGTCTCCTTATGAGGCTCAGGAATCGACGAAAGCGCAACTACGAGAAACGCTATCGCGAAAAGGCCCATCGCAATCATAAGAGCGGGAGCCGCATCAACGACCTTGGCTTTGGCGACTTCGCCGCCGATAAGATATCCGAGAATAATCGGAGCGAGCGTAGCGCCGACGGAGTTGAGCGAACAGCCGATCTGAACAAGCTGATTGCCCTTCTTGCCTTCACCGCCGAGCGTGTTGAGAAGCGGATTGACGACAAGATTCAAGAGGCACATCGAAAAGCCCGCAACAAACGCGCCGGTTACATAAACAACAAAGCTCGCGCAATAACCCGAGGCGAGCTGAACGCCGACACCCGCAAAGCCGACAGCGGTAGCAAGAAGAGCCGTAAACTTGTAGCCCTTGCGCTTAAGGATAAGACCACCGGGAATTCCCATAAATAGGTATGCAATAAAGTTGGCGGCAGAACCGAGCTGAGAGGCCGCATTGGACGCGCCGAACTGCTCCTTGACGATAACGCCCATGGACCCGGCGAAGTTCGTCACGAACGCAATCATGAAGAACAAGGCAAACATCGTAGCGATGGCGAAAATATTTCCGCCCTTCTTTTCTTGCATACTCATATAAAAGTAACCTCCTACTTGTGATGATTTTTGCATAAAGTATACCTAAAATTGAACAATCCGTCAATCAGCAACAAATTGCGCCGTAAATTTGATATAATATGCGACTGAATTTTTAGGAGGAACTAATATGCATCCCTATCGCACTAATACTTGTAACGAACTTCGCGCCGCTGATGCGGGCAAAACCGTTAAACTTTCAGGTTGGATATTCCGCCTTCGTGACCACGGCGGCATTCTCTTTGTCGACCTTCGCGACCATTACGGTCTCACTCAGATTGTTATCCATCCTTCGCGTCCCTTCTTCGGTCTCGTAGAAAAAGCCCACCTCGAGTCTGTCATCACCGTGACCGGCGAGGTTAAGCTCCGCACCCCCGAGACGATCAACGCCGATCTTCCTACCGGTGAAATCGAAATCGAGGCCAACGAACTTATCATGGAGTCCCCCTCTCAGGTAACTCCTTTATATATCCCTGACGAAAAGGCCGACGAATCCGAGGAAATGCGTCTTCAGTACCGTTTTCTCGACCTTCGCCGCGAAAAGCTCCATAAAAACATCATTCTTCGCTCTGAAATCATCAAATATCTCCGCGAGCAGATGTGGGCGAAGGGCTTTAACGAGTTCCAGACGCCGATTTTGACGGCTTCTTCGCCCGAAGGCGCGCGCGACTACCTCGTACCTAGCCGCATTCACCGCGGTATGTTCTACGCCCTTCCTCAGGCGCCTCAGATGTTCAAGCAGCTTCTCATGGTCTCTGGGTTCGATAAGTACTTCCAGATCGCACCCTGCTTCCGCGACGAGGCCGCCCGCGCTGACCGCAGCCCCGGTGAGTTCTACCAGATGGATATTGAGATGTCCTACGCGACCCAGGATGAGATTTTCGCGGTCGTTGAGGATGTCGTCGGCAAGACCTTTAAGAAGTTCTCGACTTGGGATTGCGGCGAGGCTCCTTGGCCGCGCATCAAGTATCGCGATGCGATGATGACTTACGGTTCCGATAAGCCCGACCTTCGTAACCCCTTAAAGTGGATTAATATGTCCGACTTCTTCGCGAAGGCTGACTTTAAGGCGTTTGCCGCGTGCGTACAGAACGGCGGTCTCGTTAAGGGCCTTCTTGTTAAGGGTATTGTCGGCGTCGAAACACGCACTTGGTTCGATAAGCGCGAAGCGTTCGTTAAGGAGAACGGCGGTAAGGGTCTTGGCTACATCTCCTGGACTAAGGAAGGCGAGCTTAAGGGTCCGATCGCTAAGTTCCTCTCGGCCGAGCAGCTCGAAGAGATGAAAGCGCTCGTTAAGATGGAGCCGGGCGACGCGCTCTTCTTTATGGCGGCTGACGTTGATGAATGTAACCGTCTCTCCGGTCTCGTACGTACTGATATCGCCGATCACATGACGAACGATATCCGCGAGAAGAACTGCTACCGCTTCTGCTGGATCGTCGACTTCCCGTTCTTCGAGAAGGATCCCGAGACCGGTAA
>JAEIGA010001562.1_pt1 | contig 35805 bp, 28 predicted proteins | sample 9270691 | NCBI WGS metagenome assembly JAEIGA01 (sample SAMN17057246, study PRJNA624740) | gut metagenome | biome: biome; isolation source: fecal sample | host: Bos grunniens | place: China: Xizang | collected 2019
CCATATAAAAACGCATTTGTCCATACCCTTTTGAAAAATTTTTCTCTTTTTTCGCAAATTTCTTCATTTTTGACAATTTGACCCTACTTTTTTTGTGCAATTTTATAGTCTTTTTGCACAAAACCGTCCCGTTTAATTTTTCAGCCAAAAAATAAGGAGCGGTTTTCCGCCCCGTCGTTAGTTTTCTGCCAGTAAGAAATCCGTCAATTCCTGAAAATTTTCAAATAGGTAATCCGCGCCCGCCCGTTCGAGTTCGCTTTCTAACGCATAGCCCGTTTTCAGCCCAGCAACGGCAATCCCGCATTCTTTCGCGCCGAACACGTCGTGTTCTCTATCCCCCACCATCAAGCAAGAAGAAGGCTCTGCGTTCAGCCGTCGGACGGCTTCTTGAATAACGGAAGCTTTGGTGGGAAAACTCCCGTCTAATCCGCACCCGACTTGCACGGAAAGATAGGGCGCAAAGCCGAATTTTTCGGTTATTTTGTCCGAAAACTTTTGCGGTTTCGACGTTGCAAGCGCAAGAGTGTACCCCGCCGCGCGCAATTTTTGCAAACTTTCGAGCGCACCTGGCATAGGCTCGTTCATTTCCCAACCGCTCACGCCGTAGCGTTTTCTATAAATTTCCGTTGCTTTTTTGGCATCTTCGTCCGTCATTTGAAACAGGATTTGAAAAGACTTAGTAATCGGCGGACCTATCCATTTTCTCATCACGTCTTGGCTTGCGGGTGGATACCCCATTTCACGAAGGGTATGGGTTAAGCAATCGAAAATGCCCGAATGGGAAAGGGTTAGCGTACCGTCTAAATCAAACAAAATATACCGATAAGCTCTCATAGCAAATATATCCTTTTTGGTTTTTAGCTATTATACCACTTTTCCCGTTATTTATCAACCGTTTTGCGTGGAAAAAGACTGATAAAAAGTAAGCGCAGACAATCCGATTAAGAACGCGCCGAACAATTTTCCCAACGTCCGCGCGGGCAACGCCGCCGCAAAAAACGCCCCTGCCGCCCCGATTAAAAAAGCAGGCAGAATAATCCACCAAATTCCTTCGGTTTTCAGCAACCCGTTTTCCGAATGTATTTTCAGCGCCGGCGCGCTCATAGGCAAAAACGCAAACAAATTCGCCGACTGCGCAATCTTTTGCCCGACCCCGCCTACGAGCGTCAAAAGCGGTATCGTTACCGTCCCCCCGCCCATACCCATTCCAGCAGGCACACCGCCTAAAAACCCGAGTAGTAAATATAAATAAAACGACATATCCACGCTCCTTATGTAGCCACGCCCCTTACAAGGGTCAAGGGACGTTGTCCCTTTTAATGGGAAGTCCAGAAACTCAGTTTCTGTCGGGTGTGGGCAGAGCCGAGCGAAAGGAAGTGGAGCGCGGCAATCTAACGGGCAAACAGCATCCATACGCCGGCAAAGAGTTGTAAAACCGCAAAAATCGGTCCAACGTATTTCACGGGAAGTTTGCCTAATAACCGCGCGCCTAAAAATCCCCCTACGCTTACGCCTATCGCCGTCGGAATAAGAACCGAAAAATCGTATAAGCCCTTGAAAACGTATAATAAAAACGAAAAAGCCGAAACGGGTAAAATCACTAAAATCGCCGTTGCGTGCGCTTGCTTTTGCGTTAAGCCCGTACGCTCTAACAACGGCACGGCAAGCATGCCCCCGCCACCGCCGAATAGGCTGTTCGCCGCCCCGACCAGCGTTCCGCATAAAATACGGCGTGCGTTTTTCTTAAACGTTTGCGTCATAGTTTTTCCCCTTTACAACCCGTAATTTACCAAAAAAGCTTTGGATATCCGTATTTTGCGTAATTTTTTTTATTTTATAAAAATTTTTCTTCTAATTCTCACCGTAAACGCTTGCGTCAAATCGAATTTTATATTAAAATAGAAAGGTACAAGCGTATTCTCGCCGATTTTGGCTAAAATGCGTATACCGCCCTATACTTTAAGGGCAACGAAAACAATAAACCGAAGGTGGTTAAATGGCAGAAAGTTTCAAAAACAGCAAACATAAAAAGCTCCTTGCTCTGTGTCTGAGCTTGATGATGGCTTCGTCGGCAATCGCAACGCTCGCGGCTTGCGGGTCGTCTTCTTCGTCTTCGTCCGATTCGTCGGATACGGAAACGGAAAGCACCGAAACGGTCGATAAAGATCCCGGCGTTTCCCCTATTTTAAACGCAAGCTTCCAATACAACAGCAAGAAAGCTACGAACTTGATTATTACCGACACGTCAGGCTGGTCGAAAACGACGAGCGGACAAACGTCGAAAGCCAAGAGCGGGATTATCGACGTTTCCGACGAAAAGTGGAATAATCTTACGAAGTCTAAGCTCGACAAAGACCCTGCGGAATTGACCGTAGCCGAAGCGAAAGCGAACTGGTCGAAAATGTCCGCGTATGATAAGCTCAAATTCGCGGAAGCTTACGAAGACGAAACGGACGAAGATTTCGACGAGTTGGAGTTCTATAACGCCGATACCGACGCATTCAATATCAGCGCAGTCGATATTCCCCTGTTCTCGAACTTGGGGTATAATCCCGGCACGCCCGATCAAGTCGGCTCGGAAAACTACGACCCTTACGTTTTGATGATCCACAATCAATACACCGACAATCGCGGTACGGCGCAAAAATTCACGTCGTCTTCGACGATTACTTTGCAACCTAACACGTATGCAAAACTTTCTGTTTGGGTAAAGACGAAGGACTTGGAAACGTCAGCTTACGGCGAAGCGCAACCTGCGGTAGACGTTGGCGCGTATATCGGTGTCAACCAAACGGTAGGCGGAAAAACGCTTGACCAAATGCAGGTTAAGAACATCAACACGAACGACTGGACGCAATATACCTTCTGGCTGGAAGGCTCGGCTTTTGCGGAAAGCACTTTCACGCTTACGCTCGGGCTTGGGCAAGGCACCGTCACTTCGGATATTTTCGAACACGTCAACGGCTACGCGTTCTTCGACGACGTAGAATGTGAAATCTTTACGAATAAAACGCAAATCCCTTCTATCGGCGCAGACGAATGGACGTATTTCGACGACGAAGCGGAAGACAAGCTCTTTGATGCGAAAAACGGTAAAAAGGCGTTCGGCGTATCCGTGAATAGCGAAACGGCAAACGGCTGGTCGGAAGGCGCGTTCCATACCACGCAGTTAAATATCGGCGTCACCGAAGAAGACGGGTACGTTGCGGCGAACCCTACGGGTACGCAACAGCTCTACGGACAGTTGAACTTTGATACGACGAACGATATCGCGTCTTCTTTCTCGAACTTTGCGGCAATCAAAGACGCGCCCTTAAAAAACGGCGCAAACGCAGTTTACCGCGATAAAGTCTACGCAAACTATTTCAAGGACAAAACGCTGTTTAGCGACAAGGCGACGATTTTGTTAATGAGCGCAGACGGCGCGACGTATACGGCGAAGATGACGGGCTTTACGCTTGACGCTGGCAAGAAAACGGCTATTTCGTTCTTCGTGAAGACGGCGGATATGGAAGGGTTTACGGGCGCAGGCGCAAAGCTTTTGGATAAAGACGGCGAAACGCTTGCTGAACTCACTTCTATCGACACCACGACGATTGCGGCAGTTGATATCAACGACGAAAACAAGGATATCTACGACGGCTGGCAGGAATGTGTGTTCTATATCGAAAACAAATCCGACGAGCAAAAAGAATTCTCCTTATCGCTTACGTTCGGTTTGACGACGGTAAAAGCCACGAATAAAAAGGATTATCATTCGGGCTTTGCGGCGTTCACGAATTTCCGTTCCATCTCCCTTACCGACGGCGAATATGAATGTGCGAGCGCAGGTACGTACGCGAAAACGGTTTCTTTTGCCGACGACGAAGAAGAAACTTCCACCGACCGTTTCGACGAATCGGCGTATATCCCCACCAACGAGATTGAAAGAAATATCGCAAACGCGAAAAATTATCTCGGCGTGGTTGGAAACAGCGGATACGTTTTCAAAGACGGCAAAGATAACACGGTCAACTCCAACGCAAACGCGGGGTTAATCAATAAAGAATATATCAAAAATTATATCGAAGAAGCGAAAGCGGATACTTCCGGCGACTACTGGTTGAACAAAACGGGACTTTACGACCCCGCTAAGTCCGACGAAGAAAACGCAACCGCTATCGAAGAAAAGCTGTTCGGCAAAACGCAAGGCTTACAAATTGCGGCAACCCAACCCCTTTATATTTATAATGAAAAGGCAAACGCTTCCTACGGCTTTATCGGAAGCCAAACGCAAACCCTTGCGGCGAACTCCCCTACGGCGGTTTCCGTACGCGTTAGAGTTAGCGAAGGCGCGGTTGCAACCGTGTATCTCGTGGATATGAGCGAAAGCGACGATAAGTCGGTGATGTCGATTGCCCGCCGAGCATCCTTCTGGTACGACGACAACGGCAACGTCTGCGTAGAAGACCCTAAGGAAAATAAGAAAAAATCAAATATTGCGTTTAAGCTTCAATCCAACGGGCTTTACAAGGTTAACGCTGAATGGTCAGGCGCGCAAGAGCTGATTACGGCGAACGGTAAAGATGCGTATTACGCAAACCTTTCCGCTTACGCTAAGCAAGACGAAGAACAAAACTTACTCGTAGAAAAAGGCGGAGTATCTTACGACTACAACGCAAAATGGATTAACGACGGCAACGACGGTATTGCGTTCTATTTCAACAAGGCGGACGGTGCGTACTACGCAACGAGCAGACTGAAAAAAGCGGATAAAGTCAACCAACTTCCCCTTTCGATTGCCCGCTATCAAGCGGAAAGCGCGAAAGAACTGAAAGTGGAAATCAAAGGCGACGCGACGAGCGCAAGCGTTTGGCAGACGATTACTTTCTACGTGCAAACGGGTGAAAACGCTAAGAACTACCGTTTAGAAGTTTGGAGCGGAAACCGTGAAGGCACGGCGACGGTTGCGGCGAACTCCTACGTGCTTTTCGATTCCGACAATCCCGGTACGTTTGAATCTTTCGACGACTTGATTGCCGATAGAGAAGATAGCGCGACGGAGCTTGTAAAAGACGGATATTCCTTCTACGACTCCCCGAAATTCCTTCGCTACGACGAAACGCAAGACGATAACGGCGTAGGCAATTCCTACAAGAACTATACGACGGGCGCGTATAATAAAGAAGGCGTGGCGTATTTGAGCTATTCTAAGGGCGGCGAACACGAAGTATACGTGAACTACTCGCTTTCGGAAACGACGATTCCTACCGACACCGAAACGGACAAAGAAGAAACCCCCGAAGAAGAAACGACGACGGCTACGGGCGCAAACACCTTCTTGTTAATCAGCTCCCTTGCGGTGGCAGGCGTACTCGTTTTAGCGGTAGTGAGCTTAATCGTACGGAAAGTTATCTTGAAAAAGCGCGGTCATACCATTCGCGTAAAGCGCGAAAAGAAACCCGCTCCGAAAAAGGAAAAACCCGTAAAAGCAAAGAAAGTGAAAACGGAAGAACCTAAATCGGAAAACGACCCGTATAACGACTAATTAACCAAACGATAAAACCGACGAGAGAATTTCTCGTCGGTTTTCTTTTTGCCGTTAAGTAGTTTTATTTGATATTCTTATACATAGGTCCATAAGCTTGGCAAGCTCTGTAATCCTGTCCTTCTTTGTCCATACCGAACGCATTCCAGCTTGCAGGACGGTAGATATCCTTTTCGTCTACGTTGTGCATACATACGGGAATACGAAGCATTGAACACATTGTAATCAAATCCGCGCCGATATGCCCGTAGGAAATCGCGCCGTGATTTGCGCCCCAGTTATTCATTACGTCGTACGCCGTCTTAAACGCGCCTTTGCCCGTGCAACGGGGAGCAAACCAAGTGCAAGGCCACGTGTAGTCCGTTCTCTTCCAAAGCTTATCCGTGACGTCGTCGGGGATAGATACCGTCCAACCTTCGGCAATTTGCATCACAGGACCAAGCCCTTTTACCATATTCAGTCTTATCATAGTGCAGGGCATTTCCGCTCTCGTCACGAAGCGCGAAGAATACCCGCCACCGCGAAAATATCCTAAATCGGCGTACGGCCAAGTCGTCGCTTTCATGCACGCGTCAATATCCTTGTCCGTCATTTCCCACCATTTCTTCATCACGGCGTTGCCTTTTTCGTCCTTGACTTCCCCGCACGCATCCACGCACGCCGCGCCCGAGTTAATAAGATGAATAAACCCGTCCGCTTCTTTGGCTTTTCCGTCGATTTCGTAGCCCGTCACGCGCTTGATAGCGTCGCCCGACCAATACGTTCTCACGTCTGCAAAAATTTGCGCTCTGCCTGTTAAGAGTTTCATAAACAGCATACATACGCCGTTTAAGCTATCGTTTTCCGTAGCCAAAATATACGGTTCTCTCGCGCCGTTCCAGTCGAACGTGGAGTTTAAGATACTTTCGGGGAAATCGCAGTTGGGATAGAAGTCCGTCCATTGCCGTTGTCCTTGAAAACCTGCCGCAATCGCGTTGTGCCCGACCATTTCTTCTTCCGCGCCTTTGGGAAGGTTGGGATTGCCGTTCATCAAATCCTTGATAATACAAGCCATTTTTGCGGTAAATTCCCAGTCTTTCGCTTTTTCTTCCGCCGTGCGTTGGAGATTTTCGGGGTTTTTATCGAAGTCTGCGTTGCATTTTTCTTTCACCCACGCAAGCGCTTTTTGGTATTCCTTTTCGTCATAAATGCCTTCCGTCATTCGGCGGATAATTTCTACTTCGTCTACGCTTTCCACCCGCATACCGAGATATTCTTCGAACATATTCACGTCTACGATCGAACCTGCGATCCCCATACAAATCGAACCGATTTGCAAATAGGATTTTCCACGCATCGTCGCAACCGCTACTGCCGCGCGGGAAAACCGCAAGAGCTTTTCCGCTACGTCGCAAGGGATAGACGTATCGTCTAAATCCTGCACGTCGTGTCCGTAAATGCCGAACGCAGGCAAACCTTTTTGCGCGTGCCCTGCAAGTACCGCCGCAAGATACACCGCGCCCGGTCTTTCCGTGCCGTTAAAGCCCCAAACCGCTTTAATCGTCATAGGGTCCATATCCATCGTTTCCGAGCCGTAGCACCAGCAAGGCGTGACGGTAATCGTAATATCCACCCCTTCTTTTTTGAACTTGTCCGCGCACGCAGCCGCTTCCGCAACCCGACCGATAGTCGTGTCCGCGATTACCACTTTCACGGGCTCACCGTTCGAATAGAACACGTTTTCTTGAATGAGCTTTTGCGCGCTCTTCGCCATGTTCATCGTTTGCACTTCCAAGCTTTCGCGCACTTTTAAAGGTCCGCGTCTGCCGTCAATCGTCGGTCTGATCCCGATTACGGGATAGCTTCCGATCAGTCTACTTTTTGCCATAATTGTTTTCTCCTTTTTTTATTTTTTAGGCGACGTAGGGCGTTAAGAAAATTGCTTTCCTTTTTATTCTTTTCATACGCCTTAAAGAAGCCTATTTAAAATACTTGCCTTTCATTGTAATTCATAGTATAATATAAAAAAAGGCAAAAATCAATAAAGAAAATCGGCAAATAGGTTAGGATTATGCGCAACATTACAAACGCCCCTGAAACGAAAACACAAGACTTAACGGTTTTATACCCCGACCACGAAGATGCAGTACGGCTCATTCACGACGGGAGTTTCCCTATCGAAAATATTCTTATCGGGATTACGCACCCGTATTCGTCCTATCGCGTAAGTCGGGTGGCAACGAATAAATACTACGTTTTTGAACATATTTTAGAAGGCAAAGGGGAAATTTACATAAACGGAAAATGGTATACTTTATCGCAAGGGGACACTTTTCTTATCAACAAGCGGGACTCCCACCATTACCATTCCAACAAAACCGACCCGCTCAAAAAAATTTGGATTAGCTTTGCTTCCGATTACGTTGATAAAATGCTTGAAGCTTATCAAATTTCGACGGGGGTATACCAAGCGGACACGAAAAACGACTTTTTAACGATTTTTAATCTCTCGACGAAAAACGTCCCCCCGCAAACCAAGTTTTTCGCGATAGCGGAGCATTTACATTCGATTATCACGAAGCTTGCTTCGTCGGTCGTTGCGCCTGCGAACGACGTCATTTCGGTCATCAAAAACGAGCTGGAAACGTCTATTTATTCAAAAACGACCCTTTCGGAGATTGCGAGCAAACTGTTTATGTCTAAATGCAATCTCATTCGCCTGTTCAAAAAAGAAACGGGCGACACGCCCTATCAATTTCTCTTAACGAAAAAATTAAAAATCGCGCAAACACTTTTGAAAACGACGACTATGAGCGTTAAGAATATTTCCGATTTACTCTGCTTTTCCGACGAGCATTATTTTTCTTTTCTGTTCAAATCCAAAACGGGTCAAACCCCGTCCCAATGCCGACTTACGCCTTAAAAAAACGAGCTACAAGGAAGTTTAAAATTCCCTATCAAGGGGCAAGGGACGTTGTCGCCTTTTGTTATAGGAAGTCCAGAAACTCAGTTTCTGGTGGGGCATGGGGTGAAACCCCGCAATATCGGACTTAATAAAGCGACCGTAGGTTGCGTTATTTTGCAATCTCTGATTGCACAATCGCCCGTTGGGCGAAAGAGATTGTCGCAGTCGCTTACGCTCCTTCACAATCATAGAATAACCGTCATTGCGAGCCTTTTCCGCGAGATTGTCGCACTTCGTTCACAATGACAGCGCGGAAAAGGCGTGGCAATCTCACACACTCGTCATTGCGAGCCGTAGGCGTGGCAATCTAACGCAAAACTTATATAAAAAAATCTTCCTTATTCGGAAGATTTTTTTCGTATTCCTTTCGGGATATGGTTTTTTATCGTGCCGTTAACAGATTTACCAAGACCGATAGAGAAACCGTCTACACAAACTAAACACCAGCCGTTGGGTAAATCGCTCGAAATGGTTTCACCGCGCAAATATTTGTTGACGCGCGCATCCGTTAAAGGTAAGTCTAATACCAGTCGGGCTTCGCTTTTTTTAGCGCACATTGCCAAAGAATGGTCAGGCTCAAACCGACCGTTTTTCATTTCGCCTAAACGCACACCCACCCGTAAAACCTGTAAATTCCCCCACTCAAACGCGGGCGTAGGCAAGGCGAATACTTCGTCGCCGTGCTCGTATAACCCGTCCGCAAAGGGGTGGAGAAAGAACTCTTTTTCAAACGCGCGATAGGCTTGCTCCGTTTGTTTTTTCACGTTGGATTTCTTTTCTTTCAGCTTTACCGACTGTCCGTCCGTCTTTTCAAACAAGGCGACGAAATGCCCTTCTCCCGCCACTTTATGCGGGTATAATTTTTCTTGCCGTAGTAAGCGCATTTCGGGGTGTTTTTCTAAGTAATCGCGTACCTGCCCTTCGTCTTCTTCTTCGGAAAAGGTGCAAGTGGAATACACGAGCCGACCGCCTACGCGGAGCATTTTCGTAGCTTCCGATAAAATTTCCGCTTGGCGCAACGCGCAAAGGGCAACGTTTTCTTCGCTCCATTCTTCAAACGCTTCTTCCGCGTTCTTTTTGAACATACCTTCCCCCGAACAGGGCGCGTCTACTAAAATTTTATCAAAACAAGCGGGGAAGACTTTCGAAAGCTCGTTCGGCGTTGCGCAAACGACGAGCGCGTTTTTCACCCCCATTCTTTCTACGTTTTGGGATAAAATCTTTGCCCTTGAAAACACGGGTTCGTTTAAAACGAGTAAGCCCCTGCCCTGCATCTTTCCCGCAAGCTGAGTGCCTTTCCCGCCCGGCGCGGAGCAAAGGTCGAGCACGGTTTCCCCTGCTTGCACGTCTAACAAAGGCGCGGCGCACATAGCCGACGGTTCTTGCGAATAATACGCGCCCGCAAAATGATAGGGATGCGCGCCGAGTTTTTCGGCGTTTACCAAAAAACCGTTTTCTTCCCAAGATATTTTTTCCAACGCAAAAGGCGTAATTTTTTCAAATTCGGGCGTAGAAATTTTCAAAGGATTTACTCGTAAACCCTTTTTCGGCGGAGTTTCGTAGCTCGCGAAAAAGGCTTCCCATTCGTTTTCGGGAAGCTGTTTTTTCATTCTTTCGATAAATTTTTCGGGTAATTGATACGCCATATCAAACGCTCTCCAAAAAGGTTTCGAACTCCGTAGCCGTCAAAAGCTTGGCTTTCGCCTTTTGCGCCGAACTCAACCGCTGTCCGCTCTCCCCTTCCAAATGGATATAATAATCACATTCTTCCGCTTTAAAGGAAATCCAAGCCGCTTGCGCGAGCGCGGACACCACGAGTTTTTCCGCCTTTTCCGTTTCTAATTCCAACGAATGAGAGAAGCACACCCGCTTTCCGCAAAGTTTGCCGTCTTTGGCGCGTTTGCGCTTCGCGCGGTCGATAAATTGATGAAATTTGACTTTTAATCTCTCCCGTTCTTCCTTTCTTTTCGCCACTTCTTGCAAATGCGCCATAAAACGCGTAGACGTGTTTTGCGTAATTTCGTAGTCCCTAATTTCCCCGAGCGAAACGCCGTATTTTTCGAGCAGACCCGTAAAGTCCAGCCCTTCTTCCCTGCACATAGCTTCGGCGACTTTCATGGTGGCGTACGCGTCGTCTGCCGCGCGGTGAGGCGTGAACTCCACGCCTAAGCTTTCGGCAATCGAGCCGAGCGCAAACTGGCGGGAAAATTCCCCGATACGGTTCATATAAATAAATTGCGTATCGGCAAATCGGAAGGAAAAAGACGGCAAGGAAAACCGCTTACTTTCTAAGTTTAAGTATTTCACGTCGTTCATCGTCGCGTGTCCCGCCACGAGCGTATCCTTATCCTGCAACAGCTCATAAATGCGCGGAGCAAGCTCGGGAAAGGTAGGATAATTTTTAAAGTCTTCGTATTTATACGGCAAAACAATCCCCTGCTCGCCCTTGCGGTCGGTGAGATGGAAATTTCCTTGCGGGTTGATTAGAATATCTTCCTTTTCAAGGATATGAAATTTTTCGTCCGTCAAACAATACCCGAACGCGCAAATTTTCGCCACGTTTTTGAATACGCCTGCACATTCGATATCGAAAAATAAATATTTCATACGCTTTTCCGTTTACTCGAAAAAACCGCGCCAAACACGCGGTGTTTTCCTTTTTATCTTTTTTACGCTTTAGGAACAATCACTTTTTTACCGCCCATATACGGTTGCAAAGCTTCGGGAATTTTCACGCTTCCGTCCGCTTGCAAATGGTTCTCAACGAACGCAATCAACATACGGGGAGGCGCAACGACGGTGTTGTTTAAGGTGTGTGCGAGCTTCACCTTGCCGTCTGCATCCTTATAGCGAATGGCAAGCCGACGGGCTTGCGCGTCGGTTAAGTTCGAGCAAGACCCCACTTCGAAGAATTTCTTTTGACGGGGACTCCAAGCTTCTACGTCGCAACTTTTATATTTTAAATCCGCCAAATCCCCCGAACAGCAACCGAGCTGACGAACGGGAATATCCAACGAACGGAAGAGTTCTACGGTGTAGCTCCACAGCTTTTCATACCATTCTTCGCTTTCTTCGGGACGGCAAACGACGATCATTTCCTGTTTTTCGAACTGGTGAATACGGTAAATGCCCCGTTCTTCAATCCCGTGCGCGCCTTTTTCCTTTCTGAAACAAGGCGAATAGCTCGTAAGCGTTAAGGGAAGCTTTGCGCCGTCGATAATCTGACCCATAAATCTGCCGATCATAGAATGTTCGGAAGTGCCGATTAAATACAGGTCTTCCCCTTCGATTTTATACATCATATTTTCCATTTCGTCAAAACTCATAACGCCCGAAACCACGTCGCCGTGAATCATATACGGCGGGATTACGTAGGTAAAGCCTTTGTCAATCATAAAATCGCGCGCGTAAGTCAAAACTGCCGAATGTAAACGGGCAATATCCCCCGTCAAATAATAAAAGCCTTGCCCAGACGTACGGCGAGCGGAATCCACGTCAATCCCGTCGAGATTTTCCAAAATATCCAAATGATAAGGAATTTCAAATTCAGGGTCTTTGGCTTCCCCGAAACGCTGTAATTCTACGTTTTCAGAATCGTCTTTGCCGATAGGAACGTCGTTTGCGATAATGTTCGGAATCGCCATCATGGTCTTTTTAAGCAAAGCTTCCGTTTCCGCCGTTTCCTTTTCGACTTCTAACAGCCTGTCCGCATCCGCTTTTACTTGCGCCTTAATTTTTTCCGCGCCTTCTCTATCGCCCGCTTTCATCAGCGCGCCGACTTGTTTGGAAAGGGTGTTTCTCGCAGAGCGGAGCGCGTCGCCTTCCGCAATCAGTTCACGCCGACGGGTATCGAGCGCAAGAGCTTCGTCAACGAGCGGAAGCTTCTTATCTTGGAATTTCTTTTTAATGTTTTCTTTCACGAGTTCGGGATTGGTTCTGATTAAATTGATGTCAATCATGCGTAGTTTCTCTCCTGCATAAAACTTGTTCGTATCCATTATACTACTTTCCCGCGCTAAAAGCAATTAAAAAAATCTAACAACGCCAAATTCCCCTAATTTTTTTCATAAAAAACTTGTTTTTTACGTTTAGTTATGATATAATAGTACAAAAGATTATTCTTACGGAGTACTTTCACTCTATGGCAAACAATCACGACAATAATAAAAATTATCCCCCGCGCCCCGCGCGGGAACAAGACGGTCGGCACGGACAACCGCACGCACGGCAGGGCTATCCCCAACCGTACGGGCAAAACAAACCCAAACCGCCCGTCAATCCCAACGCGCCCGTAAACGGCGAACAGCAAACGCCAACGCAAAAACCTACGCCCGTGAATCCCCAAGCCCCGAAAAAGCGCAAGAAAGGACAAACGCCTGCCGTCGAAGTCCAACGCTTTTCCGCCGACGTCAATCGCGGTCTTTCCGATAAGCAAGTGCAAGAACGCATTGAGCAGGGCTTAGTCAACAAAACGGGCAAGAAATACTCGAAAACGTATAAGAGTATTTTTATCGGCAATCTTTGCACTTTTTTCAACTTATTGTGCTTGATTGCGGCGGTCGCTTTGATTTTGGCGCGCGCGCCCATTTCGCAGTTTATGTTCGTACTCATCTTCCTTTGCAATATCGTGGTGAGTATCGTGCAGGAAATCCGCGCAAAACGCAAAATCGATAAGCTTTCCATTTTATCTTCGCCAACTTCGCTCGTCGTGCGAAACGGACAAAAGGTAGAAATTCCGACGACGGAAATCGTCGTAGACGATATTTTACTTCTTTCCGCAGGGCAACAAGTCCCTGCTGACTGTATTGCGGCGGAAGGCACGGCGGAGTTCAACGAATCCCTGCTTACGGGGGAATCCGTACCGATTAAAAAAGAAGACGGGGATCAGCTGTTCGCAGGCTCGTTCGTGGCGGCGGGGCATATCGCCGCGCGCGTGGACAAAATCGGAGAAGATACTTATATTTCTAAACTCACGGCTAAGGCGAAAAAATACAAACGCCCGAATTCGGAAATTATGAATTCGATTACCTTATTTATTCGGGTGATCGGTATCGTAATCATTCCAATTGCAATTTTAATGTTCTTCACGAACTTTGAAAATCTCAACGGCAGTTGGGCGGATATCGGCAAAGAAGGCGGACTTATCTCCGTACTTTTCGGCGGCAAAAATAAAATTATGAACCAAACCATACGTTCGACGATTGCCGTCGTAATCGGTATGATTCCGTCAGGCTTGCTCCTTTTGACGACGGTTGCGCTGTCGGTAGGTATGATTCGGCTCGCTCGGTATAACACGCTCGTACAGGATATGTACTCCCTTGAAATGCTCGCGCGCGTCAACGTGCTTTGCTTGGATAAAACGGGTACGATTACCGACGGCAGAATGAGAGTTTCCGACTGTATTTTATTAAACAACCCCACCGAATACACGATTGACGACATTTTAGGCTCGATTTTAGCTTCGCTTGACGATAACAACCAAACGTCTATCGCGCTGTACGACAGGTTCGGTCATTCGACCGCCCTGCAACCGATGGCAACGCTCCCGTTCTCGTCGGCGCGTAAGCTTTCCGCCGTCACCTTCGAAGGGGTAGGCACGTTCGTTATGGGCGCGCCCGAATTCGTGTTAAAGCCGATGCCTATCCGTATCGATAAAATCGTAAAACAATACGCGCAAATGGGGCTTCGCGTACTCGTCGTAGCGCACTCCCCCGCGCAAATTCAAGGGGACAAAATCCCGACCGCGCTCCGCGCGATTGCCATTATCACCCTTTCCGACAACGTACGCCCCGACGCGGTAGAAACTATTCGTTGGTTTAGGGAAAACGAAGTGGCGGTCAAGGTCATTTCGGGGGATAACCCCGTCACGGTCGCGGAAGTCGCCCGTCGCGCAGGGATTAAAAACGCGGCGCATTTCATCTCGCTTGAAGGTCTTTCCGATTTAGAAGTGGAAAACGCCGCTAATCAATACACGGTATTCGGCAGAGTGACCCCCGAACAAAAAGCAATCCTTATCCGCGCGATTAAAAAAGCGGGAAACACGGTTGCCATGACGGGGGACGGGGTCAACGACATACTCGCTATGAAAGAAGCAGACTGCGCGGTATCCGTCGCTTCGGGTAGCGAAGCGGCGAGAAACGTTTCCAACTTAGTTTTACAAGACAATAATTTCGGGTCAATGCCCAAAATCGTCAACGAAGGCCGTCGGGTTATCAACAACATTAAAAACTCGGCTTCGCTTTATATTATGAAAACGCTGTTGACGCTCACGCTCGCAATCGTGTGTATTGCGCTTGGTAGCGCGTATTTCTTCGAAACGAACAATATGATGATGTTCGAATTCTTCATCAGCGCAATCCCGTCGTTCGTCCTTTCTTTACAGCCGAACACGGCGCGGGTCAAGGGCAAATTTATCCCGTACGTACTAAGTCGAGCCATACCCGGTGCGCTCACGCTTGCCGTTTCTATCGTAGCGTTATACGTAATCCGTCAAACGGGTCTTGCCGAACCGCTCGGCTTAATCGGCGCAAACGGAAAAGGCAACTCCGACGCTTACCGCGCGTTAATGATGATTTTATTAACTTTCGTAGGCTTAGTCATGCTCTACCGCATTTGTCAGCCGTTCAACGTTATCCGCGCCATTCTCTTTATCTCAATGGCGGTGCTTTGTTCGGTGGTTATTTCCGTACCGTTCTTAGGCGAAATTATCTTTACGGGCTGGGACGGCGTACAATTCACCATGCAACAAATCCTACTCGTAATCATTATCGTACAGGCGGCGTTCCCGCTCTCGGGCGCGCTCATCAAGTTCTTCGACTTGATTAACCCAGCGGACGATTAACCGTAAAAAATCCTTAACGAAAAAACGCAAGCTCAAACGCTTGCGTTTTTAGTTTTTTACTCATTCCCCCTAATAAGAGTCAAGGGGATAATTCCCTTGCGGATTGTAAAGGCAGAGCCTGTACGCCCCTTTGGCAAAAGTTGCCGTTAGGAAAAATAGCATACTTATAATAGGAAAACCTTGCTTTCGGTTAGATTGCCACGCTACACTTCGTTTCGCTCGCAATGACACATAAACGGTCATTGTGAAGGAGCGTAAGCGACTGCGACAATCTATTTCACCCAACGGGCAATTGCGTGGCAAAGCCACGAGAATAACGCAAAACTGCGTTTTACTTTTTTTAGTCCGATAATGCGGGGCGTTGCCCCTGCGCCCCACAAGGGGCAATACCCCTTGACCCTTAATAGGGAGTTTCTGGACTTCCTATAACAAAAAAAGGGGCAATGCCCCCTTTCCCCTTACTCTTTAATCTTCTAACCCTAATAAATATCCGCCCGATACGCCAAAAAATACGCTAAGCTTTCTCAAAGCGTTATAATCCGGCAAACGGTCTGCGTTTAACCAACCGCTAATCGTCGTCGTAGGAATATCGGCTTGCGCGCTTAATTGTCGTTGATTTAATCCTTTTTGTTGCATTAAATCTAATAAAATTTCTTTAAACATATTTAAATTTTATCAAAAAATACCTAAAAAGGGATTGACATACCTAAAAAGGTATATTATAATATTATTATATCTATCCTTAAAGATACTATTTATCGTAGGTTTGCTACAATTTTTCAAGCAAAAACGCTCCGAACAATCGGAGCGTTTTTGCGCTATGGTCTATTCTTATTCTTCTGTTTCTTCGGCAGGAAGTTCGTCTTGGATTTCTTGCGTTTCTACGACTTCGTCGGTTTCGTCAATTTCTACTTCTACCCCTTCGGCAAGTTCTTCAGGGGATAAGTCCGCCGCCGTTTCTTCGGGGGCTTGCGTTTCCGCTTCGTCGTCCCGTTCGGTCACGTCTACCGTTGCAACTAAGCTGTCTTTGACGTTCATGACTCTCACACCGCGCGTGCTTCTGCCGATACGGCTAATCGAATCTGCGTGCATACGGATAATCGTTCCGCCCGTCGTGATAATCATAATATCGTTTTCGTCGGTGACGAATTTCATATTCACGAGATAACCCGTCTTTTCGTTGAACACACCCGCTTTGATACCCTTACCGCCACGCGATTGCAAACGGTAATCGTCAACCGACGAACGCTTGCCGTAGCCGTTCGACGTGAGCGTGAACAAGTCTTGCGTTTTGTCGATAATCAGCATATCTACGAGTACGTCGTTTTCCGCAAGGTTGATAGCGCGAACGCCTTGCGTGCCTCTGCCCGTCGGACGAACGTCCTTTTCCGAGAAACGGATACATTTCCCTTCACGGCTTGCAACGATAATTTCGTCTTCCCCGCACGCAAACTGCACCGACATTAATCGGTCGTCTTCCAAAAGCTTAATCGCGATTTTACCGTTTCTGGGAATACGCGTAAACTCTTGCGTAGCCGTCTTTTTGATAAGCCCGCGTTCGGTCGCCATTACGAGATAGCCAACCCCGTCCGCTTTTACGGGAAGTACCGTTTCAATCTTTTCGCCCTGATCGAGCTGGACGATATTCACCACCGCTCTACCGCGCGCCGTGCGGTTCGCTTCGGGGATTTCGTAGCCTTTAATCGAGTATACCTTACCTTTCGACGAGAAGAGCAAAATCGGGTCGTGCGTGCAAGCTACGAACATCTTTTCCACAAAGTCTTCGTCTTTGGGTCTGTGCGCGGTAATCCCCCTGCCGCCCCTGCCTTGCGCCTTGTATTCGGCAACGGGCAAGCGCTTGATATACCCCGAATGGGTAATGGAAATCACAACGTCTTCTCTTTCGATTAAGTCTTCGTCTTCAATCGAGCCGTAGTCAAGGGAAATTTCCGTTTTACGGGGGGAAGGATACCGAGATTTAATATCCGCTAAGTCGCCACGAATAATCGCCATTACGCGGTATTCGTTTGCTAAAATATCTTTCAAATCGGCAATCGTCGCTTGGAGCTGCGTGAGTTCGTCTTTGAGTTTTTCCACTTCGAGCGAAGTCAAACGCTGTAAGCGCATTTCCAAAATTGCGGTCGCTTGTTTTTCGTCGAGTTCGAACGCCGTCGTCAACCCTTCGATTGCCGCGAATTTATCAGCGGAAGCTTTGATGATACGAATCACTTCGTCTACGTTCGCAAGCGCAAGCACGAGCCCTGCAATAATATGCGCGCGTTCTTCCGTTTTATTGAGTTCGAAGCGGGTTCTTCTCGTGATAACTTCCTTTTGGTGTTCGAGATAGTAATACAATATATCCCGAAGATTAAGCGTTCTCGGCTCCGTACCGTTTTCCACGAGCGCAAGCAGGATAATCCCGTCGGAGATTTGCAGTTTCGTCTTTTTATACAGCGTATTCAAAACGACTTGCGCGTTCGCATCTTTCTTGACTTCGATTACGATACGCATACCGTCTCTATCCGATTCGTCGCGAATATCCGAAATGCCTTCCAAGCGTTTATCGCGTACCATGTCCGCAATCGTTTTGATGAGCATGGCTTTATTGACCTGATAAGGAATTTCCGTCACAATAATACGAGAACGGATATTATTTCCCGAACCGTACTCTTCGATTTCGCATTTCGAACGAATGACGAGATTGCCTTGACCGGTGCGGTACGCGTTGCGAATACCGCTTCTGCCCATTAAGATACCCCCCGTAGGGAAGTCGGGCGCGGGGATATACTCCATCAGCTCGTCCACCGTGATATCGGGGTTGTCAATCATAGCGATCGTACCGTCAATAATTTCCGCAAGGTTATGCGGGGGAATATTCGTCGCCATACCAACGGCAATCCCGTCCGAACCGTTGACGAGTAAGTTCGGGTATCTTGCGGGCAACACGACGGGTTCTTCTTCGCTGCCGTCGAAGTTCGGGATAAAGTCTACCGTTTCTTTATCCAAATCTTTGAGCATTTCCGCTGCGAGCTTGGTGAGCCTTGCTTCGGTATAACGCATTGCCGCCGCGCTGTCGCCGTCCACAGAACCGAAGTTCCCGTGTCCGTCTACGAGCGGGAAACTAATAGTAAACTCTTGCGCCAAACGCACGAGCGCGTCGTATACCGAGCTATCGCCGTGCGGGTGGTATTTACCCATACAGTCCCCGACGATACGGGCGCATTTTCTAAACGCCTTATCGTTATAAAGCCCCATTTCGTGCATAGAGAAGAGAATTCTTCTGTGTACGGGTTTCAACCCGTCGCGCACGTCGGGAATAGCTCTGGACTTGTTTACTGCCATTGCGTAGGCAATGAACGAGCGTTTGAGTTCGTCGTCCACTTCCACGTCGAGCATTTTGGTCATTGAGAGCGTTTTTCTAAACTCTTCGGTTAATTCCGGGCTGGTGTCTTTTTTAGCCATTTCGTTTTCTCCTAATGATTCTCTAAAAGTTAAGTGTTTTGCTTTCCGTTAGATTGCCGCGCTCCACTTCGTTTCGCTCGCAATGACTGTTATCCTGTCATTGTGAAGGAGTGTAAGCGACTGCGACAATCTATTTCGCCCAAAGGGCGATTGTGCAATCAAAGATTGCAAAATAACGCAACCTAAGGTTGCTTACTTAAGTCCGATATCGCGGGGCGTTGCCCCTGCCCCCCACCAAAAACTGAGTTTTTGGATTTCCCGTTTTGTCCCTTGTCCCTTAGCAAGGGTTATACGTCAAGGTCGGTGACGAGTGATGCGTTTTCTTCGATAAACTTTCTTCTAAGTTCGGGGTTTTCGCCCATGAGCATCGTGAACATTTGATCCGCTTCCGCCGCGTCTTTCATCGTCACGCGGATAAGCGTACGCGTAGCAGGGTTCATCGTCGTGTCCCAAAGCTGTTCCTTACTCATTTCCCCAAGACCTTTGTAGCGTTGGTATTCTACCTTGCCGGGCGCGTTTTTATCGTATTCAATCTTTTCTTCTTCCGAATATAAATAATCGTCGTGCCCTTTATAGCTCGCTTTGTAAAGCGGGGGTTTCGCCGCGTAGACGTGTCCGTGTTCGATAAGCGGACGCATATAACGGAATAAGAACGTATACAGCAATATGCGGATATGCGCGCCGTCTACGTCTGCGTCGGTCATGGAAATAATACGGTCGTAGCGGAGTTTGCTTTCGTCGAAATCGTCTAAAATCCCACAGCCGAACGCCGTAATCATAGACTTAATTTCTTCGTTTTCCAAAACGCGGTTAAGCCGTACCTTTTCTACGTTTAAAATCTTACCGCGCAAAGGCAAAATCGCTTGGAATCTTCTATCCCGTCCTTGCTTTGCCGTTCCGCCTGCCGAGTCCCCTTCTACGATATAAATTTCGCAAAGCTCGCTACGTCTATCTGAACAGTCCGCAAGCTTTCCGGGCAAGGTGCTCGATTCTAAAATTCCCTTTCTTCTCGTCAGTTCTCTCGCGCTTCTCGCCGCATCACGAGCCTTTTGCGCCGTGATACAACGCAACACGAGTTCTTTCGCTACCGACGGGTTTTCTTCCAAGAACGTACTCATATGCTCGCTCACGCATTTATTCACAAACGTTCTAATCGTGCTGTTATTCAGCTTGTCCTTCGTTTGCGATTCGAATTGCGCGTTGATAAGCTTGACGGATACGACGGCGGTGATGCCTTCGCGCACGTCTTCGCCCGTGAGCTTTTCGCTGTCCTTTAAAATGTTCAACTTTCTGCCCGCTTCGTTGATGACTTTCGTAAGCGCCATTTTCAAGCCTTCTACGTGCGTTCCCCCATCAATCGTGTTGACATTGTTGGCATAACTGTAAATGACTTCGTTATAGCTGTCGTTATACTGAATTGCCACTTCGCAAACGGTTTCTTCTTCCTTTTCTTCGAAATATACGGGGTTGGGGAACAACAGCTCGTCGCGGTTCTTATTCAGCTCTTCCACGAACGAACGGATACCCCCTTCGTAGCAGAACGAATCCTTCTTTTCCTGACCTGCGCGCGTATCTTCCAGCGAAATACGCAAACCTTTATTCAAATACGCAAGCTCGCGAAGTCTGCCTTTTAACGTGTCGTAATTAAACACCGTCGTTTCGAAAATTTCCGCGTCGGGCATAAACGTCACTTTCGTGCCCGTATCGTTAGAAACGCCCGTTTCCTGCACCGAGCGTTGGGGTACGCCACGATTATACGTCTGCTTATAAATCTTGCCGTTTTGGTGAACTTCCGCATCCAACCATTCGGAAAGCGCGTTGACGGCTTTTACGCCTACGCCGTGCAAACCGCTCGAAACTTTATAACCCGAATCCCCGCCGAACTTACCGCCAGCGTTGACTTTCGTGAAAACGACTTCCAGCGTAGAAATCCCTTCTTTGGGGTGAATACCCGTCGGAATTCCCCGACCGTTGTCTTGCACCGTACAGCTCCCGTCGCCGTTTAAGATGACTTCGATATGCGTACAATAGCCCGCAAGCGCTTCGTCGATAGAGTTATCCACAACCTCGTGCACGAGATGGTGAAGACCCTTTGCGTCGGTGGAAGAGATATACATACCCGGTCTTTTACGGATATGTTCCAGCCCGTCTAAAACTTGGATTTGTTCCGCGCCGTATTCCCCTTCTACTTTTTCTCTCTCGATTACGGGTTCGCTCGTTTGTTCTTGCGCTAAATCCGTATCTTTGATAACGTCCGTGTTTTCCGTCATTTTTCTCGACTCCTCGTATCGCTATCCCTTTATAAGGGATAGGCGTTATTTTTACTCTTTGATTATAGCATATTTATTTAAAAAAGTACAGCGTTTGAACGCACTTTTTAAAAATCTTTTCCCGCTTAAAAGAAAATCAAGCCGTTTTCGCCCTAAAATCCCCTTTGTTTTTTATTTTATCACTTTCCCCGTATTCTTTATCGACGAGAAAAAACGGAGCGAATTTCGCCCCGTTTCCGCCATTAAATTTTTTATTTCCAAAGTTCTCGGGCAAGCGACAACACTTCGTCTGGCGTTTTGGCTTGAAAAAGCCGTTCTTTAAACGCCGCCGCGCCACGCTCGCCTTTGCAGTAAAAAGCCGCCATTTTTCGCATAAACACCGTCGTAAACCGTTCGTCGAATAAAGCGCGGGTATCTAAAAGTTGCCGTTCAAAGGCTTCGAGTTTGGAAACGCGGTCGTTTCCCGTCAAATCGCAAAAAATCATAGGGTCGTAGAGCGCGGCTCTTGCGACCATTACCCCGTCCGCCCCCGTTTTTTCAAGCAGTTCTTCCGCTTGGGAAAGGGAAAAGACTCCGCCGTTCGCCACGACGGGAATTTTTACCGCGTTTTTTGCTTTTTCTATCTCGTCGAACGCCACGTCGCCCGAATACATTTTATCTCTCGTTCTGCCGTGAATCGTAAGTAAACTCGCCCCTGCCCCTTCCATTCGCTTGGCAAACTCTGCCGTGATAAGTTTTTTATCGCTTACGCCCGTGCGAAATTTTACCGTGATAATCTTTCCGCTTTTCACGCACTCCGAAACGATTTTTTCGGCAAGCGGGAGATTTTCCAGTAGCGCGCTCCCTTCCCCGTTTTTATAAATTTTCGGGACGGGACAACCCATATTGATATCGACAATCGGAAAGGGTTCGAGCGCGGTATGCTCGCACGCTAAACGCATAATATCCGGCTCGCTTCCAAAAATTTGCGCCGCGCAAACCCCTTCGTCTTGCGCCGTATAGAGCAGTTCTTTCGTGTTTTCGCTACCGTATTTCAGCCCTTTTGCGCTGACCATTTCCGTAAAACACAGCCCTGCGCCGAAAGACGCGCAAAGCTTACGCATAGGATAGTTGGTATATCCTGCAAGAGGGGCTAAAAATACGTTGTTTCGCGTGGAAACCGAACCGATTTTTAAAGGGGTAAGGCGCATATCAATTCTCCTTTTTTAAAAGCGATTTCGCCGTAAGATAATATCCGTCCCATTCTTTTTCCGTCAATTTTAGCACGTTTTTGCCGTCGGCAAGCGCAAGCGCTTCCGCTTTGGTGAACCGACGGGCAAACTTGTCCGTACTTTCTTTTAAAGCAAGTTCTGCATCTACCCCTGCAAGTCTGCCAACGTTAATCGCGGAAAACAACAAATCCCCGAATTCTTCGCTGATCTTAGCCTTATCCCCACTTTCTTTGGCTTGTAAAAACTCTTGAAGTTCTTCGCGCAAACGAGCAACCGCATCTTCTACGCAAGAAAAATCCAGCCCCGCTTTCGCCGCGCGTTTGCCTACCTTTTGCGCCCTGAGCGCGGCAGGAAAGGCTTTGGGAACGTCGTTCACAGAATCCGCGAAAGTGTTTTGGTGTTTTTCTTTCATTTTATTCTTTTCCCAAACGCCGAGCGCGCTGGCTTCATCCGTCGCTTTATCGTTTCCGAAAATATGCGTATGGCGGAAAATCAACTTCCCGCAAAGCTCGCTTAATACGTCGGTGGCGTTAAATTCCCCCCGTTCTTCTTGCATTACCGCGTGGAACGCCGCCTGCAAAATCACGTCCCCCGTTTCTTCCAAAATCTTGCTCGGGTCGTCTAAATCGATTGCGTCGAGTAGCTCGTAGGCTTCTTCCACCGCGTTCATTTTGATACTTTGCGGAGTCTGCACCTTATCCCAAGCGCAACCGTCGGGCTGTCTGAGCCGAACGATAATCGAAAGCAAATCTTCAAAGCAAAACCGTTTCTTTTCCGTCAGCGGAATTTCTTCTATCGCTATCGCCGTTAAGTATCCGTAGTCTTTTTGTCTGTCCAACTCGTATAAAGGGATTTTTTTCACGCGGTCAAAATGCAAAAATCTGCTTTCCGTTTCGTCCCCGAACAGGTCGGACAACAAAAGCTTGACGTCGCTCGCGAGCGTTTTCCCGTCAAGGTCGTATACCAAAATAGGCAAGCGCAAGGAGCGTTTCTTTTCTTCTAATTCATACGCGGAAACCGCCGTAAACGAACAGCCCGAAAATCCCGCCTTTTCGGCAAAATAGGAAATTTTCGACACCCCGTCTACCACCGTCAGCCCTTTCTTTAACCGTTTTTTCAAAATCTTGACGGAGTTATCTTCCACCGCCGAGCCGTCCACGCAATACACCGCCCCGTCCCCCGCGTTTATCACCGCTTTGGCTAAGTTCACGTTGAGCGTTTGAAAGCTGCGGCTTTTTTCGTAAACGTAATCAAGAGCAACCGCCTGCACTCCTAACTCTTCTAAATTTTTATAAGAACGGGTGTTCGCCGTGCGAACGAGTACGGGTTTTCCCGCGTTTACCGCGTTTATAATCGCTTCACGCCCCTTTCTCGTCAAATCCCCTTCTTCCACGCCGAGTCCGACTACCGTGATCATCTTCGCTTTCTCCTTTTTTCTTTTTGGTTATAAGGAGATTATACAACAAATCCAACGCAAAAGCAAGCAAATAACTCACGTTTGTCGCAATCGCCGCACCGAAAATATTCAGTTTGGGATTTTTCACGAGCCAAACGGTCAAAGGGATACGCACGGCAACGGCAATCGTCATAGAAAGCGCGGCGTATTGCGGTTTGCCTTGCGCCGTCAAACAAGCGGAAAGCGTTTGTAAACCCGATAAAAACACCGCGCTAACCGCAAAGGTTTTTACGAGCTCTACGAGCGTTTGCTTTTCTCCGCCTTTTAAAGAACGGAAAATAATTCCCACCGCAGGTTCGGCGAATAAAAATAAGCCGATTGCCGACGGGATTGCAATCATAAGCGTGACGAGCAAAGAAAACATCACCCGCTTACGCCTTGACCCCCCTTTTGCCTTTGCGCTTCCAACCGCAGGAATACTCGCCGCCGCCACGCCGTAGCAAATGGAAACGGGCAAATTGATAACCGTCACCGCCCCGCCTGCAAACAGTCCGTAGAGCGCGACGGCTTCCGACGTATATTTTTCCAACAGCCGAACGATTAACACGCTGTCGATTAGCCCCGAAAGGGGGATTAACCCCGAATTAAAAGCAACGGGAATACTTCTTTTTAAAATGCGTTTTACTCCTACCCTGCTACCGTCTTTTAAATTTTCAAAAGGGGCAGGTACGCGCCGATAGCAAATCCACATAAAGAAAAGCGCAATAAGCTCGGAAATAGACACGGCAAGCAGTAAAAATACGACCGCTTTTAAGGTATTCCCCCGATACAGGTATGCAAACAATAACCCAAATCCTACTTTTACGACCTGTTCAAGTATTTCAGAAACGGCGGTCGGCGTCATTCGGTTTCTGCCTTGAAACCAGCCCCGAAACACGCTGATTGCCGAAACGAGCAATACGGACGGCGCAAGCGCGATATACCCGCCCGTCAGCCGTTCCCCCTGCGCTTTGGCAAGCAAAGGCGCAAGCCCCGCCATCAACAGCGTGCCGAAAAAGCCTATCGTTAAAAAGAGCTTTAACGACGTTTTTAAAAGGGGTTGGTCAGACTCCCCGCGCGAAACCCGTTCTGCGGTAAGCGAGGCGATAGACGAAGGAATTCCCGTTGCGGAAACGGTCAAGAGCAAACAATAAAAGGGGTATACCATCTGGTATAGCCCCAAGCCGTAGCCACCGATTAAATTCGTGAGCGGAATACGGTAGACCGCACCGATAATCTTTGCGAGAAATCCCCCGCCCGCAATAATCGCCGCGCCTTTTAAAAAACTCCCTTTACCCGATTTTTTCTTCATAAAAAAAGTTTGGGCAAAGGGAAACTTTTTATGCGGTAAACGCCTTTCCGCCTTTTAAATTTGTTTTAAAAGATACTCGTAAAATTCAGTAGCGTGCGCAGATTTAGGCAAGCGGTCGTAAAGCTCTATAATTAAATCTCGCTGACAAATAGGGTTCGACAAGGGCAATAATAAAATATTTTTATTTTTCACCTTTCCCCAAGAATATTCTGGCCAAAAAGCTACCCCCGTCCCCATACTGATAATGTTTTGCACTGCAACGGGGGAATCTGATTCAAATAAAATCTTAGGCGTAAAGCCCGCAATCGAACAAAATTTATTGCATATCGCACCAAACAAACGGGAATTTGAAAGCATTACGAACCCTTCGTCTTTCATTTCCCGCAAATCCACCGAGCTGAGCTTAGCGTAGGGGGAATCTTTCGGTACGGCAAGATAAATATTTTCTTCCAACACGCAACGCTTTACGTAGTTTTTCGCGCCTTCCTTTTGCGCGCCGTTCGTCGTAATCACGATATCGCAATCGTGTTTTAAATGATTTTGTTCGAAATCAAAAATCACTTCGGGATGTTTTTTCCGATAGCGCACGATAGCGTTAATCACGAAAGACGAAGCGGCTAAAATGTTTAACTTTACCGTTTTGTTCATTGCCTGTTTACGCTGTTCGATTTCTTTGGGCAAGCGGTCAAATTCAGGCAGTAAGATATCTAATTTTTGTTTTAGGTATTCCCCAAATTCCGTCAAAACAATCCCGCGCCCACGCTTTTGAAAAAGCGGTACGCCTAACTCTTTTTCAAGGGTGTGTATCGCTTGGGTTAAGGACGGTTGCGATAAATGCAATTCTTCCGCCGCTCGCGTAAGATGCCCTAAACGGGCTACTGCATGAAAATATTTCAACTTATAAATATCCATTGTAAAATCCCTTATTCATAGGCTCAGCCTATTGTTTTCATAAATATTATATATTTTACTTTTGTTTTTGTCAAGTGTATACTATAAGAAAAACAAAAGGAGTTTTACAATGAAAATCTTTGAATTTATTATGCTTGCGTGCTTTGGGTTGTCTTGGCCGATTTCCGTTTACAAAAGTATAAAAAGCAAATCCACGCAAGGCAAAAGCGCCGTTTTTATCATAGCCATTATTATCGGGTATCTTTCGGGGATACTCGGAAAAATCGTCAATCAAGACGTCAGCTACGTTCTTATCGTTTATTGTTTTAATCTCGCCGTCGTTTGCATTGATTTAGCGTTGTTCTTCGTCAATAAACGGAACGAAAAGAAAAACCAACCGCTCAATTATTAAAAGGAGAGTATTATGAGAGAACATATTCAACGAAAAGCCAACTCTTTCAAAGCCACCAACGAAATCGTTTTAAAAGGAGAAATCGTCGTGTTCGGCTCTACTTACACCGCAAATTTCCCTTTCTACGAGCTTGTCAACAAATATAAGCTGGAAAACGCCGTTTACAATCGAAGCATAGAAGATTTAACTCTTGAAGAAGGCTACGAACTGTTAAAAGACTGCGTTTTTGCCGTACAGCCTAAAAAAATATTTTTGGCGTTTAGCGAGCGGGATGCTTCCGCTTCTTTCGCTTTTCCATTATACGAAAAAATCGTTCGAAAAATTCGCGCGGAATTACCGAGCGCTACGCTGTATTTAATTTGTTTGCCCGAAGATTCAAAAGAATTTCACAAAAAAATACAAAGTCTTTGCAACGAAAAAAAGGCGGTTAGCATTCTTTTGGCTAACGACGCCCCTTCTCAACAAAATTTATATAAAATACAATTTAAACAATTAGCCTGTTTTTTTCGCACAAACGCCATTGATTTTTCCGAAGCGTTTTTAATGGCGAACCGATAACGCGCAGAACGGCTTATCGTTTTTCTAAAAAGTTTTTCATTGCCGTAAAGGTTTCTTCGGAAATGGCGTGCTCCATTTTGCACGCGTCCGCTTCCGCTACGGCAGGGGATACCCCCAGCGTTTGAATAAATTTTTGAATAATACAATGCCGTTCGAAAATCTTTTTTGCGTACGCCTTGCCCGTTTCCGTTAAGTACAGGTGTTTTCCGTCTTCGTAAACGTAGCCGTTTTGTTGCAAGAGCTTCATTGCTTTATTAACGGCGGCTTGCGAAACACCCATTTTGTTCGCGATTTCCACACGGTGCACAAATCCCGTTTGCTCGGATAAGAGCAACACGCTTTCTAAGTAATCTTCTTCCGATTGATTACCGCGCAAATTTCTGTTCATACTTTTTCCTTCCTTATGGTATATAGTAAGTAGTTATTTATACTGAAATCAAGATTAAGTGATTATGTTTGATTTTAGAACCGAGCAGTTCAAGGCGTGGCGAAGGAGCTTACCGATAGTAAGTGACTTAGCCACAACGCAGAAATGCGAAGTGTTATAAAATCAAACAAGCGTCCCCGAAAGAGAAGAAACGGTATTTCTCTTCCACCGCATAACGGTACAAACCGAGTATTTCTTCCCGTCCCGTCAAGCAAGCAACGAGCATAATCAGCGTACTTTCAGGCAAATGGAAGTTGGTAATCAGCCCGTCCACGCATTTCATTTGATAGGGCGGGTACAGAAAAATTTCCGTATTTCCCTTGCAAGCTTGAACTTCCCCGTTTTCGTCCGCTACGCTTTCGAGCGTGCGCACGGAAGTCGTTCCGACGGCGATCACCCGTCTTCCTTCCCGCTTTGCCGAATTGATAATTTGAGCGGCTTGGTCGTCAATTTCGTATTCTTCCGAGTGCATTTTATGGTCGGTGATGATTTCTTCGCTCACGGGGCGGAAAGTACCCAACCCCACGTGCAACACCACTTCGGCGATCTGCACGCCTTTGTTTTTTAAACGTTCCAAAAGTTCGGGCGTGAAATGCAAGCCCGCCGTCGGCGCGGCGGCTGAACCGTTAATTTGGCTATACACCGTGTTGTATCGGCTTTGATCTGCAAGCTTTTCTTTAATATACGGCGGTAAGGGCATTGTGCCGACTTCCCGTAAAATATCTTCGAATACGCCGTCAAAAGAAAACTCCACGATACGCTCACCGCTATCGGTAATGTCTTTTACCGTCAGCGAAAGCTTATCGCTCACCGTCATTACCGCGCCGATTTTGCCTTTTTTGCCAGGTTTCATCAACACTTCCCAAGTTTGCAAATCGTAGCGTTTTAAAAGCAACACTTCCACTTTTCCGCCGTTTTTCGTGGTTGCGTACATTCGCGCGGGCAAAACTTTCGTTTTATTTAAAACGAGTACGTCGCCTGCGTTTAAAAATTCTTCAATATCCCGAAAAATCTTGTTTTGCGCTTGTTTGGTTTTACGGTCGTACACCAAAAGCCTTGAACTATCGCGGGGAGTCGCGGGCGTTTGCGCAATTTGCTCTTCGGGCAATTCGTAGTAAAAATCATTTTTTTTATATTGTACTTTTTCTATCATCTTGGTAAAATGCCCCGTACAGGTATTTAACGAACACTACTCTTCTTCAAAAAAGGAGAGTTGTTTTTTTGCTTTGGGTTTGGGTTCTATGCCGATATGCGCGTAGGCGTCTTTTAAACAAATGCGCCCGCGTGGCGTTCTCGCGATAAACCCGATTTGCAATAAATACGGCTCGTAAACGTCTTCAATCGTGTTAGCGTCTTCATTAATGGTTGCCGCGAGCGTTTCCAAGCCCGCAGGTCCGCCACCGAATTTTTCAATAAGCGCGCGGAGCAAATTTCTGTCCGTTTCGTCTAAGCCCAGCTCGTCGATTTCCAAGCGGGAAAGAGCAAACCGAGCGTCCGCTCTCGTGATGACGGGATTGCCTTTAACGAGCGAAAAGTCCCGCACGCGTTTTAATAAGCGGTTGGCGATTCGGGGAGTTCCGCGACTGCGCCTCGCAATTTCATCCGCCGCTTCGTCTTCAATCCCGATATCGAGCGCCGCCGCCGAACGGGAAACGATACGCTTTAACTCTTCAGGCGTATACATTTCCAAACGGTTGATAATTCCAAAACGATCGCGCAAAGGACTTGCGAGCATACCTGCGCGGGTCGTTGCGCCGATTAAGGTGAATTTCTTTAAAGAAAAGCGGATATTCCTTGCCGACGGACCTTTGCCGACGATAATATCCAGCGCGTAATCTTCCATTGCCGAATACAAAATTTCTTCCACCGAACGGTTCAAGCGGTGAATTTCGTCGATAAATAAAACGTCCCCTTCGTTAAGGTTAGTCAATATCGCCGCAAGATCCCCCGAACGCTCGATAGCAGGTCCGCTCGTGATTTTAATAGAAGTACCCATTTCGTTGGCGATAATATGCGCGAGCGTGGTTTTCCCCAAGCCCGGCGGACCGTAGAGCAACACGTGGTCGAGCGCGTCGCCACGTTGTTTTGCCGCCGTCACGTAAACGCTTAAATTTTCCTTGACCTTTTCCTGCCCGACGTATTCGGACATAGTTTTAGGCCGAAGCACGTTTTCTTCCGCGTCGTATTCCGTTTTCGTGCTTACGACGAGATTTTCGCCGTAGTCTTCTTCGTCAAACATAGGTTTTCCCCCTTTATTTTCTTTAAAATCCTTTATACGCCACCCTGCAACGCTTTCATAATCACTTCTTCCACCGTTTTTGCCCCGCTTTCACGCGCTTTTTTCACGGCGTTCACGCTCTCCGAGCGAGTAAAGCCCAAGCCCGTCAACGCAGACACGGCGTCTTCGTCCGCCGCCGAAAGTTTTTGCGTAGGCGTAGCAGGTACGCCCGCAGACAAATCCCCGCCTGCGCTTAAAATTTCTTCTGCGGAAATTTTACCGTGCAATTCCAAAACGATTTTTTCCGCCGTCTTTTTCCCAAGCCCCTTGACCGCAGACAAACGCTTTACGTCCGCCGTTAAAACGGCGGTGGCGAACTCGTCCGCCGAAAGATGAGAAAGCACCGCGATCCCAAGCTTTGGTCCTACGCCTGAAACGCCCGTGATTTTTAAAAACAGTTCTTTTTCTTTTACGCTTTCAAAGCCGAACAGCGCAACGCCGTCTTCTTTGATTTGCAAATAAGTGAAAAGCTCCGCGATTTCCCCGACGGTGAGTTTTCTAAACGCACCGCCCGAACAATAGATTTCATAGCCTAAGCCGTTGACGTCGATAATCGCCGTTTCACTCGTGAGCGCAAGCACTCTGCCCCTTACGTACGCTATCATAGATTAACTCTCCTTTTCTTGCGAATTTTCCGCTTGCATTTGTTTTTTCAAAACCGCCATAGCAATCTCCGCCGCCGACGAATTGCATACGGGTCGGCTGACCGTTTGTTTAGCGATAGGTGTTTTTTTGGGTTTTGGCGGGGGAGTTCCCTGCAAAGGTTTTCGTTGGTTTTCTTCCATCATAGACCGAAAGGCTTCCCCGTCTACCGTGTTATGTCCTTTCGTTCTCGTCATATTTCCAACGGCGAACAAATTTCCAAAACGGCTCGTAAACGCATGACAAAGCGCGATAGCAAGCGCGTCTGCCGCGTCGTCGGGTTTCGGGATTGCGCGAAGACGGAGAAGGGAAGCTACCACTTCTTGCATTTGCTTTTTATCCGCTTTGCCGTAGCCCGTCAACGCTTGCTTGATCTGCATAGGCGTATACTCAAAGAGCTTTCCGCAACGCTTTACGCAAGCGAGCATGGCGACCCCGCGCGCGTGCGCAACGGCAATCCCCGTCGTGATATTTTTCGAGAAAAAAAGCTCTTCCATAGCAACTTCGTCGGGCTGGAATTTATCAAGGATTTTCGCCACCCCTTCTTCGAGCATAGCCAGCCGAACGGGTAAACTTTCTTCTTTGGGCGTTGACACCACGCCGTAGTCAACGGCGCGAAAAATACCTTTATCGTCTTTTTCCACCACCCCGTAGCCGAGCGTAGCGATACCGGGATCAATGCCGAGAATTATCATTTTCGCTTTTTTCTCCTTCCTTTCCTTTTATTATACCCTAAGTTCAAAAAAAAGTCAAGCGTAAGCGAAAGCAGGCGAGAGTAAGCGTTTGTTTTTTATGAAAATTTTTTGTAGTTTTTAAAAAAAGTAGGTCAGTACTCTCTTGACAAACACAAAAAAGGTGGTATAATATCCCGCGACGAATGGGTTGCGCTTCTCTTTGCTTTTCTTTTACTCGTGCCGCCGAACGACCGAAAGGGAAAAGGAGAGTGGTTTTATGAAACTTATCAAAATCGCCGCGTTGCTTGCGCTCTACGCTTTCGACGTCTTGTTATTAGGACTTATCGAAAAGCTCGCTAAGGGATTGATCAAGAAGCTTACGGCTCTTTCTGCCGCCGCCGAGCAAGCCGTCTCCCGAATTAACGCAAAACGCGCCGCTTTGAAAGCTCAGCGATAACGCATCGTCGCCTTCCCGCGACCTTCCCCGTCGCGGGAAGGTTCATTTTTTAGTAAGCTACGCGTAAAGGAAAAGGGCTTCGGCAATCCCGAAACCCTTTTCCTTTTTTTCGTTTGGTTTTTACTTATTCCGCTTTGATTGCGCCAACGGGACATCCGTCTTCGCAAGCACCGCAATCGACGCAGGTATCGTCGATAACGTAGATTCCGTCAGGACCGAGCGAAATCGCCCCTACGGGACAGGTTTCCGCGCAAGCGCCGCAAGCTACGCATTCGTTGTTAATTACGTGTGCCATATTGCTACCTCCGATTTTCTTTCTGGGAATATTATAACATAAATTTTGCAATTAGTAAAGGATTACGCAAAGGATTTTAACGGTTTTTTAGGAATTTTTTACCGCGTTTAACGCGCGGAGCTTTTGCACCGTTTCCACGAATATCTCTAAAGCGCGGTCAATTTCTTCCGCCGTATTGTCTTTTCCGAAGCTGATACGAACGCTGGACTTGGCTTCTTCTTCACTAAGCCCTTGCGCCAAAAGCACGTGGCTGGGTTTGACCGACGCGCTCGCGCAAGCCGAGCCAGCCGCAATCGCAACTCCTTTTAAGTCCATATTAAAAAGCAACGCGGTGTTCTCTACGCCGTCTACGCGCAAATTCAAAAGGGCAGGCAAGGCGTTTTCGACGTCGCCGTTGATTTTCACGCCGTCAAGCACGGAAATTCCTTGCAAAAAACGGGTTTTAAGTTCTGAAAGCTTTCGTTCGGTTTCCTGCAAAGACCGAACGGTTTTTTCATACGCCGCCGCTAAGCCGACGACGGACGGAACGTTGAGCGTTCCCCCGCGAAGTCCGCGTTCCTGTTCTCCCCCGCCGACGAGTTTTTCTATTCTCACCCCGTCGCGAATATACAAAACGCCCACCCCTTTCGGTCCGAAAAATTTATGCGCAGAAAAAGAGAGCATATCTGCGCCAAGTTCTTTGACGTCGATTTTCCGATAGGGCGCAAACTGTACGCAATCGGTGAAAAAGAGCGCGCCGCTTGCCCTTACCGTTTTTGCCATTTCGCTTACGGGCTGTAAAACCCCCGTTTCGTTATTCGCCGCCATGACGCAAACGAGCGCAAGGTCGTCGCCCAAACGGCTTTCCACTTCTCTCAACGCAACCCTGCCCCCTTCGTTTACGGGCAAATATTCCACTTGAAAGCCTTGCTTTTGCAAGCGTTCGCCCGCCGAAAGCGCAGCGTGGTGTTCGATAGACGAAAGTAAAACGCGGGTTCTGCCTTCCCGTTTTTTCGCGTAAGCACCCCCTAAAATCGCCCAGTTATCGCTTTCCGTTCCACCCGACGTGAAATAAATTTCCGACGGCTTTGCGCCGAGTAAACTCGCCACGCTATCGCGCGCGCTATCCACCGCAAGCATAGACTTGCGCCCAAAGGCGTGCGGGGAATCGGCGTTGCCGAATTGTTCGCAAAAATAAGGGGTCATTTTTTCAAAGACTTCTTTATCAAGCGGTGTGGTTGCCGCGTGGTCGAGATAAATTAGTTTATTTTCTTTCATACTCTTTCTCCTTTAAAAGGCAAAAATCAAACAGCCGAACAGTCCGCCGACGAATATTCCGCCGAGTATATCGGTCGGGTAATGCAATCCCGCCGTAAATCGAATATACCCAAGCAACAATCCCGCTACGCCTACGCTTACACCAACGGGCAAACAAAAAGGCAACCACACCCCGCCGATTACAAACGCCATTGCGGTATGTCTGGACGGAAAGGATTTGTCCGAGCCGTGCAATTTTTGAAATAAGGGCTGTATCCCTGCCCCCGACGGATCGTACGGGCGTTTTCTTTTGAACAGTTCCCGAAGCAAAAACACCGCGCAAAAACAGCCGACGGGCAACGCTACGCCTAACGCTAACGCATACCATTCTTTATGTACCGCGCGCAAAACGAGCAAAGCCAAATACGCTATAAAAACGAAAGCGGTTAGCGCGTAGTTCATAACGATAAGCGTACGTTTTGCCCAAGCGTGCCTTTGATAAAAAGCGGCTTGACGGTCGTAAAATTTTTTATAAGCCATTAAGTCCATAAAAATATTATAGCATACTTTTTTGCATTTCGCAAGCAAAAAAGAAGCCCTTCGAAGGGGGATTCGAAGGACTTCCGATACGCCGCGTAAGGGGGAGAGAGCTTTCGGTCAACGCGGCGCAACCTTTAAAGCCGAAAGCAGGAAAAAACTTTTGCGCGCGTTTAAAATACTCCTTTGACCGTTCGCGTGGATTATTCGGCAGTCTTTGCCGCCGCCACGATACCGTCTACGAGCATAGGCGGTACGTCTTCATAGTCTAAAAATTCGGAAACGAATTTACCGCTACCCCGCGTCAACGAGCGAAGTTCCATTGTGTAGGTCATAATTTCCGCAAGGGGAACTTCCGCCGTAATAATCGACGTCGTGCCTTCGTTATCCGTACCCATAATGCGCCCACGACGCTTGTTGATATCGCCCATAACGTCGCCCAAATAATCGCTCGGAACGGCAATCTTTAAGCGGTGAATAGGTTCTAACAATACGGGTTTTGCGTTCTTTAAGCCTTCTTTATAGGCAATCGCCGCCGCCATTTTAAAGGAAAGTTCGTTAGAGTCTACGTCGTGATAGCTTCCGTCGTAAAGCACCGCTTTCACGCCCGTGACGGGATAACCCGCAAGCGGACCGTGTTCCATGCTTTCGCGCAAGCCTTTTTCAACGGCAGGGAAATAGTTCTTGGGTACTGCCCCGCCGACGACTTCTTCTTCAAAGATAAATTCTTCTTCGCACGGTTCGAAACGAATCTTACAATGCCCGTACTGTCCGTGTCCGCCCGATTGTTTCTTGTGCTTGCCTTCCGCATCCGCTTTGCCCCGTATGGTTTCGCGATAAGCGATTTTCGGCGTAGCGAGCTTGACGTCCACCCCGTAGCGGGCTTTGACGCGTTTTACGAGCATTTCGAGTTGCGTGTCGCCTTGACCGCCGAGCAAGAGTTCGCTCGTTTCCGTATTTTTCTCCACAGAGAAGGTCAAATCTTCTTCGCTGAGCTTATTGAGCGCGGCGAACACCTTGTCTTCTTCGCCTTTCTTTTCCGACGTGACGGACATAAACAGCGTGGGTTTCGGGAAACGAATAGCGGGGAAACGCACTTTTGCGCTCGGATCGCAAAGGGTGTCGCCCGTGTTCGTGTTGCTAAGCTTATTGACCGCGCCGATATCCCCTGCCGACAATTCTTCTACCGCTTCCATTTTCTTACCGCGAAGCACGTAGATTTGCCCGATACGTTCTTCTTGTTCGGTATTTGCGTTCCAAATGGTTGAACCGCTCTTTAAAGTGCCGCGAAAACTCTTTAAATAGCTAAGTTTTCCCGAATACGGGTCTACCACCGTTTTAAACACTTGCGCCGCAAACGGTGCGTTTTCTTTCGTGACAACGTCTACGACTTTACCGCTTGCTACGTCTTCTGCGAGAATATGCGCGCGTTCACGGGCTTGCGGCATATAGGTGACGATTTCGTTTAACAGGTTGATAACGCCACGATTTTGGAGCGCAGAGCCTGCCATAACGGGAATGGTATTGACGGAAGCGATACCCAGCCGAATCCCTTGAATGGTTTCTTCACGGGTAAGTTCGCCCGATTCGAAATATTTATCGAGCAAGACTTCGTCGTTTTCCGCCGCCGTTTCCATAAGGCTTGCTTTCATTTCTTCGACTTGGTCTTTCAGCTCGTCGGGGATAGCAATTTCCTGCGGTCCGCCTTCCTTGAACAAATACGCGCGTTCTTGGAGCGCGTTGATACAGCCCTGCATTTTCCCGTTTTCCATAATCGGGATTTGAATAGGCGCGAGTTTGCCGTGATATTTATCGCGAAGCGCTTGCACCGTGCCTAAATAATCGGCGTTTTCTTTATCCATACCGTTAATAAAGATAATCAGCGGTTTGCCGAGCTTTAAGCAATACTCCACGACGGTTTCCGCGCCGATAGGAATTACGCCGTTCGCGCCGATTACGAGAAGCGCACCGCCTGCCGCGCGCAAGCCTTCTTGGCGTTCCCCTTCAAAATCGTAAAAGCCTGGTAAATCGAGCAGATTTATTTTCACGTCTTTCCAAGTCAAATGACTGCACGACGTATACATTGACATTTTCTTTGCGCGTTCGAGTTCGTCGAAATCGGAAACGGTCGTGCCGTCAAGCACCTTGCCCTGACGGTCGATTACGCCACCGTTAAAAAGCATTGCTTCGCAAAGCGTCGTCTTCCCCTCGCCGCTGTGCCCGATAATCGCGATATTACGAATGTTTTCGCTTTTGATACCCATAATGTTTGTCCCCCTTAGAACGTTAGATTTTTTGCCGTTCGATAAAACGTTGGGTCTTGTCTTACCGATTGGTATTCTCATTATATTATATTTCTTTTCATTTTTCAAGCGTTTGAACGAAAAAAATTTTCA
>JAEIGA010001563.1_pt1 | contig 35805 bp, 54 predicted proteins | sample 9270691 | NCBI WGS metagenome assembly JAEIGA01 (sample SAMN17057246, study PRJNA624740) | gut metagenome | biome: biome; isolation source: fecal sample | host: Bos grunniens | place: China: Xizang | collected 2019
AAATGTTAGATATGGTGGGAACACCCCTATTAAAAATCACTGATGGTTGGATCGAGAAATGTTATATCACTAATGTTAAGATTAACCAACAAAAAAAGTGGGAATTCACACTAACCGAAGAAGATAGTTTCAACGATGATGAACCCCTATTCATAAATATTAAATCAGTTAAGAGATATTGTAAAAGTCATCAAATAGAACTGAAAGCCCACTACTGAAAAACACCCTTAATTGGGTGCTTTCTTTTATTTACCTTTTAATTGTTTGAGTTCTTCCGGTGTAAGTTCAACTTCAATTTCTTCTTGGAACTTTACTATGCTATCGTATTGTTCTTGGGTAATTTTACCTTCATCAAATCTCCAACGATAATAGTCTTTGAGAACTCTGTTTCTACCTGTGTAAGGTTGTGTATATTCTTGTGAGATGATTTTTCTGCTATTGAGCATACCACGATATGTTTGCCATAAAACGATACCGACATCGGTTGCACATTTCAATACATAGTGCCAAAAAGCGACCATCTGGCTTGCAAATTGTTCTTGGTTGAATTCTAGTCCAACAGCAGTGAGAAACATTGATACACCAACCATACTTAATACGACATTGGTGCTAGATTTAGCTTTTCCTAATTGGACATTACCACGAGTTTTAACACCAGTGATAACTGCTGAACCATCGATTTCTAGGTCAAACACTGCTGGATCAACCATAATATATCTAACTTTAAGTGAATCAAGGTTCTTTTCAATAAACTCTGGGTTCTTCAAATCTTCAAGTTCTTTTCTTCTAATGCAATACCAATTCTTCTCTTTTTCCACTTGTCTTTCTGGTAAATCACTTGAATAAAGTAATCTATCTTTTGGTCGAGATAAACGATTTAAGAAATAGATTTTTCTATTAACTTGACTGATATATGCTTTGGTTTTTTCCTTTGGATTAAAGATATGGACAACAAAATATTCAAAGTCATCAGTTTTATATTGTATTAAATGTTCATATAACTTAATTGCGGCTGCAAGTATCTTGTTTTTTCTTAACTCGGTTTCCCACATAAGGTTAATGCCAATATTAAAGGCACATACACCTGCGATAGTCTTGGAGAGAGTTGTCATCCAATACGATACACTTATTAAATATTCAAAATGAAATGTTAGTGTGGCAAAATCTAAACAACCAAAAACCAACAATATGATGAATAATAAGAAGGTATTAATTATTTGTTTGCCGATGAATTCTTTTTTGGAAGCTGCAAGTCCAACAGCACCAACCACCAAGTCGTTAGCTTGGGAGATTTTCTCAAATGGGTTTATCATTATTTGTTAACCACCTTAATTTTTACTTTTCTAGTTTCCTTTTCTTCTTCAACTTCTTTTTGTATTTGCTCTTTGAGTTTGTCTTTCTTCACATCCCCAATGGCTTCTTTATATAAGTCTGCTTTTCTTTTGAAAACTTTTTTACTTACTAAGTCTAAACCAAAAGCGGTAGAAAGTCCAATTAAACCGAAACCCATGATAGTTGCGATTTGATCCATTATGTTTGCTAAAAGTATGAAAATAAACCACACCATAGCCCAACCAACTAGAAGTGCGATCCACCCTTCGGTTAGTTTAGATTCTTTTTCTTTCTTAAAGGCAACTAGGAAAACAGCAAAACCCATTAAAGCAAGTGCTAATGAGCCACCTAAGCCAATTTTCCAACCATCTTGACTAGTAAACCATTTGTCAGCGTTAACTGCCCCTAAAATGATGAAAGGTGTTAAAACCGAGATGAATTCTGCACCGACACAAGTATATTGTAAAACTCTATTCGCTTTCTGTTTCTGCGATACTGTCATTTTCTTTGCCATGAATTCTCTCTCCTATCTCTTTAACTTTTCTATTTGGGATTTCCGCACACACTTCTTTAATCTTGTTCAAGCATTTATCACTTTGTTCATAGATGAGTTGTTTGAGTTCTTCTTCTCTTGCTTTGCTTTCATCTAGTTCTTTATGAAGTCTAGCTAAATCACATAATAAATCTTTCATTTTTTTACTTTTGTGTTCAATGCCAAACTTGATGATTTTATAAACGACAATTAAAACCACTAACAAAGAACATCCAACAACAGGAAGTGGTTTTTCACATACATAATCTCTAACTTGGAAGGTAATATCTAGTGTTTGTGCTGGGTAAAGGCAATATAAAACGACATAGGCAATACCACAAGCAATTAACAAACCTAGTCCAATGTAAGAAAATACTTTTTTAATTTTTTGATTCTTCATCATCTGTTTCCCCACTTTCTTCGTGTTTCATTTCCAATAAGATTTGGATTCTTTCTTCTTCTATATCTTTGTAACCGAAAAGATGAGTCAATAATTCTCTAATGTGTAAGTTTTCAATTTTTAACAATTTGATTTGTTTTTCTAAAAAAAGTTCATTTTCTTGTTGTTCTTTCTTTTCAAGTTCTTCTCTTTGAACTTTGGCAAGTTTGTTTTTCTCACACTCTTTTTTGAATTCGCTTAAAACTCGTGGATCAGTAAATTCTTTCAATTCCACAACTTCAATAGGTTTTCCTAGTTCATCATATAAAACAATACATTTTTTAATCATAAATTATCTCCTTATGCTTTTTCGTAAGCGAGTAAGACACCAGCCATAGCTTTCTTGAAAGTATTAGCATCAGTGTAAGATGAGTTATACACACTTAATCTTCCATTATCTCTAATTGCTATTCCCATTGGTGTATTATGAGAATATATGCCAGGTGTGTGTTCTGTTGTTGTATATAATGTGCAAATCATTTTTGCTATATAAGTATTTGTTCCATCATATTTTGCATTAGCCAAAGCACTTGTGGTTTCAAAATGTTCGTGTCCACTTGAACTGGCATAAGTCCAAGTTAATGTTCCCAAATCAACAAATAAAGTGTTTGAGAAATCTATATTTTGACTTGTAGCAAGTAATTGTCTTAATGCTCCACCAATAGCGTTCTTTAACTGACTATCAACTGTATTTCTTTCAGTTTCACTTGCGCTTAATTCGGTTTGAGAAACAATTTCACTTGCATCGTATTCTATATCAGCTCTACCACCTAAACTATCGACAAACGCTTTATAATCGACTGGGTAGAAGAATTCATTACCTTGTGGACAACCATTTCCAACAAACTCTTGTGTTCCATAGTCATCAATTTTTGTGCTTTCTTGATACTTGTAAGAATCATCTTGGGTTTCAGTTGGGGTTGCGAGTTCAAAGTAAATAGTTTTACCAGCCATAAAACTTGCCGCCAACGCTTCACTCGTAACTTGTGATGTGCTTCTAATACAAATATTTCCGTTACCATGAATAGAAATCGTATTATCGTTTACACTTTGTTGACTTTGACCTATGGCTGTGAGATTTGCATTCGTTAAAATATTTATTGATGAAAACTTAATTATAGGAATCAAAGAACTAATTGTTGCGTAATATCTATCATAACTTTGCGATGTCCATATTTCGTTTCCAGTAAATGTATAACTACCAATTATTGTCGTTTTTGTTCCATCTGGTTTTAATTCATCATAGGCTGAACCAGCACTTCTCAACTCAACATTAGGTAATGGGTAAGTTTCTGTGTAATAAGGTTCATAACCAGTTTTAGAACCATCCCAACTAAGGTGGAAACAACATTCGGCACTAATAAAATCTTTTGAAATAGAGAAACGAACATATTGTGTTCTATTTGATAAAGTGAATTCGTGTTCGTTATAGTAACTATTTTGTGTTTGCACGAAATTACCATCGGCATCATATTCAAACAATTTATGATTTCTACTATCTGATTCAGCAACATAAAAACTATATTTTTGTCCAGGAATAACCTTAATAGAATTAACTGTTCTACATGTTGAAGTTGAAGGTGTTTCTTCACCAGTTGAATCACTGAAATCTCCCATTTCTAATTCCCCATCGAAAGCATTATACCCAACTATCTTATAGGCACTTGATTTGCTACTGATAAGTTCGCCAGTATTGTAAGCATAATATGGTTCTGGGAATAACCTATTGAACTCTAAAACACTTGTGGGTTCGTTTCCTGCACCAAACATTAAGGTAAGGTCAAAAACCATTGGTTCTTTTGCTTGGAAACTATCACTATCAGCAACAATATCACTTGTAGAAGCGTATCTCATTTCTACACCAAAACCATTTGTATCTTCGGTGTTGTCGTTCTCTTGTGTAAAAACAGCACCTAAAACATACCAAGTATTTAATGTTGGGTTACTAATTGTTGCTAACGTAACTGATCCTGAACCACCATTTGCTTTTTCCCATCCAATATCAAGAAGGTTTGCACTACCACTTGTTTTCCTAACTTTAACAGACATTAAATATTTGTGTCCTTTGATTAAGGAACCGGCAAGAAACTTATGGTAAAATCCAACAAAACTATAAGCGTTTGAAGAAACTGTGAAACTAGCCACATTATCAGTATTTGTTTGATATAATCTATTTCTACTCCACCATGAACTATTAACGAAATTATCTGCAATTATTTGATTCATCACATAACTCTTTCCCCTTAATGCTCTCAAATACGCTAATGCACCAATATCGCTATTTCCACCAGAAGTTTGAAACACAAAAGGTGTGGTATCGTTTGCACCACTATTATCTCCATAAGGTGTTAGATTTTCAGCTTCATCTGCTAAACCAACGGAAGTGGAAGGACTATATTCTCCTTCAATAACATATTTATCATCTAGTTTTTCTCTAAATGCTTTTAAGTTTTCTCTATTAACTAATTTACTCATGTTCTTCTCCTTCCAAATCTACTTCTACCCACTCGTGTTTTTCATCAGTTGTGGCAGTCGCATATCTATCTAGTTCTTTGCAATATAGGATTTTTCCTTTTTTAGCTTTAATCTTTTCCATAATTATTCTCCCATTACATAATCTAAATCATCAGTATTGTCCATAAAGACAAGTGCATCGGTTAAACTTTGGGCGGAAATATTACCACTTAAATCGATACCCGCAATAGTTGTGGTTTTAGTAACATAAGGTGTTAAATCAACTGTGGTAGATAACTTATCCCATCCACTTCCAGTCCAAGCAATATTATCTCCGGCACTAACCGAAATACTACCTAGTATAATTGTGCCACTATCACTGACATTGTAAACCCAACCAGCAGTTAAGGTTGAAGTGTTTAATGAGTTAATTTCACTAACGGTTTTTGTGCCTTTATAAATGTAAGCAGAACTAACTGCGCTTGCTATGGCATTATCAACATAACTCTTGCTAGAAGCGTGTGTAGATGCTGTTGGTGTCGCTGGAACATAGATTTGATTATCACTATTTCTTCTAACGAAATCTCCGTCCACATAGTCATCATAACCGGATGTGGTTTGTGATCCACTATCATCAGTAATGTAAATTTTATTTGCCGAACTTGTTTTATCGACTTTTCCACTTAAACCGGTATCAACATAACTTTTTGAAGTCGCATGAGAATTATCGGTAGGTGTGGTAGGAACTTCAATTTGCCCACCTGGTAGTCTTTGCACAAGTTTTCCAGTCGAAGCGTTTGCGGCATAGCCAATAGTGGTTTGTAGTCCACTTGAATCAGTGCCATAGACAATGGTTGGAGTGCTAACTTTATCTACCTTGCCATCTACTTGAACTACTGTTGCATAGTTTTGTAACATTACTAAGAATTCGTTAAGTTCTTCGATAGTAACACCAGAATCAGCACTTGGAATAACACCAGTTTCGTTAATAACTAATGCTATTGGGTAAGAAACTAAAATATCACTTCCCCTACTAATTCTAATTGCTAATTTAACGATACCATTGTATAAGGTTTGAGCGTTTGTTAAAGTAAATAACCACCCATCGGCAGTTGCACCAGTTTTATATGCAAAAGCACTTTGGAAAACACCAGCAATAGTATTTGAACTTCCATTGGGTAATACCGCAAGTGCTATTGTTACATCTGTATTTAATGCACCACTAAAACCGACAAAGATTTTATCTCCACTACTACCTTGTTGTATGTAGTATTCTAAACTTTGTTCAGCTAATGATCCATCGGCATTAAAGATTACATAGTTCATATTTTGTATCTCCTTTATTTTTATTATAAATAATTTATCGAATAATAACTATATTTTATTGTGGCGAATAATCGATTATGTATTCGGTGGTATAAGTTTTTGATGATGAGAACACCCTTCCATATATTTCCCCACTACTAGAATTGAAGTTAACTGTATTATTTTTACCACTAACATTACTTGATATAGGATCGATTGAAACATAGACCGTCAAACCCTTTAATTGTGGTAATGTGTAAGAATAATCGTAATAGTAATATGTGGTTTGTCCAACATAAGAATAACGAATAGTGGCATTGAAAACAAATGGATCGCCAGGTATGTAATGTGTCCATATTGTATAGTTAAATGTAACTTCGTATGTTCCTGGTCCTAATTGTGTATAAGTCCAAGTAACCGAGTTTGTTCCATAAGGAGAAGAAGAAATTGTAACTGTGTTTGGAAGTTGCGACATTATTGTTGAGTATGAACCATTTGCCGAGTAATTCCCTTCACTATCTGGTTGATAAGCAGGTGTAGAACTTACTTCTATGCCAAAACTTGAAGGATACATTTTCCAACCACCAGTGGGAACACGAAAACCGATTTGTCCACTTAATGCGAAATCTGGTAATGCACCAATGGTATCAGTATCTAGCATTCTTGTTCTTCTTGTGGAGAAATAAATCTTGCCAGTATCTTCTATATCGCTACTAAATTCTTGAATATAATTAGAAGCAAAGTAAATGTTGCCTTCATCATCACAAACCGCCCAAGTTTTAGCAAGTATTGTTTCATTAGTAAGGAAATAAGCGACACAGTATCTTCTGCCGGTGTTATATTGAGTTCCTACTGTTATAGGTTCTCTTGTCAAACCATCTCCTAAATGTCCTTTAACATCTAAAATTGAATATTGGAAATTGCCAGAAACTGTGTAATAGAGATAGAACTTCTTTGCTTTGACCTTTTCTGGTTTGGTAAATATGTTTTCATTAACGAACGCTGATCCAATAAAGAAATTATTTTTTTGGCTTGGTAATGGCAAGAAACACCATTGATAATTAAGTGCAAATATTTCGTTTGGTTTTTTGTAATACTCTAAATTGCTTATATTTCCAGCTTTTTTATAATAGACTGCACCACCAGACAAATAAGTTAATTCTGGGAAAGAGTTGACTGCACTTGGAACAGTTCCAGCTGAATAAAGAAAATCAATAGTTAATTTATCTGCCCAACCTTCTTCATCAGTGTATTTAGTTGCTTGTGAGAAATAAGTTGAAGGACCAAACCAGCCACTTGAAACTACTAATTTATTTCCAGCATTTATTGGACTGCTATATTGCATTTCAAAACACACACAGTTTCCTGCACCATATTTTAATAACGGTATATATGCTTGTGTTACATTAGTTGTGGTAATTGCACAGTCAGTAACATTTGGGAATTCATATAGACCTTCACTTGCACCAAATGTTTGTCCTACCATCGATGCTAACACTTTTACATCTAATGGTATAGGTTGCCTTGTAGATGGTCCTTCTTGGAATGGAGATACATAAACATAGTCAATATAATTATCTTCGCTTATTTCGCTTAATTCGCCAGAAATCGCAGTTAATCTTGTTTGTTTATCACTTGTCACTCTTAAAGATAAGGCATTAAAGTTTTTGGAGAACTCAATAACACATTCGGTATAATCATCTCTAACTGTATAATTGATGACATTCGCCACCCACATATCTCCATCGATAGTGATATAATCTCCTTCTTTTGGTCTATCTTCCCATTTGGAAAAACGACAAACAGCTGTTAGTGTGGGTTCTCCGTCTTTGAGAGATTCTCCTAACATATTAAGCCCTAATTTATTTAAGTCCACTGCACCACTAGCTTGATTATTCAAATATTCTCCAACATACTTATTGGTTAAAGTTTCAGTTTGTAATCTTCCATTATTGGTGGACAAATATTCCACATTAAATCTTTGGTTTGCATAGGTATCTTTCGCTGGACTAACTGAATCAACACTGATACTCGCACTACCGGTCCAGTAAGTTACACCAAAGAAACGAGATATAGCACCTTTAAGGACATACTCTAAAACATGTTTATCTAATACACCCCAGTTCTTATCGTATCTACTCATTGAGATAAAAGTTGAACCCCTATCATAAGGTATTGTGGTTAATTGTTTTAAGTCTTTAATTGCACCAGAAATAGAATCGTTTTTTGGCAATACTGACCACTCATTTCTTGAAACGACAAAGAAAGATATATCTAATGGTATGCTACTACTAAACTTAACATTACCAGATAACAACGAACTTTGTGTATAAGGTAATACTGCCGAGAAAGTGCATAAGTAACCTATTTTATTCATTTGGTAAATTGGGTAAGGCAAAACCAAACCGAAATCTCCCCTACTAGGAACACCTAATTCTTGGCATCTTGTAGGCATATTTTTAATTGAATATTCATTTATTGCATTTTGATAGAAAGTAACTCTACCATTCGAATAATTTTTATCGCTATAAGTAACCTTTGTGGTTTTAGCTGGGTTTATTTGATTTTCTGGATCATTATAATATTCGATTTGTAAAGTCTTGTTCTCATCAAAACTGAAACCAGCATCATAAAATCTAAAAATCTCGGTTAAAACTTCATAAAAGGTTGCTTGTGTAAAGTTCATCGTATCTGGTGGGTAGGTTGTTGTTAATAATGTATATAAATCTCCACTTAAAGGAAGGTTAAATAACAAATCTCTTTTACTACCAAAATTAGAACTCGTTAATCTATATTGTTCCAATAATGTTTCTAAAAGGTCATACATTGTGTAATTATATAAATCGAAATCTATATATATTTGGGCGGTCATATTTGAGTATGTGCCATCATAATTACTAATAGTAGAAAATGCCTTCGTGAACTTGTTTGTTTCATTTCCAGAAGTATATCTAACCTCTAAATAAACATTTCCTGAATAAGTTGATAAATAGGTATTTAATGTAGATATTTGACTTGGTGTAAGAGCAATCCTTTGGTTGAAATCTTTTATATATAAATTATCAATAATAGTCGTATTTCTAGTGGAATCATATATTCTAAATCTTGCATTAGCTTTAATTCCTTCTTTGTCATCATCGGTTAAACTCACGATAGGCACTGTGTCATATACTGGTGTTCCAGAAGCATCGATGATAGTGCCATAAAGTTTAATTGTATATGCCGCACTCTTAATTCTTGTCTTTGAACCTAAATGTAAAGTATCGGTCCACATTAAAATATTTCCATACGGATCGTTAGCAACTGCGAAAGCCAAATCTCCACTATCGTAATCTAAAAAGTTTGTTAATGAACCATATAAGGTTGCATTCTTTTTTCTAGGTTGATTTACTGTGGTATTTCTTAAAATGTGTTTGTTTAGAAAATATCTATATTGAACGATGTTTAATTCGTGTCTATAACTTTGTGGAGAAGTTGCAAAAACATTAACTGTATCACTTATAATCCACATTATTTTTGTTTTGTTTTCATCATCTATAATCTTAAAAGGTGTCATTGGGTTATATGGTTCTTTTTTTGTAGAAGCCGCCAACGAACAACTAAAAGAATCGTTTGTGGTGTCTTTCGCAACTACTAATTGAGGTGCTACTTCCACAAATACTTCGTTCCATTGACTTGTTGCCTTATCGTAAATATAGAATTCCATAATTACACCTTTCTATTATAAGAATTGATAAATGTATCGCCTAAAAGCAATTTTTCTTCATTGATTTTTCTATTAGCGACTTGTATATCTTTCATTCTATTGTAATCACTTATAAAAGCACCGATTGGGTTAGTTAAATTACCATAAAGACCTTTAATATTAGAGTAAGTTACATTAAATCTAAAATCGCCTTGTCTTTCGAGTTGTGGTGTTACAAGAGAAGTAATAACTTTATCGGCAGTTTGAATAGTTTTCTTAATTGCCCAGATGACAATAGCGGCAACACCGACACCCTTTGGTATCTTGCCTAAAAAACTACTTGCAGCCGAAGCCAAACCACCTTGACTTGATCCACTACTTGCTTGTTGAGAACTATTGCCTTTTGGGGTAGTAAAAGAACCACCACCAGTTCTAGGTTGTGTCGGTTTAGTTTGTGAAGTTTTATCGTGTATATAAATATTGTAATCCATACTAAATGTCCAACTTATCTCCTAATGTAATGGAAATAGTCATAGCTTCTCCTTTACTTGCTTGAAGAATCATATCGGTAATGTAATAACTTCTTTCTTCGGTTTCTTCATAGGTATCACATAAGGTATATGTTTCATCAATTTTAACTATTAAACCTTGCAAATCTCTTTCTTGGAACTTTTGAATTAAAGTCGCATAATCTTCGTTTGCTTTCACATAGAAAACAATATTTTTTCCAAAGGCAGTAACTGAACCTAAGCCACGAGTATATTTATCTCCTAAAAGTTGTTGAGTTGCTGGCGACATTGAAGCGTTATCTGTATTACTAATAAACACTGGATCATCATCGGTAAAGAAAGCACTGAATTCATTATCGACTATTGTGCCTATCTCTATTGTATAAGTAAAGGCATTACCATAAACAAACCCATTTTCTTCTCCTGCACCTTTCATTGTGCTTAAATAAAGAGTAATTTCCATACTCATATATGTTTCGGCAATATCGAGTGGCATTTTATAAACATTTTCCACCCATAATTTGAACTCATTAAAACTGAAATCTTGTAGTTCCCCATATTGTGCCGGAGAAAGATTACAAACCGCTTTTTGAGAACCGAAAGTTAAAAATCTTCCAACAAAATAATCATCTAAATATTCTTCCAAAGCATACATATCTTGCTTAAATCTCACTGGGAAAAGTATTTGGATCGTTACATTTCTATCTTGTTCTCCCAAACCTTCGACTGGGTTGTTTTCTCCACCATAACCACCAACGATGACTGGTATAAAGTTTTTACCACTTCCCATATCGTTAATTTGAGATAAGAAAAGTCCTTGTGAGTAAACACCAAAAAAGTATTTGTCATTAGTGGGAGAAACTGCTCCACTAGGTATTTCTAAATCAGTTCCATTGAGAACTCTATCTAATTTATTTGCAATTACTTCTAGGTTTATCATAATCTAACTTCTCCATTGTATTCTCTCACGAAATACATAAGTATTGTATCAATAACTTTGTCTTGTATAAAGTGGTAATGTTTGGTTGATCCTGGATGGAAAAACCCATCGAACCTTCCACCATAACCGAAAGTTTTACTAACTATCTTGTTTTGTGGGTTGTTGCCGAGTGCGAAACCAAAAGCATTAAAAATGTCGTGTGCCGAAGTTCCTTCTTCTAAATATTGGACATAAGGTGCTATTGAACTATCAAACTTAATTAAATAGGTCGTGCCATTTATCATATTTCCACTTGTGGCATCATCTCTTAAATGTCCTGTTTTATAAGGAAAATAGGTCGCACTTTTAATTGTCTTTAAGATGTTATCTCCGTCAAACTTTAAGTTCATAGCCCACCTACGATAATGTAATTCCCTTTGGGTATTTATTCAAAAGACTTTCTGTGGAGAAAATACCACCATTGATGAAATTAGCATCTTCCACGAAATAACCAATATTTTTGACTATCAATATTCTTCCTAAATACTCTACTCTATCTTCTGGTTCAATTTTATTAGCAACATTAGAAACATAAATGGTAACACTATTTTGAGCGGTATTGACACCTTTGGTTACTCTATATGTTTTTTTCTCTAATCTTGTCGCTGGTCTGCCCTTAAATGTGAAACTAGGTTGTTCTTCATATTCATAGGCATTATTTCCTTTTTTTCTTTTGAACACCTTAAAGACATAGGTTTCTTGTTCATTTAATTTTTGTGGGTTTAAGAAAGTTCCGTATTTCATTGTATATAACCCCAGAAATCTAAATAGACACCATAAGCAAATGCACCAGCATAAAGCAAATTAAGTCCACCATAACCATTAGATGACTTTAAGATATTTTCAGTTCCAACACTCACTTGGTTAGCAAATTGCAAATCTCTATCATCTTTGGATCGTGCAACATATAAGTCTTGGTCGTTGTAACCACTTGCCAAATCGGCTTCCATTTCACTAAAAAGAGCATCATAGATATATTCTCTATACTCGTTAGTGTGGTTAATAATTGCAGTAATTGCTTTTCTATTTCCACTGTAACCATGTGAGAAGATGTAGTTATATACCTTTCTTGTGTTCCTTTTAATTCTTTGTTCTAACACACCGTCATCAGCGAATGGGTTGCCAAAATTAGACTTTACCCAAGCAAGTTGCAACTCGTATTGTTTAGTTGTTTCGTTATAAAGCATTTTTTCATCGCTATAAGGCATTATTTTTTCCATATCTCTATTATACACAAGCACACTCATAAGTGTAATAAAAAAAGCACCAACCGAAGTCAGTGCCTTTAATTTTGGTTTGTTGATTATGCAACAGTGTCAGCTTTGAGAGCGACAGAACCATCACTTGCAACAACAAGGAAGGTAACCACTTTTCCAACTGTTAAGTTAGAATCGGTCTTGGCTGTTCCAATGGTAACTGAACCTTTGACTGCACCACCAGCATTGTAGGCAGCAAGGAAACCACCAATAGTTTTAATTGCGGCATCGCCTTCAACATAGGCATTTCCAACGATGGAAGCACCAGAGCTAACTGTGGCATCTAATTTAATAGATTTTGTCGCAGCCATTGTGGTTGAGAGTGAAATCTCGGCTCTTGAACCAGGAGCTTTGTAACCCCATTCAACACCAGATGTGAAGATGGACTTTAAGCCATAAGGATTTGTGAATGTAGATTTAACTAATAAAGAGTTAGATTTTGGCATAACACAAGCAGCACCCATTCTGTATAAAGGTTGTAATCTAATACCTTGACCTAATGGGGAATCAATGGTCTTAACACTTGAACCACTTGCTAATGCGAATAAGTTACCATGAGCAGACTTGATGATAGCGATTAAATCTTCATCGAATTCTTCTTCTGGGAAACCTAAATAATCACAAGCTGTTGCGAACACTAATGGAGAAACTGTGTGGAATGGAATGCCGAACATATCGCCAACATAACCATCTGCGAGTTTTTCTTGTTCTGCGTTTTGGGAGATGACACCTTTTCTTAAAATGTCGTAAGCATAGTTAGCTCCACCTAATGAGAACACACCATTAACGGAAACGATTTCAGCATACCAGTCAACGGAAACTAAACCGATTCTGTCATCTTGTGGGAACACAGAAACACCATGTGCTTTGTCGCCCTTGTCTAATTGGACATACGCTTTGGAGAGTTGTTTGACCAAAGAATCTGTGCCAGAAACGAAGGAAGTAACATAAGCAGATGTTGGATCAACTTGATGAGCTGATAAGGAAGTATATAAAGCAGCTGCGATTTTGAGAGCATTGATGTTCAATGTAACTTTATCACTAACATTCTTGATATACATATCGGCAACACCGACTGGAATCATATCTAATGAAACATTTGGAATGTCCACGATGTCATCGATGACTGTGATGATATGTAAGGTATAGGCATCACTAGCTGGTTGATAGTCAAAAGCAGAGAAATTACCACCATTGATAGCAGAACCGAGTTCACGAGCTTTAATTGGTAATGGTAATGGTCTAATGACTGTAATGGATGAACCTGTGGTATCGCTTGAATATTCTTGGGTAACACCACGACCACCCTTTTCGATTTCGCCTTGATAAATGTTTTTCATAGCAGTATTGGCGAAAACATGTGCTGCTACTTGCGAGTTAATAAAGTCGCAACCTTTTGCTGCTAATTGGGTTAATGTTAAATCGGCAGCATTACTTGGTAAGTTTTGATTTGGCATAATGTAAATCTCCTAAAAATTATCTTCCCCTGCGCATTCTATTGAAACGGTCAAATTCGCTTTCTTCAACTGATGCGGCACTTGGGTTATGGGGTTCAACACCAACTGGTTCTTCAACTGGTGTGCCAAGTTTAGAAATAATATCTTCCAAAGATTCGATCCTTGCTTTCAAACCTTCAATAGTTTGGGCAACTTCATCACTCTGGGCAGATTCTTGTGGTTGTTCTTCGACAGGTTGTTCTGGTAGTGGTTCTTCCGCTTGGGGTTCTTCCACTGGGGCTTCTTCAACCGGAGCTTCTTCAACAGGTTCTTCTGGCAAAGGTTCTTCCACTTGTTCAGTAGGTTCTTCTTCTGGTAAAGGTTCTTCGCTAGGTTCTTCGGCTTCTTCGCTTACTTCTTCTTCGCTTTCAACCTTTTCTTCTTCTTCGCCTACTTCTTCGGTAGGTAATTCTTCATCTTCAACTTCTTCGGTTTCTTCGATTTCTTCTTGGTCATCATATTTCTTATCTTTTAAGTCGAGTAAGAATTTCTCCCTTTCGCTATCTTCAACACCGTAGAGTTTTAAGAGCTTATCTACCTTCTTTAAGATTCTTTCTTCTTTCATTGGGATAAGTTCTCCTATTCCGTTACCAATTATTTACGCTTTCGTGGTTCTCCACCATTATTCACGATTTGATAAACAATATGTGATTTCTCACAATAATAAAATACTACTATGAGTGTAGTTTTGTAAATAAAAAAGTGGAATTAACCACTTATGCACTTATATTTTGCTGATTTTGGGGTATTTCATCGACTTTTACAATTTTGACGGACTTTTTCTTTGCCTTGATACTTTTTATTTTATTGAAACCCATTTTCATACCTATACCAGTAATCGTAACCAACAAGATAAAAGGACTTCCAACTGGGCTGATCCACCACACCCAAACTGCACTTCCAACACCTAGCAACCATTTCGCAGCTGGGGTAGTCCAACCACAAATGAGTGCGGCAAGATAGAAACCCCAAACTGATGATGACCAGAGAAGGAAAGAAATGAGCATACATATCGCACTTCGCCAATCTCTAATATTGTAGAATAACCAAACAAAAGGAAAGGCAATAAAATACCAAACCCACATCCAAAAGCGTTTGAACTTATTGGGTTGCAACCTTATTTTAATTTTTCTTCTAGTTGCTTGTTCATTATATTGTTTTTCCAGGTCTTTTAGTTTCATAACTTAATTAAATCATAAAAAAGTGAAAAATAGTATAAAAAGTTGTTGTATTAGTCGGCTAATAATGATATATTATAACTGGGGGGAGAAGGGAACCCCAAAGGAGAAAGAAACATGAAAAAACTAATCACACTAGAATGGGAAATCCACGACACAAGAGATATGGGTGGTGGTTACAGAACTGGTATCTCAAAACTTCAAGTTCAAACAAAGAGTTATGTGGAAGCGATAAACCAAGCGATAAGGTTCGCAAGTAATCTTCCAAGTTGGGAACTCGACAGAAACAACATTGACTTGGAACAATACAGAGAAGGTAAAATCTGTCGCTACTACTACAAAACAAAGTTGTCAAAAATCTTAAAAATCGAAAATGTGAAATAAGGAGAGAAAAATGATGAAAACCTACGAAATAAATAAGACCTTCAAAAATTATGAAGAATGTCAAAAATGGGAAGAAGAAAATTGCCCAAATAGAACTTACAATGGAGAAATGGTGTTAATGATTAGCCACGAAGAAAGTTATGGATCGAGCGAAATCACTATCACTTCAATAATGACAATTTAAGGGGGAAAAGAAAATGGAAGAAATTAAAATTGGTGGAAAAGCTGAAACCGGTTATATGGGCGGAAGCAAATGGACAGGCATTAACTCTCATGGTTATATGAGATATAGCGAAATCAACAAAATTGTTAAAAAGGCATTTAGACAAAGATACCCAGAAACAAAAGTGTCTTGCACTGGATCATCGTTCAGTGGTGGGCAAGAGTGTTGTGGAACTATCTTCTTAAAAGTTGATGAAGCTCTCGTGCCTTATGAAGAATTCGCAAAAAGTGGTTACTACCCAAATTCTCAAACTTGGTATTACATTGACGGGGAAGTGATTTGGGGAGAAAGCCCAAAACTAACATTAGAGATGAAAATGAAATCTGCCTACGAAAGTTTCAAAAAGTCATTGTCATCATATAGTGGTGTTCGCATGAGTATCTCAACAGTCAGTGATAGTTTCGAGAGAAAAATCTTAAAACCAGAAGCTATTGAAAAAATTGAGTATCTAAATGCTCTCTATGATAGTTTCAATAGTTACGATGTCAATGGTATGGTTGATTACTTCGAAGTTGACTTCTATAAGGATGTTTCCTTAAAGTTGATTACCGAAGATTAAAAAGATATAATTAGAAAGGAGATTAAAATTATGGCAAATGTTAAGTATTATGCAAAAGGCGAAGTCAAGACAGTTGATGGTGTCGCCTATTCAAGACATAGGGGAAAATATGTGTTAGATTTCTACCACGATGACCAAGATTTGATTAAACCAGAAAATGAATGCAGTGAGCAAGAAGCTCGTAGAGAGTTTGTAAGAATCTACGGAACTGATGAAGGTTTCAATGATAAATAGTTATAGACTAGCATTATCTATTGCTAAAAAAGCTCACAAGAACCAAGTTGATTTAAGTGGAAAACCTTATATCTTGCACCCACTATTTGTGTCTAAAAATGTCAAAGGCAAAAAAGCAAAGATAGTGGCATTACTTCACGATGTCTTAGAAGATAGTGATTTAGATAGAACCACCTTAGAAAGGCATTTCACATCAGATATTTGTGTGGCTATCGATTTGTTAACAAGAAAAGATGAAGATTATTTCTATTATATTGCCAAGATTAAAACTAACGATTTGGCTAGACAAGTCAAGTTAGCGGACTTAAAGCACAATATGACTATCACAAGATTAAAATACATTACACAGAAAGACTGCGATAGATTAAACAAATATCTAGTTGCTTATAGGTTTTTAACAGATGAAAAGTGAGTATATAGTCAAATACACAAAAACCAACATAAGGCGATTTGAGTTAAAGTTATCAAAAAAATATGATCCACAAGTCATTTCCTGGTTGGAATCAAAACCAAATGTAAATCAATATCTTAAAGAACTAATACTAAACGATATTAAAAAGAGTGCCGATTAAGGCACTTTTATTTTAGGAAAGCAAAGTCAAAGTTTGGAACGGTAGCCCAGCGTTTTTTGCCTTCTTGGGTTAATTCATTATAAAGTTGTTTTTCTTCTTCTGTTGCCTTGTTTTGTCGCATTTTATCTTCAATTACACGAGTGGTTTCGTATAAATCGTGGGCAGTAATGTTTCTTCTATTGCTAACTGCTCTTTTGTTTTTCAAATCGACTTCAATGCCTTCTTTAATCTTCATACTATTAGGCACATGGAATTGTAATTCAAAAATGTTTCCTTTTTTATCGATGAAGTTACAATTAAGTCCTTTATAACTCGCACCTTCGGTAAAGGTATTTTTTGCTCTAACCATTTTGTAACCTTGTCTTTCGAGTTTACTCATCGCTTTTTGAACTTCTCCTTCAAAGTTGTTCTCATCAAAGCACATAGTAAATCTTGCGACATCTCTCATTTTTCCAAGAGCATCATCGATAGTAAAGGTTGTATTTCCTTTTTCGTGTTCTTCAATAACATAACTTTCGAGTTTTCTTGTCATTGATCCAAGTCGTTTAAGTCTAAAACCCATACCTACCATCATACCACCGAGATTATCGGCAATATTTTCTAGGTCTTGGGCAGTTTCATCTACTGAACCTTCGTATTTTCTTAAAAGTTCGGCAGCTTTACCTACTGTCTGTGGATTGTAACCTTTTGCGATAGTTTCGTTGATAAGGTCATCATCTACTCTTTCAATAGGTGTATCTTTCACTCTTACTTTAATTTCTTCTGGTGGGTTGCCAACTCTTTCTTGTGTCATAATCGCATGTGCCCATTTATCAAAAGCACTTGAAGTTTCTTTTATAGGTTCAGCGACTTTTGGTTGACTACTTAAACCACTACCAAGTCTTTGTTTGTTAGCACTTTCAAAAGCACTATCTTCTTTCTTGAAGTTGGTAAAATGTTTGTTTGATCCAGTTGATTTATCGCCATACTCTCCGGAAGCATCTCCATTTCCGGCAGGCACATAACTTTGCTGTTGACCAGCTCTATTTGGTTTTGTTGGCATAACATTTACCCCCTATTTCTTAAACTTGTTAAAACTCTTTCCTTCTTTAACTAAATCGTAGTTTTCTCCAAAAAACTTTCTTACTATTTCATCAGTAACTGGTGTATCGTTCAAATTACAATACCCTATCATTTCCTTGTATTTTTCGTTCTCTGGACTAACCGTAGTTAAAATTGGTGGTTCTTCTCCAAAGAGATAGAAATATAGTTCCATTAGTTCTTTTCCACTGATTTTCTCACTCATACCTTTTGCCCTTCTGCATTTACTCGTTCTATCAATTTTAACACCTTTTCATAACTTCTTGGGAAATATTTTTTTGTAGTTTCTAACACTTTTTCCCCACCAGCTGTGTAAGCACCAAAGACATTTGCGAAAAACTCATCAGCAAGTAAACTCTCTGGGTTGGGGTTAATATAGGACTTCCTGTAATACTCTCTATTGTGTCCTAAACCAAAACCGAAATTACTCTTTGATGACCAAACATCACTAACTGCTTGAATACCAGTTTCTTTATACCACTCGTTACTAGCTTCGTTGAAAAATGGTCGCCACTTTGCTGCTTGTTGGTATTTATCTTTATATGATCCAGTCATCTTCCATATTTCAAATCTATATTTAAGTTCTTTATTAGCTTCTTCTAAACTTGAAAATCTACCATTGTCGTAGTCATCTTTAATTCTTTGTTTAATGCTTTGCCATTCTTCACTTTCCTTAAAGGTTATAAGTTCTTTGGTTAACGCTTCATACTCTTGTGCGGTAAAACCTTGTCCTTTTAATCTTTGGTTCAAGTATTTATATCTATCTTTTCTAATTTGAGTTGCAACTTTGCTACTAGAAAACTCTTTTAATTCTTCTTGTAAGGTTTCAGCAACCGATTTTCCGTCATCAAAAATAGTTTGTGCATCGGTTAATTTAACTGTATGAGAATACCACTTAAAGTTTTCATGGACTTTATTATTATCGTTCATATAGTGTCCAAGTTCGTGAAATAAAGAAGTTCCTGGTTCTTCAAACTTTCTCTCAAAAATATCTTCTTCAATATGTATTTGATTCATCATTGGGTAATAATAGGAAGTGTTTTGGTGTCTATCATCTCCTATAAATTGGAAAGGTCTTTTCTTCATCGTTAAAGCAAGTGCCTTCAAACCTTCTGGGTTGGAATTGTTAATCGCTTTCTTTAAGTCTTTAACAAAACCACTTCTTGTTTCTACAATGTGATTTTTAATACCACTTGTAACCATAGATATATAGAAGTCATAGTGTTCTTGTGAAGTCCACTCGTAACCATTATCATCTACTACCTTTTTACTATCTTTGGGTGTTTCGGTGGGTTTTACCACTTCTTCTTGTTTCTTAAACTCAACAAAGGACTTTTGCTCATCTGTGGGCTTGCTGAAATTAGTGAAGTGTTTATTTGATCCACTCGCACTATCTGCATATTCCCCACTGGCATCGCCATTACCTTGTGGAACATAGTTCTGTTGTTGTCCTGCTCGGTTTAACTTGGTAGGCATAGTTATTTCCTTTTCGCCGCTTTGTATGCTTCATCAAAAGTTTCGTAATAGACTTCATCTCCACCGATTTCCACTGTAAAACCATAATTTCTGTTTGGATCAGTTTTCCCAAATGGGTTACTTCCCATCATAGAATAAGTTTTTCTCATACCTGTTTGGTCAGTGATAGAGTGTCCATTTACATTATAAATAAAACCATAAGGTGTTTCTTCGACATCTGGGTATTTCTTTTTATCTAATTGGAAAGGTTGAAAAGATTTAGTTTCTTCCTTCGGTTGTTCTTTTAACTCTGGGTGTTTTTCATAGAAAACCTTTTTAGCTCTATTGATAGCACCAATAAAATCTTGGTCTTGTGATTTAGATAAGGCATCATCATAATCTTTTGCCCAACCAACGGTAGTGCCTGTTTCGACATCGATAAGTCTGTATTTGCCTACTTGTTCGTGGTAAATGTGTTCTTTATCTTGTGCTTTTGTTTCAATACCTAAACCATTATGAAGTGTTTTAATTCTTTTTTGCTGTGTGTCATCTTTTTTCCATGTTCCATCAGCTTGTCGCATAAAAGGACTATACTTAGCAATTTTGCCAACTTCTTTATTATCTTCTTCTTTTTTACCAAAAGTGTTCTTTTCAAGTTCTTCTAATGAACCAAAACCTAAATAACCTAAATCTTTTATCGCTTGTGGATCGTATGTTCCTTTGCTATCCCAACCTTGTTTGATTCTTTCATCGATGATTTTTTGTAGTCTTTCATCTTCACTATCATCTCTATCATCTTTGTTTGCTAACATTCTAGCTTGGTCGCTTCCATAACCTTTATTGATATATTTTTGATATGAACTTTCCTTGCCCATTCTCTTTTCGTTGACTGACTTAAAACTCTCATCTTTTTCTTCACTCTTTTTGAAGTTGGAAAAACCTTTGACTGGTTCTCCTTGACTATTGGTTAAGTCTGGTTCGTATTCTCCATTATTTGGGTTGTAGTTTTGCATACCCCCTAAAAAGTTCTTTTTCTTTGGCATAGGTCGGTTCTCCTTTATACTTCAATTCTCCACTGATACCAAGCATAACCATTTCGATTTGCAAATGATTTGTATTGTTCGGTTAGCTTCTTTGCTTTGGCTTTGCACTTATCGGCAAGTCCTTTATCGATACCATTATACAATAAACCTTGTTGTTTGTAATAACGAATTTCTCTTTCTAATCTTCGTAATGTTTGGTTTATCTCTCTTTGCTTTCTAACTTGGTCTTTTGTGAATTCTCTTGGTGCAACCGATCCTGGTTGATAAGGTTTGAGTTTATGTCGGCAATTAAAACCAACAATAATGTTATTCATGTAACCATATTTATCAACTTTACTGATGACTTCCTTAAAACAATAGACGGTGTTGCCATCGACTTTGTAGTTCATTCTATGTCCAGATAAATCACTATGGTCTGCGACTAAATCAAATAACTTTCCTTGCCATTTTTCGCACCTTTTAGAGCAGTCTGGGTGTGATGAAGTCCACGCTAGTCTTACACCTTGTTCTCTTAAATTATCTATCATATTGACTTGGTTTTCGTAACGAAGGTCTAGTTCTGCTTTTTGCCATAGACTTATTGGTTTATTTCCTGTTTCACTTGCAACTGTTTGGGTTCTTGATAGTCCACCGATTCTCTTTTTAAGTTCTTTGGGGTAATTTAATACATTGGGGTAACCCTTTTGTAATGCCCACATATTTATATCAGCGTTTTTCTTTTGGATGGCACGAATAATCTTCTTGTTCTGGTCTAGTTGTTTTGATAGTTCTAATGGGTTCTTGGCACTAACCTTAATACCCACGATGACTAACGCTGCTAAAATTGAGTGGTATCTTCTAACAACTGGATCATAAAAATCTCTAATCATCTTTTGAGAAGTTTCGTGTAGTCCTAGTATATATTTATATCTCTCGAATAAGGAAATAGACAGTCTTTCGTTGACTGCCTTAATGATTCCTTCGATTTTATTTTCAAGTTCTTTTTTGGGTTTCAAATATAAAGCATAGTAATTTATCAATTTCTTAATTTCAGTTTCGGCACTTTGTATTAAAGGTAAAACTTGGGATTGATAAGCACTATTCGTTAAATTCGTTCTCTTGGTTTGGGTTGTCATCTAAACCATCTCCGTATAGGTCATCAAATTGTTTTTGTTGTGCTTGTTCGTTCTTTGCTTGTTGAGCTTGTGCCTTTGCGATTTTCTCGTTGAGTTGCACTTCATCCATATCTGGGTAAATCTCTCTAACAGCATCTTCTAAGTCGATAAGTCCTAATTCCATTTTCTTACCGATGATTTCGAGTTGTCTTTCGTTACTCACTAAACCATCACTAGCAAATCTAACTTCGACATTATCAGTGTAACCATAGAAGGACAATACATCTTCGATAACTTTATTAAGTCCATAGATATAGTCTTGTCTGTGAGATTTGATCCATTCGGTAATGGTGTCATCTTCACTATGGGTTTGTTCGGCTGTCTTTTCGTTACCTTGCACTAAATAACTTGCGATAACTCTTGGCGACATACCGATAGTAGTGGCAATACTCTTTAAGATAGCGTTTTGCTTAATCTCGTGTTCTTGCGCTCTAATCTCAAATTGGTTGATGATAGGTTTTTGCTTTTCTGGATCAAGTCCATCGATGATTTCAAAACCATTTAATTTTAATTGAGAGTATGGAGAAGTTGCTTGTTCAGTTAAATGTCCAGCAGTTCCTGGCACTGGTGTTAAACTAGACTGACTTAATGCCTTTGGAAGTCCAATAATGCCTTTTGAGTTGTATAAATCTCTAATTGCATAGCTTCTTTCTAGGTCATATTCCATAAAATCAGTTAAACAGTCGAACACTAATGCTCTACCGAATGGCATATTGGGGTGGGTAAAATCTCCACCTTCGTTAAAGAATAAGTAACAACCTAGTGAATCTTTGAATGGTAATCTAATTTCAGTGTCAATTTTAATCGCACCATACTCATCTGCTAACATATCTTTAATGTTTGTGGGTAATGACTTGTAATCGATGCCCTTTCCTTTGTTCGCAGCTAATGTGTTATTGTTAGAAGTTGAGTTAATCTTAAAAATCTTGTAACAAGCGTATGGTTTCTTAACCTTGTGGGTTTTATCTTCAAATTCCATAAGTTGTCCATTGATTTCTTTCGTGAACTTCTCATATTCTTCTTTGAAATACCTTTTCTCCACTAGACAATAGCTTTCACTTTCACTATTGGTGTCTTGGAACGCTCTAATAAAACAAGTAACATCGACTAAATTATTTTCACTATCCACCGAGTAATAGAAATAGTCCATTCTCAATGTTTGTAACCATATCTGTTGGTCTTTGTGGCTATCTTCGGCATTCCACTCAAACTTCACATTTTCCTTTAATAGTCCTGTGCCTAATGGTGTTGTGTTACCGATTAAGGTTTTGACTATGTTTTGGAAGTTCACTTTGTCTTGCCACTTATGGCTGATGAAGTTTAGTCCATCGTTCCCTGTGGTGTTATTGCCTTTAACGAAGATAAGTCCACGACCAAATATTTGTTTTGTAATACCAGCTGTAATCTTTGCACCGATTCTTGTGGAGAAGATACCATTTTCTGCTTTGTGGAAACTTGGATCATAACCATCGAGCCATTGTTGCGATTTCATTACAACGGTTTTGTAGTAGTTCATAAAAGAGTAATTTACGAGTGAATAAAATACTGAACTGTTTGAATAGTTGTATGTGTTATTCGGCACTAATGCTAACGATTGTAAGAAACTGTCCATAAATTACTCTCCTTATATAACTATGCCTTTTGGGCGGCTTTAACTAATTGTTCTTTTGACTTTTTAATGTTTTCTTCCATCTGTGCTTTAATCTTACGAGCTAATTCCATTTTCTTGGCTTTTACATCGATACCAGAGTTTTCACATAGGAATTCGACTAAAACATATAAATCAGCAAGTATTTGAAGTGTTGACTTATTGATAGAGCAAACATCGTTCAAGTATCTCACTAATAATTGTTTGTAATCTTCTTCATCGAGTTTAGAGAAATCTACTTCTCCTGGTCGCCTGTCAAGGTGTTCGATAACCTTTGGTGGGTTTTCTTTGAGTTCTTTTTCGTATAACTCTTTTTCAGTTAGTTGTTTTGACATAAAATAATCTCCTTGTTTTTAATTATAAACTAATTGTTTTGTAAAATGTAGTAGTCTTTTCTTCGATTAACTATATCTTGTAACCAGATAATATTTTCCACTTGTTTGTAATAGAAGTAAATGCCATAGGTATCTGCATCGGTAGCATCGTTTGGAATAATTGGATCATACCCTGTTTGCTTTTCGTTCCAGATGAGCGACCTATACTGATATGCTAGTATGTTATCTCCTTTGATCCATTTGTTAAGTGTGTAATTGTAATAACCACCATAATCATAGACTGCCACCACATTTTTACCGATAGCACTTTGGACGGTATCAACCATTTGTAATATCGTGCCTTTCTTAATAGCATAAACTGTTGCCCTATTACCGAAGTAGTATCTTAATGCTTGTATCAGTTCAGTTGCGGCACTATCGACAACAAACACTATTGGAATGCTTGCCATATAGTTGTATTTATTATCTAAGCCATTTTCTGCGATTAACTCTTTGAACCATCGACTTCCTTCGTTCTCTACTAGTGGGAAGCTACCTTTAACACCATTTGTCTTTGGATCGTGATAGAAAATCTTTCCTGCCACACTTTGACCGTTAGCCATGATAAATCTTGGAACAAACACTGTGCTATCTTTGTTAACTGCACCATCACAACCGATGATGACACCAACAATACGGAAGTCTTGCAATAGTTTTGAGTTTGACCTTTCTTCGTATGGTATTAAGTGGATGTCTTTTCTAAACATTGGGTAAACTTGCCCTAGTCCACCAGTTGGAATTCCACCATACATCCAAGCATAGTAGTCTGGTTCTAGTATTTTACACTTTAATATTTCCTTAATATCATAATCATTTAAGAATTCAATAATATCTTCCCATGTCATTCTTGCCACTAAACAGTCTTTATCGTGTTTCTTCTTCTCGACAAACTGATTAAACCAATGAGCTTCGATGGCAGGTGGGTTTCCTAATACGATGACAACAGCGTTCTCGGCATCTAGGTTTCTTCTCACAGAAGCCATAAACTGGTCATAACTCTCTCTATCTTTGAACTCTTGTGTTTCTTCAACGATGACTGCGATGACTGGGTGTTTGGTTTTTAGACCTTTTGTTCTATCTTTGTTTGATCCACCACTACCGATGAAATAAATGTTTCCACTATTGTTCTCTCGTTCAACCCTTAACGGACTTTTCCAGAAGGTAAATTGTTTACTAATGCTTTCTGGCATATCATCAATGGCTGCTTGGAACTCGGCATACGATGAATCTTGCATTGATCCATAACTTGACCTAGTAACCACAATATCTCGGTAAGGAAATGCCATCATCAATAAATTACAAGCAATAACTGTGTTCTTTGTTTTACCACTGATACGACCTGTTGGAATGATGATTTCGTTTACTGTATGGTTTTGTATAGCTTCCAGGATTGGTTGCCACACTTTCGGCATTTTAATTTCCACCGACATTGTTTCTAACTTCCTGTTCTAGTTTTGCTAATCTATCGGCACTATCTTTTGGATCGACAAATGTAACCTTAATACTCTCAACTTTATCTTTAATTTCTTGTGGTTCTTCTTTGGCATATTCACTTCTAACTCTACGCTCTAATAACCAAGCTGCACTCTGCCAGTTATCTTTAATACCAGCATTGACTTGTTCGTGCTTTTCTTCAACCCATTCAGCATAAGCCATTTTTAGATTATCTATTATAGAAATGGGGGTATAGTAATAACCCTTTACATTCCCTTCTTTATCAAAATATGGTTCTGGTTCTAGTTCTTCTAAATCATCGATGAAGTTTCCGCCACTCTCTTTTTGGGAGATAAACTCGTTATAGAGTTTAAGCCAAGTATAATAATAAAAAGCCGGTATGCCAGATTTCTCCAAAGCATACTTAATAGGCAAACCCTTGCGGACGGATTCCATGAGAGTTTGTAGTTTTTCGCTCTTAATGTTAATTCTACTTGTTGCGGTAAATGCCATAATTTTCTCCATAGCTATTATATCAACAAAAAAATGCCAGCTCAATATTCAGTAAAAGAAAGAAACAAAAGGAATGCCAGCATTTTTAAGGAAGTTGTTTAGACTTCATAGACTTTAAGGAGGTTTTATGAGAAAACCCACCTAGATTTTAGTTTATTGATATTGTTTTGTCAAATTAAGTTTAGACCGAGTTCTTCCAAGTCGTATTTAACTCTATTGAACACTATGTAGTATTTTTCTAACTGACTTGGGTTTTTTATCGTGAAGTCGGTAAACATCGTTAGGAATGCCTTATTTTCTTTGGCATTGATATATATGATGACATGGAGATAAGTCTTTTTAACTTTGGGTTCTACGAGTTTCCAGTGGCACTTGCTAAATCTAAACGATCCAAACTCTCCCCTATCAAACTCATAACCCTTCTTGGTTAACACTGATTTGATGTGTATTTCTTTTCTAGTCATCTAATATCTCCTTTAACAATTCAAATTCTTCTTTGGTTAATTCTTTCTCACTACATTTAAGTTTTCGGTTTTGATATTTTTCCCAGCTCCACTTTATATAAGTATCAAAGAAAGTTATATCAAACCTTTTCTCTTTAATAATCTCTAATGCTTGTTCTTGCTTAGCATATTTCATTTCTTTAACATAGATTTTATCTTGTAAAGTTTGAACTAATTGCTTTTGTTTTTCATAATCTTTAAGTGCATTTCTAATAATCTCTCTACACTTACTCATTGTTATTCCTAAATCTTCTTTTTTGTAGTTATCGTTAGTTAAACCATAAACAAGAGTTTCTAATGCTTCTAATTCTTTACTCATAAACGCTCTCCAAACTATTCATTATTGTTTCCCACTGATTAAAGTAGTCAGTTGTATTGTTTTCCCATTCTTCCAAATTAACACCATATTGTTTGATGAGTTTAGAAGTTTTAAGTAATGCCAGGAATTCTTTGGCACTCTTGGGATGATAATCGGTTTTAATAGTGTTAGTTGACTTTCTCAATTTAGATAGTGGACAACCATTTTCATAAATCTTTTGGATCAGCTGCTCTACGAAAAACTTATCTTTGGTTTCAGTTTCTATATTTAAGTCCTTCCAGAATTGGACAAACGATAAACTCTGTTTTGCTTTAACTTTAATTACTTTGATGAACTTTCCTTCATCTTTAACCATTCGCACAATAGATACTGCTAGATATTTACTATTAACTTTGGTTTTATCTAATGAATATACCCAAGCATAGATACCATCTTCATCTAGGTTGTAATTATTAAGTTCTTTAAGTAAGTAAATATAATCTTGTTCAGTAAATATATGATTTATTTTAGATAACATGACTTTATATAATCTCCTTTCGTCTTTATTAAGAATTGAACTATAACTCTACTTTTCTTTATTAAGGTTACTTATGGATATATGTATAGTTTTGGTAGGAATGTAAATAATTGTATTTATTTCTCTTAAACATATAGCATAGTAGAAATGTAACTCTTTTGCACCCACTCTATCCTTGATATGGTTTTCTCGCCCTATATCTCTAATAAAGAAAAACCCAAACTACTTGTCTGGCTCCTGACTTTCGCTTGGGTATCATCCCTATTATCTGTTCTCGTTACCGGAGCCAAATAACAAGGACAGTTTCTATTATAGTTAATCGTTCTCATTGTGTAAAGACATAAATTCATCATAATTGAGAGTGGGTATATCATTGTTCTCACATTCTTCGATTACCGCATTTATCACTCTCGACATTTCTTTTGAGTTATAGCTTGATGATCCGTAATACACAATTACCGTAGTGGTGTTATCAATTTTTCCTTTGCGAAGTATTTTAGTGAACCAACCAATGCCTTTCTTTTCCCATCGGCTTTTTAGTTCTTCCACTGCTTGATCCTGGACTAATATGTAATCTCTCACACCATAATCTTCGATGAAGTGCCTATAAATGTTTTCGGCTTTATCATCTAACTTCTCTGCGAGCTTATTTAGTAACACCCACATATAAGCGTTTTGCGATAATGAGCGTTTTTGACGGAATTCTTTAATGATTAGTGTTAATTTATCAGTTTTAATAGAATCTATCTCATTTAGTCCATTTTTGTAGATTTTGAAGGTAACATTAGCACTTTTGTCTAGGTTGTATGTTACAGAAGGTTTATCAACGATTAGTTCAATCATCTTCATCATCTCCTAAATAGTTTCGGTGGAATATTTTTAGAAAGTTGAGTGTTGGATATTCACTTTCAAATGCTCTCTGCCCAACTTCCCTTAAATACTTCATTTTCTTGTAATTGTTATGCACACCTGTTATGCCACGATGACAACTCGCACATAATGTTACGACAAGCCCATATCTTGTGGAGAGCTTTCTATTCGCCCCAGAAAATATGTGATGAACTTCTAGGTTTTTGGTGCTGCCACATAGGTAACAACACTTTCTACCTTTGTCCACAATGCTTTCTTTATACTTTGGCATATTCTTTATATTCATCAATGAGTTTTCTACGATGCTTTGCGGTAGTTGGATCGACTAAATCTGGTCTATTAGCTTGCACCTTTTGGCGGCATCTTCTAATCGATTCAAAACTTGGAAGTCCTAGTTCATCGTGTAACTCACATACGGTCGCAAATGAGAACACCTTTGTATCGATAATCTCATCATAGAATACTTTTAGTAACACCCAGTCATCTGCACGAGCGAGTGGGTTAGTTTCGAGTATTTCAATTACTCTTGGTTCAATTTTAGATAGTCTTGGCATAAAAATCTCCTTATTTTTCCTTAAAATGGTAAGTCATCATCAGTAGGTATATCGTTATAAATATCTTCTGGTGTGTTTGGTTTCTTTTTGGGTTGTGTTTCTTCACTTGGTTTTTTGTCCAGGAAGTCGAAACTTTCTAGCTTGACAAATGTAATCACTTGCTTTTCTCCGTTTTGTTTTTCAATAGTTCTTTGACCTAAACTACCCACAACCGAGATTAAGCGACCTTTCCTTAATAGTTTCGCAATAGTTTCGGCATAGTCATTATAGACAGTTACATTGATGAACACTGAATCGGTATTTTTGTTATCAACCGCTAGTGTGAAACTCGCTAATTTTCCTGTGTCAAAGATTTTCAGTTCTGGATCACGAGTTAATCTTCCAGTTAAGCAAACATTATTCATTATCTTCTCCTTTTAGTTTAATTCTAACTTGTGCTTTTCTTTTGGTGTGTTTGAGATACTTCTTATAGACATCTGGGTTTTCTTCTTTGAAAGTTTTTGCATCGAAGGTTTCCATAGTTGTTTGTGGTATATAAGAGATTACGATCCTATCATTCTCAAACTTGGTTGCACCTTGTTCTTTCATCGCAGCTATAATTTGTTCCCTAATAAGTTCAGCGTTTCTTTCAGCTTCTTTCTTTTGGTTTTCATAGTAGGCGATAACCTTTTCAACTTCATATAACTGTTGTAATTGCTGTTCTTTGAGAGTTACTTCAAACTTGGTGTTATTGATATAAGATTCGTATAGTTTTTCCAATAAGTCAGTGGACACTTCTGGTAAGTCTTTAACCACCAAACCTTTTTTACTGAAATGCCAAACTTGAAGGTCTGCATTAAGGAAACTATCGAAGTCATCTTTCTCGAAGTTAAGGTCTAAATCTTTATAAATTGATAGTTGCCATGAAACCGAGTTGGTGTGGATCGTGCTAGTTGTTTTGAAGTCAACATAGATGATTCTTCCTGTTGGTGTTTTAATGATAAGGTCTATCGTTCCAGCGACTTCATCGTTATAAACTACTTTTTCACTTGCCAATATGGTGTAGTGGTTAACTTCAATATAATTGATGAATTGTTGTAGTTCATCTGTAAAACCTACTTCGCCTTTCTTGATATAATCTTCAATTTCCTTGTGAATCAAAGTTCCTTTATCGGCAGCTGCCTTCAATACTTCTTCATTAACAAACTCATAATTTGGACTGATTCCTGCCCATCTTAACAAGGTTGTTGTTGATACTAGGTTTACACCTTTTTCGTTGGTGTAGGTATGGGTTTTCTCATCAAATGAAATCATTATTTCTTCTCCATTCTCTCTCTTTTCTTTTCAATGGCGATTTTGACATCACTATCAGTTAATTGGGAAACTGTCTTGCCTAAATAAGTCGCTAAACCATTTAAGTTAACATTGAACAATTCAGCTTGTTCTCTCACTTGGTCGCTAATATTGGCTTTGCTCGAAAGTTCTTTGACTTCATCTTTAAGTTGTTCGGCTTTCTCTTGGGTTGTTCCAGGTTTTTCTTCTGGCAAATCTTCTCCGGCATATACATAAAGTCCTAAACCATGTCTTGCAAGTGCCTTTGTTAAACTTCTTTGAATAGTCTTATTAACATCGAAACTTGTGATTTTTTCTAATGGGATCGACTTGTTGCTATAATCCATAACTGGTAAATACTCAATATGTTCTAAGCCATCGATGATGACACCAGTTTTAACCCAAGCGGTTCTACCATCTGTAAAGTAGTTCCAACCTTGTTCGTTTTCATAAACTTTGTATTGTGCTAATGGGTAAACTTTTTTAGCTTCTTTCCAAGCCCAAGCCCACGACACATAACTTAATCCATTTTTTTCTTCAATGTGTTTATTTACATTGATATTATCTAATGTTTCAAATACTGATTTTTCGCTCATAAATTATCTCCTTTCAGTAAGTCCACTATTTGTTGTGGTTGCATTTTTAGAAACTTTGCGATTTTCTGGATCGTTCTATTTCCTATTTTTGTTTCGCCATTTTCTAGGCGACAGTATAGACACCTATTGATACCAATTTTCTCGCCAATTTGTTCTTGTGTGAGAGCGTGGTCATTTCGGTATCTAATCAATAAATCTTTTAATTGCACTTTAATCTCCTTTCTTAACTATTTGCAATTTCTTTAATTTTTTCGTATTGGCAGAATCCACTATCGAACATTGGGAATAAGCAAACTAGGTCAATGCTTGAACTGAACTTTCTAAATAAGCACACATAATCAGTTCTTGGTAAGTCCTTGTTAACAAATGCAACTTCCAATGTTTCTTCATCTTGGGTTAATACCTTAATCTCGTGAAGTTTTCCATTGATAGGTGTTTCTTTTAATGTTTTAAGTAATTTTCCAAATGATTTCATGTTTCTTTCTCCTTTCATCTGGGACAATTATAATATAAACCCTTTACTTTTATTTCGCAACAAAAAAATAACAAAAAAATAACTTTACTATTATTCCTTATATAAAATTACACACACATATAATAATTTGTTAAAAAATTACACATTTTTATTTACACATATAAAGAAGATGATATATATTATAGGTGTCGAAAGGAACAAAAGAATATGACAAAAGAAAAAGCAAAAAGAGAATTCAAAAAGCATTACAAGAGAGCGATGAAACTCAAAGAAGGTGGATCGGCTTGGGAAAGAGAAATTGACCAAGCAAGGCGATACCTACGAATTGGCAAGGGATTGTATGAGAACCAACTTGCAGAAAGGTATGGTGGCTAGTATGGAACTCTATTACCAATTTGAGATGACCATTGAAGTCGAAGATAGGTCTATTAACTACTATGACCGAATTGATCCACCAACACATTTTGAAGATTTCATTGTTGATTACAAATATCATGTGGACATTACCGATGAAGATATTGCCGAGTATCTAGGAACTAAATTAGATATGGTTACCCAAAAGGTTATCGATAGGTTCTTAAAAGTCTTTGGCGGAGCATTAGAAGATGATGATGATTTCATCGGCTTTATGACCGAAAGATACAGAGATGAAGCTAAAAGAGAGTGCAGAGATGAGTATGAGTAGTCTAGCCATATTAGCTGTTTTGTTAGGTTTTTATCTCGGTGTATTAGTAGGAACTCTCTTATATAAAATTGAAGAAGAATTCGGTTTCATAAAATCAATTAAAGCTAAAAGGAAATATAGAAAGGAACATAGAAAATGAAAATTATCAAATTAGGAAAAATAATAATGCGTATGACATGCCTAGACTGTGGAACACAATTTGAAATAACAAGTGATGAACTTGAAACAAAAGTATGTTTAGAAGGTCCAAGCATTGATAGAAAAATATATCGAATTAGATGCCCACTATGCGAAAGTTATTTAATAATAGATGACTTTGTTACTCTTAAAGCATTGGCGAACAAGGAGAAATTAGAAAATGAAATACATTAGAACAAAAAATGAAGTAATTGATATATCGACTTGGGAAGAACAAGAGAACTATTATGAAAACAAGTGGTATATTGTTGTTAAAAATAGCATTTTAGCACGAGCCAATACTATTGAAGAATTGTGCGACCAATTTGTGTTTGTTGATGATTTCTATTTACACGAGCATAGAGTATGTCATAGTTTTGAAAATGCTATCGCTTTAAGCAAGAAACACAATGTAGATATAAAAACATTTAGGGGTGCTATTTGGACTGACGAGGGACTTATCTATGTCGCAAAGATGAACGAAAAAGGAGAGTTGGAATTGTTATGAAAGATTGGTTAATCAAATTAGGCAAAGTTATTACAATTGGATTTGGTAATGCAATAGGTGCAGAAACTAAAAATTGTTATTATGAAGTAGGATTAACTTTTGCAATCATATTTGTCATTTGTATTTTATTGTTAGCATTTTCAATTATATATTTTTGCAAAAAGGAGAATAAAGATGATTAGTGTTTACTTATGGTTGCTTATCTTATTATCAATTTTTGCTTTCATCGGTTTAATTGTAACGATTCTATTCTTTGTGGCAATTATCGGTGTTCTCATCGGTCATCATCAAATAACAAAAGAAAATAATAGATATAAGGAGATTAAAAATGGGGGTTCAACAGACTAGCATATTTGAGTTTTTATACCGACCTTTCCAGCCCAAGAAAATACGACTTTATCAGTTCTTCGCAGGAATTGGATCACAAGCAAAGGCACTAAAACTTCTCGGTGTGGGCTTTGAAGATTATAAAATTGCCGAGTGGGCTGTGCCAAGTATAAGAGCTTACAATGCGATTCACACAAAAGATTACACTGATTACTCAAAAGGCAAGACAAGAGAAGAATTGCTACAAGTGGTTAAAAATGTATCATTGGACTACGATAAACCAATTACAGAAAAACAACTTGCCACAAAAAGCGATGAGTGGGTAAGAGAAGTCTATAACAGTATTATTGCCACACACAATTTAGTGAACATTATGGAAGTTCATGGCAAAGATTTAGAAATAGATACCAATTACACCAATATCATCTTTTATTCCTTCCCCTGCCAGGATTTGAGTAAAGCCGGACTAAGACAAGGTTTGAAACAATCCCAGAAGGAAGGTGGAACTCGTAGTGGACTTTTATGGGAAATAGAAAGAATTATCAATGAACTAACCGAGAGAGAGAGAGAGAGTTGTGTTCTCATCTGCGAAAATGTGCCAGATTTAGTGGAAGTCAACTTTGTTAGAGATTTCTCCAAGTGGGTTCAAGCATTAGAAAAACTCGGTTTCACTTCTTATGACCAAATACTTAATGCGAAAGACTATGCCATACCACAAAACCGAAAAAGAGTGTTTATGGTTAGCTTGCCAGGATCATATAGTTACACCTTCCCACGAAAAATGAAATTAGAGTATGTTCTTAAAGACTTGTTAGAAGATAAAGTTGATGAGAAATACTATTTAAGTGAAAAAATGTTACAAGGTATGATTAACACCAAGTTTCATCAATACCAGTTGCAGAACCGATTGCAAGACACTTCAAATGTAGTTGATACACTTACAACCGCAACTGGCAATAGGTGTCCACATTTAATTAAACTAGGTTCTTACCAGCCAAATAGTCTATGTGGCGCACAAATTGTTTCAGTGGAAGGCATCGCACCAACCGTTATGGAAAATCATGGTAACATTACCGCAATACCTATTAAAAACAACACTGAACAAGGTTATGTTCTTGCCGAAGAAGGCGATGGTGTAGATATTAGTGGAAGAATGGAATATCATCGTGGAACAGTTCAAAAAGGTCTTTCCCAAACGATTAACACAATGGGGGGGGCAGATGTGGGGGTGGTCGTAAAAGATGAAAAATGAGTATGTAGGTGCTTACGACCTTAAAAAGAGAGAGAGTATGAGAATTCGCAAATTAACACCGAAAGAGTGTATTAGACTTATGGGTTTTGATGATGAAGATTATCAAGCTATGAAAGATATAGGTATGACTGATAGCCAAATATATCATGTCGCAGGAGATAGCATTGTGGTTACCGTCCTTATGGGAATATTTGGAACATTAGTGGGGGCAGAAGATTATGAATCAAAAATTAGAGAACACACAAAGAAGCTCGCAGAGAGCAAGTAATTACGACTTATACTTATCTTTATTAGTTAAGAGAGAAAATGCCTTAAATGTCATAAAAAGTGCGAAAAGTCAGTTCTTAAAGAGAGATAAATACAAACAAGTCTGTAAACTAAACAAACAAATAGAAGAATTAAGGAGAAAGTTGAAACTATGATGGAAACAAATAAGATTTATTTAGGAGATGCCTATCAGTTAATCAAAGACATTGATGACAAGTCAGTGGACTTAATTGTTACTGATCCACCATATCAAATTGAAGGCATACATGGTTCTGGTATCTTAAAAACTCGTGGACACGCTCCTAGTTTCCATAAAGAGCTACAAGAGAAGGCACTAGACAAAGGCATAGATTTATCGATTTTAGATGAGTATGTGCGAGTGATGAAGAAAATCAATATCTATATTTGGTGCAACAAAGAACAAATCTACGATTATATGACCTATTTCGTGGAGAAGAAGAAATGCTCGTTTGAAATACTTGTTTGGGCAAAAGAAAACCCAATACCTTTCTGTGGCACACATTACCTAGTAGATAAAGAATATTGTTTATACTTCTGGGAACAAGGTGCTAAAATACATATACCCTTTGAGCGTGGGAGAACCTACTTCATCAGTAAAACCAATGTTGCTGACAAAGGTGACTATGGACACCCCACTATTAAACCTGTTGAGTTCATTAAAACTTTAATAGAGAATTCGAGTGAACGGGGGGGGATTATACTTGATACCTTTTTGGGAAGTGGCACAACTTGTGTTGCTGCAAAAGAACTTGGCAGGCAATATATCGGTTTTGAAATTGATGAATCATATTATAAAATAGCCACTGACCGATTAAATGGTGTAAATCAAAAAGGACAAATTGATATATTCAGTTTTGAACAATTAGATATATTTGGGGGAGAAGAATGAGTGATTTATGGATCAAGAAAAAGGAATGTCATAATTGGTTTGATAAATTATGGAAAAATCATAAAGAAAGAGATGAATATTACATAAGACTTGCGGAAGAAATGGGAATACCCTACGAAGAATGCCACTTTTCTCAAATGTCTAGTTTGCAATTAGACCAAGCATTGGAAATCATAAAAAGAATGTGGTGGGAAAAGTTCGATGATTAAAAAGGAGAAAAACTATGAAAAAAACATTATTACTTACATTATTAGCGTTACCACTTGTAGTTACTGGTTGTGATGATTCTTATCGACAATCCTGGAAGAAAGTTTCAAAAGAAGATGTCATTATTATTTACACTAGTAATATTCAACATACATACATCAGTGCCGAATATGAAAAATTAGAGTATTGTGTGTATCTTGGAGCTATGCCAGAAGTTAGTGTTAAATACACATTGGAATATGACACCAAAACCCATATTGACATTTATTCTGGTTACGATGTGAGTGTTTACTATAAGGACAACTAATATGAAATACAAACTTATTGGCATTAGACCTAATCATCAGCAAATGTTAGATATGGTGGGAACACCCCTATTAAAAATCACTGATGGTTGGATCGAGAAATGTTATATCACTAATGTTAAGATTAACCAACAAAAAAAGTGGGAATTCACACTAACCGAAGAAGATAGTTTCAACGATGATG
>JAEIGA010001564.1_pt1 | contig 35801 bp, 59 predicted proteins | sample 9270691 | NCBI WGS metagenome assembly JAEIGA01 (sample SAMN17057246, study PRJNA624740) | gut metagenome | biome: biome; isolation source: fecal sample | host: Bos grunniens | place: China: Xizang | collected 2019
GGTATTTCCAACTCCACGAGAATTTCAACAAAGGGGGGTAAATCAGGTAGGGGAGATAAAAAAGTCATGACAAAACAGCGGTGGAAGTCAAAGATAAAACGCTCCTGCAAAGAGGTTGGCACATATCAAAAACCGTTCGATCCAGTCATAGATACACTGGCCGGAATACTGGAGAGAAGAGATGAGGCCATGGAGGAATATGACGGAAGTTTGATTGTTGAGCACACAAACAAAAACGGCAGTACGAACAAAGAACAGAACCCGGTGCTCAGGATGATCAACGACTTGAACAGGGATGCGCTGACATACTGGAGGGAGCTGGGGCTGACGCCAGCAGGCTTGAAGAGGATAAATGAGGCAGCGGCGAAAGGATCATTCAAGCAGCAGACAACATTGGAAAAGGCTCTGGCAAAATTAAGTGAATAAGGACTGGCAAACCGTGCTCAAGTATGCCAGGGACATACGGTCAGGGAAGAAGATAGCATGTCTTGAGACGAGGCAGGCAGTCGAAAGGTTTTTCAGAGACCTGGACAATCCTGATTATGAGATCAGGCACAAGGCGCCGATGTTCTGCATTGGAATAATTGAGAGCACAATATGTCATCAGCAGGGTGAGAAGCTGGACGGGACGCCGCTGCGAGGGAAGCCGTTCAAGCTGGAGCCGTTCCATAAATTCATCATATACAACATGATCGGCTTTTGCCTTAAGGGAACGGATATAGTAAGGTTCCACGAGGCGATGATCTTCATTCCGAGGAAAAATATCAAGACGTCATTCGCGGCATCGCTGGCCTGGGCTTTGTCGCTATGGTACAGACGATCCGGTGCGAAGACATATATTACGGCAGCAGCATTAATGCAGTCGCTGGAGTCATTTAATTTCCTGACCTACAACATCCGGAACATGGGAGAGGATGTAAAGACAGGTGGCCATATAAAAATAATCGATAACAACAATGAGCATTCTCTCGAAGCCAATCTGGAGGACGGCTCATTTTTCATCAGGGCCTTGGCTGCAAATCCGGATGCACAGGATTCTCTCAACTGCAATATTGCTATTGTCGATGAGATCCACGCGCTGAAGAAGCCAAAGCAGTACAACCTGTTCAAGGAGGCAATGAAAGCCTATACCAACAAATTGCTGATAGGCATTTCAACAGCCGGGGACGATGCTCAGGGCTTCCTGGGGAAGAGGCTGGACTACTGCAGGAAGGTGCTTGACGGGACAATCAAGGACGAGCAGTATTTCATCTTTATGGCCTGCGCGAACCAGAACGAGGACGGAGAGATAGATTATACAGATCCAAAGGTTCACGAGATGGCCAATCCGGCCTATGGGGTCACGATCCGGCCGGAGGAGATACTAAACGACAGCCTGCAGGCGCAGAACGATCCGCAGCAGCGTAAAGATTTCTTCGCGAAATCGTTGAATGTATTCACGAATGCACTGAAGGCATGGTTCGATATTGAGGAATTCAGAAGGTCAGATAATAACTATGACTGGTCGCTTGAGGAGCTGGCGAAGCTACCGATTGAATGGTATGGCGGCGCAGATCTGTCAAGGATGTATGACCTGACGGCAACTGCGCTGTATGGGCAGTACAAAGACACGGATATTATAATCACTCATGCGTTCTTCCCTGTCACGATGGCTACCAGGAAAGCAGACGAGGATAAAATCCCGCTTTTCGGATGGGCAGAAGACGGATGGCTGACACTTTGTAACTCACCTACTATAAACATAGGTGATATAGTAAACTGGTTTTCTGACATGCGGAAGATGGGGTTCAAGATCAGGCAGGTGGGCCACGACCGAAAGTTCGCCGGTGAGGAATACTTCCCGGCCATGAAGGCGGCGCACTTCAACATTATCGACCAGCCACAGTATTACTACCTGAAAAGCCAGGGGTTCAGGCATATCGAGAAAGCAGCAAAGGACGGCAAGCTGTATTACCTGCATTCAGAAGCCTATGAATACTGTGTACAGAATGTCCGGGCCATAGAAAAGACGGACGATGCTGTCCAATACGAGAAAATCCAGCCGGAGCACAGGATTGATTTATTCGATGCTTCGGTTTTTGCATGTATCAGAATGATGGAGAATTCAGAGAAGAAAAAGAAAGCGGCGAAATGGTGGGGTGAATGAGAATTCCATTTTTCAAAGGAAAACAAAAAAGAGACAGTACAAATCCGATAGCAGTCTGGATGTCGGATCAAACTGACATCTGCTGTCCGGGTTACACATCATTGGACAAATGCCCGGAGATTATGACAGCCTGCAGGAAGATTGCGTCATTGATCGGATCAACAACGATCTATCTGATGAGTAACACGGATGACGGAGATACCAGGATCATCAATGAGCTATCCAGAACTATAGATATCGAGCCGATGCAGAACATGACGCGTCAGACATGGATGGAAGCGATCGTCATGAATATGCTGCTATACGGCAAAGGCAATTCTGTCGTTGTGCCTCATACGTGGGAAGGATATCTGCAGAGCCTGGAGCCGATCAGCGCGGACAGAGTAACATTTGTTCCGGTCGGCAGAAGGGATTACATGGTCAGGATTGACGGAAAAGAAAGAAGCCCTCAGAGCGTGCTGCACTTTGTATACAATCCGGACAAGACATATCTCTGGAAAGGACAGGGCGTCAGCGTGTCGCTTAGGGATATTGCCGACAACCTGAAGCAGGCAGCTCATACAGAAAAGGCTTTCATGCGGTCGGAATATAAACCTTCGATCATCGTGAAAGTCGATGGACTGATTGATGAGTTCTCATCTCCGGAAGGCCGGCAGAAGCTGATTGACTCCTATTTAAAGCCGAAAGAGACAGGATCTCCGTGGATCATACCGGCAGACCAGTTTGCAGTTGATCAGGTAAAGCCGCTGACTCTGGCAGATTTGGCAATTAACGACCAGGTGCAGCTGGACAAGAAGACTGTGGCGGCGATCCTGGGAGTGCCGGCTTTCGTGCTTGGGGTAGGCGAGTATAAAAAAGACGAATGGAACGCGTTTATTCAGGGCACGATCATGACGATCTGCAAATCGATTGCTTCCGAGTTGACAAAGAAGCTGATCATTAATCCGAAATGGTATCTGCAGTTTAATGTCTGGAGCCTGATGGATTATGACCTGAAGTCTGTATCAGATGTTCTTCTGGCCGGATCAGACAGGGGCTATGTCAATGGGGATGAATGGCGCGATCGGATGCACATGAACCCGGCCGGATTGAAAGAATATAAGATCCTGGAAAACTATATACCCTATGACATGTCAGGGAATCAGAAAAAACTGGTGAGCGAATGAAGATCAAACTGGGATGCCATTATGCAACACATGAAGCAGGAACCATGCGGATTAAATGCGAAAAGCTGAAAGGCTATTGTGTCCACCAATATTATAAACGCTGCAAAGGCTGGTGGGCATTGACGGAAGCTGCCGGCCAGTGTCCGGCGAAAGGAGAAAGCAATGGATAAATTGAGGCAGGTGCGGTCAGCACCAACAGAATTCACTACGCGGGAAGACGGTGACGATCTCTCCATCGAGGGATATTTTGCCGTATTTGATAGCAACTATGAAATTGCACCCGGAATGACTGAGTCAGTCGCACAGGGTGCTTTTTCCAACACGATCTCAGGAGACATCAGGGCATTGATCAACCATGACACCACACTGGTGCTAGGTAGGACAAAGGCCGGCACGCTACAACTTCGCGAGGATACGCACGGGCTATGGGGACACATCGATATCAATCCGAACGATGTCGATGCTATGAATCTATACGAACGTGTGAAGCGGGGTGATGTCGACCAGTGTTCCTTTGGCTTTGATATCCGGTCCCAGGATACCGACATCCATGAGGACGGGTCAATCCACTGGACAATCAAAGATGTAGATCTGTTTGAAGTGTCGTGTTGTACATTCCCGGCATATGAGCAGACAAACATTTCCGCGAGAAGCGCAGAACGCGATGACATCCAGGCGCGATCACTGCAGGCGTGGAAGGACAAAACGAAAGAGAGGTTGCAGAAATGGCATTAAAAGTGCTGATGCTGCGGAAGAAGATCAATGATGCAAAGAAAGCCCTGGAAACACTAAGGGCCAAGGATGCTGATTTCGAAACCAGAGAAGCGGATCTGGAGAAGAGCATTGATGAAGCGTCAAGTGATGAAGAACGCAGTGCTGTCGAAGAAGAAATCGACAGCTTTGAAGCAGATAAAACTGCTCACGAAGAGGCAAAAGGCAATCTGGAAAGACAGATCGAGGAACTTGAGAAGGATTTGGCTGCAGAAGAACAGCAGCAGGATACGACTCCGGAAGAAAGGAAAGATGAAATGAAGGATATGGAAGTAAGAGATCAGTCACGTTTCACTGTACGTGAAGCGGTAAAGGATGAAAAAGTAAAGGAATACCTGGGCGAGATCAGGAGCGCGATCCGTGAGAAGAGAGCTATCTCCAATGTAGGTCTGACAATCCCCGAGGTGATGCTGGGACTTCTGCGCGAGAATATTGAAGGATATTCGAAACTGTACAAGCATGTCAATGTACGTCCGGTGTCCGGAACGGCCAGAGAGTTGATCATGGGATCTGTACCGGAAGCAGTCTGGACGGAGTGCTGCGCTAACCTGAACGAGCTGACGCTTGGCTTTAACGATGTTGAGGTTGACTGCTACAAAGTAGGCGGGTTCTTCAAACTTTGCAATGCCACACTGGAAGACTCCGATGTTGATCTGGCGAACGAGCTGCTGACAGCACTTGGACAGGCAATCGGTTATGCACTGGATAAAGCGATCCTGTATGGCCAGAACACTTCCGGCAACAGCAAGATGCCGCTTGGTATTGTGTCCAGGCTTGCACAGACCACACAGCCGGCATCATATCCGAGCACTGCAAGGACATGGGTTGACCTGCACACCACAAACATTCTGACCATCGGCAGCGGTGTAACCGGAGCATCCCTGTTCCAGACATTCCTGCTTGATGCAGCAGTTGCAAAGGGTAAATACTCCAAGGCCGGCAGAACTTGGGTCATGAATGAAACGACCTATACTTATATGCAGGCACAGGGTCTGTCCATCAATGCAGCAGGCGCGATTGTGTCCGGCATGGGCAACACGATGCCCGTCATCGGTGGTGGTGTAGAAATCCTTGACTTCATCCCGGATTACGTGATCGTAGGTGGTTATTTCGATCTGTACACACTAGCTGAAAGGGCCGGTCAGAAGTTCGCTCAGTCCGAGCATGCATTCTTCCTGCAGGATCAGACAGTATTCAAGGGTACAGCAAGATATGACGGTGTGCCGGCAATCGCGGAGGCATTTGTTGCGATCGGTATCAATGGCGTGACTCCGGATGCGACAATGACATTCGCGGCAGACAATGCCAACACAGTTGATGCGATCATGCTCAACAAATCCTCAACCAGTATCGAAGCATCCCACAATGAGACACTGAAGGCAACGGTTCTGGCAGCAGGACTTCCGACCGATGCAGTAGTCACCTGGGCTTCTTCTGACACCAGCGCGGCAACTGTTGACACCAAAGGTAAGGTCGCAGGCGTGGCAGCTGGCAGCGCGGTAATCACTGCATCTGCAGGATCTGCAACAGCTGTTTGCAACGTAACCGTAACATCATAATTTGACAGGAGGGACAGATGAGGATACTTGTTGCGATTCCATGCATGGACATGGTTCATACAGCATTTATGGACGCGCTGCTGAAATTGCAGCCGGTCGGGGAAACGGAGTTCGCAATAACCTGTTCCTCCTTGATTTATAATGCGCGGAACTTGCTTGCACAGAAAGCAATAGACGAAAACTTTGATCGGATCTTATGGCTGGACTCAGACATGGTATTTCATCCGGATCTGCTGCAGAGACTGTCGGCAGATTTGGACGAAGGCCGCGAATTCGTCACGGGGCTGTACTTCAGAAGAAAAAACAAAATCAAACCAGTGATCTTTAAGAACCTGGGATACACAAAAAACGGAAGGGAACTTTCCCCATTCGCCAAAACATACGAAGACTATCCGAAGGACAGCATCTTTGAGATCGCGGCAGCAGGGTTCGGGGTAGCGATGACCACAACGAAGCTCGTCAAACAACTGTATGCAGAGTATGGGGCACCGTTCACTCCACAGCCGGGGTTCGGTGAAGACATGTCATTTTGTATCCGATGTGAGCAGTCAGGGATACCGATGTACTGCGACAGCCGGATCAAAGCCGGCCATGTGGCACAGACGATTGTCACAGAAAAATCCTATGAGAACGGGGTGATCTTATGAGTGATTGCCTGATCACATTAATCAAATCGAATTTGGCCCTGACTACAGAGAACTGGGACGATTATCTGGAAAACCTGATTGAGGTGTCAAAGCAGTCAATCGCGAGGGAAGGCATTACATTACATGACACATATGAGGATAACAACCTGGTCGTGATGTACGTCTGCTATCTGTACAGGAAACGGACAGGGGAAGCGGCAGGAATGCCGCGCATGCTCAGATACGCTCTTAACAATCGCTTGTTTGCGGAGAAATCACAATGATCTATGAAGGGAAGCTGACAGTCTACAATCTGAAGAACACAGCAGAAAAGGGGCTGATGCCACAGGAGAAGCTGGTGCCGGTATGCGAAGAATTCTATGGCGAAAGAACCATAGGAGTGACGCGGCAGTATGCTGCGCTTGGGGCTGACAGACGGATTGACATGCTTGTCAGGATCTGGAGGAATGATGATGTTACTCCGGGGCAGTATGTAATCCCGGATGATGGGCATCAGTACCGGATCGATTTAGTGCAGTATAACACAGATGAGGACGGGCTGAAGGTATCGGATCTGACACTGATCAGACTGGAGGACAATTATGACGTTGCAGACCCTCTGTAAAAAATTATATGAACCGTTTCTGGACTTATCCTGCGCGGTAACACATTACAGACGGTTATCCAAGTATCCTTATGTAGTCTGGGCAGAAAGCGGAGAGGAAAACTCTTTCCACGCAGACAACAAAAAGGTAGAGCAGCAGTTGACCGGCACAGTCGATCTCTTTACAAAGACAGAGTTTGATACTTTAGCTGATAGCATACAGGAGATCCTGGACAACGAGGAAATCAGCTGGAGGCTGGACTCTGTCCAGTATGAGGAAGAAACGAACCTGATCCATTATCAGTGGTTCTGGTGGGTGACGTAATGGCAAAAGTAAAATTTAAAGGTCTGGAAGAATACGAAAGACAGCTCATGAAGATCCGGGCAGCATCCGAAGAGGTAATCGGTAAAGCGATACATGACGGAGCCGGGATTGTGGCAGACGCAGTCAGGGACAATATCAATGCTCTTCCAATCGATGACAGGATCGCGAAGAACGGCCAGATGCTGTATGGCATCACCGAATTGCAGAAAGAAGGGCTGTTGAACGGGTTCGGTATATCGAAGATGCGGAATGACAGCGGATTTATCAATGTCAAACTTGGCTTTGACGGATATAACGAGGTTAAAACCAAGAAGTATCCATCCGGGCAGCCGAATTCAATGATTGCCAGATCAGTGAACAGCGGTACGTCATTCAGGCAGAGACTTCCTTTTGTCGATAATGCGGTAAAGGGGAAAAAGAGCGAAGCAGAGCGAAAAATGGCAGAAAAATTTGATGAAGCATTAAGAGACATCCTTTGAAGGTGTCTCTTTTTTTGAAAGGAGAAAGACATGGCAGCAGCAGGAAAGGTTTGTATCGGTTTCTCAAAACCGTATGTTGCAAAGTACACCAAAGGAACAGAGGGAATCAGCTACAGCAGTGGTCAGTTACTGGCCAGAGGCGTATCTGTGACCGCATCTCCGGAGACATCCGATGATAATAACTTCTACGCTGACAATATCATTGCAGAGTCTGAGGCCGGAACATTCACCGGCGGCACTCTCAATCTGACAGTTGACGGTCTTCTGCAGAATGCAGAAAAGCTGATCATGGGCCTGCCGGCAGCAGATAGCTCCACAGGGCTGATGGCATATGGTGATGACATGGCAATCCCGGATGTTGGGATCGGTTTTATTATCATGTATCAGTCTGATGGAGAGATTTCCTATAAGCCCGTAATTTTCCCGCGTGCAGCGTTTGACCTGATCGAGGAGAATGCCAACACGAAGGAAGAGACAAAGGACTGGCAGACACAGGAACTGACCGCAACAATCAAACGTGCGGAAGATGCCAACCGGAACTGGAAATATGTTGGAGGCGAAGTATCGTCAGAGTCTACTGCAGAAGCTACAATTAAGACATTTTTCGGGATCAATAGCTGATCGGAGGATATATGAAGATAAACGGTAAGGATATCGGATTTGCCTATACGATCGGGGCATATTGCGACATCAACGATTATGTAGTCGCGAACCCGGACGTATCAATGGCAACAGCCAACCTTCACAAGGCTGTGATCATGAGCCGTGCATACAATGACATGAACGGTACGACTGATACGATCACGGTCGAAGAGCTGCGCCTGCTCCAGATGAGCGAACTGCAGCAACTGCTGGACGAGATGAAGGCAGCAGAACAGGCCGGCATGAAACGGACGGTCGAAACAAAGGAAAAAAAACAAAAAAACGAAGTGAAGACATAACCCTTAACCGTTCCTGGTATATCTTCTATGGGCTTAAATTAGGATTGGACAGGCAGGCCACGTTAAAGATGATCTATGGTGAATTCATGGATCTTCTGGCCTGCCAGTCTATTTATGACGGAACGGCAAAAATTAAGAAAGAGAAAAAGATCTGGACACTAGACCAGTTATTATCACTGAGGTGATCACATGGCTGTTAATATCGGACCGAAAATCGGTATAGAAGGCGAAAGAGAATACAGAAAAGCGATCAACGATCTGATCACACAGCAGAAAACATTTTCCGCAGAAATGAGGGAGCTGGAATCATCGTTTGATGATAACACTTCCGCAATGGAGAAAAACAGGAAAAAGTCTGAGCTACTTAATAAACAGATCGAGAACCAGGAGAAGCAGGTCGAAGAACTGCAGAAAGGTCTGGAAGCTGCATCTGAGGCATATGGAGAAGACGCTGCGGAAACAGACAAGTGGAAGCAGGCAGTCGCAAACGCGAAAACCGAACTGAACAACATGAAGAAGGAACTGGGTAAGATCCCGTCCGCGATGTCTCAGGTCGGAAAATCCATGCAGGATGTCGGCAAGAAAATGCAGTCAATCGGATCCAGTCTGACCACGCATGTCACTGTGCCGCTGGCCGCGATCGGGGCGGCATCCATCGCAGCATTTAACGAAGTCGATGAGGGCATGGACATCATCGTCAAGAAGACCGGTGCAACAGGGGAAGCATTGGAGGCAATGCAGACATCTGCAAGGAACATTGCCACAACGATCCCGACATCATTTTCGACTGCGGGTGAAGCGATCGGAGAGGTCAACACACGGTTCGGGCTGACCGGGGATGCACTGGAAGATCTGTCGACAAAGTTTATTAAGTTTGCAGATCTGAACGATACCGATGTATCCTCCTCCATCGATTCTGTGCAGAAACTGATGCAGGCATACGGTGTATCGGTGGAAGATGCCGGCACGCTACTGGATGCCCTGAACAAAACCGGACAGGATACCGGTATCAGTATGGATACGCTGGAAGCATCCATGCTGAAGAATGCAGCAGCCCTGAAAGATATGGGACTGGATGCATATGATGCAGCGGCATTCCTGGGGCAGGTGGAAACTTCCGGAGCCGATACGTCTACTGTGATGGCAGGCCTGTCCAAGGCAATGGTCAATGCCAGCGCAGACAATAAGGACCTGTCCACAGCCCTGTCTGAATTTGACGGGGTCATGAATTCATCAAAATCCGATCAGGAAAAGCTGAATGAAGCAATGAAGCTGTTCGGGAAGAAGGCCGGTCCCGCGATCTTTGACGCATGCAAACAGGGGTCACTATCATTCGAAACGCTGTCGAATGATGCCAGTAAATACATAGGATCAGTCGAAACAACATTCGACAACACTTTAGATCCTGTAGACAAATTAAAGGTAGCCATTAATAATGCCAAGGATGCAGGAGCAAATATAGGTGGAACGCTGCTTGACATCGCAAACCCGGCGATCGAAACCCTTGGGGGATTGGCTAAAAGTGCTAGTGAATGGTTTAGCAGCCTTGATGAGAACGAACAACAGCTTGTATCATATGCAGGTGTTTTTGCTGCAGGAATGGGACCTGCCATAACAGTATTAGGGAAACTGGTATCAGGAGCTGGATCTGTTGTCGAGAAATTAGGTGCAATACCTGGAGCGGGGGCTGCGCTTGGAGAAATTGCAGTGCCGGTTGCGGTTGCTGCCGCTGCATTTTTAGCGGTTAAAAAGGGCATTGAACTGGCAAACGAGGAGGCCATAGCAAGCGTTGAAGGCCTTCAGGAGATGATCGATGGAACAAAAGCATCGATCAATGCCTTGCAGGACACATCCGAAGAACTGTCAGAGTCCATCGAATCCACGAATGAAAGCATCAAGGCAATCAATGATCAGGCTGAATATGCATCTGATTTGGTGGAGCAGTTATATAGGCTGGATTCAGTGACGAACAAGACTGTAGGCCAGCAGGAACGGATGCAGGAAATAGTGGAGCAGCTGAATGAGATGTATCCGGGGCTGTCGTTGGAAATTGACAAGACAACCGGAACGCTCAACAAAGGGAAGGAAGCTGTTGCTCAATACATCCAGAAAGCAAAAGACCTGGCACTGATTGAAGCCTATACGAAGGGCATCAATGATGCATATGAGAAGCTGGCAGCATCTCATGTGGCACTCCGGGAAGCAGAAGCACAGCAGGCATCCGGGCTGAATACCTTATACACGGCATATCACCAGTATTATGAGGCCCTGGAAAATGCTCCTACGGACGTACAGACCGGGCAAAAGCTGTATACAGACGAAGTTCAGAGGGCAGAAACAGCATATAATGCTGCAAAAGAGGCCCAGATGGGGCTGAATGAAGCAGTAAAGGATGCACAGGCAACAATTACGAATGCTGAAGGTGAGGTCCAGTCTTACCAGGAAGCAATAGACAGTCTGGGAGCCAGCACAGAAGACACAAAAGAAGAAACCAAAGAAGAAACAAAAGAGACAAAAGAGAACACTGAAGCAGTCAAGAAGAATTCGGAGGCTTTAAAGGACAATGTTAAGGCCGCACAGGAGCTGGCGAAGTCTACTGCAACAGTCATTGCAGAAACATCGAAAGAAATAAAAGCCTGGGATGACCTGTACAAAGCAACATATGACAGTATCTCAGGACAGATCGGACTGTTTGACGAATGGACGCAGGAACAGGAGCTGACAGCTGCCGACATGTTGAAAAACCTGCAAAGCCAGACGGAAGCGTATCAGAATTATGCGGACAACCTGGAAACCCTGTCCAAGATGGCAGTGGACTCTGCAGATCCGAACTTCAAGGCACTGGTGCAGTCAATCGCTGATATGGGGATGGACGGTGCCGGATACCTGCAGGAACTGGTTGACACTGCAGAGGAAGATTCCGATCTGTTCAATAATCTGATTGCGGAATATGGCAACACTGAAGCCGCTAAGAAGAATGCGGCAAAGATCACGACTGATGTAAAGAATGAATTCACATCAAAGGCAAAGATCATTGCGAAAGGCTTCGACAAGACTATTTCCACAATCGGCAACTCGAAAGTATTTAAAAACCTGCGGAACGGTATGAAAACTGCTGTTGCGGATGCTCAGAGCAAAACAAAGCAGTGGCAATCTACGACACAGTCATCAGTTACAAGCATAACAAACAGCATGTCGACAGCTGTCAAAACAGGATTTAGCAATCTTGTGATATCTGCAGCATCGGCCGCACAGAAATCCGTAACAAACACACAAGAACGATTCAGCAAGATGGAGCTGAAGCCTTCGGTACATACGATCACGGTGCCAGACAAGGTAGCATCTGCAGCTAAAGCAACGATACAGACAAAATCCTCCGGAACGAAACCACAGGTAGGGGAAATTGTAGTACCGGGCAAGCGGTTGACTACGGCCAAAAAAACAATCATAACGGGGACAACTGGGGCTAAACCTACACTGGGAATGCTGATCGTACCGAGCGCATCAACGAAGAAGGCTAAAGAAACAATCCAAAAAGGGGCATCTGGCGCACGGCCTACGATTAATCAGTTAAATGTACGATCCGAAGCAAGGGATACAGCAAAACAAAACATCGAGAAATCGTTAAGCGGCCTTAAAGGTAACGTGACGAAAGTAACAGGTGGTAAGACAGCAGGCGAAAACGCAAAGAAAGACATCTCCGGAAAAGTCAAAGATATTGAAAGCAACATTTCCAAAGTTAAAGATGCACGCTCTAAGGGACTTAGTGCACGGGAAGAAATTAATGGGCAGGTCAAAGACATTGAAGGAAATGTAAGCAAAGTCAATAATGCAAGTGCAGAAGGTTGGAATGCCAGGGCAGCAATCGCAAAGCAGATCAAGGATGTTGACGGTTCTGTAGGGAATGTCAAAAACGGAGGATCAGCAGGTTGGAATGCCAGAGTAGCCATTGCCGGACAGATCAAAGATGTTGCCGGATCTGTAGGAACACTTTCCGGAGCAGCGCAAGCAGGTAAAGATGCACACACGACTGCACAGAACAATTTCGGGAAAGTAACCGCAAAAGTGGAATTGACCGGGGCGGCAGCTGCAGCAAATGAAGCAGTCAAGATCATAAAAAGGAATGCCGGGACAGTATATATACCGGTTGCAGCCAAGAACCAGTCAGCTGACAGGCCGATGGCAAACGGTGGTTTCATCACACATGAGCAGGTAATTCTTGCAGGTGAAGAAAACAAACCGGAAGTAGTTATCCCGCTGTCAGATGGGAAAAGATCCAGAGCACTTGATCTGTATCAGCAGACTGGTGATATTCTGGGTGTCGGAACGGCATCAGGGATGGGAAGAACCACAACACAGTCACTTCCATCACGGAATACAGCGGCAGCAGGATCTTCCACACAATCACAGCAGATCATCGACATTGATAAGATCTATTCTGCTGTTGCAGCAGGAGCTGCGCGAGGCATGGAGAAAGCTAATATCAGGATCTATACAAATAATCGTGAAGTCGGCAGGGTCATGAGAGATATGGGGGTACAGTTCGCATGATTCTAAAATATCAGTCATCTTCCGGGGAAGAATTCGATCTGAAGACTACTGCGCTGCGAACCCGGACAGCCAATTATCATGACTATTCATGGCAGCCTCAGATAAAAGAGCAGCAGTATGGGGATCGAGTTTATAGATTTGATAAAGAAGCATTGTACTATGACACGATTCTCAATATCGGCGGGTCAGTCGAACAGAGAAGAGAAACACTGAATAATTTACATGAGGCATTCGACCGGGACATCTTTACGATGAAACCTGGTCGTATTATTCATGGTGATTATTATATCCAGTGTTACATCACTTTTTCTTCAACAGCTTATAATCATCCGTTCACAGAAAATGAGCTGAATATTTATTGTCCGTATCCATTCTGGATCAAAGAGAACAAATATGAGTGCCTGAAACAGGAGGATACAGCAGGCGCGAATGAATTCCTGGATTATCCATATGATTTTGATTATGACTACATGTCAGGCCTGACGGGGCAGCAGTCAATAGAAAACGGTGGCCCAGGGCCGGCAGAATACCGGTTAACAATGTATGGGGCAGCATCCAACCCATATATCAGCATTGACGGAGAAATAATCGGTGTATCAACGATCCTGCAGGATGGAGAATATCTGGTGCTTGACTCCAGGGAACACACAGTATATCGGCATACCATAACCGGAGAAAAGATAAACCTCTATAACAACAGAACCAAAGACAGGTCTATTTTTGAGAAAATCGCATCCGGACAGCATAGTGTTGTCTGGCCGGGGACGTTCGGTTTTGACTTGATCATCTTCGAAGAGAGGAGTGAGCCGAAATGGAGCTGATTTTGGCTACTGCAGACGGTCGCGAAATCAGATCGATATTTGACGATATTGATTTTGAGATAGGCGGGGAAAATACTTTCCAGATATCGCTGGACTATCCAACCTGGGACGGGACATACAAACACGGCCGGTTGATCTATGTACCGGGTACTGAATACGGAGGGATCATCAAAGACATTGAAGGCGCGACAAATACTGATCAGATATTCATCCGGGGCTTCACATGGCGGGGATACCTGGCACACAGGATTATAGAACCACCTGCAGGAGAGAACTACAAAAAAGTATCAGGCGAACTAAATACCGTGATCGGATCCATCATAGGTAATACATTTGGATCATTATTCCAGGTATCCACTGAGAGCACCGGAGTCAATGTAACCAATTACCAGTTTGACCGATACACCACGATAGACGCAGGTCTGACAAAGATGCTGGCAACGAAAGGGTATCGGCTGGACGTTAAGTATAAGCAGACAGCATTATCCGGATATGTAGAAGTATCAGCACAGCCGGCACACAATTATGCGGATGACATTGAAATATCACAGGACTCACGGCTTGATTTTAACTCCCAGGACTATCGCATGGGGATCAATCATCTGATCTGCCTGGGTGAAGGTCAGTTAAGCGAAAGGATAGTCATACATTTATATGCAGACAGCTCTGGGAACATATCGCAGGTCCAATCTATCACCGGCCTTGATGAAATTGTGGATAAATACGATAACCCGTCAGCAGATGCGGATATACTTCTGGAACTTGGAGAAGAACATTTCAAGGATCTGTTGAACTTCAAACGCTTTGATGCATCAATGAAGGATATAGATGATCTGGATCTGCCGATTGGTGACACGATCACAGGCCGTGATTATATCACAGGGAATGTAGTAACAAAACCGATAGTGCTGAAAATCATCAGGCGTGAGAATGGGATAGTAACCACCGAATACAGGATAGAGGGGGAAGAGTAATGCAGATTGTAACAGGATATCGCGGGGAGTCACACATAACCGCGAACGATGAGCAGGGCAAGAACCAGGGCATTTTTGGGACATCATCATATGTGCTGAATGTTGGAAATAAGTTCTCCCCGACAGCTGTAACGGCAAACGAGATCCAGATCGCAGACGGTGAAGCTGTGATGCAGGGGGTTCATTTCCGGGTTGATCCGGGGACATACGACACAGTCACGATCGATAACGGAACACAGGGAATGAAGCGGAAAGACCTGATCGTTGCCAGGTATACCAAGAACAGTCTGACAGGTATTGAGGATGTAGCATGGACGGTCATCAAGGGCACTCCGGCAGCATCCAATCCTACAAGGCCATCGGCTACAAGTGGGGACATCCTTAACGGGACTACGGTTGCTGACATGGCATTTTATGAGGTGGTGCTGGATGGGATAAACCTTGATGCGATCAATCCATTATTCAGCACGCTTGTACCGCAGGCCACGCTGTTGTCACGATTGGCAACAGCAGAGTCTGGGATTTCGCAACTAAATTCCAAGATAACTAACTACGTTGGTCTTTTGTCCTATACATTGGAAAACCTTACAGTACCGGCTAACAGCTATACCTCCTTCACTCACACGGTAGAAAGAGAGGGCTATACTCCTCTTGGTGTAAGCGGGTATCAGATATCCGGATCGTCTGCATGCTGGCTCCTGGAGTGCAGGATCACGCAGGCCGGTGTTATAAATCTGCGAGTCAAAAACGACTCCAATGTAGATGTTACTCTAACAGGCGTTACAGTATATGTTCTGTGGAAAGCATCATGATATCTGATGATACGTCCATATACTATTGATGACAGATACGGTGTATAGCTCTGGAACAGTACTTCTATTTGCGCTATATACTCCAGACATGGTCGCTCCATTGCCTCCAGCTGATGCTATAACGAGGATACCTCCGTATTGTGTTGGCTTATCTGTCACGGAATTACCAATGTAATATATTCCTGTCTTATTGACCGAATGCATACTGCCATCCAAAATGGCAGCAGTCATGTTTTCTAAATTGGAATTTAACTGATTTCCTCAGAAGGAGGGATGTTGAAATATGCTTGAAATCGTAAACGGCAATATTCGCATATCACAGGGGGATGCATATCCCATCCTGTTAGGCAAAGCGGCTGATCTCCTTGATTTGGGGATAAAGATTCAGGTCAGGACTGCCCCACTGCCAGAGGGGACACTGAAATTTGACGGCTCAATCGTTCAGATTGGTGACGATTTGGTCTGGCTCATCGGTCACGATGATACAGTCGATCTGCCTGTCGGAACATACGTGTATGATATTTTTGCTGACAGGGAGATTGAGGGGTTCTCAGATCCGTTTGGCCAGCACATCACCGCCGTCCACAAATTCACAATCATACCGAGAACAACGAACGAAGAGGATGAGCAAAGCGGTGAAAGTGGAACGTCAGGGGGTGAGGGTTGATGGAGAGGATCAAACTTAATCTCCAAGAGTACGGCAGAATGCGTGTCAATCCGTCCGTCCCTCAGATGCTCAAGGGTGAAGACGGTGAAGATGGTTTTTCCCCAATCGCCACAGTCACAAAAGAGGGTTCTGTATCTACGATTTCGATCACTGACAAAAATGGCACGACAACAGCAACTGTTAGTGATGGGGAAAGTGATTATGCAAACCTTGAGAACAAGCCGCAAATCAATAGCGTGACACTGACTGGCAATAAATCCCTGAGTGATTTGGGGATAGCCGCAAAAAGCGATATACCAGATGTGTCAGGATTTTACACCAAGCCTGCAAATGGCATCCCCGGAACAGACCTCGCAGACACTTACATTGAAGAGCCGTCATCCGATGGAACAGACGGTCAGGTCTTGGCAACTGATGGTGACGGTGGACGGTATTGGAAGACTGTTGAGGGTGGCGGTGGTGGTACATCCGACTATGATGACCTCGAAAACAAGCCGAGCATCAATGATGTCACGCTGTCAGGCAACAAGAGCGCATCTGACTTAGGACTTGCCACTCCGTCTGACATTCCCGATGTATCAGGATTTTATGAAAAGCCGAGCGGTGGTATTCCAAAAACGGATCTCGCTGATGCGGTGCAGACTTCTCTTGGTAAGGCAGACACAGCACTCCAGAGTTTCACCGAGATTGATCCAACAGTGCCGTCATGGGCAAAAGCCGAAAGCAAGCCGACATACACAGCATCTGAAGTTGGTGCTTTGCCTGATGACACTGTGATCCCGACAAAGACATCTGATCTTCAGAATGATAGCGGTTTTCTAACTTCTGCTCCAGTGACAAGCGTGAACAGCAAGACAGGTGCTGTGACATTATCTGCATCGGATGTTGGGGCAGGAACATACTCAAAGCCGTCTGGCGGCATCCCATCATCCGATATGACAAGCGCAGTACAGACATCCTTGGGTAAAGCTGATACGGCTTATCAGAAGCCATCTGGTGGTATCCCATCGGCTGACCTTGCATCTGGGGTGATCCCTGACGTATCAGGCAAAGCAGACAAGGTAAGCAGTCCGACAAGTGGTAACTTCGCAGGATTAGATGCGAATGGCAACTTGACTGACAGCGGTCACAAGCACTCCGACTATCTTACAAGCCATCAGGATATATCAGGGAAAGCTGATAAAGTGTCATCTGCTACAAATGGCAATTTCGCAGGTCTTGATAGCAACGGAAACCTGACTGACAGCGGCAGTAAAGCATCTGACTTTTTGACATCTGCCCCTGTTACGGATGTGCAGGTCAATGGATCGTCCGTGCTGAGTAATGGGGTGGCGAATATACCGCAAGCCGCTTCAAATGTGCTTGGAGTAACACGGTATGCTTCCAGTAGTGAGATTAAGACTGGCACTACGACAACAAGAAGCATTTACCCTTCCAAGCAACACGAAGCAACATTCTACGGCCTCACCAAAGCCGCAGGCGTAGACATGGCATCCTCCTCCAACGCAGTCGGGGTCTACACCGATGCCGCAAAGGTCGCAATTCAGAAGATGTTGGGGATCTATGAGGCTCCGTGGGAGTTGATAAGGGAAGATACGTTTACGAATGCAACAGAAGGAACATATATAATAAATGTGGATGGCGATGGTAATGCATTTGAACTGACAGATATTTGTTTGGTTCTTTGTTTTCCGACACAAAACAATGAAGCAAAAATCACGAATGCTTTTGTATACTTAAATGTAGGCAAAACGAACTCCAAGCAATTATCGCTTGAAAATAAAACAGTAAGCGCGAATTCTACCCCTAGTGTTGCGTATGTTGTCCTTGAGCAAACGAACGGATTTGGTCATTCGATGTTTGTGCCTTTTTCAAATGATGCTAGCACACCAAACATGAGAATGAAAGCGAAATATGACGCAACAGCGGGATCATATCCATTCTACTTTGGTGGCTTCTCAATTACAAGTTTAGAGCTTCGTGGGATTACAGGCACAATGAACTACCGTCTGTACGGCAGACGTAAATGGACATAATAGAGAGGAGATACTATGGCAAGAACTATACTTGAAGTCGATGCAAAAGTAGTCGATGCAAACGGAACTTTCAATCATATGTCGGGATACCCGAAGAGGTTCGACAGCAACTCATACAGTGAAGACCTTGAAGGGACAATGAAGCGTGCCAAAGCCGAATACTTCATCACACTTGGTGCTATGTATGGAAATCAGGCAGGCAGACAGATCCAGACGGTCACTCTGTCGAATGTCCGTGGTGACCTGATCCTTCATGACAGCATGGGCAACTTCCCCATCGATGTTGAGCCAGAGGAAGAGTAAATCTGAAAGCAACTAAACGGGAATTTAGTTGCTTTCGTGGAAATGAAATTGTAACTCAAAAATTGAATTAAGCTATAGAAGGGAGCTGGTCAAAATGACATTACAACTCAATGACGGACAGTCAATCGAAGTCGAAAAAGTATCAGCCGAAAACTCTACATTAAGGATACAGATGCTCCGGGCAGATCATGAGTCACTGTATTATCTTTTTTCAGATGAGTTCGCAACGAAGAAGATGATTGCTGACGGAGTGGTATATGAGGGGTATACGATCCTGGATCAGATCATTGACCATACCGGGAAGATCTGGGAAGTGGTTATGCTGCAGGCAGGATCACCGGAGGATAAGAAAGTACAGGATGCAGCTGTGAAGCTGGCGAAGATGCAGGCAAAGGATCTGGATGACACCGATGCCAATGAAGTAAAGTATCTGTTTGACCAGTGGAGAGGGGATGGTGTCGCATATAAAACCGGAGACAGGGTAATGTATGCAGATGTCCTGTACAGAGTATTGCAGGATCATACGTCTCAGGCCGACTGGACACCGGATGTTGCAGTGTCATTATTTGTCCGCTGTGACGATCCGGGCGAAGAGTGGCCTGAGTGGAGACAGCCAACCGGAGCGCAGGACGTATATGCAGCAGGGGCAAAGGTATCCCACAATGATAAGCACTGGACATCAAATGTAGACGCAAACACATGGGAGCCGGGCGTATACGGTTGGACGGAGGCCGAATCATGAATACCACTGTATTGACTGGCCTGATCAGTGCGGCAGCATCGCTGATAATCTGTCTGGTAAATAATCATTACCAGAGGATCGAAAGTGAGAAAAAGCACGAAGCGAACCTTGCACTGATAAGTTATCGACTTGAGCAGCTTGAGCACAAGGTCGATCTGCATAATAACCTTGTGGAACGTATGTACAAGACAGAAGAAAATGTATCTGTACTTGATGAAAAGGTGAAAACCTTAGAAAGGACGGCATCTTGATGTTTAGCAATCAGACTTATGATATTTTGAAGTTTATCGCTCAGATCGTCCTGCCAGCAATCGGCACTCTGTACTTCGCTCTGGCATCCATCTGGAGTCTGCCGTATGGTGAGCAGATCGTGGGTACAATCACGGCTGTTGATGCCTTCCTGGGGGCAATACTGGGTGTATCGACTGCACAGTACAATAAGGACAAAGAAAAAGGTGATAAGGCATGATGAAGATCGGCATCATCTTATTTGTGCTCCTGACGGCCTGCATCGGGATCACTTATGCCATGTGGATGATTGGTGGTGATGGTGATGACTAAAGCAGAGAAATATACATTGTATATGGAGACTGTTGCCGCAGATCAGAAGCACGGATACAGTCAGCAGTCAAGATGGGGTACTCCTGACTATGACTGCAGCAGTCTGGTGATCAGTGCGCTGGAGGCCTGCGGTATACCCGCCAAGAGCAAGGGAGCAACGTATACTGGTAATATGTACCCTGTGCTCACATCGCTTGGCTTTAAGGACGTTAAGAAATCCGTCAACCTGTCCACAGGTGCAGGAATGCAGAGAGGTGACATCCTGCTGAATACCGTCAAGCATACTGCCGTGTATTGCGGTAATGGAAAGATCGTACATGCAAGAGGACAATCATATGGCAGTTCTGCGCCCGGTGATCAAGGGTCGGAGATTGCCGTCACAGGCTACTATAACAGTCCGTGGGATTATGTACTGCGTTACACGGAAAGCGGTCAGAATGAGCCTGTTAAGCCTGCTGAGAGTTACGTGGGAGATTGCTATACCAAACTGCCGATGATGGTAATCGGATCGTATGGCGAAGCCGTCAAATCATTACAAGGCCTGCTTAACTCAAAAGGATACCGTGATGCATCAGGCAACCGCTTGGATGTTGACGGAGAGTACGGAGAGTTGACAGCACAGGCCGTGACAGCACTCCAGAAGGCTTACAAGTTCCCTTCAGATACATATTGGGGAACAGTTGCGGCAAAGACGTGGCAGGCTCTTGTGACTGGCTTAGTATCGTTTTAGACCGTCTAAGGCGGTACTCGTTAGACACAGGTTAGACACATTCGGATCAAAGAATCGCGTATTTATAAGGGTTTTCACTTAAAGAGAGACTAAAAACAGATTAAAAAAATAAAGGTCGTAAAATGTGGGAAAAATGGCGATTTTCCTTGATTTTACGGCCTTTTTTTATTTTTCTTAAAACGTCTTAAAACAGCAAAAAACGGCATAAACCGTGCTCGTTAGACACAGATAGTCACAATCTTTTCTATCTCTTTCCGAAGATCTTCGAGCGTCCTGTGACCATAGATTGAGTTGGTGATGTCTGCTCCAAAGGAGTGCCCCATCATGCGCTTGCGGTCAGCATCGTTTACTCCGTACCGTTCACAGAGCATGGAGAAGGTATGACGGCAGTCATGCGCGGTGTGGTTGTACTGATGAAGGTATTCGTTGGTTTTCAAGCGGTAATTGCCCGGAAGAGTGTAAGGGACGAACTGCTTAATTGCGGAGTGTATCGGAACGATCCTGTTTTTGCTTGATGCCGTCTTGATCCCGCCTTGAAAATACATCTCATCCGTATTGACGGTCAGGGTCTTCAATGCACCGATCCTAAATCCCGAATAGCACAGGATCAGGACGATCTGAGCGATCGAGTTGTCCTTATCCTTCCAGATGCTTTTGAGTTCGTCATCCGTGAGCGGGACTCCGTGCTCATCTTCCCCGCCTGATGGGATGACCAGATAGCGCGAGAGGTCTTTATCACAGTATTCGCGAGAGATGGCATACTTCCACAGCTGTGATACGGTTAGACGGATGTTTTCTTTCGTGGCCTGCTTCTTTTCGCATGAGTTGATAATCTGCTGCACATCGTCAACCGTGATCGAGTTGATCGGGCGGTTTTTAAGTGGTGCGAGATAACTATAGCCATGTTGGTATGCATTCTGTGACTGTTTGGACAGCGTTTTAGGGGCATTCTCCCCGAATTTCCATTCAGTGAAGGATTTATATACCTTTTCCAGAGAAACCCCGAAATCAGCCTGATAGACGGCATGAGAGAGCACCTTGCGGCAGAAAGCGTCAATGTCTTCGCTCTCGTACTTCAAGTCAAGTTCCATGCCAGGAGAATACTTCCCCGCGTGATAGGCCGTCAGCACAGCAAATCCAGTATACCAGTCAGGCACATAACAGATCGGTTTGGTGCGGATGTATGAGCCATCCTCATTCCTGTCCGTGCATGGCGGGTGTACGGCATACGGCAGAGCACGGCCTTTGCCGAGATACCTGACTGATCCGTAACCGTTCGGCATCTTCGGATGTTTTTTGCGTTTGGGCATTGTACCAGATCCTTTCCGTGTGGTACAATCATAGTTGACCTTACCATGTGCACCACACATGCGGTTGCTCATCCTGTTGCAGCAGGGTGGGCTTTTTTTATTTAATTATTTTTTTATTTAATTATTTTTTTCAACAGTTTATAGTATTTCAGCGCATATGCCGTTGGCATGGCATCATTTAATCGGATAATGGTATTTTTGTATCTATAATTTGTTGATGGGAAGTCTATTGTTATCCCTAAAATATCGTAGAAAGTGGCTGTCACATTCAGCTCTGCCAAACGTGTTGCTGCATCATGATTACTCCTGAATACTTCTACAGAACAATAAATAGATGGGTAACTTCTATCATTGAAATTGATTTTTGTTTTATACATATTCGGGTGATCAAACATGGGAGCCAGGTCAGGACGTGATTTTCTTGATACTGGCACAATATTCGTTATCGGCATTTTCTTTTTTACTTGTTTGATGATCTGGGTGGCGGTTACTTTCTTTGCCTTGTAAGATTTGATCTTTGCCATTGCAGGAGTGCAGAAAAGAAGCATAGCAGCCAGCGTGATCAGAACCAGACGTTTGAATGTTTTCATGGTTTTCTCTCCTTTCTATGATTTCCCATTTCAATTATTTGCACATCTTTATTCTCAAAATCATCATTTCTGATGTGTTCCAGCGCATGATCCAGTGATCGTCTGATACCGTCCATGCTCTGACGCGGGTCGATTGCAATATTGTATCCGTCTATACATTCTGTCACGGCTTCATTGATACCGTTTGGCAGATTGACATAGTAGACATATACATTGTCATGCATCTGGGTTCGTTCCTTTCAATCTCGCAAGCAGTTCAGCCGCCATCTGGAGATCTTCCGGTTTGCTGTTTCTTGCGGCATCAAACAATGTCCTCATGCCGCGATTCTCAAATATCTCCTGAGCAATAGCGGCTGTTTCGTCATTTATATAGTAGCCGCCTTGCTGGTTAGTTTTTTCACCATCACAAAGATATTCAAGACTTACACCAAAATAATTCGCTATTTTTTGTAAACGTTCAGCAGATGTTCCCCCTTTCTTTAATTTCCCAAGTGAACCGCGTCCAAATCCAAGTTCTTTTTCAAGTGCCGTGATTGCTATTCCGTTTTTTTCGCACAGCAGTTTGATTTTGTCATATGCACCCATACAGCCTCCTGAAATGGTAGACAAATTTCTACGTTTCCTGTTGACAAGTAGAAAATAAGCGTATATAATACAAGCATAGCGTAGAAAAACATCTACCTATAACAAGGAAAATAGAAAGTGTTCAGTTGATAGTTTTGTGGTGATTACTATTATAGAACTATTTCTATTTTCAGTCAATAAAGTAGAGAAAAATCTTTTGCTGAGGAGGTGAAATAGTGATTTACGAAAACGTCAAAACCGTCTGTGAGAAGCAGGGAAAAAGCATTGCTGCGGTAGAGCGTGCGGCTGAGATCGGCAATGGCACAATCGGAAAGTGGAAAACGTCCGCGCCTAACCTTGCCACGCTTGAGAAGGTAGCGAACGTCCTGAAGGTTCCTGTTGCGAAGCTGATGAAGTAGGAGGCCAGTCATGGAGCGTATCACAGTAGCGCAGGCGGCACAGGAATGGAACGTGCCTGTGTATACAGTCAGGTGGTTCTGCGAGAATAACCGACTGCCGCCCGGATACACAGTTATCGTCAAAAGGGGAAGTAAGAGGAACACATTTTACATTTTCAAGGAGGGAGTATGTACATCACAGCATTAGCGGGATTGATTTGTCTGTTACTGCCGACAGCTACATTCACAGTGGCACAAAAGGTCACGCTGTTCCTGGCGGTTTTCACGCTGATCAGAATGACAGTCACGATCAGAGAGGACGTGGAAGAGGATGACTTTCGGGAGTTTCTGGAAGACATCACACTTCCCGGTAAGGAACACACGCTCAGGAGGTCTGAGTGATGGGATGGGGTGAATTTAAGAAGTGCACGGACAAAAGGCCATGCTTCGCACGCAACCAATTTGGCAAGTGCCGCATCCTGACACATGTGTATCCGAATGGTGAGTGTCCGTACTGCAAAGACACAATCGACATGACGAATGGACGAAGATATCCGTTCGATCCGAATTACAACTTAACCTATGAGGGCAAAATGAAAAGCCGTGCATGACGTAGCGGGTCAATACACGGCACTGAAATAATATGATGCGGGAGGAGTATTCCCGCAAAGTGATTATATCACAGAAAGGGTGAAATGAACAAGGAGAGACTTAAGCACATTATCGAGATGGTGATGGAGATAAACGAGCACAATTACAAGGATCTGACTGACATCGACAAAGATGATGAATATGAGCATTACCTGTGGGCATACATCAGGCTTGATCCTTTCAGCGTTGAGTTAAGAATGGGCGGCACAGGTGGGCAGAAAACATTCGTGCATGAATACGAATACAAAAAGACGCATACGTGTGAAGAGTCTGAGTATGATCCCGGTCTGCTGCAGGCAGAGGAATACCTTCGGGGTATCACAGAAATGATGCAGGAGGAGAAGACAGCATGAATACTCCTGATAATTTGTACATCTACAACGAATATGAGGCAGACAGATACCGCACATCACGTCCGATCTGCCGCAGATGCGGGGAACCGATTACATCTGACAAGGCCTATGACGTGGACGGCCTGTGGTGTCAGGAGTGCTTCAATGCTTGGATTGAGGAGATCCAGTATTACATGGATTAAGGAGGAGGGATATGGCATTACCAGTATTAGTCATCGGTCGGAGTGGATCCGGCAAGACATATAGCATAAAGAACTTCCAGCCTGATGAGGTCGGGGTGATATCAGTTGAAAAGGGGCGGTTGCCTTTTAAGTCTGATATCAAGGTTGTCAGGATACCGAAGTCATTCACGACACAGGATCAGCAGCAGAGTTATGCGGCTCTGAATGCTGCAAAGTATGCGTGGATCATGCAGGTCATCAAGAATGCAAAGTCAAAATCCATCGTGATAGATGACTCCCAGTATCTTCTGGCAAATGAGTTGTTTGATCGGGCATATGAGAAGGGATATGACAAATATACTCAGATGGCGGTGAATTTCAGAAATCTCATTCATTTCATTAATGACTATGAGGATGATGATAAAATCGTGTACTTTCTGCATCACTCAGAATTGGACGGTGACGGCAGAGAAAAGGTCAAAACCATCGGGAAGATGCTCGATGAAAAACTGACTGTGGAAGGCTGTTTTGACATCGTCCTGTACTGCCAGGATCACAAGTTCTTCACGCAGGCCAACGGTCAGAGCACGGCCAAATCTCCAGAGGATATGTTTGATCTGGAGATCCCGAATGATTTGAAGATGGTGGACATGAAGATCCGTGAGTATTACGGAATGCATGGTGGAACCGAAACCACCTAAAAAAATAGCACACTGGGCATATAATTGGCGGCATTCGGAACAGCCTGAACCGCAAGAACACAAGATTTTTGAGCGGCTGAAGGTTGGTGTTCGCTGAAAGGTCGCTCTTATAAAAGATTGTAAAGGAGATAAAAATATGCAGAAACCTAACAATTATGACAACACAACCACAGGCGATTTCACACCAATCAGGCTTGGCGGTCATCATCTGATCATCAAGAAGGTCGAAGAAACCAAGTCAAAGAATGGCAAGGACATGATCATCGTTGCGTTCGACATGGCTCCTGGTGACGATCAGGCCGGGTATTTCACGAAGGCCTTTGCAGAAGACATCAGGCCTGAAAAGAAGTGGCCTCGCAACGGCAGGCAGTACATTCTTGTCAATGATAACGATGGCAACTGCTCCAGATCCTTCAAGGCCTTTATCACGAGCGTTGAGAAGTCAAACAGCGGGTTCACAACTCAGTGGAATGACAAGTTTGCTGCCCAGTTCAAAGACAAGCGCATCGGTGGTGTTTTTGGTGAGGTAGAGAACGAATACAACGGTAACACATCCATGCGGCACGAATTACGTTGGTTCTGCGAAGACAGCAAGGCCGACACTGCCAGTATCCCGCAAGCTAAATATCTGCCCAACAACAACAAGACAACAGGTGCTCCATCATCTGAGTTCATGACGATCCCGGCAAACGCAGGAGATGATATTCCGTTTTGATTATCCAGATTGATACCAGAGAACACAAGTGGGAAAGAGCACGGATTGAAATGCAGCTTTCCAGACTTGGAGTGAAAACTATCAATTCAAAACTTTATGTAGGCGATTACCAGTCGTGGGACAATCCACGATTGGTGATTGACCGAAAGAAGGATCTGGTTGAATTGTGCTCCAATGTCACGCAACAGCATGAGCGTTTCAGACGTGAACTGATTAAGGCGCAAGAGGCCGGGATCAATCTGATCATCCTCTGTGAGCAGGGCGATATTCACACATTGGAAGATGTTTACTTTTGGGAAAATCCAAGAGCAGACAAGTCTCCGAAGGCCACGCAGGGCAGTGCACTATATAAATCATTGTGCACCATCCGGGACAAGTACAATGTGAAGTTTGCTTTCTGTTCAAAGAGTGAGACAGGAGCAAAGATAGTGGAGTTGTTGGAAGATGGGATCGAAGAAAGACAGGGGATGGATAAAACTACATCGTCAGGTGACAAACAGTAAAATCTGGACAAGCACCGAAGAATTTGACCGCCGGAGTGCCTGGATTGACATCCTTCTTTCAGTCAACCATGAAGCAAGAACAATTATCCTTCGGAATGGGCAGAGCATCACGATTGAAGAAGGGCAAATGTTCACGAGTCTGGATCATTTGGCAAGCCGCTGGCACTGGAGTAGGAACAGAGTTAGACGCTATTTAGGCCTACTTTCGGCACAGTGTATGTGCACAGTAAGCGGCACACCAAGCGGCACAGTGCTAACCGTGATAAATTGGGACTTTTTCCAACATGGGCGGCACACCAACGGACAAGCCAACGGACAAGCCAACGGACAAACGGACGGACAAACGGACGGACAACGAACAAGAAATAATACTAAGAACTATTATAACAAGAATGAAAAGAAGAATGCGCTTGAAGGCGCAGTGATCTTTTCTGCTGATGGGGAGGTGAGTGAGTGACTCAGTATCTGGACACGCTTGAACTTCGTAAGGCACTTAACACGTTGAAACCGAATGGACAATTGTTTGAAATCAGAGTGCTTCAAGGCAAGGGAAAATCCATCAGTGGATATTTCAGGGACATTGACAAAGCTGTGTCTGCGCTTAGTGATCTGACAGAGCATCAGCTTAGAAATGCGAATGTGTATATCACTCTGAACCAGATCCGGGATGACTGCTATGCAAGGTTTCAACAAGACAGGTTCTGTGTTCCTGAGGAAACTACAAGTGATGGTGACATCATAACCTATGAGTGGTTATTCATTGATCTGGATCCGGTCAGGGCAAAGGGTACGTCATCAAGCAATGAACAGGTGCAGAAGGCAAAAAAAATGGCCTGCAAGGTTGCCAAGTATCTTAAGCAGGAAGGTTTTGAAGATCCTGTGATCGGAATGTCTGGCAACGGTATGCATCTTCTGTACAAGGTGGCCTTGAAAGTCAGTAATGCCGAAACAATAAAGCACTTCCTTGAAGCGTTGGACATCATGTTTTCTGATGATGACATAAAAATAGATACCGTGAACTTCAATCCGTCAAGGATCTGCAAGCTATATGGCACACTGGCACAAAAAGGTACTGGCACGGAAGACAGGCCGCACAGAATGTCTTACATCATCAAAGCACCAGAGCAGCCGAAGACAACCAGACTGGCCTACATCGAAAAGATAGCCGATATGCTGCCGAAAAAGGAAAAACCACAGGCATATAACAATTATGCTCCACAGCAGTTTGATGTGGTGGCATGGATGGATAAGAATGGGTTCAGCTACACGGCTAAGTCTGGGGATGATTATACAAAGTACGTCCTGGCTGAGTGTCCGTTTGATCATAACCACAAAGCACCAGACTCCATGATCACTGTCGGACGATCTGGAGCAATCGGTTTCAGATGCCTGCATAATTCATGCCGGGACAAGACATGGAAGGACGTGAGGCTATTGTATGAGCCTGATGCTTATGATCATTCGTCAGATGATGAGCGCATAGATGCTGGGTGGAAGGCTCATGTGCATAACCGTGATCATGAGGTTGCTTATACGATCCCGGATGATGAGACTCCAGAACAGCCGTATTTCTTTACTGCACAAGACGTGCTCAACCTCCCGGAAGAGGATGACGTATTCATCCGATCAGGCATCGAGGGCATTGATAATCGGATTATGGGATTGAAAAAGGGGTATGTGTCACTCCTGACAGGCAATCGTGGCGGGTCAAAATCAACACTCCTGACAACCATCGCATTGACAGCCGTGAACAGTGGCAACAATGTGCTGTGCTATTCAGGCGAACTTACGGCTCGTGATTTCATGACATGGATGAACCTACAAGCAGCAGGCAAGGATCATGTTAAGCAGTCAGGGCGGTTCGCAAATCACTATTACGTCACGAAAGAGGATCAGGAGAAAATAGCGGTCTGGCTTGGTGATCACTTCCTGCTCTGGAATAACGATCATGGCAACAACTTCAACAAACTGTATTCTCAGCTTGTGCACAAGGTTGAAGTGCAAAAAACAGATCTGATCATACTGGACAACCTCATGACGGTTGATATCAGGGAACTGGATAAATCAGACAAGTACAATGCACAGGCTGAATTTGTTGAGAAGCTGATGAACTTGGCAAAGCAGACGCACACACACATCATTTTCGTGGCGCATCCGAGAAAGTCAGATACATTGATACGTCTGGAGGATGTTGCTGGCACTGGCAACCTGGTCAACCGTATTGACAATGCATTTATCATCCATCGGAATAGCGAAGACTTCAAAAAGCGCAGCAAAGAAGCGTTCAAGTGGAAGGATGACAACGAAGCATTCAAGGGGACGAACGTGATCGAGATTGCGAAGGACAGGCACAAGGGCAATCTGGATGTATGGATCCCTTTATGGTATGAGCCTGAAACGAAACGTCTTAAGAATGCGCCTGCTGAAATGATCAGGTACGGTTGTTTCCCAGATGATGATTGGTATGAAAGTGATTTCATTCCGTTTTAGGAGGTTACATGACACAGCAGGAACACGAAGCGATGTATCAATTCATAAAAGAGTTCTGGCAATATCTGAAAGATTTTTGGGTGGTGGATCCGACAGACGAATGGTGGGACAAGGCCATTACAACTGCAGACCGACTGGCAGACAAGTACAGCGGTCAGGAGGATGTGGCAGGCCTTACACGGAACCTGTTGATTACCACGCTGGAGGAACTGGATGAGAAGAACAAGAGAGCAAGGGAGAAAACACAATGACATATCAGGAGAGGAACTTTGCACGGAAGGTCGGTAAGCGTTTGCGGATGTACCGTAAGCAGGCCAAGCTGTCACAGCGTCAGGTCTACACCCGCACGAACATCACTCCGAACAGTGTGAGCAACTATGAGAACGGAGCACGGTGCATAGATCTTCTGCGCTTGTACAAGCTGGCACAGGTCTACGGCTGCACGGTCAGTGATCTGGTGGAGGTGTGAGATGGACGCAGAGAAGATCAGCTACGAGCCTGACATCATCCCGGATCAGTCACTTAAGGCAGATCATGGGAAAGCAAGACTCACTCTTGTACCCACGGAGATTATCTTTGCGATCGCAAGGGTGAGAGAGTTTGGTGTTGATAAATACCACGATCCTGACAATTGGAAACGTGTTGATCCACAGCGTTACCGTGATGCACTCTTCCGTCATCTGGTGGCCTACATCCGTGATCCGCAGGCTGTTGATGAAGAGAGCGGCTTGCCTGCGCTGTGGCACATAGCGTGCAACGTGGCTTTCTTGTGTGAATTGGAAAAGGAGGAAGTGGGTAATGACACTTATTGAATTACAGAAAGTATTAGGAGACAGGATAACGTTGACATTGCAGGACGGAAAAACTGGTGAACAGAGGCAGATGGAGATTGAAGAGAGTGCTCTTATAATCGAGACAGCCAAACAAATGATTAATAACGGTGATCTGATCTTGAGGACGGAAAAACTTGTAGCACAGACAAAACAGCTTCAAAAGTCATATGCATACACTCTGATTGCAGGAGATGACGAATACACAGGGGATAAAACATATGCCAAGCGAAAAGACAATGGGGAAACATAAGTATTGGACTCCAGATGAAGATGCCTTCTTGATTGAGTTTTATCCTACGCACGGAGCAAAAGAAACGCTTGCCGAACTGACAAAAAGGTTCGGTGAGCGGCACACGCTCCAGAGTCTGCATGACAGATGTCACAGATATCTGCATTTGAAGGTGACATCAGAACAATGGAGAAGAGCCTGTCTGAACAATGGAAATCGGCAGAATATGCCAATAGGAACGATAACAAAGAGAGGCCGTGGAGAAAACTGGATCAAGGTTGCAGACGGAACAGATGGATGGATGCCATATAAAGAATACCTGATGGGAAAACAGAGCGGTAATATGATAGTCCATCTGAACATGGATAAAGCCGATGACAGGAAAGAAAACCTGATGGTGATTGACAGAAGGACAAGCGCACGAATGACAGGACATGATCTTTGGAGCACGGACACAGAAATATCAAGGACAGCCGTCTTATGCTGTCAACTGGAAAATGCAGTGGAAGATGTCAAGTTGTGCGTTACTGGAGAAGGAAGATGAGAATAAACAAAGATCATTGATACATCCTCAATATGCAAGGCGGTTCATAAAACAGTTCGTGATTGATGATAAGGAGATGCAATTATGATACTTGAAAACAACATAACAGGCATCCGCATCGGTGTATATACCCTGCCGCAACGGACAAAGCCGTGCCTGTGTGTGGAGAAAGGGAACTGTCTGACCAAGTATGCAACATTCAACAACGACTTGGCGGCTAATGACTTTATGGAGATATTGGCTGAATTTGTGGGGGCAAGGAATGAAGAAACTGAGCGGTAGCAAGCAACGTGTCCTTGAGCGCACCATCACACGCAGGAAGTACAACCATCTGTGTGATGGTAAGGCACTCGTATCGGAGAAGGCAAAAGAGGAGATGCGGAGGAAGCCGTATGGCATGGGAGAAAAAGATGACAGCGAAAGAAGCAATAATATACCTTGAGGGAATAGCGAACTGCATATGTTCAGAGGATTGTCACATCAACACAGGATCGGCAGACTGCCCACAGATAACACACTGCAATGACGTTCTTTCATGCGAGATGGGAATATTCGCTCTGGAGACATTGATGCCGAAGAAACCGCTGACTAATGTGATCCATTATCCGTATAAGCCAGACGTGACAGTGGTGCAGTGTCCTTCGTGCAAACGGAGATTAAGAACACGGCTGACACAGGCCAAAGGTGACAAGTTCTGCCCAGATTGCGGCCAGGCGATTGACTGGAATGGGATTGAAAAGAGAGGGGGAGAGCGATGAACCTATGTGATGACTGCAAGTACGCAGTATGGGACTACGAGGAGTATTACGGCGGGGTAAAGCGGTGGTTCTTCGACCACTGCTTCAAGGATCTTGATCCTGATGACAACTGCGAAGGATATGAGAGGTATGAGGGCGAGGAGTGATTGTATGACTGATACGGAAAGAAATAGAGTAAAGGCTATTTGCGAGGTGGCGGGAGTTAAAAATATTGATGACCTATCGGATGGGTTCCACACCTTCCGACAACTTTATTATCAGCGGATGATGCTTTTTGCGGTAATCGTAAAGCAGAACAAAGATAAGGCGTGGAAATCGCTGAGACATGAAGATGGTGAACTTTGCTTCGGAGGTGGTTGGTTTATCGTGGGCGTTGATACGCCAGAGGGTAGCTACACTTATCATTATGAGGATAACTTTTATAGCCTGTTTGATTGCGAAGAGTTAGAACGTGCAAAACACTGGGATGGACACACAGAAAAAGATGTGACACGATTACTTTCATTACCATCCGCACAGCCAGAACCGTGTGAGGATGCGGTGAGTAGACAAAGACTTTTGACTGATTTGAAAGAACTGATAGCCGCATGGAAGAAATATCCTGTCATGGCAGAACAGATAAAAGGCGTTGAAGCGGCAATTAGATATGTGGAATTAACTCCATCGGTAAAGCCAGACTCAAAAGAATTGAGTTTCACTCATAAAGCACTCGATACCATAAGCAGACAGGCGGCGATTGATGCGGCAGACAGCACCGACTATACAGGGCTTGCGATTGAGGATGTTAAGAAGGTCACCGATGAGGTTATCAAAGCATTGAAGCAGTTGTCTTCTGCACAGCCAGAGATTGTGAGGTGCAAGGACTGCAAGCATTTCAACGATTATTTTGTGGAATGCGAGTCCCCTTACGGATTGAGACATATCAGTACTGGTGAGGAATATTGTTATAAGCCAGAAAGGAGAACCGATGAGCAGGCTGATTGATGCGTTAGAACTTAAGCGTTCAATTTCTGTATCTGCAGTTACTGAGGACGGAAAACATATTTTCGATATCATAGACGAACAGCCAACCATCGAGCCAGAGCGCAAGGGGAAGTGGCTTGATGGACACAGGGCAGGATACGGCGAGACATTATACTGGTACATCTATTGCTCAGAGTGTTTGTACGAGAGGGACGATGACGATCATGATAAGGATACACCGTTCTGTCCGAACTGCGGCTATGCTATGACGGAAGAAGGTGAACAGGATGGCTAACTTAATACTATTCATGTTTGCATACTTCTTTGGCGTAGCGGTTTCATCCGTAATATTTCATCCAATGCGGAACTGGAAGGAAGGATATGATAAAGCCAAGGAACATTACAGTAACTGGAAGACTGGGTTTGATAAAGGTTTTAAATACGCTTCGGAAATCTATAAGGACTACCATCAAGGTTTTGGTGACGGATTTGAAAGCGGATGGTATGCGGCTTTAGAACAGGAATGTGAAAAGGAATGAGGATAGTTGGTAGATATGTCTGTCAGGTTGAGATTAATGTGAGTATGGATGGGAATGCAAATGGAATATTGCCATTCGATGAGATTCATCAAAAGTTTATTGGTGATGAAATCACTGATGCGATGAAATATATCATATCCAATGAGTTTATTGACGGAGACGAAGGGACGGTAACCGTAACAAAGATGTATGGTGATGCGTACAAAGTGGAGGATGAACAAGAATGAAAATTAGAATTGTCGAAACAACGATTGAAGCCAATGCAAGGGAACTGAGGGAGAGCAACACTCTGGCTGGAAATGTTGCAAACATGCTATCGAGATGTTTTCGGAGCACTGAACCTTTCGATGATGAGGAAGAGGATGAGGAAGGTGATCAGGAATGATAGGTAAATACGATATAGTCACTATAAGATCCCAAATGCTGTTCTGTACAGAACTATGTCAGCGGCTTAACGATGAGATACAGAATGACGCAGAAGGAACTTGGAGTGGAATGGCAAACCATTGCCGCAAACAAGATGACATCAAGCGGCTAAGACGTGAACTGCTGACAGTCAGTAAGATGCTTAATCCGTGGGGGGAATAAGGAATGAAATTATGGGACGTTCGCAACTACTTGCGCAAGATCCGTGACGGATGCGATGCGATGATAGAGGGGATCAACCAACTGGAGAAGATAAGCAACCTGGCTAATTGTAATGATTGCGGGGCGGTTAAGAAGTGCCAGTATAAGCCAAAATGGGGAGAACCTGTGCGGTATAACTGCCCGCTGTGGGTCGGGAGCAAAGGAGGTACATGATGGTGTTTTTCGGTGGTATTCTTGTCGGTATTGTGCTGTGCATCTGCACACTTGTTCTTATGTCGATGGGGGAGCACGATGACGATGTATGATCTAATCTACTGGAGCATCTTTACAATCTGCGCAACCGTGACAGCGTGTATGCTGATCTGGTGCTATTGGAGGAGATAATATGCAAAGCGATATCATAATCATTGACCCACGCACGGATGGCGCAGAAGTACGCAAGGCAGACATCACTCTATCTGGTGCCTGGGTGGTAATCACCTGCAAGGACATCGTGATCCGGGCGCAGGCCGATGATGTCAGTATGGTTGTGGGGGATGAGGGGCACGGATAATGACTACGAAGGAATATCTGCAACAGATCTATCAGGCACAGCAGAAGATAAAAAGACTGGAGAGAGGCAGGGAACAGCTGAGGGCAAACCTGTATTCGATCGGCAGTCCATCAGGGGATCTGTCACCGGACAAAGTACAATCATCAATCACAGGAGACAAAATGCTAAAACTGATAGCAAGGGTTGATGCATTGGAGAAAGACATCGTGATAGAGATTGCCAGGCTGACAGGATTGATCAAGAAGATCAGCGCGGAGATCGAGCGCATTCCAAATAACCGGTATCGGAACCTTCTGCATGACAGGTACATCCTGACATGGAAGTGGGAACGGATAGCAGTCGACATGGATGTGGACATCAGGCATGTATATCGGCTGCATGGGAAAGCACTGCAGGAATTTGAGAAGATCAGGAGGTCTACATGAATATTGCATATGCGATGACACGGAACGTGTATCATTGGGCATTTCCGTCAATGATATCGCTGATGGAGCATAATCCGGAGGCAAAGGTATATCTGCTGGCAGAGGATGACGAAGTAGATTTGCCGATCAAGGCGAAGGTAATCAATGTATCAGAGCAGCAGTATTTCCCGAAAGACGGAGTGAACTATTATAATCGCTTCACATATATCAACCTTCTGAAGAACTGTTATCCGTCATTGCTCGATGTGGACAAGGTAATCCATCTGGACATTGATACAATCATCTGCGGAAGCCTGCAGGGGATGTGGGAAACGGATGTAACTGGGAAATGGTTCGCAGCATGCCAGGAAAGATATGGTGCGTATCATCCGTTTGGCGAAAGATATTACAACATGGGTGTGGCCTTGATCAATCTGGAGCAGATGCGGAAAGATAACATCCAGGACACAATGGTTGAATACCTGAACACAGTCAAACAACCTTATGCTGATCAGGATGCATGGAATAAGTTCGCGATCGAGCAGGGCAAGGCAGCAGAACTGGATAGCAGGTACAATGAGAACTTTGCTACTGGGATAACCGATCACCCGGTTATTGTACACTACTGCGGGATAAGGAACTGGTATACAGACAAGAACATCAAGCGAAGGGAATACATAGAAAAATATTTATGATGATGTCATTGTATGTCATGTTTGTTACATGGTATATGATAAGCAGGGAACAGGCAGAGCAGATACAGTTTTTCATAATACACTCCTTTTTTGGGGCCACGTTTACGCGTGGCCTTTTAATTTGCGATGAATTACCAGAGCGAACGATGGAAGCGCAAACGCGAAAAGATACTAAGACGGGATAAGTATATTTGCCAGATATCAAAACGGTACGGGAAAATAAAAGAGGCAGCAGTTGTCCATCATATCTTCCCTGTGGAAGATTATCCGGAATACCAATGGGAGGACTGGAACCTGATCAGCATAAGTCAGGAGATTCATAACCAATTACATGACAGAAATACGCAAAAACTGACCAGAAAAGGCTTGGAACTGATGGAACGGACAGCGCACCGGCAAGGGATACCCCCCCACATATAAAACATAAGAAGTGACGCAAGCCTAC
>JAEIGA010001565.1_pt1 | contig 35795 bp, 64 predicted proteins | sample 9270691 | NCBI WGS metagenome assembly JAEIGA01 (sample SAMN17057246, study PRJNA624740) | gut metagenome | biome: biome; isolation source: fecal sample | host: Bos grunniens | place: China: Xizang | collected 2019
GCCAGGTTTCACATAAACCGTATATTCATCATCAAATATTGAATTTAACCAATCATCTTCAATTCGTTCAACAATTTTAAATTTATATTTATTTAAATCACTCATCGCCGTCATCCTCATCTTGCTGTGTTTCCACATCGCCAAATGCGGAGAATAATTCTTTAAGATTGGTTAAATCTTCGATATTCAATAAATCATTATCTTCTAATGTATCTCGTAAATCCAAATTTTCCCTAAGTAAAATTCGGTTAATCTCTTTATATACATCTCTCTCTTTTTGTGCATCTATAAGCATTTTTCTTTGTTCTGCAACCATATCAGACCACTCAGACTCATCAAGCGCCAATTGCTTCATTATAGAAGCGTCGCTCATTTCAAGGACTTGCTGCATACCCCTACAAGTACCCATATCAAATCCATTAACTTCGGCTTCTCTGAGATTCAACTCTTTCAATTTTTTAATCTTGCCCGTCCAAGTGTTTTCACCCTTTTTAGCATTTTTGTTATGCTTCTGACTAATGCAACTCTGCTCGGCAAGTTGACTGATAACGTCGGCAACCTTCTTCTTGGTATCCATATAGTTTTTAATTTCACCCGATTGTCCGGTCTTCGCCAAATTAGCAAATGCTTTTGCAGACATATCATTAATCTTTTGTAATTGTAAATAACCACGAACAATCTCAATACAGTCAAGAACTCGCGTCATGTCATCATTGTTTCCCTCGCCGTCAAGATAGCCAATCAACTGCGCATACAAAAGTGGCTTATCTTCTTCTGCTTCCTTTTCAAAAGGATCATAACCAATCAGCTTAATAACATCTCTACGGTTTTTCTCAAGCTCACTAAGTACCTCTGGATTAACATCTCGCTCTTCGCTAGTAACTTCTTGATTGGGATTATCATCCTTAAACAAATCTCCATCTCTCCAGCGCATCCCGTTATACTGTGGCATCTTTACGTTCTTAATATATGCCGCCCAAACATTGGTCTTTGGTTTCTCTAAACTTGGGTCATTAACCTCATTACACGAAGATTCCCACAAATTTTCTAAATATGGTACATCTGCTCTCTCACAAGCCAGCATAAGCGACGCCTTTGTAACGTCTCCGAACTGCTTATAATTTGAATTGTAATTTCTCGCAATATTTTCTAGACATGCTTTACAATAAGGAATGACGCCAACTGAGTTAAATGGATCTGAAGACTTATAGAAGTCCGAACGCTTTTTCTCGCTTCCGCAACAATAACACAAAAACTTGTCAGCAACCGCTTCTTTAGTGGTGGTCATGGGCTTCTTTTTTGATTGCCCCATAGGTTTCCCTGCTGCCATAGGCGTCACCTCCTTGTGTTAGTCTGCCATTTCGATAGGCTCTTTTTTAAGTTCGTCTTTTGCTTTAATTTCTGCCGTAACTTCCTCTAAAGCAGTCTTAAAACTATCAGTATTCATAAAAATAAAAACACTTTTATCTGGATTGCTTTTATTAGGTTTTGTATCAATTACAAAATTTTTGTTACACATACAATTTTCTTGTAAACTTTTGCCACAATAAGGACAATATTTCATTTCTCCATTCATTTTTAATAATTTGCGTGCTACTCTGGCATCGCAAACTAAACGGCTAATTCTGCTATCTTTTTCATTATTCATTTGTTTCTCCTCCTAAAATTTCGTCTACATATTTCCAATGTAATTTTTGATTATTTTTATACATAGTCGCACCGCCACGTTGAAGTGCGGCACCAATACACCCAGGGTTTATGCCAAGCTCTCTCTCGGCTTGTCTAATACTAATGAAGCGTTGATTTAATTCAACACAATATACCGCTCGTTTTTTCAGAGTAGCATCTGGCATATTTAATGCGACACGAATTGCCTCTTCGCAAACATCATCACTAAAAAGCCAATGCAAGTGCTTAAATCCAGTATTTCCACCCTCTGTAGATTTGCTACATTTTCTGGCGCAATTACTAATACACTTTCGATTTACGCCAGTTTCTTTTTCGGCCTCCATCGCACTAACAAACTCTTTATTTAATTCAACGCAATATACTTGTTTAGAACTATTTGCATCTTTGCCGGTTTTACCAGTTCTAGCTTGTCGCGTTTTTTCTTTAGCCTCTTCCGTTTGTTTGAAACCCACAGAACCGTCTCCGCCATCAGTCATGTTGTAACCAAACGATGGGTTTTTATATCTACAGCAATTTGATTTATATAAAGCAATTAATTCGATTTCCATATTTTTTGCTTCTATTTCTGTCAATCTTTCCGCACAAATAATATGGCCCCAATCGTTCTCCCAATCTGGATATTTGTTTAATGCCGCCCTAAAAGCACGCTGTGGTTTCTGTTTATATTGGATACCATCTTTTCCCCATCGTTCTTCAGGCTTCTTGCTGGTAATACCAACATATACTTTCTGGTTTGCTTTATTAATGTGCATATACACAGTCCATATTTTTTCATCAACTCGTTCCATAATATATCCTCCAAATTTTTCAAATCAAAATAACAAAGGTCTACCTTTTATTGGCAGACCATTCATCCAACAATTTATTTAATTTTTCTGTTCGCATATAAATCCAAAACATATTTTTGCTATTCGGATTTAAAGCACACAATTCATACCTAATTCCATGCTGATATAAAAAATCACGCAGATTTAAGCTATAACAACAAAATAAAGTATTCATATTTTCTTCTCCTACATTCTTTTAATCATTTTGTTTTGTATGTAACATTTATTTTGTATATATAACAATTCAAATGTTATAATTAAAATAAAAATGTTATATTAATCCAAGCCGATGTCATATAAACATTTAATCGTTCTTTTACTGTTTGTAATAAATACGCATTGCTCTGGTTCTCCAGAAATACGTATATCAACACAATGTGTATCGGTTCCAACAACACATCCGCACTGTGCAACTTTAACACCATGTATTGTGTCAAAAGCATTGTGATGCCTATGGCCCATAATAATGCCATCCGGCTTTCTCCCTACCATCAAAGTTAAATCAGAAACCACTTTAGACACAGAATCCTTGTCCCCGTGTACAATATAAAATAGTTTGCCGCCACTCGTAACGAAACTATTAATAGTAGAATCAATAGGAGAATCTTCATAAATCTTTACAATATTATTATTTGCAAACATTAAATTCAAATAAAATGGAATAAGCTCGTCCAATTCTTCGCCCTTTAAGTGATCTTCTTTGTTTTGTGATAATCTAGAATGGTTACCAGCAACGGAACGCACTTCAATTTCTTCGAAAGCTTCCATTTTGACAAGCTCATTAACAAAGTTCCCTATATATTCCGATGCAATCTTAAGTTGCCGAATTACATTTTCATTATTTTGCAATCTTAAATTTGCATGAATTAAACCACTAACATTATCTCCGCCCAACACCAAATAACACTTTTTACATGAATGCGTGCGTTGAATATCTTTGATTTCATCCAAATATTTATAAAGTCTTTCTTTTAAAATATTGGTATTGAATTTATTCCAATAATTATCACACACAATACCTACATGTAAATCGCTCAAACATACAACCAATTCATCGTCGTTAATTCCAGAAGCTATATAGCTTGGCTGATAATCAAATGGAACAACTGTTTCTACAAATACACGACGCACAAGGTCGACAAGTGATTCCTTACGAGCCTCTTCTCGCACCGTTTTCTGATAGTCAGTACGTTCATCACGCAATTTGATTTTTTCCTTCTCAATCTCACGCAACTTCGCGGCTAGCTCGTCGGCTGTGCCGTCGCTCGTAGCCTCTTGTTTGACGAACATTGTTTTTGCATCTATGTAATTTTTATATTTTTTACGATAAGCAGATTCACAATAATACTCTTCTTCACTATCTCTGAATGTTTTGTTCATAAAATCTGCAACTTCAATCCACGTACTATCAAGCAACCCATCTCTCTTGGCATTGCCAATACGCCATAAGCACTCTTCTTCTGTTTCGTTTGGTAACCGTCTTAAAATATCATTAACCATATAATTTTCTCCTTATATATTTCTTTTAAATATAAAAAGAAGGCTTATTCGGCCTTCTTATAACTTTTATTGTATATATATTTCCAATGCAATGGCTCACCCGTGTCTGGATGAAAACCCGCGTCTTCTCTAATGCCATTAAGACACTCTCTTAATGTACTTCTACTTGTATGTACGTATGCCGCAGCATCCCTACTGCCATCAAAAGACATATCTAACTCAATACAATATATTTTTCGTTCAAATTTGTCTATATTTAATTCGTGCAACACTTCAATGTCGCATAGATTTTCGCAATCAGACAGTAGTTTCCAATGTAGTTTACTTCCGTCATACGGGTTTAAACCCGCGTAATCCATTTCTCCATTTAAGCACTTTGACATTGTTTTATTACTAATACCTAAAGCTTTGCAAGGCACACTTATAGAAACAAACGCCATATCCAACTCAATACAATAAACTTCCGTGCCTTTATATATTCTCTCTGGAACAAACAAAGCTTTTTGTATATTCTCTTCATTAACTTCACTCGCCAATAGCCAATGCAGCGGTTCTTTTGTAATAGGGTGTTTTCCAGCGGTATGCGCCTTATCGTTAATTACATTAGTAATACCAACTATATCAAGTTTCAACTCTGCATCGCGTATGCTTCGATAATATTGACCTAACTCAATACAGTACACCGGTGTATATAAGTGCTGACATGGATCTTTAGATAGAGCTTCTTGTATTTTTTCATCACACACATCTTCTGTCCACAACCAATGCCATCCACTATTAATTTTACCGTCGACCTTACACACTATATGTTCACCACGGCAACAAGCACGAATAGCATATGGATCAATACCGGTTTCGTTTGACGCAATTATTGCATTATCATAATATTTATCTAATTCAATACAATAAACAGACTTTGAATTATGATGGTTTGCACCACGACAACAAAGTCTAGGTCCACTAACGCCGTCTCCGCCATCAGTAAGATTGTATCCATATTCTGGGTTACGGTATCTATTGCAATTAGTTTTATATAAAGCTATATAATATCTTTCAAGATCATTAATTTGATTATCCGTCATCATGCCCTCTATTAATATTTCTTGCTTAATATTTTCTGGCTTATAATAATTAATTGCATTAAATACAGCCGGACATTCTTCATATCCAATCCAGCCAGATTTCTGCCTATCTTTTAGTGTGGTACTAGTTTTTCCAATATACATTTTACCATTTGGAAAAGTATATCTATAAATAGCCTGCCATTTTTTATCTTGTGTTTGCTCCATAATAATTACCTCCAATATTTTTACATAATAAAAGTGGTCTACACTTTTGCAGACCACTTAGTTAACAATTCATCTAATTTTTCAGTTTTTATATAAACCCAAAATAACTTCTGTGAATTAGGATTGAGTGCTGCAAGTTCATATTTCAACCCATTTTCATATAAATAATTTCTAAGATTTAAACTATAACAACAATATAATTTATTCATCTTGCTTTTTATCCTCATAATTCTTTTGTATTAACGCTCTAAAATCTTGTGAATATCGAGTTTTTGGCTTACAACAAGGCTTGCATATAATATCTTCTTGTGTGCGGGGATTTTTGCGCGGCCTTTCGGGGATGATTGAACATCCAATTTTCACACCTTCACAAATCTGAATCAATACATCATCTTCATCCGTCACTTCCGCAAAATACTCTTTTACTTGCTCATCCATAGCAGACAATAACGTCTTGATATCTTTAAGGTAATATCCTGTTTTTTCTGCCAAATCTCTGGCCATTCTGTCTTTTGTTATTAACATTTGTCTTCTCTCCTTTTCTTTTTATTTATTTTTGGAGCCGGATGAGGATTCCGAGACCTCGACTTCCTGCTTACAAGGCAGGCGCTCTGCCGCTGAGCTAATCCGGCGTTAAGTACTTGATTATTTATCCTCGACAAGCGAACCGAGCATTGGCGACCTATAGCGGATTTGAACCGCTGATCTCCGCCGTGACAGGGCGGCGTTCTAACCAACTGAACTAATAGGCCAAATTCAGCCGAGGCACGTAATGTTAGTCGATCACTACGCGCCTCGACCAAGGTTCAACTTTCAAACAATGTTAGAAATTAAAGCGACTAACCTTAAATCTCACGCATCGTAAACCAAAAGCTTCTATGGTTTTCGTTTGTCGGCTCAACTAAGCTTGCAGCCTTGAGCAGAGGCCTGTTGAGTCATTTAAATATCATAAATCTATAATTTCACCGGTTTCTTTATCAACTACCGTTTCATTTGGTGTAAATTCATACTTATGTGTGCAAGTTAATTTTACATTTTTTCCGTTAAAATCGGCGAGTAAAAGCGCAACATTCATGTCTTGAGGGCCATCTTCTACGCTGATATACACCTTGCCGTCGTCATCTACCGTCAACACACCATTAGCTGCCATATTGTAGTTTTTAGTAATTTTTTCTGCCATAATCTTTTTTCTCCTATATAATCATTTTGCTTTGTTATAATGCGTCTGCATGATTAGAAACCATACCACGATAGTTTTTAGTTAATTCACATATTTGAGCATAAGGCTGATCCTTAAAGTGTTCAATATATGGAGCAAAACCGCTGTTTTCTTTATTATGATACAAATCACACTGACCAGTATGCCCAATTACAATTGTTTTTGAACTATCTGAAATACGAGTCAGAACCTTTTTGAGCTCGTCCTTATACATATTTTGGCTTTCATCGATAATAATTACCTTATTTTCAAGATTGCAGCCACGAAGCCACAAGTGAGACAAACAATCAATGTATCCACAACCTTCTTTCTGATTCATAATAGACTCTTGATTAATTGCCGTAAATGTATTTACGCCAATCTTATTTAGCGCATCATACAGAGGCTCTGCATAAACTCTCGTCTTTTCGTCGGCAGTACCAGGAAGAAATCCGCTTTTAGACTCTTGAACTGGACTAACGATATATACGATACCGTCATATTTTCCATATTGAACCAACAAGTTGGCAGTAGCCACAGCGATAAGTGTTTTTCCGGTACCAGCCCGTGCATTTGCGAACACTATTAATTTATCTTTGTCCCAAATTGCATCTCTAAATGCCTTTTGTTGTTCATCAAGTTTAAATCCATAAAATGGATGATTTTTTAATGTCAGTGGTGCATCTCCAGCAACAGTCTGTTGTTTATTATTTGTTTTTGCCATACGAACTCGGCTCCTTTACATAATTTCATCAATATCTTCAACGATTTTATCAATAACACCGTAAGTTAATGCTTCTTCTTCATTCATAAAAACATCATCTGTTTTTAATTTCTTAACCATTTTTGCTTCAAAATTGGTACGAGCAAACACTTCGTCGTTAATTCTCTTGTTTACTCTATCAAAGAATTTCTTAGCGCTATCAATCTGCGCTTGCGTTCCTTCGTATCTGCCGCTGCCAGCATGAAACATAATATTAACAAATGGCATTGCAAATCTCTTATGACCACAAGCCAAAATGTCGGCTGCGGCAGAATACGCAGTACAATAACAGCACGTATAAACCGGAGTTTTACTAATTTTCATTGCGCCAATAATTGACTGCTCAACTTCAACAGACCCACCAGGACTATCAATCATCACAAGTATTCTCTTACGTTCCTCAACTGCCTTACCAGCGTCTTCTTTATTACACTTGATAATAAATTTAACCAAATCAAGTGTCGACTCGTCTATATGTCCATTAATCCAATAAATACGTTGCTCTTCATTGCGATAATGATCTCTTAGACAAGGGTCAGGTAATTGCATATTCGCAATACCTTCTGGCATTCCAACTAATAAGTCTTGTAAATCTAATTCATCCATATTCTTTTCTCCTTTTATTTCTGTTAATTTTAGATAGGAAAATACTTGTGATATTCTCCTATCATTACTCATTTTTTAATACAAGTGAAAAAACCATAGGTTTTTCCTAATCATTTTGTCGTGTATGCATAAAATATAAAATTCTAGTTATTTATCATCTTGCAAACAATATTTTTTTATATTCTTCGTTTTTTGACACTCGTCACACCTAACTTTCATTGTTGCAAAAACCGAACAAATAAATTCAACTCCACAATCTATACATGTTTTTACTACATTTTTAGGTTTATTATTGTCATCGTTACGACAATCTGGGCATATGCGAGGATGTCGTTTACTATAATCTCGTCTCATACTTCTCTTATCTCCAGATTTTTTATATTTTAGTTTAGTTTCAAATAATGTACCACATCTACTGCATTTTCTAACAGTTTGATCATTCTCATAAAATCTGTCCTTCAGACTTTCTTCGGATGTTGTTTTATGTTTTTCGCGTATCGTATCGCGAAGAGATTTGGCCATTTTTAATTTAGATATCTCAGCCCATTCATAATTTTCACCACCAAGTCTTATATTATATCCATTTTCAGAATTAGTAGAATCAAATTGTTGAATCATTGATTCTTCGATGCGATTCGCTTCATCCATTGTTAGTCCAGATGCTATAATATCATGGTTAAAACTATCCCATCCATATTTTTTTATAGCATTTTCAAATAATATACATCCTCCATATCCTTCGCCATCTCTCCATCTTTTATTTGGGTCATCGCCAAACTTGGTTTGACCAATATACACTTTGCCATTTTCTTTGTTAGTATGTATGTATACACAATATGTTTTATTCTGCACTTCCATAATTGTCGTTCCACCAATTCCTTTTTTGTTCCTTTGTTTTTAACTCTTGGCATTCTTCACACCGACACGTTCTTTTATTTGATATTGGTACATAAACAGTTTTACCGCAATCTACACACTGAACTTCTTTCATAGTATTCTTTTCAATTTCTCCTTTTTCAGAACACTCTTTACAAACTTGTCTGCCTTTAGAATCTTTTTTCATCCAGCCACCACACACAATACATTTTCTAAACTTATGTGGTGTTACATATGCCAAATAAGTATACGCAAGATCCTTAAAGTCGTTTTCTTTCAATCTCAACACAACTTCATCATTATCGTCTTGAGACACAAACAACACCTTCTTCTCAGTACTAGCAGCTCTACTGTGCCTTGACAAAACTCCGTAGTCGTATGCAAACTGCATAAACACATTTCTATCTGCGACAGGAATAGTAATTCGTGCCAGTTTACATATATCAGAATTCTTCATATATGCAGTGTAATATTTTGTGTCTCGCGTTGCGTCATAATACTTTGCAGAAGCGAGCAGTACAAACGCAATCTTCTCCCTTTTGATGTCGTCTAACTTTTTGATAAATTCCATCTCACTTTTTGTAATACAAACTTCATCAACCAATTTAAACGGATACTTTTTTGCCCTTTGAACACAATCATCTATGATTTTGTATACATTTTCCTCATTAATATTCTCTCCATTATTCTGCAAGTACTTGAGAATGCTTTTATAATTATCCTCTTTCTCCATATTGTTAACAAAATAATTATACCTAGCTAAATCTTTGATAGTAACAAAAACATTATCGTTATCCACCACATGCATATCTATCATATTAGCAACCGCAGATTGTTCATTAAATAAAAAAGTCATCTTCTTCACCGTCCTTGCACACAATTTCCTTCATCTCAAACCCAGTTCCGCAACAGATAAAGTCAGGATTATCTGATTTTACGGGGTATCTCATGATATAATTGTTAGATTTAAGCAATCTATCAACAATTACATTGCCACACGCCACCCATAAAATGTCCTTAGAATATTTCTCTTTAATAGCCTCGTTATAACACAAATCTATTAAAATATCACATAATATTTCCTCATTTGGGCACTGTATGCGCATCTCTTTAATGTAATATTCAAGCACCTCGCTAGTATTTTGAGTAAACTCCGAACTATTTTCGTTTTGTGTTAATATATTTTTTGATTCTTTTTTGATTGCACTTCTGTAATTATCGCAAATTAATTTGATTATATCGTAAATCTCTTTGTTATATGCAACGCTTGTCTGCAAATTATAGCAAGTATACTCTGGATGATTAAAAAGGATTAAATTATCCGTTTCTCGCTCTACTGCCCAGCAAATTCTATTCATAACAGATGGACTAACATCCAAAGGAAGTTTTCTTTTGTAATTTTCAACAAAATTTTGCTCGTCTTCTGTTAAGCAATCAGACTGTAATAATTCGTCTAATGATTTTTTATATATAGAAATTGCGTTTTCTTGTGCAATTTTAACATATTTATCATAATCCCTCTTGAGAGATAGATAATTATACTGAAAGAAATAAGGTTTTTTATGCGCACAAATCTTTTGATTGAATTTTTTACGCTCTATTTCTTCATCTGAATCGTTCTCATAATCAATCTTATTTGCACTCCAAACATACCATTCTGGATTCATCTTGACTGGTATAATACCTTTCGCCTTATCGATTTCTTCTTGCTGCAACTTCTGTCCACACTGAGTTCTATAGCGTAAGGTCTCATATTCTTTACTCCCCGGCTCATAATTTGCCATTAATGACGTCATTGCGGTAATTCTATTCGTAATTGAGCCAATTTTTGAACCAAACCCCGCTTTATTTGCCTTAATAATCTCGTCATCTTCCTCAATAATAACCTTTTTGGCATTTTTTTGAGGGCAAAATAACGCTGGAATGTTAACTTGATTTCTAAGCATTGGTTCATTATCTGTTGTAAATAAAAGATCGCCGTCTTGATCAAACCCGTTCAGCGCAGCTGGCATCGTGTCGTGAGCATTAACTACAACCACAGTCGGCATAAATCTATACCAATCAGCAACTTTATCATCATAACAAATATCTTGAGACATCAACGAGTGAATATTGCTCATTGGTGCCCTAGCGCATAATACTTTTTTAACCCCACAACTCTTCCAATAATGGCTATATAGCTCTCCGGCACCTAACAGCCCTTGCGGATTTTTACACCCAAACATGCTTTCACATAATGCATATAAATCTCCACTAATAATTTGAAAGTTTCCATGAACATCAAGCACACCAATCTTAGCATCTCTTATCCGACGGTCAATCATTTTTTTTAATTTTGACTGTATATGAGGGTCAGATATCATCTTCGGTTCAATCATCAATACTTTTGCTATTATATCTGCATATTCAATACTATCAGAATCAAAACCGCTACCGCATAAATAAGCAATAGTTTTATCAACATTCATTCCGACTATATCTTTGATTTCCGAAATAGTTGGGTATATAAGTTCATCTATGTCTTCGTCAGACATTGGAAGACTCTGAATAAACTGATAATTAAGTTGCCTAATGTTGTCTACTTCATGAGGAGCAGTTTTAGCAACTCTTATGGTGTATCCATTTTCAATGCAATTTTTATAATAATCCTCCCAAGAATCATAGGCTTTTGTAAGCTTTAATTGACTTTCTGTAATAATTAATTCACTATCTCTTACATCCCTCGGCGTTCCCCATATGTCTGTTATCCAATATTTTTCAGGGTTATCATCTGACGCCCCCATAACTTCTTCTGCAAATCTAATGTAGTCAAAAGGAAAAGTCATACCTTTTGTCCAACTACATCTTAAATTACAGCCGCCAAGCTCATGATCGTAGTCTCCAGTAAGCTCTCCGTTCCAACGTCTTGCCAAACTTGGCAACATCATAGAACACCCATCGGAACAATTATTTTCTACATCTTGATTGGCAAGAAAATTAACACTTGGCTCAAGTTGTCCTTCTTGGTCTGTAATGTTAATAATATCCGACTTAAATTTAATAATACAATCCTTAACTACAATAATGCCTTTGGGCCAACTAACTGGGATAGAATTACTAGCGCAAAGCGCCTCATATGCAGATAACTTAGCTGGAACTATAGGAACATCGACATTGCGTCCATTATCCACACGTCTTTTTAGTGCCTCTACCATTGTGGTTATGTTACCGTCATCATTTACTAGTCTCTCGCTAGCATAAACAACAGTTGAAGTTTTAACACCATTTGTTGTGCATAAAAGTCTTTTATAAGACACTCCGTTAATCCTAAAACCTTTATTAGCCCTGTCATAATCACTTGGTTTATCGATAATCAAACTCACATAATCACTCTTAAATTGCAAATCATATAATCTCTTATACTTTTCTGCAACATCTCTTTTATTTTCTTTACTATTTGGTTGTTTTTTTAGAAATTTAATATCCCTTTTTATAAGTTTTGCCTTTTCATCGTAATCTGTAGTCCCATTTAACTGATTAATCCACGTTAGAATCTGACTATCAGCCAAGGATACAACTAGTCCTGGCACTTTACGCGCTCTTTCAAGCGGCAATGACAAATCCCAATTATTTTTCGCTAATAAAGTGGAATTAATCTTAAAAATAAACTGTTGAGTTGTTTTTTGTTTTGCCATTCGTTCACCGCCTTAATCATTTTGTTTTGTTCTTGCTTCTTCTATCAATCAATCTTAATCCAACCCAAAACAGTGGGATAATCCAAAATGCTCCGTACATAGCAACCTCCTAATTATTTTGTAGTGTAAATATTATACAACAAAATTCGATATTTGTCAACTAAAATAACGGCATTTTGTAAAAATTTTACATTATTCTTCAATTACTATACAGTTTACTTTGCCAGTATATGCTGTGCATGCATCTATAGCAACAATGCCATCGTCTACAAACGGTTCAAAAGACTTCAACCAATCTTTCCGATTTTTTTGAGGCCACTCTTTGCGCTCTTGTCTTATGTGCGACCAGCCCCAACTACAGTGATAATGACCGCACACAATCGTCTTATCGGCAATTCTATTTGCTGGATTTCTCCACATATCCATGCCATTATTCCAACGTGCCGCCTTCCAATCAATTTCATCACGGCTTCTAAAGTCTCTCAAATTCGAAAAAGATGGTATCCAACCATGCACAAGTATATAGTCGCCAATTTCTGCATAATCCACACAATTTGCATTAATAAAATCCAAAACCGGTTGCATTATTTCACAGATTTTATCTCGCCAAGTATGATCATACATTATCCATTCATTTTGACCACAAAATTGGCATATAGTTTTTACCGTACCGTTATGAAAGTGGTGATAACTCGGTGTATAACCATTTTTGAGTTCATTTAGGCAATCAAATAACAAATCCTCATGATTACCTCTCACATAAATAAGTCTTCCTTGTGCATTTAAATCTTTCACAAATTCAAATAATTGCACTGTTTCATCTCCGCGATCAAACAAATCTCCGCAAACACATAGAATATGTTCTTTATTATCTACATCGAAACCTTTCTCGTTAAGCGCATCCATCAATTCTTTAAAATAAGAATGCACATCGCTAACAACAAAATACTTCATTCTTTCACCTCATATAATTCTTGAATTTGTTTCTTATATTTCCTATTCCACAAATCAGCCTCTTCGTAAAATCCTTGAGAAATTAAATATTCTGAAATAGTTCCATACACCAAACAATTAAAATATTTTTCATCGTACTCACATTCGCTGTATATATCTTTTTTCTTAGGAAAATACGTATATTTAACCTCAGTAATTACATTTTTGGCCTCAATATATTGTGGATAAATCTTAAATTTACAATTGCAGTCTACAATTCTAATTGGGTTATACTCAAAGTCCGCATAATAAACTGTTTTTGCATCGCATTTGTGCGTTGCATATAAAGGGAAATAATCGAGCGACAACTCGCCTTCAACTATATTAAAGCAGGTAAGTAAGTCGTCTTTTTCGCAATCTATCGGCAATAATTCGATACATTTATCAATTACATCTCTGACTTTCATTTTTGTTCTCCTTATTATACATGCTATTTTATGCCAATCTTACACTCAAAAGAAAATTGGCATAACTACAAATAATAGCAATACAAGCATTCTTTTTTTCATAATTTTAACCCCTATAATCATTCTGTAGTGTCGAATAAGCTTAATTGCCCAGGAAGTGGCTCAACTTTTGCGTTCTTACTCTTTTTCTTTTGTTTGTCTTTTGTTTTGAGCCAATGCTCGTAAAGTTCTTCGTAGGTAGGATTTACGCAGAAATATTTTTCGCCTTGATAATATCTGCATAATTCTGGATACTCTACGCAAGGGCAGTAATCTGCTACACATGGACTAGCGGCGTTGACGCAAAACTCGTCCTGGTAATATTTGCAATCCATATCATTCTCCTTAACTTAAAATCCACAACACTTTCATATCCATACTAAGGTCGCTTTGGCTGCCTACGGCGTGTGCTTTGTCAAACAACCCCCTATTAATAATGTGAGAAGCAAAGGCTGTAGAATAGCCATCTTTGATAAGTGTGTCAATACGATATGCATAAACTGCATTTTTTACACCAAGTTTAATAGCAATATCCTTATATTTTTCAGGCAAATCTTCCGCATCAGTGCATTTTAGAATTTCATCGCGAGTACACTCTGAAATAAAAATAATTGATTTTGCTACTAACTTATCCGTTGTGTTTCCTACATAATATTGCATACCGTTAATTTCTAAAGGTTGCGATTGATTATATTGATCAACATCTGTTTTTCGAACAAGCGCTTTAACCTTAAAAAATCTATTACCATTACCAATATCGTAATAACTATAAACATGTTTTTTTAGCAAACATAAATGAAATCCTGTTTCACATATTTTTACTTCTTCGTCATCTGGTATGTCATATTGTTTACCAAGTTCATACTGATAACCTATGCATTTCATATCCTTATCGGTGCCTTTATAACCTTCAACCCAAATCCATTCTTCCTCGGATTGTTTTATCGGCTCAAATTTATCAAGAACTTGTTCTATAATTTCCTTTTCTTCTTGTTTTCTTTTAAAAATACTCATTTGATTCTCCTACAATCATTTTGTTTTGTAATCAGTTTAGCACATTTGTAAATATTTGTCAACTGATTTTGAGGGGTATTTTGAAAAATTTTTCAAATTATTGGCTATAAGATTACGAAATGTAGTCGGTAATTGGTTATTCTCCTTCATACTTACTTCCACAGGCGTGGCATTCGAAGATTCGTTTGCCGTCACTAGTTTTGTATTCGCTAAACACGTTGCATCGGCAAGAGCATCTAAAGTGTTTGCCATTTACCCACAACATTTGATTGTTGTCAACAAGAGTTAACTCATCGCGCAGCTCTTGTTCTTTGGCCCAAACTTTCCAGTTGTCGTCATCAGAGTTTCCAGTTAAGATAAATATTGCTTTGTGTAATAATTCTTCCATTTCTTTCTTTGTCATTATTGCTTCTCCTTAAAATATTTCTCAAATTCTGCCGTTGGACAATTTAGATAGTTAAGAGGATTATCATCATCCCATTCGCCGATGTCGTTGCTTTCTATTTTAAGATGTCTAAGACTGATGTCATTTTGAGTGCAATAGATAAGACAATCTTCTAATCCTTCATTTGTGTCGAATTCATCACTTGCATCTACTATGTATGCTGAAATTTTAAATACTTTTGCCATTTTTATTTCTCCTTTTCTTACTTCCTTTTTCCGCAAAATAACACGCAGCATCGAGGTTACCATCTTCGAGAGCGATTTCGGCTGCCACCTCGGGATATTTATCTATCATTTTGTCAAGCTTATTTTCAAATCTTTCTAGCTCCTCTGAGATAAAATCACGACTTTTCTCTAATCTTCCAATATACTCTTCAAACCATTCTATCTTTTTCTTTAATTCAAATGTCTGTTTAATAGCGTTTTGGCGCTCAGTATCTATGTTATAATCACGAATACGCAAGAGTAGTTCGTCGGGAATTGAGACAAGAGTAGGAGATTCGTCTCCTATAACATTATGTGCAGTAAAATAAAACTTTTTTGGAGCTTGCTCCATTTTATATCTATCTGCAAAAGAATAATCGGGCGTTGGCATATTTATTTCCACTTCGTCACACCTGTATGCTTTGAGTGATTTCCCGTCGTCTACAATAAATTGAATTTTAGTCATTTTGATTCTCCTTAAAATTAAACTCTTTTATCTCTGGTTCTCTGATTATGCGCATATCGTAAGCCTCATCCATCTTGCAATTAGCACGATAAATCTGAAACATCTTTTCTGCCATATCTTTGTCCATAGTTGCAGTGATGACAGTAGTTTTTACACTACATACCCCATAAGGCGTTGACTTAAACGCAAAATGTATAATTTCATAAATTTCCATTGTTATTCTCCTTGTATATCAAATTCTTTACCACAACTTAAACATGTATAATGCGTCGTAGTTTTATTATAGTCACGATTAACATTAATTCCGTCTTTCCAAATAGGTGGATAGTTGGCAAGCGTAGTCCTACTACTTCCTTCCATATAATAACTAGCACCACAATGTGGGCATTTAATATTAGATTTTAAGCCGATGTGTTCTACACAACCACCAAGTATAGTCAAAGACTCATTGAGTTCTGCAATATAGTTTGTGCCGAGTGTACAGCTGTCGGTCAGTGTTCCATATTGTCCGTCTTTTACTTTCATAAGATAGGTGTCGTTTAAAAAATCAATTATTTCGTTAATTTTGTCAATAACTTCGTGGATATTTATACCATAGTGATCAAGTTTGTTAATCATTGTTATTCTCCTTAATTAATTCTTCAATTCTTGCAATAATCTCTGCGTCGCTATGACAACAAACACCTCGGTCTCTTTCGTAATCGTTTTCATATTCAACGACGTCAGGTAAGTTAAATGTTTCAACTATCATAGGGTAGATGTATTGCAATGACCAACCACCGCAGCCGTCAATGTCGCAGTCGTCTTTGATGAGTGACCAAAAGTCTTCAATGGTTTCGAATGAGCCGATGGGCCAGTCTGAGTCACCGCACTGCGAGCAATATAGGGACTTGCTACTAAGTCTGTGGTCTGTAACATAAAGTGAGCCTAAGTGGCCTTCGTATAAGTATTTCATTTTGTGTTCTCCTTTAAAAATTCATTGGGCAAGTTGTGATGCCACGTTCTTTGAGGTATTGGATACATTTGTCGGCAGGGAAGTTCTTCATAATATATGCGAGGGATACATTAGGCATTTCTTCATATACAGTTTTATAAGACAATGTATTGAAGTGTGTGTATGTTTCACGGTCGTCGTAATTCCAACCTTGAGTAACTATACAAGGCTTCTTTCTAAAGAATGTTGTGCGATAATAAATTCCATTCAAACGGCATTCTTGTAAGAATTCACACCATTTATCAAATGACTTATTATCAATAGCTATTGTCGCAGATTTAGAAATATCAAGCATGGCTTCTCTGTAGTCTCCCACTTCATACCATTCGCCACCATCGACCGAAACATAACTTTTAAGTAAATAAACTTTAAGCATTTTTATTCTCCTCCAACCATTTTGCAAATTCTTCTTGGCGTTTTTGCCACGCCGCATAGTCAATGTCGTTCCAGCGCTTACGGCATTTAAGACAGAGAGACTTGTTAAGTTTTGTGCAGCATTCGGTGTCGGTGGTAATTACGTCGGGATATATAGGACAGTTGATTTCGGGGTTGCCGAATCTGTATTCGATGTAGTCTTCGTAGTCTGCGACATAAGCGCCGACGCATTCCTCTTTGAGTTCGCCATCTTCGGAGTATTCGATGAAGTAGGTTTGTCCTGCGTCAGAAAGTCCCAAAACGATAAGTTGATTATTATAAATAATAGTTTTAACATATTCTTCTGGTTTCATTATTAATTCTCCTTATTGGTTGTTATACCATATTGTTCATATAAATGTTGTTGTGGAGCGAATTCGCCATAATATTTTTGTTCAGCTTTTAGTCTTGCGACAACCGCCTCATCTTTGTTTGTAAAAAGTCCCAAAGAAACTCTTGTACCATCCACAGTAACTCTTGCCCTCCATTTGTTAAAACTTTTACACCATGTAACACCCGAAATACCAGACGTATTCGTTACTTGTGGAGCTTTGTTTATTGCATTTTGATTTCGCGTGCATTTTCTTAAATTTTCTCTCCTGTTGTTTAGTGGATTTCGGTCTTTATGATCACAACCTTTCATATCAAACAAGTGGTGCATACGTATAGATTTTTTAGTCTTACAATTGTATGCCTCAAGCGAATGATAATTTTTGTCATCAACACATTCGCACCAACAGTAATCTTTTATTAAATCATAATCTTCTAAGTCAAAATAAAACGGGGTGCCGGTGTTAGAACAATATCCGATTCCATATTCGCCAGATAAATCATATTGGTTGGTTTTGTGTTTATCTTTATTTCTTTGAATGGTATTCTCTGATGTTATGCAACCGCAACTCATAGAATGACCATTTCTAAGTGTTGTACCTTTCACATTTTTACGAGTGTGTTTTTTACAACTACACTCACAAAGCCATGTACCGTTACCTTTGTATTCGATAACAGTCCACCGACTATTTTGTATTCCATGTTCCGCCATTACCCATCCTGTCATATCTATAAATTTTCCCACCTTATAATCCTCCAAATAAACCTAAGCCGCCAAAAACATTATTTAATGACCTTTTTGCCATATCTTTTTCATCCCATTCATATTGTGGGCATTGCTCAAAATATTTGCCTTCAGGTATTTCTTTGTTTAAATCGCATTCGTAACTTGTCATACTTTTAATTTTTTTATGCTTACAAGTTAAACAAGAACGCTTTGTATAATTATGAACACATTGTGCTTCGTGCTTTTCTATTTCTTCAGCTGTGCCGATTTGGTCACAGTAATCACATCTAAATAATTGTTTCATTTTAGTTCTCCTTTTAAACCTATCTCAGTTGCATCAGGCATTTTATAAAATTGCTCCAATAGTTTAAGCGCCGCTAAATCAGGTGGCACTTCTTTTTCGATAACAGTTTTCTTTACTAATATAGGTTTACCGTCAGCCACCATATATTCTTCTACAATTTCTTGTGTCATTTTAGTTCTCCTCATCTAAATTAACTAACTCCATATCTTCTGCATGACGTTGAGTAACCCATCTGTATTCTCTACGAAATCTATCCGTAGCTTTACCTTCAACCTCGTAGACGATTCTACCTTCATAGTCTTTCATATAAACTCTCTTTACAGTTACTATGCTAGTAGTTGGTTGGCCATTTTTTAATTCATCTGGGATTCTGACTGTCATTCCAATTTTTACTTCACTATCTTTCATATTAGTTCTCCTTTAATATACAAGTTCATAACATTCGTCGTTAATTTCATCATCTATCTCAATTGGGATACCATAGATAGAGTCTAGAAATCCTTTTGGCTTCTCATGAAGTATAGATGGTGTTGAGTTTAAGTATTCGGCAAACTTCGATGTAATCTTGATTTTCTTTGGTGCATCATTGTATTGCGTTTCGAGGTTAAGTTGCATGTGTTTGATTTGAAGTTCTGTCATAATTGTTCTCCTTTAAATTTCATCTTCGTCCAAAGCTCTCTGTACTGTTTTTTTAGAGCATCCAAGATGGTCGGCAATCTCTTGTTGTGTCATACCTTGATCTCTGAGCTTGCGCATCTCGTCTTTGTTATACTTTGCTGGACGACCACCTTTACTGCCGTTACTAATAGAAGCCGCATAACGAGCTTTGGTGTTATCAATAAGTGGTTTACACATTGCGTTTATAATTCCTATAATCAAAGGATTGTCTGTTGTTATTTGTCCAGTGACGCCATAATTAACAATTTGTTTTGCGAGTTCCGCAGCTACTTCTGGCTGCCCAGAGTTTTCATAAGCCTCAATAAGCTCATACCAACTTGCATAGAAAAGAAAATTATGGATATCTTCTGCTTTTGGTTTTATGTACTTTGGATTGTCGGCAAACTCGGAACAGTTGTAGCCATAATGATAGGCGTCATATTTATCTATATAATATTGTTCTTTGACCACTCGCTCATTCTCATATTTGACTTCCTCGATGATTTCAAATTTTAGGTCATCTTTATTCTTTAGCGCATTGTAGGCAGCTTGCAATTTGTACGAATGATGATTACCGGCGGCCAGCGCATCCTTGTGTTCTTTCCATCTTTGCTCGATGTTTGCGGCACGTCCAATATAAACTTTGTTATCATTAATATTGGTAATTTTGTAGATTCCTTGTTTCATGTTTTTACTCCTTGTTTATTCAAAATGTCGGAACAGATGTTCCGCATATGTATCGGAACGCACGTTCCTACACGTTGTCGGAAGAAATATATAAATTATTATATATAAATTATTAAATATAAATTTTAAATAATATAAATATTATTTAAAACTAGATTTCGTCTGGCGACGAATCTAAAGCAGAAACCATTTCGAGAAGGGGGTTGAGATTTGGGTTTTCGTAGAAAACGTAATACTCTTTAAAATTAGAATTATGTTCTTTAACTAGGTATTGTTTCTCGATAAGCTCATCTACTGATTTGTAGTAACCTCTCTCGGATAGGGTGGTGTTCTCGGTAATATATTTAGAACTTAGGGCTTCTTGGTATCCTGGGACGTTTAAGACAAAGTGCATATATAGGATGTAGCCATTGGGACTTAGAGCATGCATAGCCTCTTTATTGGATTGAATATCTAGGATACCTTTTCCTTTTGGGTTAACCTTGCGGATCTCAACCACTTTTTGATTGGGGACTACTTTGATGTTTAAAACACCCCTATCTTTGGTGTAGACACTGATTTTATTCTTGGCCATTTTACCTCCTTTTTCGCTGAGTGTAGCGAGTAATCATTTTGTATTGTGGACATATGATAACATATATTTTGTCTTTTGTCAAATGATTTTGACCACTTTTTGGAAAATTTTTGAAAAATTTTTTAATAGGGTTGTTATATATATTGTTTTGCGTATACGCGTATCTATATAGTTTTATAGTACCCCCACCTGGTTGGTTTATTGGTGCCCCATCTGAGTAAAACTCCGACGCTAAGCATTTATGCTGGAGAATTAGTTAAATTTTTCGAGGGTATTAGGTTTTTGCTGGAGAGGGTTTTTTGCATGATATATGTTGGTGTGTAGTTTGATTTGGGGGGCCAGAAAGGTGATTTGGATTAGGGTTTTGCGGGTGGAATTGCGTCTTTTTGATATAAGGGTGATATTATTTTGATATCATTTTGAAAACGGTTACGGAGTTGGAAAAGGTTTGTGGTGGGGCGATGTGAAAGTGTGGTTTGTGGTGATCTGAGAAAAGGTAGGATTTTGCTGGTGGTTTTTAAGATGGGTTGTTTTGGTGGTATTAGGGGTGTTTTAGGTCCAAAATTGGGGCGTTTTTGGGGTAAAAAGAGGCTTTTATTTTGCAGTTAGTGTCAAAAAAAACTACCCATCCAAACGGGCTGAAAAGCAAGGAAAAACCACAGTTTTTACCACCCCCCCATAGTGAAAAAATACATATTTTTTTACATTGAAAAACAATATGATATAATCGACTTGTCGAAAGGCAAACGGGGCAACCCGTCAAGCAATCGACAAGGCCAAAAAATCAAATTTTTTCCCCCGTGAAAAGATATGATATAATAAAGGCGTAATCAACGAACACCGCCGACGGCTTAACGGCTGTTACCTATGCGGTAAGGCTTAACGGCTTAACGATTACGCATACACTACAATTCTATACATAGCCACTTTATACGATTGACTTTCGGGCTAAAACTGTAAACTATATGCCGTGTAGGGGTAGTCTACCCTTGTACGAGATGGGCTAGGACACATAGGGGGTATTCTATACTCTTGGGTCGGTCTTTACTATGTATCCGTAATTAAACCGTCAAGCCGTCGTGATAGTAGGTCAATGTGCCTTGCTACACAATTTTATACCATAAAAATACACACAAAAGGGGTATATTATACCCTAGGGTTTAGGTAGGTTGTGGGTGGTGTATGGACGGGGGTATAAAACAAACAAATAGACTAATAAAAGGGTTTGCATTACGCAAGCCCTTTTTCTATGCCCTTAACAGTTTGAAAAATGAGTGCAACTCTCATTATGGGCAATAAAAATAAACCGCCTTATCATAGGGGCAAAAGGAGTAAAACTATGAAAAACGAAAAATCTATTGCAACTACTACCCTCGCTGACGCGCTTGTTTTCAACAACCGTTTTGCAACCGCAAAAGTAAACGCTGACCAACTCGGCGCGGAAAATTTTGCAACTTGGAAAGGCTTGGTATCCGCCTTGCATAGAGCCGCATACTCGGTGTATGTTCAATGCGAAAATAGCGGTATGAAAGTCGAAAGCTCTACTGTCGACAAGTCCGATATTTACGATTGCGTAAAGCCCATTTTGTCGGCTCTCGGCGAAGTCAACGGACACAAGCTCTACGCAAACGAAGAAACGGCTATTGCGCTTGTATCCTACGCTGGGCGTAGGGGTAATGTAGACGCACCCGAATTGCAATTTTGCGTAAGCTGTATTAGCAACGCAAAGAAAGAGCTTACGCTCGCAGAAAAAATCAACGGCTACAACCCTGATGCTATCCAAGCACTCAAAGACCGTATTGACGAATTGACCGCTCAAAAGTCCGAATTGCTCGCTACTGTCGATATGCGCCACAAGCAACCCACCAAGACGAGTGATAGCGCATTCCGCCTTGACTTTGAACACTATCTCGCAAGAGTTATCACTGGTCAACTTGCAAAGACGCTCGAAGAGCTTGACGCAGAAGAACTTGCACGCAAGGAAGCTCGTAAAGCAAAGGCAAAGGAACGCAAGGCGGCTAAAAAAGCTAACGCATAACGCAACAAAATGATTAACAAAAAGGGCGTATCTGCGCCCTTTTCTATGCCCTACGAATAGACAACCTCCGCGTGGTGTAGGGTGGATAATGCTAATAGTCTAAAAAATCAAAGGTAGGTGTCTTATGACCAAAACTCTCTCGCAACTCAAAGCAACCCTTAAAATGCCCAGCGCGGACGAATATGTGTACTACAAGACCGTAGAAAACAAACGCATATTCCTTGATATTCGTGGGTGTAATAAGCATTATGTTGACCTTGAAGTCGTGGATATCGCCAACGCAAAAACCATACTCAAAAAGCGTGTAAAATTCTTGAATATTGCAGGCTTGAAAAATACCTTAAACAAAATCTATTTGGAGGAAATCTATGCAAAAAATCATAATAATAAATGACGGGCAAACCGTAGAACAAGCGAAAAATAGCTTGCTCGCTAAAATGTATCATTGCCGCTACAAGACCACACTTGGCGGATACGAAGCGTGGCTCAAATTGCTTGGCTTATATTATGCCTTTGATTTTAAGGCAATGTGCGACCATATTGCGGCTTGTAAAGGTATGGGCGGAAAAACTCGCTCGGAGTGCCTTGTGCTGCTCAAAATCATTATGGGGGTGTAATATGGCGGGTGTTTGTTTTAAAGGCGACATTAAAGATGTATGCGCCCAATTAAATCACGAAAGACGAAAATTCGGCAACATTACGCTTGCCGATTTTATTCGTATCCAGCATGAAAAAGAAATCTATGGTAAAGTAGCGGATCAGTACTATGCCCAAAATACGGAGTATGGCAGACTGCACACAATAATAGAAAATCAACTTGAGGAGGTTTAAAATATGTTACACATTAAATGCGCTCATTGCGGTGCAACGCTCAAAGGCAAAGATGTTATAGTGGCGACCATTCCCAACTTTGATGGTGGAGTTACATACAAGGACTATGCCGTTACCTGCCCTAAATGCTGCGGCGCTATTGTATGGGATCGCTATGTCCAAAAGGCGGCTGAAAATAAGGCAAAAGCTGTTGCAAGATTGCTGAAAAAGCTGAAAAAGAATATGCGCCAAGTTTCAGACGAAGAAAGGTACGATGAAATTATGCTCCGCGTTGCAGCAACAGCAAAGAAAAAAGCCGAAGAGAACAAAGAAAATCCAAAAGTGCGCTTAAAAGACTTGGAGGCGGCGGTTGACGATTTGCCGCAAGAAACCAAAGATATTATGCTCGCCTACGAAGATAAAATGGATATGGCAATGCTGAAAATTGAAAGCGGCAAGCACGACGAATATGTTGAAAACAGCTCAATCTTGCTGCTAACGCAAGCGATTATAACTCTTGCAATAGAAGACAAGGACGAAGACTTTTTCAAATCTCAATACGGCGAATATATCGTGGATACTTATAATAATGCGCTTACCTTGCATAAACACCACGACTATAATATTACGGCATGTCTCCTGCTCGAAAAAATGCGCCAAGGAAAAATAAAAGTAAGAGGAGAAAGCAACGATGAATAAGCCACATTTACCAAATGTTTGCCCGTTTTGCGGACAAAAAGGCAATTTTGAATACTCGAAAGAATATTTCCATAATGATACAGTTGTATTTCCTTGGAAATGTGATTGCGGCGCAAGTGGTCGCGAAGTCTATAATCTTGATTTTGTAGGTCACGAAAATCTTGAAAAAGGCGACAATACTGACCCTTGCGACAACTGCAACAAACCTTGTTGCTACGGATGCGAACACTGCGAAAACGACGAAGAAGAGGAGAATTATTATGCCACCTAAAAAATTAAAACCATTTGCTTTTACATTTCAGTATGATGGAGAAACCTATTATTTTGAAACTTACAAAATTTTTAAGAACGGCAAATACATTTGTCATTGTGATTTAACAGCAACCGACTACTATGGCGATGAATTGGTTACGTTGATCTGCTGCAAAATTGCCCTTAAAGCATATTATTATGGCGTATTAAACGGTAAATACCAGCATATGCAAGAAGTCAGCAAAACGCTCAAAGACTTGTTTGGATTATAAGGAGAATAAACAATGAACATTATGACCAAAATGGAAACCATCGTTATGAATATGACTGGTTGTAACCGACAAACCGCAAACCTTGTTGTCAATGCCATCATTGACGAATGGGATGGAGAAGACGATGTAAAAAATACAAAGTATCGTATTTATCATAAAACCATAAGCAGCGGAATTGTTAAGCCAACAAAGTATGTATTCGATAGCGTCTTTGATGCAAGTCAAAAATGCAATTGGTTGAATGAAAATGCTGTTGGTGGCGTATTCGGTAGGTACTTTTATAAGGAGGACGAAGAATGACACTTGAAGAACTTGCAACCGAAGCAAACAAACTCGGATACTCATTATGCAAGAAAGTAACCTACGAAAAACTATCAACCTGTCAATGTGGCAGTAAACGCATAGCAAGCGAACTATGGTTGCACCACACTAAATACTATCGTTGTACAAAATGTGGCCTTCAAGGTGCACCTGCGACAACTAAATATGAGGCAATAAAAAATTGGAATAAGGCGGTAAAGGAGAACTTAAAATGAATAAAAAAATTATAGTATTTAGATGCGAAGGTTGCATAAAGGATTTGGAAGAATATAACCCTTATGTGCTTGACGGCAAAGAAGTCTCAATTGATGATATGTTTATCGTTAAAACTCCATTGGAACAATGCGAAAACACAGATTATAATCTCGATATCGGCAATTACTCGTCAATTGTTGTTAAACCTATAATGAAAAATGGATTTTACGAAAACGATGGATATGACTTGCTTATTACATTGGCGATTAAGAAAGCATTGTCCGATGGTTTCAGTGTATATCTAAAAGTGTGGGCAGACAAATACTGTAGAGAAGAGGGTGTTGCAGATTATTGCAAAATTACAAATGTGGGTCGTATCAATGACTTATTTTATGGTATCTGTCAAGAAATTGCCATTAACGATGGAGAAGATGAATACATTATTGCACACTACGAAGAGAATGATGATGAAAATTATATTACTGACGACATCCTAATGTTTGTAACGGAGGCAAGAAATGAGAATCTGCGGCGAATATGATTGCAAAATGAACGAAAAGGGCTATGTTGATAGTTTTTTTGGATATATATCCATGTCAACAGAAGAACTGTATAGGTACTTATGCGACGATTACAATACCAATATTACACTTATTGCTTGGTTACCAAGCATTAAAGAGATTGAGGTTTTATATTATGATAGATTAAAGATTTCATTTCATATTACTGGCGAACAAATAACTTTGTATGACGAAGATATAGCAAAGTATTTGATTGAATGTATTAGAAAATCATATAAGGAGTAAATAACAATGACACTCTATCTACTTGAACGCATCAAAGACGGAACCGACTGGAAGAAAGGCATGCGCATTTGGGCTTATCAACCTTGCAAGGGTTGGAAAGTAATTGAAAAGCGAAAGGTTACTACTATACCATATTTATTATATTAAGGAGAAATAAAAATGATTTTATATCGTGTTAATAGTAAATTTGTTGATAAAGATATATTCTACGAAGAGTTAAAAAGAATGTATGACAAAACGCCGCAAGTACTTACATTTGATGAATACTTAGAACGTATTGACTCACAAGGATACGTTTTTTTACAGGCTAAAAAAAGAAAGTCGTATATGTATGATTATTTCTATGCCGCAGACGAAGAGGTTTTTGAATTAGAACAGATAATAGCGGAAAACGAGTATGACCCATTAGATGGCGATTCCTTTTCAATAGCCTATGCTATATATCAACACGGTTATAGAAAACAAAAGGAGAACACAACAAAATGATTTATCAAGAAGCACCACGCAGATCGCTTAGCGGTTGCGAAATATCAGAAGACAAGGGTTTTTGGCTTGAAGGCAAGGATTACCAAGATTGTATCAAACAACTCAAAGAGTGGGGAGCAGCGCACCAAGAAAAGTGGATTTATTTTTATGATTGCGGTTTTGGTCCATCGAAACCTGTTCCTGTTGGAAGGCACTTACTTGAAGTTGCAATCTACGATTACGAGCCTGCGGCTTTTATGATGTTCTATCATCTCTTTCAAAAGGGCTGCGAACAAAAGAAAGAAATTGATATGATGACCGACGATGAGAGATCCGAGTTAAATAGAAAGAAGTTGACGACTTTATATCTTCTTGGTTCATCGTTTAGAAAGGTGCGCGAAGATGGGAACATTTAGACGCGGAGATTGCCCGCATTTAGTAAAGGGCAACACATATTGGTGCAAATTAAAATCCAGCGAAATAATCAACAACGCCAATCTTACGCCAAAGGAAAAGTATGCGCGTTTGCGCAAAATTACCTGCTCTGGCTGTGAAATCTATAAACAATGCGGTAAACCGCAAAAAAATAATAAAATGCCTAACGGCGAAAGGAGAACATCTATGAAAAGTATCACTATCACCAAACAAGCAAATGCACAAGCAATCGGTAATCGTAGCAACGGCAACTGCAAACCCGTATTCTGCATCACGACTGGCGAAATCTACGCATCGGCAACTGACGCATCTGAAAAGCTTGGCGTAAGCTTAACCGTAGTAGCACATGCCGCAAGTGGCAGAATTAAAACCTGCAAAGGTAAACGCTATTGTTATGTAAACCACATCATGCAACACCTTGAAGAAATTGCGGAAAACACCCGTGTTCGTGAAGAAAAGGTTGCAGCTTACGACAAGATTGTAGGCAAAGAAAAGCGCAAACAAGAACTTGGCGCTCGTAAAGCTAAACTTGCGGCATGGAAAGCAAAGCTTGAAAAGGAAGCTGCGGCAATTGCAGCGGAAGAGGCTGAACTCGGCGAGGTGTAATATGCCCAAATTTACATTTGATATCAAAGGCGTAACCTTGAATATGGATGATATGAACGCAATCCATATGCAATATGAAATCTTTGCGACTGCCGAATATCTTATGGAAAATTATAACTTGGCAGAAGAAACGGCACTCAAAATGGCAGTAGGCGTCCGTAAACTTATGAATAAATATGGTTTAGACGAAGAAACTGCGGTTGACGAAATATTAAACAAATAAGTGGCTCCCAGCTTATAGGGAAAAGGATTATATTATGGCAAAATTGAACAACGGAACCAACAAAAGCGTTATCGAAACGATGGAAGAACTCAAGAACGCACCCGGCATCCAACTCGGCATTGACGAAGTAGAATTCCCCGACGGAACGAAAGAAAAATTCTACTACAACGGCGAAGACGACAGACAAGCGGCAATCACCTTTGCGCAGATTTGTTATAATGCGACCAACAACACGGCGGCGGCAAAGGTTATGATGCGCACTTGCTTTGCACTGTTGACGAAAGGCATCACGCCTATGGACACGACTGTGCTTGGCGATGGAATTACATATTATATTGACTATAAACGCAAACTCATGTGTGATTCCAACGGCAATATCTTGGTGGAACTCGAAGAAGATGAAAAGAAAATTAAGGACAAACTCGCCATTCGTAGATTGCTCGAAGAAAGAGGAGAACGCCAAACTTGGATTGACCAAGGTTGCACCAACTTTGATTGTTGGGATGATATCGACGATGACGATTGATGAAATTAAAAGCATTATTGATACTCAAATTGGCAATATTCAATATTTACGTGAACACCAAGCAATTGCAAAGCGCACTATAATGCGAGAAACCAAAGAGTATTGTCGTGGTGCATTGGATATGCTTAACTTTCTAAAAGACTATATAGAATTAAATAACAATAACGAGGGGCGGTGAAATATCCGCCCCTTTCTTTTTAAGGAGAATAACTATGAAAAATTATGAACTTGACACATCTATGTTGCCCGAAGTATGGCTCACTTGGCAAAATGCTGCAGGCGACATTTTTTATATGAACGGTAAAAATGGCAAAAGACAAATGCATCCTGAAAGTTGGATGCGCACGGAACCTTTTAACCATAATAATCCAGACCACCGCAATAAAGTCGGTTGCGGGCTTTATTGGTCAACGCAAATGAAACCGCGCATTTGGGCAAGAAGTGGTTCAAATATTATATATGCTTATGCCAAATATCACGAAGACATTGAGCGCCTTGAGATTGCGGCGGTAAAATATGATACTAATCGTGGTGAACACGAGCACGAATGGAAGTTCGCAGGCAAAAGATTTTTCATTGGTAAAGATAAGTCGTGCATTTTGTCTGACGGAAGCGTATATATAAGCGAGTATGCTGATTTATTTAAGTACCATGGATCCTGGGACGTAAGAGGTATATTGCAATTATTTGCTCGATTGCATCATAACGAAAACCCAATGAAAGAATTTAAGAAATTTTTAGGCGACGAAAGCTTTTTAATTGGAAATGGTACTACTGTTATAGTCGAATACCCGTGGCACATTACCAAATGGTATGAAACAGTACAAAGAGCTCGCGGAAAAGGAAAACAACAAAAACTCGTAGATAAATTGACTGCGATTGCGCTCGGCGACGCGAGTGGTTTTTCGCACAAATATCCAATAAAGAAATCAGTCACAGGAAGTCAATACGATGATATGAAAGATATTTTGTATTGCGAAAAAGTTAACGACGATTGGTGCGTGCTGCGGTCATTTAAGCGACACACAGACAATTTATTGCGTGAAGAGTGGAGAATGTATATATGCAGCGACGGCACGACTCGTATTACAGCCAAAGGAAAAGATTGTTGGGTGCCGGCAAAACAATTTCACGGTCGTTGGTATACAAACTATTCGTATCTCGCCAACAAAGATGAGGCTATGAAGATTTGCCCCCGCATTAAATATATTTTGTCTGCCGCAAATATGAAAGTGGATTATAAAGAGACGGAGTTTTTGGTCACGGCGTTGCGCTTTCCTGAGATTGAACAAATGTGCAAACTTGGGTGTCACAATAGTGCTTCAGACATTGCGACCTCTCGTACGCCAAAAGCTGATCTCAAAAATATGTATGGCGGATATTACAATGAAAAAGAAAAGAATTTCTTGCGCAAAATTGGTATGACCAAACCTCAATTAGACGTATACTCGTCATTAAATGGTGAACACGAAGCGAGAGGTTATATATATTACGAATGGAGCAATGCGTTAGGTGATTTGCGCAAAATGTTTGGCAACGACCTTACATATTTAGACGTGGATTCATTCTCAAAATATTTAAGAGCGTGCAAAGAATATAAACGCTTCAAGCGCCATTGGAACGACGGATATATAATGGACGAAATTTTTGATGATTTCGATAACGAGCGTTTCTTTAAGAACCTTGTGCGCCTTATGGGTAAGCGCAGTGATATATTCACGGTAGTACATGATGCAATGGAAGCATATAGCGCTTTGCGTGCCGATAGAAGATTGAATGTAGATTGGTACTTCGATGATGTATCTGACGCGGTACGTGCTCATGATGCACTTATAGAATTGCAACGACTTCAAAATGCAGAAGATCGTGCAAGATGGGATATGCAAGCAGCGGAACGCCAAAAGAAAGAAGAAGAAAAGCGTAAAAAACTTGATAAAACTCGTCAAATCTACGAATACGAAGATGGCGACTTTATCATCAGGCTGCCCAAAACTGCAAATGAAATTGTGTACGAAGGAAGCGCACAGCACATTTGTATTGGCGGTTATGTGAGCCGTCACTCTATGGGCGACACGAATTTATTCTTCTTGCGTCGCAAGTCTGAGCCTGATACGCCGTTCTATGCAATTGAAATGAATAACTCGAATAGCATAGTGCAGATCCATGGCTTCGGTAACCGCTGGCTTGGTAATAATCCTGAAGCAATTCCGACTGTTGTGAGATGGTTGCGTAAGCATGGCATTAAGTGCGACAACTCTATCTTAACTTGCAAGGCGACCGGTTACAGTATGAGCAAAGAGTTTGTGCCGATGCCAGTAGTTGATTAAAGGAGATACTACAATGATTGTATTCAATGTAGACATAGATATTGAAAAATGCAAACTTGCATTGGTCGGAGATGGTTATTTACTTGAAGAAGTTAATGAAATGACTGATGAAAAAATCATTCAAATTTGGGAAGACAGGATTGAAAGAATTATATCGTGTAGTTACCATAAAGGCAAAAGATGTGGAATGTATTAAAGGAGGAATAAAATGAAAGAATTAGCAATTGGTATATTAATAGCAGTTGGGTTGTTTATTGTAACAATCCCTATTCGTATGTTCGACGATTGGTTATTTGAAAAACTAGTTTGTAAAGACTGCGAGCATTATAAAAAGGAGAACAAACATGACGAAGAATCAAACACATGAAACTGAACAATGGCAACTAAACGGCAACTGTGATAAATGCCGTAGAGCAAAGTATTGCAGTAAACCATGCACCGCAAATAAAAAGCGTTCTAAAAGGGCATTGCAAAATTTTGCTCACGCTATAATAGACGCAGCTGCACCAACGCAGTCTATTGCGGAAGAAACAAAGAAATTGATTTGAGGAGGAAATAAAAATGACAATCACCATTGATGGATTGCCAGTCCTTGTTGAGTTTATATCAAACAATCACGGTATGGTTTTGTATCGTCGATCCGATACAAAAGTATCCGACGGATATGTTTACAATATTTATTCGCAAGGTACATTAAGCAAACCAAAATTTCACAAGAAATTAAAAATTTATAATCACGAAATTCACGGCTATTATGTTAAAGTGCAGGGAATTCGTTGTTATATAAATAATTTAAATAGGAGAAACAAAACAAAATGATTACAGAAACCGAAAGAAAGTATTTAATTGATAGTATGACCGATTTGCTTAGCGAATACGATTATGATTATAGCTTAAACGCCTTAAACATCATTATAGACGAATGGGCGCACGAAAAGTCTGGTCTAATTGAAGCTTTTAAGCGCCATCCGAATTATGTTGAAGGCAAATTTTTGATTGCGTTCGATAAAGATTATTCAAGAGATTTTGACGTAAAAGGAATCAGATATTTTAAAGAGTGGCTTATAGACAATTGTATAAGAGATATGGTAGATACATTGCCGGAAGAAATAAATGATAAGCGCATTGCCGATTGTTGCACTTGGCTTCCAAGAAGACTATTTGATTGGATTGACTGCATGTACAATGAGATTACGGGTCCAATTCTTACGGAAGAACAAGCTGCGGAGCTTGAAGAAATCATTCCTCAAATCCATCCGCATAAGGGCCAAAAGGTAAGTCGTGTTATCAATAAGTTGTGCGTTTATTTAAATTATAATAAACACGCTGATTATAATAAAGAATTTGCAAAATTTGCCGACGCGTTAAACCCTTTGACCATTACGCGGCACACCATTTTAAGCATCAACCCTTTAGATTATCTTACGATGTCTTTCGGCAATTCGTGGTCAAGCTGCCACACCATCGATAAGAATAATGTGCGCGACATGCCGAATTCATACGAAGGGAGATATAGCAGCGGCACTATTAGTTATATGCTCGATGGTTCGTCTATGGTATTTTATACGGTAGATAAAAAATATGACGGCAACGATTATTGGACGCAACCAAAAATCAACCGTCAGATGTTCCATTATGGACAAGATAAACTTGTGCAAGGCAGATTGTATCCACAAGACAATGATGATGACGATGAGGCATACACGCCATATCGTCAAATTGTTCAAAGTATTATGTCTGTCATATTTAATGTGCCGAACTTTTGGAGTTTGCATAAAGGAGCTGGCAGTGCAAGTGAATATATCGAGTCGGAAGGTACCCATTACAGAGACTATGAATGTTACGGCAATTGCTCTCTGTCACAAATTAAAGGTAGTGAAAACGATTATGAATTTGTTGTTGGAGCGCAGCCCATTTGTGTTAAGTGCGGTAAACGGCATTCCGTAGAAGATAACATTAACCACTGTGTATATGTGAAAGTTTGTAAGGGTTGCGGCAGGCTTATAAATGAGGATGAGGGCCAGTGGTGTAATGACGATTTTTATTGCAGTGATTGCGTTACGTATTGTGACGAGTGTTGGTGTTATGAACCAAATGACAGAGTAACATATTTATCGCAGTATGGAATACATGTGTGCAACGACTGCCTTGAAGAAGATTATTTCTATTGCGAACGTTGCGGCGAGTATCATAAAAACAGCGAGCGTATTTGGCTTGAAGAAGAGAAAAAATATGTATGCGCAAAATGCTATGAGGAGGAATAAATATGTTTAGAAAACTGTGCAGAATGTCGCAAAGTGATTTAAAGAAATTTGTTTCTAAAGAACTTAAGAAAACACATGACAAAGTGATTGCCGGCGACGGTTATGTGTATGCTCAAGGCACGTTTCCGGTGTTACTTGTTGCGCATCTTGATACAGTACACGAGGCATTGCCAACGATATTTGTATATGATGAAAAAACAGGCGCGTTGTCAAGCCCGCAAGGAATTGGCGGCGACGATCGATGCGGCGTATATATGATACTTGAAGTCATAAAGAAATACAATTGTTCGGTGTTGTTTTGTGAAGACGAAGAAGTTGGCGGCATTGGAGCTACTAAGTTTACGAAAACAGAGTTGGCGAAAACACTTGAGTTCAATTACATCATAGAATTCGATAGACAGGGTTGCGACGACGCTGTTTTTTATAATTGCGGCAACGAAGATTTTGAAGAATTTATCACGAAAGATTATTTCAAAACTTCATGGGGTACATTCTCCGACATATCTATCTTGGCGCCATTCTTTGGATGTGCGGCAGTTAATCTTTCTTGCGGATATTATAAGCCGCATACAAAGAGTGAATATGTTATCTTATCTGAGATGGACGAGAGTGTTTATGCGGCCTGCCGTATACTTGAACGTACTACCAAAAATGATAAGTTCGAATATATCGAGTCGTATGGCGGTTATTTGGATTGGCAAGATGACGACAAAAGATATATGATTGAATATTATGATAAGAAAACAAAACGATACGATTGGGTAGAAATAGAAGCACCGTCTAAAACTATGGCAGTCGGAATGTTTTGTATGGATCACCCAGATATTCCATATTCGGATATTGATGTGTGGGTATATTAAGGAGGACATTTATGAAAATTATTCACGAAATTGATAGCATCAAAGAGTTTGAGCCTTGGAGTTATGCAGTATCACGTTATGAAACGCTAACTAATGCACAACTCGAACAACTCGATGTTTTACTTGATGAATGTTATCCAGAAGGAATGACTGACACGCAAGTAAATGACATCTTGTGGCACGATTGCGATTGGATTGCAGAGTTGCTTGGTTTTAGAAATTGGGAACATCTTGAAAGATCCAATGAAGGTAAATATGAACCAATCAAAATTAAATGCTACAATATTGATTGGGATATAGACGACGAAGAATATGAAGACGTTGAAATAAATCTGCCAACAGAAGTCTTGTTTGAACTGGAAGATGAGGACGACATCGAAGAGTATTACGAAAGCAAAGAGAATGGCGACGAAGACGATTTTATTTCGGATAAACTCTCAGATGAGTATGATTTTTGTGTAAATAGCTTTGAATATAAGGAGATTTAATTATGAAATACAGCGAAATGACGAAATTTTTGAACGACAACGGCATTCTTGTAATGCAGCCTGTAATTGCTAACCAAGTAGACGCGCAACTTGAACACAGTATTCCTGAGGAGGAATTCGAGGATATTTGTGAAAGTGTTTACAATACATATCTCGGTTGCTTTGAAGAACCGGATACTTGGCAGTTGATTGACGAGGAATTAACAAAGCGTGGATATAAGGAGTAATATTATGAAATCCGAAATGTATTGTCACGAATGCAATCACGAATGGCGTGAAGATGAAGAAAATAAGAATTGCTACGAATGCCCGAAATGTGGTTCGATGCATATTTATCGTAGCCAATATGTAACATGCTCGTGCGGCACAAATGTATATTGCGACGGCTTCACAAACGAATGCGATGGATGCGGCGCTTTATACAATGGGTTTGGTCAAATACTTGCGTCACCTGATCAATGGGATGACGACGATAGATATGATTGTTTTGGGCCACAAGGTGATGATTACTATGAGTAATAATAAACAACACGTAAAATTTATTTCGTATACCGGAGCATATCCAAATTTATGTTCTGGCATCTTGACTCTTGAAATTGATGGGAAAGAATGTACATTTGGTAATGAGTATTGGACAAAGAAATCATGTACATATCCACAGTTTTGGCATCCTGGTGGTTGCGTCTATTTTGATAATGACTATTGTGAACATGTCGAAATAGAACCATGGTATATTGTTGAGGATGAATTACCTGATGAACTTAAGAAATATGCTTATGATATGATAGAAGTTTTTAACGACAATGTGCCATATGGATGCTGTGGTGGATGTGTTTAAAATATTTTCAAAATATGCTTGACTTTACACAACAAAATGATTATACTGTAACTATAGTAAATAAATTCAAGCGGAGGTAATAACATGAACGAATACGTAAAACAGGCAAAGGATTTTTTAGAAAGTTGTAATGCAACAATGGACATTAGATTTTGGGATTGCAGAGCAAATAAAGATTGGAACGAAACACAACTTCGTAATACCTACAGGGTAACAATTAAAACTCCAAAAGGCAGCATGGTTGTAAAGTTTTGGGATAGCATTGCAAACAAACAAGCAAACAAAAGACCAACTGAATACGATATTCTGGCTTGTCTGCAAAAATATGATGTTGGTACTATTGATGAGTTTGTAAGTGAGTTTGGTTACGAGGTTCACGAATGGTCGGATGTTAAGCGTATTGAAAAAATCTACAATGCTGTGGTCAAAGAGTATGAAGATGTTTGCAGATGCTTTACTTCTGAACAGATAGAGGCAATGCAGGAAATCCAATAACACCACAAAATGATTGAAAGGAGGTGTATGTATGAAGATACTACTTGTAGATACACATAAATATTTCAAAGTAACTTTTAACCAAATGAAGATTGTCCTAACTTCGGGGTTAACCCCAGATCAATGGACACAAACAAACATCTTAACAATACTGTGTTAAACAAATGGCGAGTGAAAACTCGCCTTATTTTTATAAGGA
>JAEIGA010001566.1_pt1 | contig 35795 bp, 43 predicted proteins | sample 9270691 | NCBI WGS metagenome assembly JAEIGA01 (sample SAMN17057246, study PRJNA624740) | gut metagenome | biome: biome; isolation source: fecal sample | host: Bos grunniens | place: China: Xizang | collected 2019
AGCAGGCTATGAAGCAGCTCACCTCGCGTGAGCAGAAGGCTCTGCGTGAGCAGATGGAGAACGAGGAGCGACTCGATGCCGCCATAGATGCACTGCGTGCTCTGACGAAGGGTAACAAGGAGGGTGCTTCGTTCTCAAAGAACACCTCTAACCTCAACCTGCCCGTGGTGGGTGGCCGTGTGAAGGAGTACAAGGGAAATATGGCGGTCATAACGGGAGAGAAGGGTGCCGACGTGCGCTCTATATATGAGGGCAAGGTTGTGGAGGTCAAGCGCAACCGTATATCGGGCAAATATGATGTTTTTGTGGCGCATGGAGAGTATATCACCTCATATGCGGGACTCGATAACGTGAGCGTAGCAAAGGACGCCAAAGTGGCTAAAAATGGCACGATAGGCACCATAGGTGCTTCGGTCAATCTGACATCGATGCAGACCGAGTACCGCATAGTCTTTGGTATCTACTCGCCCAACCCCAAAGAGACCATGCGCGCTGCCGACTGCTTCAAGAAGAAATAGACACCCGACGGGTGTTTTATGAGTGGGCGGAGAGGAGAGAGGAGAGATGAGAGAGTAACCCCCTCCCCCTGCGGGGACTCCCCCTAAAACAGGGGGAGAGTTAAGATGAAAGATTTTGGCTAACGCGCGGAAATAGTCATAATAAAAATCGTCATTTAAGAGCGAGTATTTCGCCGCACCGAAATATGAGCGTGGTAATCTACCTTTGTGCACGTTATATACTCAGCGAGGCCCACTCAACAAAGGTAGATGCCAATCATTTCAGCATGGAGGTTAACTCAGTATCAGGCAAGCCCTAAAATGCAGAAATGTGGCATGACGTTTTAGTTATTTTATTAACCCCCTCCCCCTGCGGGGACTCCCCCTAAAACAGAGGGAGAGTATATAATCGTCAAAACGAAAAGTCTATAATCGCAAAACGAAAAGTCGCAATTCTTCCTGAAAAATCGCAAAACGAAAAGTATAAATTTTTTCCCACACTTTTTTTGATCACCATTTCGAGGAGATGATCGAAAAGGTTATCAAAAAATAATACCATTTGAGAGCTTCTCAAATGGTATTTAGACAACAATTAGACAACTTAATTGAGCAACTTTCAGTTGTTTAATTAAAATAATGTAGGCTGGCACTTGTCTTCATAGTTGCACACGATCCATTCTTCTTGCTTTCGACGATTCAACTTAGAAGCACTAATCATTCGCTCCACCTTATGAACGATCCATCCATTCTTTTGCGCATATCGATCAATCATATCGAACGGAAACATTGTTAGCATGAATTTACCCTTAATCGATTGAAGGAGTTGTAATAACTCCTCCAAATTCCGCTCGGAGAACAAGCCCTCATAGTGACCACAATCGGAGTTCACATACGGAGGATCGACGAAGTGAAATGCATCGGGGCCATCATAGGTCGCAATCACATCGAGAGCGTTTCTATTTTCTATCGTCACTCGGTCGAGACGATGGCACAACTTTTCCGTGAACTCATCTTTAGCATTACGCAGTTTTTTAGGCATAGCCCCAGAGAAGTCATACCCAAACGTCCCATCCATCATTGATGCAAACGACATCTTACACAGTGCCCATACGGCCCAGGCACGTTGCACTGGCGTAAAAAACTCTGGATAGGCATTAATATGCCCTGCGTGTGCGTGAATATCGCGACTATGAAGAGTTTTATCAATCTCAGCCTTAAGGTCAGGATAGTATACCTTCGCGATCCAATAGAAGTTTGTGATCTCCATATTGATGTCGTTGATAACTTCAGCATCAGCCGGGCGTTTCGCAAAAAGCACTGCCGCGCCTCCACAGAATGCCTCTGTGTAAAGCTTATGAGGCGGAATTAATGGCAAGATGTGTTTCAGCATAGTAGTTTTGCCACCATAATAAGTAATTGGAGTTCTCATATTGACAGATTTTAACCATCGAGTCCAAAATATTCTCGGATAAATTGCGGACGGTCTTTATCCTTTAATTTTTTTACTGCAAAAGCATGTGCTGCTGTAGCAATATTCTCATTCTCTTTCGAGTCAAGGAGTTTTGCGAATACTTCAGCATAGTCAGAGTACTCCATATTAACTGTTAGCCACAATGCCGGCCAATTATAGAATGGCTTCTCATCGAGAGGTAATCCATGCTGTGATAACAATGATTTAAGAGTCTCCATTGGCCAATGAGCACCTTTGGTCGGTTCTGATGCGCCAGAGACATACATGTCATCGTTGATGAAGTGTGAGGCTACGCTTGTTGCTTCCACGGGTGTCACAAAGTTGTGATACTCCATTGCTGTTAGAAATTCGATAGTGGCCATAGCAATATCAGGATGCGAAGTGGCCACTTTGTCGAACATCTGCGAGAATGCAGTGCCGAATAGTTTCATTTTCGACACATCTTTAGAGAGTGCCATATTGGCATATAGCTCGGCATAGCGAGCTTTCAATTCTTGGGCGTTCATAATGTTACTTCTTAAAGTTTGAGATAAAATACGGAACGCTCTTCATTACACCCTTCATTCCATCAGACGCGATGGAGCGAATGGTGTGAGTAAGAAGATCTCGGTTCTTGCGGATTGCCGGCGCAAGGCGGAGCACGTCTGCACTCTTCAACTGCATTGCTTGGCTTAACTCCTTGGCGAACTGTTGCACGGCTTCAACCTCAGCCTCGTTTTTGCAATCTACTGCGATAAATATTTTACGATATGCCATAGTGTGTTTTATTTAATGTTATCAAAATCAATTTCTTCTTCCTTTGTTTCGACCGGAGTCGATGCTTGACCCTTACCGCCCAGCAGTGCAAAGCCACTAACTAGCCCTCCAATGCCACCGACGACTAACTCCCATATTTCAGGATTCTCTCTCTTTACAGATGCTATCTTATTAGCATACCCCACAACAGTATCTATTGCGTCTTTAGGTTTGGGTGGTATCGGAGGTAGTTTCTTGTTCTTGGCGATAATATCAGCGAACTTATCCGCCTTATCTGCGGCCTCGGCGTAATCGTCACCTTTGTTGATTCTATAGGTTAGCATAAAGTCGAATGCCTCAGATCTTGATTGAAAGTTCGGCATAACTTTATCTGGCGTAAAAAGACCCATAATGTTTGATTTAAGAAAAAAGCTGCTCGGTCATCAGCAGCTGATGATGCTTTTTATGTTCTATATAAGAAAGGAGGGGGCTTGTGCCCCACTCCGTTAACCGTTGCACTGGCGGCACTCATCTACGACCTCGACGGTAGTAGTGTCGGGGGTATAGGTACTGCGCTGGATGAACTTCGCGCCAGAACCTCCACAGCCTCGGCCGTGCTCGTAGCCGTATCCATAGCCGTGAGCGAGTCGAGACTTAAACACTGCGTGGTCGAGCTGGTTGATCTGATCATAGGTGTAGTCCTTGATGTCCTGTACACCCTGCACGATACCACTCAATGTGCGAGCTGTGTTGAAATTCTGCTCAGCATTGTTCTTAACAACGGGCTCAAGCGTGTTCAAACGGCCGTCCATCTCACTGATCTTTGCCGCCAAATCTGCCTTGCCGTCACCCTGCTTGTTGCACCACCACAGCAAGAAGATTGCAACAAGAGCTGCGAAAAGCCACCAAATAGGCTGGTACCAGCCGTAGCCGTCATCATTGCGGCTCAACTTCTGGAAGGCCACAAAATCGGTCATTGTCATATTGTCCATAATTGTAATAGTTAATTCGCCTCTTACCTCTTTGGCGATTGAGGAGGGTGGCTGTACACCTCCTACCCTCGATGCAAAAATACAATGAGAGCAGGGGCAGAATCAACGACTTTACTGACAGGGTGCGGATAGAATAATGACAATATCTTGACAGCACAGCGACATAAGACTCCCATCCTTACCTTTGCGGGTGTCAAAGTCAGAAACGTGCGACGATATGCACTGACGGGAAAGTTTTGTCAGACGGGCAATCTCAGACTGACGAAAGCCCTTTTTTAGAAGGAAGTGAACAAGGAGTGAACGAGCCTCAACAACATCAGGCTGTTTTTCGCGTGATAAGATACGCTCGCGCGGTACCTCAGTAGCCTTTTCCACGGCTTCGAGGATTTGGATGTAGATATATGTTTTCATCTTTCATTTTGCAGATATATATAGATATAGAAATAGCGCTATTCGCCTATGACAAATAACGCAAACCAAGTCGTTGCCCCACGCACATAAGCGCAGGGCATTACGAACGACCTTCTGCCCAATGAAAGAAAATAGCCAATATGACAAGAATAGCCATATTATTGCTCGATGATTATGCTTTCAATGCCCATAATCTCGGTGTAGGGGTTTTTGTTCATCACGTCCACCTCGCGGCTCTTTATGCGCTTTGTGCGCCATAGAAAACCGAGGAAACGTGCTCGTTGCACCGATTCAACGATGTAGATAGAATCGCGGACTTCTAACGTGCCGTCAAATGCGCCATCAGCTACAATGCCGTGCAAGTCCACCCACTCATCACTTACATGCAGCACTTGCACTGTGTCGTGTACCTCACGCTCCATCACAATGGTATCGGCTACTGTTCCTCGCAACTCCGCGATAGTCTGCATCTGCATGGTAGTGACCTGCTCCAAATCTCGTTTGCGTATTTTAAGCGATTCTATGGTCTTTATATCCTCGGCTCGGTATCGTTCCATCTCGGATAGTTTAAGCGATAAAACCTCCGCTTTTGCGGCATTGAGGCTATCGCTTGTGCGATAGCGTTCAACGTCGCTCATCAGGGCATTCGTATTGTTACGATATCGCTCGCGCTCGCCCATCAGTGTCTCAATACGTAGAGCTTGGCCGAGGATACACACACAGCCAGCCGTAGCCATACAAAATGCTAACTTTGCACTTGTTTTCATATTTTTATTTAGAGCTATTGATGAAGAGCTCCCAACCTTTGTGTACATCGTCCGCATCTGGCTCTGTTCCATTCTCCATGACTGCCATCGCAGTTACGAGAGGTACCATCATTTTCTCGTTGCGCGTATCAACAGTAGATATATCAGCGATGCGCGTGCGGCGAGTGATGTGGCTTACATAGCCGGTTGTGTCATTCTCTGATGGCGGCGCATAACGTTCAATCATTTGTTGAAGAGTTTTCAAACCATACCTCACGCGATAGGTGTCGAGAAGCACAAACATCGCGCGAAAACCCCATGCCATTGATTCGAATTGCTTGTAAGCGATATCCGTAGACTCCTTCTCTCCCAGGTATCTCACGGAAGAGTTCCGGATATTACCCGGGTTACAATTTCTATATCCTCTTGCCATAATTATTTTAATTTAAGTTTTCCCGCTCAGCACTTTTACAACTTACGACTTTGCAACGTGCGCTTAAGCGTTTTTGATTCTTCGTAAGTACCGGGCAATCCTTGTTATTCCCGGCTCTAAGATATTTGCAGTTTACAGCTTCGTTGACAACAGTTTTAAGCAGTTCGTTATCTTCAGCCACTTCCGCAAATCTCTGTTCTAGCTGCTCACATCGGCGTTCGGTTTGCTGATGCCGCTTTTCCTCTCTAGCATCATTCTCACGCATCTTCTCGATCACATCCTGCGAGTAGGTCATCACCGTGTTCAGCGTCTTTGAAAAAGCATCGCTTACCTGTTGTACCATCTGTGCTGCATCAGATCCTCGCTGCTCTTTAGTTCGCACAAAACGATCTACGAGCAAGTAAAGAACACCGCCACTCACAGAAATAGTCTGAATAATATCGAACCACTCCATACTGTAAATTAGTTAGTATTTATTGTTATCCCTGCGAACTTCATCTGCGGCCAGGAAATAATGCCCACAATTTCAATGTTCGTTTCCTTCCTTATGCTTGCCCTCACTGCCGATATATCAGCGAGCATGAATTGTGCAATCTCCTTATTGTTGGGTAATCGCACAAACGTATTGCAGTATCGTACACCACCCATCATGCCTCCAGCACCGACTATGGCACCATGATACTTTTTACCCTGCTCGATTCTGTACTCACCCACAAACTCTCTGTCTATGAAGGCAACACTTGCCCCCGAATCAAGCAGGAAGTTGGCAGACTTACCGTTAATGGTACACTCTATGATTGGCCGTTTCTCTGAGATGAAATCCATACTATACTTTTTTTAACAGGAACGACAAATAAAACTCGATTTCTGCGAGGGTAGTTTGATTGTTTGCGAGAAGCGCACTAACCGTCGCTTGCGAGATAGTTTCAACCTCCAACTCTATCTCCTTAGTAAGTTCAGGTTCTAATGCTCCATCCACAGCAGTTTTATATGGGACAGCTATTTGGTCGTGACGCTCTCGTTCTTCGGGTGTAGCTTTACGCAACCCTTTCTGCTCCACTTGTACCAAGAAGTTCCAATCATCTTCTTTTGGTTTATGAGCGTTACGTACATCCTCGGCAAAGGCACTGAATTTGTCGTAGTGAGGTCGCATCACAGAGCGAGCGTTCATCACCTTGTTAATCTCCGATGTCTCGATGCCGAAGTAACTCAACTGCCCTGCGAACTCGTAAGCGTTCTTAATCTGCTCAATAGTTACTTTCATAATCTCCTTCATTAAATGTTAATAGCAGTAACATTGCCCAACTCCTCTACGCTATCTGCGAAAGCGTTGATGGCGGTCAATACATCGCATCCTTCCGAGTTAGCGATGTTATTGAAGTAGATATTCAAATTGTTAGCTGGCCAACGATTAAAGGTAGCTACCTGAATGTCATCTTTCTCAACAACGCCATTGTTGATGCTCTCTACATTGCCGCTTGCTATCTGTGCCTCAGCCGAGATAGCGTACTTGCGTGACTCATCATCTACATTCGATACTGTCACATTGAATCTGTTTACTTTTTCGATTTTAGCCATAGTATTTATATTTTATGTTGTTAAAACGGGTTAATCATAGCATTGCTTACTTGGACAGTAGCCGAAGTGCCGAAGTAGTATAATACTTGCAAATCGAGCAGTTGTCCTTTATCAACATTGATAGATGTTTGATAAGAAATATCTATCGACGAGTTCGCAGGGCAAGTATATGTTGCATTGATGAACTCCTCTGCGTAATTAGGTGTTGCCGACGAGATGTTTCCCGTATATCGACCAGCTCGTACCTTGAAGCGAGATGATGGGTTATTTGACGATATAGTAATAGGAGCGTCATATTTGTTCGTAAACCTAAACTTTACGGTAAACATTCCACCACTCGCTGGCGCGCTTGCCGATAGATTCGACAATGTAAACAAGTTACCAGCATACGTTGTCTCAACTCGTATCGGGGCGCACGGCAAAGGAATATAGCCCGACGAGATGTTTATTGCACCGTTAGCATTTACAACGCTTTGTCTTGCCAAAAACAAACAAGGGTGCACATTGTATGTAGTGGCTTTATTAAATAACGAAGTAGCTAACTTCAAGAACACATAATGGTCGTTATTAGACGCATAGTCTCCACTTGTGATAGAGTTGAGCTCGGTCATAGTGTGCTCATGCGACACTACTCCATGAGATGTGCCATCAGTGCTAATTACTACATAGCCAAAATAGAAACCATGTAACCATTGGCTATAAGCACTTCGATAACCTATCTCGGTATAATCCAACGCATCGGTGTTGCGATTATCGTTGAACGTTGCTACTATCATTGAATTAGCACCTCCACCAATAATGATTATACCTCCTGCTGGTGGAGTTCGTGTTACACTTGCTAAGATATTTGCAGCCTTGGGGTTGTACTTTCTGTAATCGCTAATCCTATAAGGTTGTGCCGAGCTTCCTGCGGGAAACTTATGCTTCCACAAAGACGCAGGGTTTGACACGCCTACCAATGAAGCCGTAGAGGTATAGGTAGGATAATCTACTCCGCATCGACCAGTATTGTAATCGTCACCGTTAATCTTTCCACGCCAATGCTCGTCGGCATCGCTAACTACATCTTTTGGGAACGGCACAGACTTCCATCGAGCAGCCCAATTAACTTTTGCGGCCGCCACAAAGTAAGACTTATGCTCATTGTTCGTGCTACCTCCATTCGCATTGAGCGTATCGCGCAAGTCGTCATATACGACAGGAGCATCAGGTATTTTTGTTAAAACCGCCATTACGCTACTCTTTGTTTTAAGTATTCTATTTCTTTTCGCAATGCCTTATTATCTTCTTTGACTGCTTGTAACTCTCGCTCATCTTCCGTAAGCCTTATCTCATGCTCCTGTGCTACACCGACGAGCAATGCCTTGAGCGATGTATCGAAGTAATTAAGAGAACCATATCCATCCTCTCTTTCAAAGCACATCTTAGACAATGCAGAGCCTTTCACATCTTGATAGATAAGACCTATGTGGCTGCCTTTATATAGACTATTTCGCTCTATCTCGGAGTCGATATACTCGAACTCCCTAACTCGACCAAGGCTGAGAATCATCTGACCTGCGTTAATAGGTCTTAGATTAGTCTTTAATCTCTCGTCAGATGTGTAGTGAGCCGTGATACCGCCTGTGACAATAAGATTGCCCCATAAAGACGCATATCCACTCAAGTCTATCTGGAATCTATCAGTCCAAGCATTTCTGATAATAAAATTATTACTACTATTACGACCTATAGTCCACTGATAATCATGAGTTCCAGAGGTTGCTGATGGGTCACAACCGAAATTAATTTCAGACCACCCATCTTTTGCACCGTTAGAGTTATATAGTCTTAAACCTTCTGAATAACTACCTACACCTATATGTCGAATGTGGAATTCTCTATTAGCCATTACATCGAATATAGCTGTTCCCGTACCACTTACACCCGAAAGCGAGCCTTGCCATACTCGGAAAAGATAGCCAGAACTTGTTGTAGGCATCGTGCTTGCGATAAACATTCCATATCCATCCGCATGACTTGTACTAACTGCAGCATTAGTGTTCTTGAAAGAGGTAGACCATCCTGATGTAGCAGTAACTCTTAATCTCTCAGTCGGTGTCACATCGCCACCAATAGCAACATTATTGGTTTCGGTCACGAATAATGCGTATGACGATGCGGTATAGTTGTAAATACCAAATGCCTTGCCTACGCCTCCGTTTGCATTTCTTGCCGTTAAATCCCAATATCGCTGGCTGTCCGCACCCATTGTAATGTCAGAGGGGTTAGCGTCTGCGGATATGACATCCAACTGCGCTCTTGCCACATTCGCTTGACCTATATTTGCTCCTATTGCAAGATATTTTCCATCCAACGAACTTGTCAATACCTTCGACCAAGGCTTCCACGTTCCGTTGTGTTGCGCTCTAATATACAAAGAATCGTCATGTCCTCCTGCAAAAGCAAGTTGTCGCCTAAAAGAACTATTCTGCGCATACGCCAACGTTAGACCTGTTGCCCAATATTCAGTAGGTTTATTGCCATTGGTTGAACCATAGCCCGATGTCATCGTGAAAAAGCGACCTGCTGTAGCATCGTTTAAGTCTTCTAACACCTCTTCTGTAGAAGCAAGGGGCGTATAACCGAGGGCAGATATAACAGAGTCATACGTTACCTCTGCGCTTCCGCCTCCGCTTCCACCGCCAGGTGCAGATAGCGTTCCATCTGCATTACGCTTGATAGTATTGCCGTCGATTGGCAGATTCTGCCACAACACTTTAAGAGTATCTCCTGCTTTTGAAATAGATTGCTCATCCGTGACAAGAGCATCCATGATTGTAGGTACGTCCAAGTCTCCAAGCTCGGCATGGAACGCTCCGGCACCAGTAACAATAAGATTGCCGTCGAACAGCCAAGACTTTGTTTTTGGGTCATAGCTCAATATAGGCGAATCGCAAACCTTGATACCATCCACGAAATTTTTCACACCTTTAACACGCTGGTTTCCTGTAAGTGTAACAGCATTCGTTACTGTTTGGACCACCGTTTGAACAGTATTCGTAACCTGTGCAACTTGGGATGCTGTACTTTGTAGGCTGTTCTGTAACTTCTGGATAGTACCCACTACACGTATCGCACTCACATCGATGTTCACTGCATCTGGTATATCAAGTTTTCGTGTGATGCGTGTGATGCGGCTATCGTAATAGCCAGAAGAGAAGAACTCATTACTTAATAGACGTACACGTTGACCTGGGCGAACCTTTAGACCACGTTCTTGCACATCGATATAGTCAAGCTGAGCCTTGTAGACGCTCACGTCCTTGACTGCTGACGCAGCAAACGCCTGTGCAGCTTCAAGAAACTCTTGCGACGCTCGTGAGTAATACTCATTAGGCATCGTGATATTCCATACCACATACTCATCACCGACCTTAGGTACCAGCAAACCTCCGGGCAACTGACCGCCACCATTTGGCCATTGAGTAATTATTTCAAACTCATGCGTAGCAGCGTTGTAGTTTACCTCGAAATCCACTCCCATAAGCTCTCCGCTTTGGAATATAATATGCTTTACTGCTCCTGGCAACTCATATTCGTTGGGGTTAAAGGGGATGTTTTTATCTTCTACAAAATAGATTAGAAAAGATGTTCCATCCTCTGATGTACCTGTTGATGTTGACACACTCGTTACCTTACCAATGTATCTCGGGAATATGTGTGAAAAAGCCTTTTCCTCGACCAACTCTGCCACGCCTTGCTCTACATTCATATCCACTCGCGTCTGACCGTTAGGCAACTGCAAACGGTCATAGCCATACTTGGTGGGATCAATGTTGCGAGTAGAACCTACGGGGAAGAGATAGGCATACGAACGTATATTGTCAGCTTGGGCACAGGTGATATTACCGAGTAGCCCCTGACGATATCCCAGCACGATGGGATCTCCGAACTCGGCTCTGCCGATGTTGAGAGTCATGCCATCAACCCACCATTCTGTACCCTCGCCATCGACTATCTCTTGCAACACATCGCTGCAATACTTTCCAGAATAGTCAATTGATATGTTGCCTGTCTCGATCACACTGCCCACTTTCCATGCTAATGTACCCATGCGTCGATTCAGGTTGTTGACAATAATAGCTGCGTGTTCAGCCGCAGTCGCTGTATATTGAAATATGGGAGTGTTCTTGCCGTCAATCATATTCAGCGCGACCGTAATAGCCAACCATGATGCAGCATCTTTCAAGGTGACATTATATTTCCACTGAGTGCTATTCACCAGTGTCGGCTTGTACTCCTCGATAATATAATAGCGGATGCCGTCGAAATCAACGTAGTAACCGGGTAACAGCACAATGCATCTTTCCAACTCGAACGAGATGGATAACCTATTATCGGTCATGAGCGACCAATCATGACCCGATGATGTATCAGGTATGATATCGAATATCGCTGTGCCGTTCGGTCTATATATTGTTAATTTCATGTTTGAACACTATTTATTCAGTAATCAAAAGTTAGGAGTAGGCTCCTCAAATACTACGGAGAACATCGCAATGACCTCTCCCTCAAAGTCGGTCAGCTGACTATATGGCGTAGCGCGACGCATATACATTCTCCACGATCTGGATAATTCTGATATTTTTAGGTCAAGCCAGCCGTCGTTGCCATTTTTCAGGAATGATAGAAACCCAAAATATCTTTGCTCAAACTGCGATTTATCTTGCGCAACGATAGCAAAGGTTAATGACACCTCACGTGCTTTCCACTTTTGCACTAATTTTGAAGGCAACTTGACACCGTCAATCTCCCTATACTCTACCTTCGGTTGCTCTTTAAGCTCCGGTGGAGTGAGCAGAGCTGAATAGTTAGCCATAGGATCCTCGCCCTCTTTCCAAGCCAGGAATGCTCCATACTGCTCGTATGGATCTATCCCATTTATCGTCAGTAATCCTTTAAGTATTTCCATATTACACTACTCTTATACCTTCACGTTGCATCGTAATCAACAAAGTGTATATCTCTGCGATAGGTGCAGTATTTGAGGCTATCGCATTGAGCACATCGAGCTGTTGAATCAACTGCGCAGTGATGTTATCCATTTTCAAATCACCCGAGGCCACATGTGCCTGTATAGACGTCAGGATACCTTCGGCCCTCGTAAAACTATCTTGGCTAACCGTGTACATGGCACCCGCTTTGCCAGACTGCGTTGCACCTTGTTGCTGGTCAATGTCTATCCCTTGCGCTGCTGCCATATCGCGGAATCGATTATACAACTGATTGACTACATCCTGTTCGGCTTCGACATCGGTCAAGACACCAGATAGCACTGCGAGCATCGCATCATATTTTTCTTCCTCGGTGCCAGTGCCAGCCTGGATGTCCAGGATCTTTTTTTCGGCTTCTTCGAGGATAGGGCCGATAGTCATAGCATATATCATGTTCTTTGCAAACTGCTTCACCGTTCCCGACAAAGCCTCTAAACGCGTAGTCATAGCATCAGCCGCAGTCATTGTACCATCCGCTACGGAGATCATTGAGTCAAGAATCGTCGCGCCCAATTCTCCGAATATGGAGTTCAAATAATCTTTGACACTTTCCAATGCTTGCTCGTAGGTCTCCCAGTCAGCAACCATCGAACGAATCAACTGCTTATTCTCCTCAGAGAGTTTATTGAAAGTCTCATTACTTTCATTCGCGAACTCAGCCAAGGCGTCCATGTTAATTTGACCGTCGTCCCCGAAGAGTTCGGGGACTAGGTCTCCCAATGAAGCATATTTATCGCGACCGCGCTTTTTTACCTGGACTTGCATATTGGCCAAAGAGTCGGCTTCATTCTCCCAACGAACGGGCTTATTGGTACGAGGATCGACCCTATACCACGTCAAAGCCCGCTTGTCGCTTTCAAGATCCTTCAATGCCTGACGCATTACATCAATATTTTGACGGAAGTTCTCATACACGGCATCGCCAAATATCGAATCGTCGCTCCTATCGATGCGGGCGCGTTCGTTCATGATGCGGAGTTCCTCGTTGAACTCGCGTGCTAAACGGATATTACGCTCCTGCTCCGTCTCGACATCCTTGAATACTTTGGCCAGCGTTTGAATAATCGAGAATACGGCCGATATCACCGTCAGAATCACACTCGCCTTCTCTACTGACGAGATGGCCGTCGAAGCAGCAGCACTGGTCGTCTCTACGCCTTTGACCGATGCCTCCGTCAGGGTTTGAATGCCCGAGATGATTGATATGGTCGATGACGCTATACTTCCCGCAGCGTCTATCACTTCGCCAACCGTATCTCCAAAGGCTTCTCCGACCTCCTTTAAGTCATCTTGCACGCGACCGAGCACTTCCGAGAGTTGCTCCCACTCCTTGAAACTATCCTCGCCACCCTCCTTGCTCTGCGACTTCGCATTGGCGAGCGTCTGCCGCATTACGGCTATTGAGGCGCGAGTCTTGGCTACGGCACCAGGATCTGCATTCGCATCTGCTTCCATCGCCTCTAACTCGAACTCGGCAAGTGCTATAAGTTCGCGCAATTTTTCAATACTCTTCGTTACAATCGCATTCGCCCACTGCTCAAACTGTGGGAATTGCGAAGCGAAGGCTACATCGAACTCTGCTAACGCCTTATCCTTTGCCTGCTCTGCCACCTCTTGATTCTCGGGAGAGGCTGAGAGTGCTGCTATATCTTTTTCATACTGGCGAGCCAATCGTTCACGACCTTGTAAGTACGTCTCATACTTCTTCAGCAGATCATCATATACCTTCGCAGCATCAGCCTGCTGCTCCTTATCAATCTGCGACAAGGTCTGACGATATTGTGTGGCGACGGCCATCACCTGTGCATCGAAAATAGTGTTGATCTGCATCTTGTTCGCACCGCCCGTCTCCTTCTTGTCCTCAGCAAGAAGTTTCTCGCGATTCTCTCGGATATCGTGCAGCTGGCGTTCAAACTCTGTTTTAGCGATAGTTCTACGCCTATCATAACCATCCTGGATAATCGCGATCTGATCATCCTCTAAATCACGCGCTGCTTGCAGAATTAAGTCGCGACCTTTCGTGTTGGCATCGGTTTTTGGTTGATTAACGGGCTTTGGCTTTGGCTTAGTTGGATCATCCGTCAACACAGCAGATTCTGCTACATCTTCGAGGCTTTGACGTTGCGCCTGCAACGCATCGATTAAAGCTCCAATCTCTCCATCGAACTGCTCATTAATCATCTCGACAACATCGCTGCCGCCTGGAATTTTGCTCAGTTCTTCAATAAGAACCTTCGCTGCATCATCTGCTTCGCGCTGATATGATCTGCGCCACGCCTGTGCATCAGTTAAACTACGATAGACCTCCGAGGCGTTACCTCGCTGAGTCCATGGTGTCTCATCATATTGTTTTTGGGCATCCGCTTCGACGGAACGTGCCTCTTTTAGTTTCTCATATATTTTCAGATATTTCTCGTAGGATGAAGCGCCCTGTAACGTCTGTTCTTTCTCGGCTACGGCTACGAGATTCTTGAATGCAGCCTGCGCCTTCGCGTAATCGTAGATGTTTTTCACCAACGTTTTATACTGCTCGTTGGCTTGACCGAGCAAAATCTGCTCAGTTGTGAGCTTACTGAAATACTCTGGATATATATCCTTCAAGCGGTCAGCAGCTTCTCTACGCTCATCCATAGACTTCGCATTGTCTGTCGCGGCCTTGTATAAAAGATTCAGCTTCACAACTTCCGTCTGTGCATTTCGAGCTCCATCAACCATTGTTGCATGAAATCTCTCTGCTGCAATAGCATTAGCATTCATGGCCTCCTTGCCCTTAAAGAGCGATGTAACCCACTGTGTGATTTCATCACCATAAGTAATGAGCAGCATAATACCCACGGCAAGTGCAGTCTGCCATGAGACAATGCTTGACAAGATCTGCTTCCACACCGGGATACCCTTCTGTCCAGACGCGATCAGTCTCTCATATTCATTACGCGCACGGGCAAGCTCATCGGTAAAAATCGGCAAGTTGTTCGATATGGCCATGAAGAACATCTGCGGTCCCATCGCCGCCACTGGTAACTCACGTGCAATCTGCTGAATAGAGTTATTTAGACCATTATACTGCCTTGTAGTACTCTCTATTTCAGATGCTGACGGGCCGATAGATGACTTTGCTGATAGCTTGACCATCTTTGTCTGCAAGCGGTCTATTTCGCTCTCTAATTTCTTTATTTCAGCAATGCTCTTGTCTTGATCCAACGCATCGACATTAGTGCTTTTGAGCTTGTCGATTTTGGTTTGGATACGATCGATTTGACCGAGAATCTTTATCGTTTCACGGTCTATGCTTGAAGACACGCGCTGTGCGCCAGCCTTGGTGCTATCCTTTACCAAAAATTCAATCTCAACGGGTCTCATTGTTCTTTAACATCGTCTGAAATATTTCTACTGTTGATTTCGCCTGTGTCTTGGGTTCTTGACCGGGTTCTTCGCTTTTGATGAAGCGAGGAGCATCGGCCATCATGGTCATGAGTTCAGCGTAGGGCAAGCCCCACTTCACAAAATGCGGAGTCCAACCGGTCGCCGTTGACACCTGCCACACAACACCTAAGAGGCTATGGGAGCCCTCATAATGACTCGTTAACTCCTCTTTCCTTTTTGGCTCAGCGTTGGTTTGAGAGGATTGATCTGTTCCACCAAGCTGATAATAGGTAGAAAACCCTTCACCTCGCTCAGGTAGGCGATGAAGACTATCTGAGCCTGCCATATATACTCGTATGGCATCCACCATAGAATAGCCTTCGTAAGCAATGGAGCGAGCAGTATTCCTGAGAGGTATCCTCGGCATATCGTAAGGGCAATAATTCGTGCAAGCGTATGACCATGATGGAGAAGGAAGTGTCGTTTCTCCTCTATGGTGAATGCCTCCATCTGCTTTGCCGTCACCCCGAGACTCTGCACGAGGCGCGTTATGCGGATGATACCTCCCAGTGTCGGCCTACGCATGGTAATGCGTAGGGTCTTGCCGACAATAGGGATTCTTATAAGAGGCAGGCTGATCCCTGCGTCAAGCAGAAGATCTGCCGCCTCTTGCTCGATGTTGCGTTTCATTAAGCCGACTGCGTAAGAGTTACCTTTACAATCTTCTCGGGGTCAGCCTGCAGCACAAAGGTCAGCTCGCCTGTGCGAGGTGATGAGGTGTCGTTTTCCAAAGCAATGACCGTCACACGTCCATTGATCACCTCTACGTTGAAGCCAGCAGGTACCTTACCGACAGAGAAGGGACCCGAAGCCTCGATCTCCACACTTTGGCTGCCACCACCAGCGGCAAAGCTGAGAGATGTGGGGTTAGCCTCAATGAACGGTGTTGTAGGATAGATAGAGAATGGAGCGCTGTTGTCAAGAGGCGCAAGAATTTTCATAGCAAACTGGATGCCCAGTGTCTGATCTCCGCCTAGGCCACCTCTGATATACGATGTAGAGAGCGACACGCGCTTGATATCTACGGTCTGACCTGTTCCGGCAAGGATCTTCATAGAACCCTCGATTACACCCATGTTAGAGGGAGCCTCCCAGGCGCCAGTCTCCTTATTTTCCACGCCACCCATCAAGGCCACGCAGTTTGCTGGCAACAGCTCAATCATCTTTCCCGTAAGCTCATTTGTTGCAGCTCGTGTCTGCACCTCCTTTACGGGGTTAGAGCGCACCTGTGCCGCAAACAAAGAGAACTTCTGCGAGTCCTCACCGCCCCATGCCAAGCCCTCCTCTGAGAGGTTACCCATTCTGAAGCCAGCGAAGTAGACAGCATCAAGGAGGGCGAGGTAACCGTCGTTAGTTGTTATAACTTTTGACATAATTTCTCAAGTTTAATGGTTAAAGAAGTGCCGCCGACTTTCGACGGCACGTGAAATGTTACTCTGTCGCCTGCACGATTGCCCATACACCCTTGTTATCTGAGCGGCGGATGCGACCACCGGCACGGACCAGGAATGAGTAGACGTCACCGTAGTACTCGGGTGCACCTTCCTGCTCAAAGGCCTTCACCTCTCCGAGAGCACGCACCACGCTCTGCTCGTGCCATGCGAGAGCAGCGCCGAGGTCACCATCAGCAGCTGCTGTATCCCATGACTTAGGAGCTGATGAGGTGTACAATGCTGCCTCCGAGCGCATCATGACGTTGAATGAGCAGAAGCGGCCAAGGATGCCCTGAGACATATTCGCCAACGAGTGGAACGCCTGCGCGTCAGCCTGAGTGAGATCCTGCAAGAGCTGTGAGTACATCACAGCGTCGAGAAGCAGATATCGGCCCTCCTGAGGAACGTTGTCGCGATTGAAACGAGTCATCAGATCGAACACATCCTTTCGAGTGATAGCCTTACGCGTACCCGTTGCGGTCGCATGAGGTGCACCCTCGACGGCAGCACCTGAGGTGTTGATCGTGTGCGATGTAGCAGGCGACCAGTTGAAGATGAAGTCCTTTGCCACAGAGTCAAACAGCGTCATCTTATCCATGCGAAGAACAGACTCACGTTTGTTGTACGAGAGCTCCACGGTGTCCGCATGAGGAATCAGCACGGGGTCGGTCGTGAACTCCGTCAAAGTGAAGGTAAGATCTGAATCTTTACGCTGCTTGACCGTCGCGGGAAGCGATGTGCGGTTCTTCGCAACGCTTGATGCTGCACCAGCCTGAGGAATGTGAACGATCTTACCGGCGTTCACATACTCATCGCCATTAAAGGCCTTCGACATGAAGCTGTTGTCAGCAAAGAGTCCCTCCACTATGGAGCGCTCCCAAATTTCCTTTGTAATTGCCATAATTGTAATAGTTGAGTTTTTTACTTTAGTTTGCGGCCAAATGCCTGCTCGAACTTCTGGCAGTAGAGATCATAGGCCTCATCTTTAAGTTTGGGGAGTAGACCAGCTCGGTCGAGCTCCTCCCATGACTTAGTAGCCATATCCGCGAGAGCAGCGCCTGGCTGCTGAGTGATGCTACCCGCAACACTCTGTCTGCGAGGAATAGCGTCGAGAGTTGTCTTCGCCTTCTCGAAGTCGGCATCAAAGAGTGCCAGGAAAGCATCCTTTCCGGTGGCATCCAAACGACCATCACGTACAGCGGCATCAACCAACTGCGCTGCCTCAGTCTTCTGAGCCGCCAGGCGCTGCTGCTCTGCCTGGGCTGCGCTGTTCTTGAGTTGAGTATTCTCCTGCTCAAGAGCTGAGTTCTGCGTCTGGAGTGTCTCCTTCTCTTGCTGCAGGGTCTCCTTCTCCTGCTTCAGGGTCTGCACGGCAGCCTCCACATCAGCGTTCGAGGCATTGTCGCTCAGATTAAGAATTGTTTTCAAGTTTTCCATATCTATTTTTTTAGGTAAAAGTGCATCCATCAGTTGAAGGACTGTCTTACAGTCTGTCAGGTCTATCTGCTCACCTGTTTTGCGGCTGAACATTCGCAAGGCATTATGGTTTGCACCAATCGGGACAATAGAAGCCTCGCGCAAGGTCCACTTCGTTACCGTATATCCCGTCTGCCCAGGTAGGCGAAGAGTTGGATCTTCACTTACCTCCTCAGGTGCCCATGTACCTATCGAGGCCATACGCAAGAAGTCTCTATCGACCTTGCCCTTGATCTTCATTGCCTCGGGGTCTTCCTCATCAAAGACAGCATCGGCGAGGATCTGTGAGTTCTCCACACGAATATTCTCCCAGCGGCCAATCGGGAGCTCGTAATCATTATGTCGGTAGAACATTACCGGGTTGCGTCTAAACTCATCAAGATTGCCTCCCGCAGTGAGTAGGCGGAAGCCATATGTATTGACGGAGTCGTCGTGCAACACAAAAGTTTTCTTTCCCATTTCCTTTTCGTTTTTTGCAAAATTGGCCTAAAAAAAAGTGCGTTGCAAATCGCAAAATATAGAGCTACAACTTTTTGCAGTTTAATGTAAAACATTCTGCAGAACACTACAGGATAACTTTTTTTGCTACGTTCGGCATAGTAAATTTGCTATCGTAAAACCTATTTATATGGCGGAATTGACGAACGCACAAAAGAAAGATTTGGCCAAGGCCTTATTCCTAAACACCCCTTCTACGCAGCAGGAAATTGCGGATCAGGTTGGTGTAGATCGCCGCACCATTGCTCGCTGGGTAAAAGAGTGGCAGGACCTAAAGATAAACTATATGCAGACGCGCGACGCTCGAATACGATCTACGATGATGCAGCTGAACGAGCTCGATGAACTCATCGAAGCTCGCGAGGAAGGCAAGCGTTATCCAAGTCCTCGAGAGGCCGACACGCGCCGTAAACTCACGGCAGATCTGGAGGCATTGGAGAAGGATGCCTCAGTAAGAGAGGTGATAGATGTCTCTCGTAGTATCTTGAATTATGTGCGAGGCGTAAACATTGAGCACGCAAAAATGCTCAGCGACTACTTTGATGCATACATAAAGGAGAAGATCAAATGGGCCAATTAGACGATAAGAAAGCCTTCAAAGAGTGGCAAGAGTACTACAACGCGCTCAAACGAGATAAGGCGGTAGATGAGCTGTCGCCCATCGAGCGTATGCGTAAGCTCGAAAAGCTGGAAAAGTCGCCTGTAAAGTGGATGCAGTTCTTCTTCAGCGAGTATTGCAAATATCCGTTCACGCAATTCCAGGTGAGAGCGATTAACCGCATTTGCACAAAGGGCGAGTGGTACGAAGTACTGTCGTGGTCACGCGAGCTTGCAAAATCTACCATCACCTTTATGGCGGTGATGTATCTCGTGGCGACGGGCCGCAAAAAGAACGTCCTGATGGTGTCCAATAGTCACGACAATGCCGTGAGATTGTTAGAGCCATACAAGAAGACCTTCGAGAGCAATTCACTCTTCAAGGCCTACTATGGCGACCTGCGAGAGGTTGGTAAGTGGACAGCCGATGAGTTCTCGCTTACAACGGGTGCTGCATTTCGAGCTCTGGGCGCTCTCGAGTCACCGCGAGGAACGCGTAAGGATGCAGTGCGTCCGGACACAATCCTGCTTGATGACTTTGACACAGACGCAGAGTGCCTCAATCCCGATATCTTGAATAAGAAGTGGAAGTGGTTCGAGCAGGCATTGCTTGGTACTCGATCAGTAAGTGAAGATATGCTCGTTGTCGTTTGTGGCAACATCATCGCACGCGACTGCTGCGTGACGCGTGCAGGCGAGAAGGCTGACCATTGGGATGTGGTGAACATCCGTGACAAGGATGGTAACTCGGCCTGGCCGGAGAAGAACACAGAGGAAAGAATACGACGTATTCAAGATAAGATCTCTACGCGTTCATTCCAACAGGAGTATATGAACAACCCTCTATCGGAGGGCGAGGTATTCTCGGAACTCACTTGGGGTAAATGCCCGCCACTATCAAAGCTTACCTTTGCCGTGTGTTATGGTGACCCTGCGCCATCCAATAATAAGAGCGCAGCATCCTCTTATAAATCGGTGTTCCTGGTCGGCTATGCCGATGGCAAGTTCTACGTGTTCACGGGTTTTCTGGATCACGTCACGAACGACGAGTATGTCAACTGGTACTATTACATCCGCGACTACGCCGATGGGAAAGTGCAGCTGCACAACTTTATCGAGAACAACAAACTGCAAGATCCCTTCTATGAGCAAGTTTTTATGCCATTATTTGCCGAGAAAGGCAAAGAGCGAGGGTTTATCGGGGTTGTGCCCGATGAGCGCAAGAAACCGCCTAAATTTGACCGTATAGAGGGTAACCTTGAGCCGCTCAACCGCCAAGGGCGCCTTGTGCTCAACATCGACGAAAAGAACAACCCACATATGAAGCGTTTAGAGGAACAGTTCCTGCTTATCAATAGGGCGATGAAATCCCCTGCCGATGGTCCTGACTGTATCGAAGGCGCAGTATGGATTCTCAATCAAAAGATATCCACGCTCAGCGTAGGCTCATTTACCGTAGGTCAAAGACAAACTTCTAAAAAACGATATTAATATGGCTTTTATATCACCGGAAGAGTTGAAAACACATCTATACCAAGAGAACGCAGATGTGATAGCGCGACAGGATCAGACAATAATATTAGCAGCTATTGATACCGCAGTGGCCGAAGCGTACGGATACCTCGGGTCGTACGACCGCGAGAAGATATTCGCAGCAGAGGGAGACGCACGCAATGCACTCCTGTTGACCTTTGTGAAAGATATTGCCGTATGGCACTTTATATGCCTCTGTAATGCTGGCACAGATATCCAACTGCGACAGGATAGGTACGAGCGAGCCATCGCATGGCTGAAGGCTGTGCAGAAGGCAGAGATCAAACCCAACCTCCCAATCCTTGAAGACGCCGACAATGACGGCAAGCCCGACAACACGGGAGAATATATCTACGGTTCAAACCCCAAACGTTCACAACACTTTTAGATATGGCAAAACAGACAAAAAAGAAAGAAGAGCAGCTGGTCATCAACCAAGTTGTGGTTCAGGCTCCACAGCGACGCGTATATGATGTAGGAGACTGGCGCTCGGCTATGCGCTCGGCAGACATCGGTCGTGCAAAGCCGTTATACGATCTTTTCGACGAGATACTCATCGACGGCGTGCTCGCCGATGCTATTGATAAACGCACCGAGGCAGTACTGAGTGCTGGAGCCACTTTTGTAGATGCACAGGGAGAAGAGATCGGCGAGATAACCGATATCATTAACTCATCAGCGGGAGAGACTATGCTGCGTAGTATTCTTGCCCAGCGCTTCTATGGCCGCTCGGGTTTTGAGATATCATTTGCAAATGGATTCACTTGTCAGCCGTTCAAGCCAAAGTACATAGATCTCCAGCACAAAGCTATCCTCCTTAATGATGTGGGTGATCAGAGTGTGAGCTATGCCGACAACTCACAGATTCTTATTCTGGGTCAGCCCCTGGATTACGGACTCCTGCTCAAGGCTGCTCCGTTCGCCGTCTACAAACGCGGAGGCTTTGGTGACTATGCTCAGTGGATAGAGCTCTTTGGCATGCCACAGCGCATTGGTAAGTATAACACATACGACCCGGCAAGCCGTGCCCTGCTTGAAGAGGCATTCAAGAACGCAGGATCTGCGCCCTATCTGATCATACCGAAAGAGTCAGACATCGAGACCCGAGAGGGTTCTTCCGGTTCGGGCACTTCGTATGATGAGTTCCGCAAAGCCTGCAACGAAGAGATGCTTATCACGATTCTGGGACAGACGCTGACAACTGTTCAGGGAGAGCGTGGCGCTCGGTCGTTGGGCGAGGTTCATATGGAGGTCGAGCAGAATAAGCACAAAGGTGATGTGCGCTTTGTCGAACGCGTTCTTAACGAGCGTGTGATCCCAATGCTCGAACTGCGCGGATTCGACCTCAAAGGTGGTCGCTTCCTCTTCCCCAAGGAGGCCGAGCCACTCACTGTGGCCGATATCGTCAATCTCTCAGAGATTATCCCGATCCCCGCTTCATTCGTACACCAGAAGTACGGCATCCCTATGCCGAAGGATGGTGAGCAGATTGCGCGTAAGCAGACGCAGGAGGTTATCGAGGTTCAAAAGACTGTCGAGCCACCCAAGAAGGAAGATAAGAAGACGGTCGAAGCAATCCGCAATAATGATGAGCGCAGCTTCTTGCAACGGATGTGGGATTTTTTCGTCGGAGCCCCGCAGGTCGGGGCGATGATGAGTGGCACTGCCCTCACGCTGGCGGATGCGAAGACGCTTGATGAGCGCCTGATCGCACGCACGCCCAACAAGAAGGGGTTCGACACAGAGCTGTTTGAATACTTCTCAAACGACCTTATAAAGGCGTTTAGAGAGGGCTGGGATAGTCCCGAGGCTAAGATAGAGATGGCCGACAAGACAAGCGTAGCCTTACAATACTCTATCGAAGATGATGCGCTCAAAACGGCTATGGAGATGAATCTGTACCGTTTCTCGGCGGCAAAAACTTTGGCGGAGGTGCAAGAACTAAACAAGATCTTTCGAGAGAGTAAGTCATACGCAGACTTCGAGAGAAAGGCTAGTGCGATATGCCCAAAGTTTAATAAGACGTGGCAGCGCACGGAGTATGACACAGCATATAACTCAGCCTTATCCACATCGCGTTATCGTCAAATGCTAAACCTAAAAGACGGAGCACCATACTGGGAGTATGTAACAGCTCGTGATGAGAGAGTGCGAGAATCCCATAAAGGATTAGATGGGGTAATCCTCCGATATGACGACGAACGCTGGCAGGAGATATATCCACCCAATGGATGGAGATGTAGGTGCGTAGTATCTAGCTTAACTCGCAATCAGGCAAAAGGGATTAACCGAAAGGATATGCAGGATAGAGTTGATGCTTACCTTCAAACGAGCGATTGGCAAAAGGCCAAAGCACAAGGTTGGGGGGTAAATAGAGCTCTGATAGGCGAGGTATTCACCGCGAATCAATTCTATATTCGTAGGTTTAAGGATAAGGCTGCAAAACGCCTTCGAGGCCTTTATTATAACGATTACGGGCTGGATTCGTTTGGAAAGAAACTTGCCGCTGCAGAACAGATCCTGAAAGAGTATGAGGGAGACCCGGCAAGTTGGTTTAAGGCGCACATAGTTATGCCAGAAAGCAACGATGCTATATTGGAAGACTATCTTGGGCGTCAAGTGGTAATGCCCCAAAAAGTCTTCGATAAGCACACGCAGGGGAAATATACTAAAGATTCCGAACGACGTCCTCAGCTCCTTGGATGCATCGAAGACGTATTAACAAATCCAGACGAAATATGGCTAAATGATTATGCAACAGAAGATGATTTCAGGAACTTATGTTTTATCAAGTTTTACAAAGGAAGAGTTATCAATGTTGTGTGTGAGATAACGGATGATCTTGAATACAATATTAAGACATGGTTTGAGATTGTTCAACAGCCTAAGAAAAGACAACGCAATTATACAGAAAGAGAACTAGATACTAGATGGAAATACCGTAGAGGTCTGCTTATTAAAAAGTCGTAGCATCGTATCTTTGCGTCCGTCCGTGCTATTGGTTGCAAAGTTGCATTCTCAACGGATTGGATAGCCAGTGTTACGATGCTGCTTCAGATTAACACTACATCCCGCTGTATCTAGCCCAGTCTTTGGTCGAACCCCCATCATCTGCGAGGTGCTAATTCGATTCAATTCACCCCCGGGGTGGCGTGCTTCGACCACAAATATACTACAATTATGCAAATAAACCTCGAAGAATACATAGAAAATGCCACCGATGAAGTTATTGAGGTGTGCGAGCAGACAATTGCGGCTGTCGCAGGCGATTATTTTCAAAAGCGATTTGTCGAAAAAGAGTTCGACGGCAAGCCTTGGCCTTTGGCGCAGAACCCGGCAAGGCGAGGAATGGAGCTCATTGTTACAGGCAATTTGAGAAACAGCCTGCTTGTAGAACGTGAACCGGGCAAGGTGACCATATCGTTCGGCAAAGAGCCTGTGGTGAACTACGCCCAAGTCCATAATGAGGGTTTTGATGGAGAAGTGGATGTTAAGGCGTTTACGCGCATCGTAAAAGGCAAACAGCAGGAAGTTCAGGCGCATACGCGTCACATGAGAATACCGAAGCGTCAGTTCTTAGGAGAAGCGCAAGAACTTGAACAACTACTTCATGAAGAACTGACAGCATTAGCAGCAGAGATATTAAACCGCAAATAACTATGAATAAACACCTTTTTATCGCCTTATGCGATCTATTGGAGAACCAGGTACCCGAGGTGCGATGGATTGACGCCGACGAGGGTCAGCTGAATGCCTCAAACCAACGACCACCCGTAGCCTTCCCGTGCGTGCTGGTCGATATGACCTATCCGCAGACCGAGGCACTTAATCAGGGGAGTGAGAAGATCCGCGTGCAGTTCAACTTGCGTGTGGCATTCGAGAGTTATGGGCAGACATCAAGCGCAGCACCCGAGCACGTGCGAGAAAAAGCCCTCGAACGTCTCGATGTGTTGGAGAAGATCCATAAGACTGTGCAGTGGTGGAATTGCGACCGACAGATTAACCCTATGCGCCGCCAGCGTGTTACCACCGAGCGTCGCCAGGATGGGTTGAAGGTCTACAATATGACTTATGAATCGGCTTTCATCGACTAAGACCAGTCGAAGCCAGGGAACATCTTACGAAGCTGCTTGCGCGTTGTTTTCTCAATACACAACTGTCGGAGGAAATCATCTTGCGCAAGCAGTGCGTTCGTTATGGTGCGCTCCTCGATGAAGAACTCCCTATCGGCCAGGATGCGCAGCACGTCGTCGAAGCGCCGACGCTGCAGCTCCGTCCAATAGTAATAGCGTGCTGTGAGCACTCTATTTCTCGCATTCACGCGATCTGTACGCGAGGTGATGCTTCCATCACACTCCTGTGCAGAAGTGCGATGCCGTGAGCGGTTGTGCAACAACTCCAGCTCAATGTCGGCAAACAGATTTAATTGCGGAGTATCCATCGTGTGAGTGAGTTATGCACAAATATAAATAACTTTTTGCCAATCAAACAAAAAAAACCGCCGGACATTTAGTTCGACGGTTTAATTTTATTGTTCACAAGCCTCCGAGAGAACAAATCCAAGTTCGCTGCGACGGAAAAGGACGACATCAACACTGGTGCCAGGTGTCTTCACGGCGTTAGCTTTCTGTATCACCTGAAGCTCTATATCTGCCTTGGCTGAAGTCATATCCGTAACCACATCTCGAGCAACGTAGAGCCCATCGATAAATCGGGCCTTATATCCTGGGGCGCATACCCTCACTCGCACACGATAGAATACGCTCATAGACTCACGAATTTATATCCATCGCTGCCAGCGAGAGAGGCAACACGTGCTTCACGCCGTTATCATCCTTATAAGAGACCGAGATGAACTGGCAAGAATCCACCGGTCGATATGCATCGCGGATGATCTGCACGCCCTCCACGAAGAGAGGGTTACCGTTCTTGGCTGCCTCCTGCTCCAACTGAATCATCGAAGAGGCCTTCATATTACCCTTCTTATCCTTGGCGAGGAGTTTGAGAATGATATTAACGGCCTTGGCACCTTCCTCGGTAGCGGCAAGTGATGCAAGATACTCCTTAACCTTAGCGATACCCTCGTTCACCGTATCATCCCAACCGTCGGTTGTACGATAGCCCAAAGCAACGGTAACCTTACCGTCGGAGGTGGTGAACTGATTGGAGTGGCGGTCGGATTTGGTTTTGAACAGAGCCTCCTTCTGCTCGATGAGCAGATCAGCGGCGGCAAATACACGCTCTTTTTCGGCTCGCAACAACTCGCTAATCTTCTTCATTCGCTCGAACGAGTCTGCACAAAACTCATCGACCATCTGTTTGTAGGCATCAATGCTCTCTTGGCGTTTCTGGCTGTCGGCACGCTCCTGCGCCTCCAACTGCTCGCGCAACGCCGCGCGCTCTGCTGCTGTCATGTTAGAGATATCCATATTACTTTAAGTTTGGTAAAAGATCAATTAAATAAATCGTCGTAGTCATCAAAAGATCGGATATCGTAGATACCACCCAAGCTATGGGTGCAAGCACCGATATCAACATCAATACGGGAATTGAACGGAGATATAACATCATCGGATAGGTTTTGCAAGGTCAATAAAATATTCTAACGCGATGGTAATCTCCTCCAAGTCGCACATTCGGGCTGCCTGACGCTCGGTCATCTCGCCGCCTTCATGTATATCCTCCAACTTTTCAAGTCTCTTTTGATACTCTCTCAAAGAACGCTCAAATACTGGTAGAAGAATCTTTACCTCATTCTGATTGAGTGCAAGCATCTGTTCCGAATAACCAGTGCTTGCGACGGGTTCATTAATCCATTTCATACTGGTTGTTTGTTACTTGTTCTATAAATTCACTAATCACATCGATAGCCTCTTCAAGAAGAAGATGGCGATAGTCCTGCTCGCGAGAGGTCTCTTCGCCTCGCATGATGACGGTGTCGAGGTCACATAGTTCAGCCTTAAACTCCTTCAACGGTTTTTCAAATGCCGATGCCATCACTTTGGCCTCATGAGGTCTTAATGCAAACATCCGCTCCGAGTAAAGAGGGTTTGTTCCTGTTTTCTGTTTAATCCATTCCATATTCTTTCGTTTTAGGTATTTTACAGAAAAATCTCTTTGTCAATTCCTGTCATTGTAAAGAAGTGCTGCATGCCGTTTACTCCTACGCAGGACATCTGTGCAATGTTCTCCCAGCGATCATCGCCTCTACATCGTTGATATTGCAGGAATGAGCTTGTGCCGAGGCCAACTGCCACCACTCTGAAATGGTCATCCTCCTCCAAATACCACTCCCAGCAAGAACTGCCCTCCACTCTTGTGAATCCGTTTTGCTCCATAATGTCAGGAGTAATGATGACAATGCGATAGTGGTCGATATGGGCCTGTGTTGAGAGCCCATCACGCTCGGCTGAAATCCGTCCCATGTCTCCGTCTATGCGCCGAACTCGCATATTCATCTCATAGAACTCGTGTCTGACCCAATCGCCAATTGATAATTCTTTGATATCCATAATGCTTCGCTTTTAGTTAATGCTTCACTTTTAAGTTAAGTAGTGGATGGTGCGGGAGTCGAACCCGCCAATGTCCTAGGGCGCAGAACAATCGGTTGCCCGATGTTTTATCACCTCCGACCTCACCACCGTAGTCGGCTATCCCATCCATTGGGAACCCTTTCGAGTTCCCTCCATCCTTTGAGGTGCAGATACCGAGACTTTGCCGATACGGGCACCAAGATGGTCGCGGTCTCTTCCCGCCGTCACAAACAAAAATAACACAGTCCATACACACATCTTCTCGGACTTTGCGGGTGGCCGGGGACTCGAACCCCTGAAAAGTAACGCCATAAAACCTCCAATTTATCCACTAACCAATCTATTCCTGTCGCCACCCTTAAAAATCAAAATAGACTTAGCTGCTTTTGATTAAAAATCTCTTCTTTCAAGTCGAGGATAAGAGTGCGTAGTCGCGTCTTCTCCTCGGGTATGGGTCGATGATTTGAGAGTTGATCCTTAGCCATTTCCAATATCGCCATCAATCCTGCTATCGTCGCTGCTTTCTGAGATTTATATTGACCATTTGCTGCACCACACCCTGCACATGACATCCAGCATTGTGTCCCAACAGAGTAGCCATACACCCAAGTATCACCTCGCTTGGCTATGCTTATGTAACTAACGCCATATAAAGGGTGAAGAGGGAATTTGCCACCAAAGGTATTGTAGACCCCTCGCCATGCGATTATCGGTTTATCGCAGACACCATATTCATTAAATTTGAAAGCCATATCAACTTGGAAGAACGTTTGTGTTTACGAAAATAGGAATAGGAATCTTTGGAATGCGCGGTGCCGTGTAGTTCTTGCGACGCAGAGCCTCTAACTTTATCATCAGAGCTTTGAGGTCTGCTACACACAATTTGTAGAACTGCTTGCCAGCGATGCGAGGCTGAGAGCAGAATCTATCCACCTCACTCCAATCAGCCGTATCGATACCCATCTTCTGCATTCGATGGAGAGCTGCCGAGCGCATACGCTTCAATTCTCGGTGATACTCCGCATCGCTCATGCCTGGATGTTTGATTTCAGCCTCCATTGCATCGCACATAGCTTCATACTCCGAAGCCTTCATATTGCGTAGCGAGGTTGTACGTCCGCTCGTAAAGCGCGACACGAGTGTTTCCTTCACCTGCTCGCGATCGCCCGCCATTTGGGCTAAAAGTGCGTAAAAACGCGAATATGTAGTCGGTTTATTCTTCATCTTGTTTCTGTTTTGCGGGACCCCAGTACCGTGCGGCACCTTCCTCCCATATAATACACTCTCCTGTTGAGCCTATGTAACGGCCATTGCTGATAGCCTTGTAACCTTCGACCCATATCTTCTGATCGGCGTCGTACTTGACGCTTACGGCCGCACGCCCTGCTGGTTGCTTGCCATCTGCATGGCTGACGAAGATAATGAGCTTGTCCCGGTGAGCTTTCTTAAAGGCAAGATATCGCTTATAGTTTAACTGCGTGTATTGAAACGAGTCTATTACTACAAAGTCAGCAGAACGTCGCTTGGCTAGGCGCTGGCTTAACTGCTCCATATCCTCTCCCGTCACTACCTGAAAGCGTGTACCACACTCCTGCATATGATGACGACGTAAGGTGTTCTGGAATGAAAGCGCGAAACCCTCCTCAAGAGATACATACAACACTTTGCCATGCTTGGTCAGCTCTTTCGCCAGTGACATAACTGCCGAAGACTTGCCATTACCCGATTGACCCCACACCAGCACAACACCTGTGCGATCGATCTCACCGAGGCAATCTCCCCAGGCGCCATCTAATTGGATGGTGCGACGCTGGATGGTTAGAACTTGTTGTGCTGATAATGACTTTGCCATAGTTATTACTTATTATCTGCTGGTGAATCGGGTAGTGGGCACGAGGCTGGAATTTCTATAGGTGTATTGTATATCGCCTCTTTATCCGTAACGGCTAATATCGTTCTTGTTTTATCGCATACGAGAACCGTGTAGTCTATGGTATTTGTTGTAAGATTCGTGCTAAAAGTACATTTCTTACAATCATCTATGGATACTAACACTTTCATGGTGATTCTATTTAAGTGTAGCGAGTCTCTTCTGCTTGTGTACCTCGCGTCGCACGCGACGCATATCGAAGTTGCAAGTGGCGGCATCCTTTACCACGGTCTTGATGATCTTATCATCCTCGATGCCATTGGCGCGAGCCACTGCGGCAACCTCATGGCTATTGGCGGGTGTCAGCTCGATAAACTTACGGCAGATGCGCGAGTGTATCTCATCGTAACCCTTCTTGTTGTAAGAGAGTCCACATTCCATGCGACGCTTGATGTAGTTAGTCGAGATGAAGATGATACCGCAGTGACCCTCCAATCGGTTGTATATTGTAATGAAGTAGTAAAATACTACGTCGGGAAGTTTGTCTCCCTCATCAAAAATGAGCAATGGGTTATCCAGCGTTAAGAGATACTTTGTTACACGCTCTAATGCTACGCGCAGGCTCATATCAGACACGTTTACTCCTATCACGCGAGCCATCTCACGAATGAAGTCTCCTCGCTTCATATCCTCAGAGCATGATATTACAAATGCATTCTCATGCTTGCTTGCATAATCGGCGGCTGTGGTGCTTTTCCCTGATCCCGCAGGCGACACTGCCCACGCCACGTTCTGGAACTGCTGTGCATCGGCGAGAAGAGTATTCAGCTCTTTGTACAGCATGGTCTCACATAATGTCCAGTCGTTAGACTTACGCGGCGAAATCTGCGCGCGGATCTTCTGGAACATCTCATCGCTGATCGTCTCGTAGCGACCATTTAGGATGGTCGACATAGTGCCTGCACTGACTCCTACCAGGGAGTTCGCTGCACGGTTCTGACTCGGGAAACGAGCTACATACTCTTGTAGGAGGTCGCGGATCTCGTTCTTCTGTTCGATTGTTAGTTGCTTCATGGTTTTAGAATTTACTTATTAAATTTGCTTCAATGTCTTCATATGTCATATTACTTATCATCTTCAGATCTTCTCCAACTCCGACTGGTTCGCAGCGTTCTTGCCATTCGGGCGCTGCCATCACGCTAACAAAGTATTCATCCGATATGCGTTCCTGGTCACGTCGCGAGATGCCTCGTATTCGGCTCGAACGCAGGCCATGTTGTTCAGGAGCGATGCCTTGGTCAAGGTCGAACTGATAGCCCTCCATCTGGCGTGCGATGCGCTCATGCTTGTTGGCCTCGGTCATCGTTCTGATGAACATCAACTCATCGGTCGTCTGATCCTGGATTGCTCGATGTACGACTGCATAGGGTTGTGCTTTGCGTATTCGGCGCATGCCTATTGATGTCTTCGTGCATAGCCATACCTGCGTCATATCATCGGGATCGTACTTTACGAAGAACTGCTGACCTGTGTACTTGCGTCTGAAAGCCATATCGGGCAGACCATTTTCGTCAAACACCTCATAAGTGTAGCTTCGCTTATCCACCTGGACCGTAATACCCGATGCTGTGAACTCGCTCGGCATCTCAGTGTCGCGCCAGAATGCATCCATGATATCGTAGTCCAGCATTCTCTCACACTCGGGATTCACCGAATCGAAATACACCTCTCTTCGTGGCTTGCGTAAGCGTGGGTGCGGTCGATCGTTCCATCTCTCTCGATACTCTGCATAGGCAGCACACATCTCTTCGTAGGTGTAGAGGTTATCGTAATTATCTTCAATGAACTCTTTGTTGATATGCGAATCTCGACTCGTAGCGGTCATATTCTGACCCGTAAATCTCCAATCGCTGTGCAGCACCTGTCGTTGAAAGCGTCCAAATATCTGCTCGATGCTCTTCGCCTGTGGCTGATGAGGCTGTGTAGTGCGAGATGCTCGGCAGATCTTCGACATGAACGCGCGAGCTTCATTCTTCTTCTGTCCGCCCTGATTATCCGTCACGATCTCGTAGGGCTTGTAACCAGCTCGCTCGATAGCCATCCTGAATGCTCTGCGTTGAAGGTCTGAGTTCTCTACCGCTCCGATGGCGTAACCCAGCAGCATTTCGCTGTAAGCATCTACCACCTCATAGACCATTGCCGTCATCTTGGCTGGCTTGCCGTTCTTATCTCGGCCCTTGAAGTAGAGGTTGAGCTTCGTACCGTCGCCGTACCATAATGAATCTCTTCTTTCGGGCATCACAGTCTTATGCTTTCGGTCGAACCTCTGCGCCGCCGCGAGCTCGCCATATACTGCTGCCCACCATTTAGGCTCTATCTCCGGCCTGTGCAGATACTGTTTCACTGTGTTAGGCGATTGCAACGGTTTCCAGCCCTTCTTCACTGCTCTGCGATTATACTCCTCGAAGATCTGCGCCTCGGTGTAGATGGGCACCTTACTTCTACGTAGTGCAATCATCAGCTTACCTCCCTCCTCGGGTATCTTCAAGGTGTTTGAGTTGCCCAGCTTCTTCGAGATTAGGCACTCAAAGCCTTCTTCTATATACTCTTTAATTTTCTTCTGTAAACTGCCGATGCATGATGCTTTGGCGCGCCCTTCGGCCTCATCCTTATTTCGCGCCTTCTTCATCTGCTTCTCTATCTTTTCTGCGGTCAGCTGGCCCGGGAGTGTATGCCCGAAACTCTCTCTCAGGCTCTCCGAGGTCGCCCATATTCCATCCCAGCTCACTGGCGTAGAGTTGTTCAGTCGCTTGCGACCTGCCCTCTGTGCTATCAGTGCGTCTCGCAGTAGGTCGAGCACCGAAGCATTGATGGTGTACTCTTCGATTCTCTCTGCCGACAGATGCTTGCCGTCACCTGTTGTGGCTCCTGCGAAGTACTCGCGCGCTTGGTCGTTGATCGCCAGGTGTGGCTTATCGTCGCGTGTCATCTCGTGCGGATCTCCATACTTCGCCACATATGCCTGCTGAAAACGCTCGGGTAGCGAATTGTACTCGATCAAAGCCTTACGACCATTACCACCTTTTCTCAGAACAGTGATCTGAGCCCTCTTAACACCATTATCATATTGGCATTTACTCATCACTGCATTGCCATTGGCATTGTCGGTCAGTTCTGCCACCGTTACGGCTATCTTTCCATTAAACATTTCCATCATCTTCTATTTTTGGCCCCGCATCTGGACTCGAACCAGAGACCATAACGTCATCGACGTGTGTTCTACCAACTGAACTATACGGGGAAATGGTCTTTGTTCCCGCGACAGGAATCGAACCTGCACTTCCTCCTCTATTGGCCAAGTAAGGAGGCGTACTATCTTTATGTTATACTACGCGGGAAAAATCACTATATTTGCGCTGTCAACTTAAAATATATGTGATTATGTCAAATTATCAATCTCATCTTGAGAAGCTGGAAGAGCTTGCTCGGGAATCCGCTGAAAAGCAACATACCTTCTTACAACACATTCTTCTTGTATCTTCAAGTAGTCTTGGTATATTAATCTCCCTTCATCCCACCACTCCAGAGTACCTATACACTCGTTGGGGATTCCTTCTATCGGTGATTCTTCTCGGATTATCAGTCCCGCTCGGGACAATAGCCCTATATAGTCAGACAAAACTTGTTGATCGTGCTCGTCAAGCCTTCGCCAATGAATGCGCAAAGTCAATCGGAGAGAATCGTTCGCCTCGTATGGTGACTGTAGCCAAGACCAAAACTCATGTATTTTGCGAACGAGCGACCTATATATTGTTATCACTTGGCTGGCTATGCCTTTGCTTTTACGCCGTTTGCAAGGCTCTGCAACTTTAAAGAAACGTTTTTTTGCCATATTCCCCAATCTTAAATACATTCATACCATATTCGTCCATATCGATATCAAAACCGCCCTTATGCAAAGCCCTGGTTAATCCGGCGCAACATTTTGTTATGTGGATGCGGTACTGAGTTCGTCCGAGCTCGCCGACAAAACCGTTTTTAGGCGTATTTATCTTGATCTCTGTTGAGTGATATTGGCCAATGATGGCGATAGCCTCCTGAAATTGATTTAGTGATAGCATAACCTCTATGTTTATTGGATTGATATCTGCTCTGCTATAAAGAGTATATTTCCCCAACTGGCTGTTCTCACATTCCAGAAGCGCTTCACCTCTTCACCACTCTTCGTCACTACTGCCGTATCAGTATGGCAGTCAAGTATCACTTGAACATCGTTTGAAAAGGTCGAAATTACAGCCTTCACACCTCCCTCGTCATGCTCATATCGAGTCTCGCAGTTAGGCTGCCAGTTCGTTACATCCATCACGTGAATCAGGCGACCGCCACACTGAGTGAGGGCTACGTTACGAATCTTCTTTGAGACATCGGAATCATTCTTGTAGTAGAGGGCGTTGTACACCGTCTGGCGTGTTACGTCAAAGATGCGCTCCAGCATCTTCTTGTCTTCGTTCGTTACTAAGATATACTTCATAATATTTGGGTTTTAATTGTTACGGTAATGGGTTCTCATCTGGTGCGATTACTGCGACTATATCCCATCCGCGATATATCGCTATACTGTGACCATAGGTGTGTTTAGCAGCCTCCTGCTTTGCCTCTTTCAGCGTAGGAAACGAGTAAACGTCTCCATACCAGTTGTCTCTAAATGTGTACATGTTTGTTTGTGTGTTTATTTTTGCTTAACTTTACAGCGGTTTTACTTGTAAACGTGTTGCAAATATAAAGCGAAATAAAGTATTGTGCAAGTAAAATCAATAAAAAATTAAAGAAAAATCAATTATTTTTTACTACCATGAACGAAATTAATGATTTCCAGCTGTTTATAAAATCAAACAAATTAAAGCAAAAACAAGTTGCGGAATATCTTGGAACTTCGACGCAATACGTTAATCAAGTAGTAAAAGGCAAATGTACCCTGTCGGATGATAAATATGAATTACTTGCTCATAGCGCATGGGATGTATCTATGATAAAGTTTCCACCATATATACAAGTAAAACCTTCAACTATTACCATCTACGATGCTACACAAATGTCAAACGAGGATAATACGCCGATATCATTAGTTCCCGCTCAGGTCATCGAGGAGATAAAGGAGGAGGTACGCGAAGAAATCAGAGAGGAAGTTATCGCTGAAATCACCAAAGCCGAGAGCGTTCCCTATGTGCCCTCGAGAATCGCTAATAATATACAGGTAGAGGATATTCGAGAGTATCTTGAAAAGAAAGGAGACGAGCTGGAGCGAATAAAGCCGGGAGATCTTGTCGGCGACCCCGATTCGGCAGAGCGAATACGCAAAACCTCAATGTCGCCCACTTTCATACCGGGCGATGTTGTATTTGTGCAGTTCCTTGATAATATCAAGAACATCACCGACGGGCAAATATACTACTTCAAGATGGCTACAAGACCGACTATGATCCGTCGCGTGAAAATAGAGGGTGATTATCTTCGACTCGTAGCTGACAACCCCAACTTCGGCGATATTATCACCTCATTCGACGAGATAGTCAATGTGGCCGACATTGTGGGAATGTTCAGAAGCTCTTTCGGTAACCAGTACGCCGAAGTTGAAGCTGTGCGCGCTAAAAAGGAGCAGCAAATCGACAATCTGATTGACGAGATCCGAGATGCCCGCAAGCAGTCAGCCGTTCTGATGAATCAGAACCTCGAACTGATGAAAAAACTACTTGAAAAGTAGTCTTAAAAGTAAACAAAAGAGCCTCCACACACATTTTTCGACGCATCAGACCGCAGTTCACGCCTGTAAGTGACTGCGGTCTAATATATTATATATATGTACTTTTGTCGCCTTTTGTGGCATATCCCCCTCGTTTCACATCCTTTTTATGACAAATAACCCTATTTTGTGACGCTATCCCCACCCGAATAGGCTCTATTTTGCCATATTTTTGACCGTCCAACTGACCGTCCAACTATGATTATTCGTTTTGCGGTTTTCCTCACATTGACCGTCCAACTGACCGTCCAACTGACCGTCCAACTCAAAAATAAGGCATTTTCAGCGTTGGCTGATCTGGCCGTTTGAAGGGCGAATAAAAGGGCGTATTCAGGCGTTTGAACACCTTTTTGAACGGTGGCAGCACCTCGCTGCATCACAATGTGACAAATACAGCAAACCCCGCCAAAATCGCCGTTTTAAGGGCGTTTGACAGGGTTTTTGCTTTTTCCCGTGTGTTCAATCACGGCAACATTCGCGCGAAATTTTCGGGGGTTCTAAGGGCGATGTGACATTTCAGCGTTCAATCACGTTCAATTGCGACACTTATGCGACATTGATGTGACACGATGGGATATTTCGTTTTTTCGCTAACTCTTTAATAACCAAATGCATGCTTTCTTTAATTATCAACATTTCGTTTTGACGCCCATACAACACGTCGCTTGAAATACTTGCCGAAGAAGGTCTGCGACGGGAAGTTGAGTTCGTCACTTATCTGCTGAATCGTCAT
>JAEIGA010001567.1_pt1 | contig 35792 bp, 30 predicted proteins | sample 9270691 | NCBI WGS metagenome assembly JAEIGA01 (sample SAMN17057246, study PRJNA624740) | gut metagenome | biome: biome; isolation source: fecal sample | host: Bos grunniens | place: China: Xizang | collected 2019
AACATTTAATCAAAGTTGCATTCCCACGACTTTTAGGATTGCCCAAGCCGGGTCCGCCGCCGACAAAGAACGGATAAGGCCTATTTGTTGAAGGCGCATCATAACCCCAATGGTGCAAGTGCGCCCCCAAACCAAGTGTCACATTAGCATTCTTAAGGATATCATCCATTGCATTTAAACGGCCAAGATTATGCCTCCACTTTGACAAGGCCATTGGGATATGGCGCACGGCAACACGCGCCTTTGCCTTTTTCCATTCGTTTGACGCCACCTCTTTTTTAAGCCATTCATTTTGCCTAGCGATATACGCATCAAAATCTACAAGACCTGAATATGCTCTATGCTTATCGGGCTTGTCTTCTCCGCAATCGAGAAACACAAATCTCACATTCCCTACTGTCGCCGCTCCATAGTAACACCCGTCTTTCAGCGCTAAATAGTCACGCATATTACGAGCAAACCCTCCGCGTGTTTCATGATTTCCGCGAACATACCATACTGGCAGCTGTGCACCATCCGCAATACTTGCAAAAGGAGCAACTAACCTATCGAGCACGTCACTTTGGTCATCTACATGATTTATAATATCACCATTAAACACACAAAACCCCGTAACGTCTTTCAGGTGCGGCATAAATTTATCATAGACAGCAAGATTTTCATGAACATCATTAAACATTGCCCATGAAACAGAACCATCAGAGGGACTAATTGCACGCATCTTGCCGCAATAAACCTCCTCCTCTGCGCTATACTCTACTTTATAAGGGCCAAAATGTTTAAATGGCCTTGAGTGTGCCTTAAATTCAAGAGGTTTCGCAGGATTAAAGCCTTCGATTAGAGCACGATGAACAAATTCATTTGCATTAAGAAGACCATCCTCTTCATTCCACGCTTTGAAAGATGTTTTCCAGCCGTCTTGACTCCAAGTCACATGGCCAGTAGATTTTGAATGGGTAATCCAAAGAACCTCGACAGATTTATTAGTAAGAAGTTGAAGGTAAGGCGCTATTTTAAAAATTGAGGCGGGCTTCTTTTCTGTTTTAACATCCTTTTTTATAGCCGCCTTATTATCAATTGCCACATTAGCGAATGCCGGTGTTGCAATGGCAAAAGCCGACAACTTAACAAACTCTCTTCTATTCATATGATAATCCGCCACCCTGTTTGGATGTTCCTTTCTTTAACATAAAGATACCACAACATACACCTTAGGTCAAATAACATATGGTGCGATTTGGCAGTCGATCAGCCTAATGTGCAATTAAGGGGAACGAGAAATGGCAGATGAGCCCTTATCGCAATATGGCAATGCACCACTGAGTAACAGATTGCTGCTATTTAGACTTTTAACTCAGCGTTTACGGCAACGATTTTTCAAAAAACACTTTGCATGCCAAGATAATTTTTCAAACCTGTTACTTAACGCGATACATAGGACTACAATCACGGCACGTAATATAGAAGAAACATAAAGCCATAGTAAAACATCATTACAATTTTCCACCATGCCGTACCATGAGGCAAAACCCAAAAGCAAAGTATTAATAGTATACAATGGAATAAACCATTTTAAAAAAGAGAAACTGCCGGCAGACACCTCGGAGTTTGTATAAAAAACCTGAACAGACGACATGGCAGTAATAACAACGAGATGCGGCATCATAAACGCATAGCCTTGATATTTAACACCGCCAGGCAAAATGGAAATTAACTCTGCTCCGTAAAAATAATAAACAATAGATGCTAAAAGAGCTATGCCAAAAATTATAACAGAACAACAAACAACATAACGATTTCTTTTTCTCGCATTACCTGCCAATGCTGTATATGGAAAAGACACCAGCAAAAACGGAAGTGTCAGAAAATAAAGAAAATCAGAAAATCTTGTCGCAAAATAATAACCCGCCGAATCATTTTCGCCTAAACAAATCCGAATAACACTCTGCTCTGCAAAAGCCAAAAGCATTGGCAAGGCTTGATATAACAATATTAGAAAATAATACAAAAGAAACCTTTTAATAACAGTATTGCTCCAAAAATTTTCAACTCGTGCAAAAAACACATCCTTTAAAAGCAATGACGAAATTAGAATCCTGCCTAATGGTTGAATCGCTTGAGCCGCAAAATATCCAGCAAGAGAAAACAATGGCATAAACACTAAAAATGCCGCAAACTTAGCAATAGCAGAAACTATCTCTATTATCCCTAAAGCAGAAAATCTTTTCATGGCCTGAATAGCATCAGTAAAAACTGGAGCGGCGCACCCGAGCAGGGCCGCAATCAATGCCATATATTTTACTGACGTAGACCCAACTCCCATTTTAAACATGCAAAATGAATGCAACACCAACATAACAATAAACGAGAGAACAGATATGAAGACAGAAAATGGAAAGACGACATAAAACAATGATTTTAAACGGCCAAAATCACGCGCGTCATACAATGGCACAGCTTCTCTCATAGCCGTCATGCCCAATGCAAACAATGGAATGGTCAAAAGTGTTGCCAATGATGTAAAAGGCAGCACCGCCCCGATATCTGCTGACGACACATACTTTGGCACAAACCACATTCCTGCTGCTACTCCCACAATATCAGCGATGCGGAACAGTAAAAAAACACAAAGGAAATGCCTGAAAAAAGTTTTCACTTTAGAAATTGTAATGTACGGAAAAAGAAAAAGTTCTGCCTCGTGACGGATAAAAGTAGGCGCCCGAATAATCCGACCAGCCAGCCAGATCACAATAATTACGGTCAAAAATATTTTCAACAGATAACTTAGCACCCCATCCTTCAGCCCAGGAAGGTGTATACAACAGGGCTACATCACACACACACGCGCCCTTCAACTCTCCGTGGGCGTTTTCAAAATCCCCCATAAGTTTTTGGCTTGTAAAATACTCCATGCCTCCCTTAATCAAAAAGTCACCGAGAAACTCTCTGCCAATTTCTCCTCTAATACGATGGGCGGAAACAAGCGGCACGCTTTTATTATCATATTGCCCACCATCGAAACGAGCATCAACCCCAGAGTACTTCAGTAGGATCTCTGCAAAATCTTCTATCTCCCACGAAATACCAGCATCAAGCCCCAACCTACGAACAGGGGAAGGACTATTGCAATTATACCCATTCCATCCCAATTGTGTCGGAGTAATATATGGATTATAAAATATCTCATCCTCTGTATGTGATGCATACAGCACAACAAACACCGACAATGCATCCGAAAAATCAATATCAAGCCCTGCATCTACACCGTAGCCATATTCAGGAGTGAGGATTTGTCCATCTTGAGTAAAGTTCAATTCATCACAAAACGGCGAGCGGTGGTAGCGGGTAAATTTTAAAAAGCCCCTACTCATTTCTGTTGGCCTATACACAAAACCAATTTCAGCGTCATAAACGCCTCCTCTCTCCAAAGACTCCTCTCCTACATACCTTTTTGTCCATCTGCTTGAATATCCTTCGCCTCGAACGCCAGCAACAATTGAAAAATCCTCCAGCAAAAACAGTTCCTCATGCAGAAAGGCTGCGTATTTTTCGCGGCTGAATCTATTTTTCGGGCTCCCGATTCCAGAACGATTTTTCACGCAATAAATATCACTGTTAAAATCGAACCCAACGGTAAAAACGCTTTCAAACCCAGCAAATTCATTCTTGTCTAAATAACGAGGATTTAAGCCAAAGGCAAACGTTTCATAATCATTTGCATAGTCATAATCGCCCCAATTCACGCGTCTGAAACGATGTGAAAAACAACCATCAATTAATATATAGCGTTCGACGCCTACAACACCTCGCATTTCAAAGCCTGAGGAATAATTCCAAAATCGACTCCAATCATCGAAATACTTTGCTTGGCGATCATTCGCCTTCCATTCATCATACGACAGCGCCCCAGGCATCTCATAAAATCCAGATGAATACGAACCATTTAACTTAATATGCGCCTCATCGGAATATATTCTTCCGATCTTGATATTTGCTGAGTGAATATCGTACGCACTTCTATTGCGATATCCTTCGGAAACATTATATAAATAAGAAGCGTTGGCAAAATCGCGCGACTCAACATCTGTGCACCGACACTGAAGATTCAATGCATATGTATCATATGAACCAATCAATGATGACACATTACCGTCACACCCATCTTCCGGTAAATCTTCAGTTAAAATATTAATTACTCCAGCAACCGCACCATCACCATGCAAAACTGGGCTTGGACCATGAATAAATTCAATACGCCGAACATTCGGCAAAGACACTCTGCTCAAATCGGGCGGCAACATATCAATATTGTTCAAAAGCTCACCATCCAACTGGATTTTTATTCGCCCAAACGAATTTTCCCCGTACCCACGCATCGCTATATGCGACTGAAGCGGATTGGCGTTGACCGACCTAATAAAAACATTTTCTTTTTCAGCAATAAATTCACTTAATGAATTTGCCGATGATTCTGTAATATCCGAAACGGTGTATAAAGTCGTGCGGGCCGGAATTTGATCAACGACAGAATCTGTTCTTGTCGCATACACAGTGAGCGGTTCAAGCTCAAATACTGCATTAGTAAGAGCGACCGCACTGGCAATAAAAATAAAATTCATTACACATTCCCCTTCATGCGAGAGCAATGAGATTCAACCCTGAGCGGTCCGCATTCCGGCTTTTACGGCTGCGCGACAGCGATCGATTTTCACGATTCTTTCCGGACCGCTCAGATACGTAAACTAATCCCTAACACCAGACCACTGTTCAAACCTCTTCTCTGCAAGCTTCTCGTATTTCTCACCTATGCCGCCATTGACAAACGGGTCAATCGAAATACCGCCTCTTGCGGCAAATTTTCCATAAACCTCAAGATACTTTGGTTTAAGCAGCGAAAAGATATCATTGTAAATAACATTTATGACATCTTCATGAAAATCACCGTGATTTCTAAAGCCAAAAAGATACAACTTCAATGATTTAGATTCAACAAGTTTTTCGGCAGGAATATACCTAATTGTCAATGTAGCAAAATCCGGCTGCCCTGTCTTTGGGCATAAAGTCGTAAACTCAGGCGCAGTGAATGTCACCCAATAATCTCTTGAGGGGTGAGCGTTTGCAAACGCATCAAGCATCGATGGGTCATAATCCTTTGATGCAACAACGGTCTTACCAAGGCTTTTGAGCCCTTCTAACTCAGTTCTCATCTATTCTCCTCCATATACATATTCTGGTTTTACCATACTTACGATCTCTTACAAGCTCCCACCCAGGCGTTTCTTCCGCCTTTTGAACGGCTGTCATTTCGGCCACAAACAATCCCCCTGGTCGTACTACTCCACGCGAAGAGAGCGTCCCTAAAAATGACGAGTAACCGCGTTCCTCGCCAAGCGCATATGGCGGATCGGCAAATGCAACATCAAAACCGCCGCCGACATAACGCTCAACCCACTTATACGCGTCTGCAACCGCCACCTCGGTAATGCGATTGCCGTTATCTTTAAGCAAAGTCGCTACATTGTCGCGAAGCACCTTGGCATGACGAGCATTCGCCTCAACAAACGTAGCACGCGCCGCACCGCGCGAAATAGCCTCCAGGCCAACGGCCCCGCATCCAGCAAACAAATCGAGAAAACTGCATCCGCCGATTTCATTCATAAGCATAGAAAACACGGATTGACGCACGCGATCTTGTGTCGGTCGTATTGCATCTGACTTAGGCACAGATAATATGCGCCCGCAAAACTCTCCTCCGGCTATTCTCACGGCTTGTACTCCGCACAACTATCAGCAGTTTCCCAAACTTTGACTGACGTAAGGCCAGGGATCAATGATTTAAGTTCGGCAAAAAAATAACGCGACAAATTTTCAGCCGTGGATCTAAATGGCAGAGCCACAGTACGCATTGAATGCTTTTCAACTACAGCGGCTATTTCACATTCCCCTTCTGATTCTGTATTGTAAATAAAAGCATGGTCAAAACGATCGCATATTACATTCTGCGCAATTTTTTTAAGCTCTTTAAAATCAATCACCATATCCGACGGATCGTCATCAGGGCGAGATACAGAAACATCAACACGATATGTATGCCCATGGAGATTCTTACATAATCCCTGATGATTAGTAAGAATATGTGCGGCATCGAACTTTACACTTTTTGTGACTGCAATCATAACTATATTCCTTGAAAGAAATTATTAAAAGTTTACCATAACCTCTCAATATAGCACTATCTCTTCAATATCTCGGAAGGATCAAAGCGCACATCGCCCCACGGATAAGCATTAAGAACTGCTATTGCCTGCCCGGCGAGAAAAAGTGACCCACACACTAAAATCTCTGGCGCATCTGTCTTTAATGCTAGTGATTGCGCACGACTGATGGCTTCCTGTAATGTCGGTGCCGTTTCTGAATCAATGCCGACTTTATTCATCTTATAGGCAAGGTCGCTTGGATTAATAGAACGCGGGTTGTTTGTTTTTACCGCAATCGCCCTTTTAACCTTTGGCGCAATAATAGATAAGGTCTCTGTAATATCCTTATCGGAACAAAACCCCGCTATAAGAATAAAACTTTTGTCTTGATATGAATCAAGAGCATTAAGAAGTGCCTTTGCAGCAGGAGGATTGTGCGCTCCGTCAATAATTATATTGCCTATTTTCTGAAACCGTCCAGGCCACTTTACCTTGGCGAACCCATCACTCAAGCGCTCCGGGAAAGGAATGTGCAAAAGCCTCTTTTCTACAATCACCTTTAGAATTGCAGATGCTGTAACGGCGTTTTCAATATTAAAACTGCCGGAAAGAGCAAAATCAGAAGGAATAGAACTTCTATCTACAATATCAGGCGCGTAATAAAACTCGCACCCAAGTTTCTCGGCAACATGCTCAACTACATTCCTGACATTTAGAGCGTTCTCGCCTAAAACGACCGGGACGCCCGACTTTATTATACCCGCCTTTTCCATTGCTATATCTTCAACAGTTCCGCCAAGCCAGTCACAATGATCTAAACCGATGCGTGTAATAGCTGTAATAACAGGATTACATATATTAGTAGCATCAAGGCGCCCCCCAAGACCAGTCTCCAAAACAAGAGCATCAACCTTTGACTGTGAGTACAACTTGAAAGCAACAGCTGTGAGGGCTTCAAAAAACGTTGCGTCAACGCCACTTGATTCAATAACGGACTCGACCTCATTAGAAACCGTGTTAAGGATCTTATCGTCGACGGGCTTACCCGCGAGAAAGAAGCGTTCGTTTAATTTTAGAAGATGAGGCGAAGTATAGCGACCAACATAGAGCCCCGCCGATGTTAATGCGCTGTCCGTTATTGCTGCGCAAGCGCCCTTGCCATTTGTGCCAGCGATATGAATGGCATTGACATTACGATGGGGCGCTCCCATTGAATCACAAATCGCCTTAATAGAATCGAGCCCGGCCTTCATTCCAAAGCGCCGACGCGAGGCAAGCTGTTCTAAAAAGTCCATCATCGTCCGTACAAAACCGCTCCAACCGCACTCAATGCATACCCGAAAATAATCAACCATATAGGACGATCGGTGAGCAGAATTTTCTCTGGGCGTCCTACATCCTTACCACAAAACATTAAAACAATGTAACGCACAAGCCCAACAACCACAAACAATGCCGTTACAACAAGCGCATGAGACTTGAATCTATCGACTGTATCAGCCGAGAGCGTATAGCAGGTGTAAACTGCAGCGGTCACAAAGGCTGAAATAAACACGAGCACATCAATTAGAACAGGATGATACCCTGACAATGCGGCACGCGATTGAAAAGCGACAAACATCTCGTGGCGGCGCTTACAGAGCGCAAGAAACAATGAAAGTGAAAACGCGCACGCAAGGAGCCACGGCGAAATCCTGACATTCATCGCTGCCGCTCCGGCAACTGCTCGTAAAACAAAGCCAAATGCTATAACTGCCACGTCAACATATGCCACGCGCTTTAAAAAACCTGAATACATACTTTGCATTAACACATAAATCAATACAACAGCAAAGCCCCATGTACGGTCAGGATGACGAAAAACTAAATATGCAGGAAACGCGAGTGAACAGGCAAACAATGCCAATGCCATGCGGACAGCGTCAATCTGCGAAATTAGCCCCATGGCAATTGGGCGCTTACGCTTGATAGGATGCAAACGATCAGAATGATAATCAGAAATATCATTCAACAAATAAAACGCACTTGAAAGAAGCGAAAATGACACCGCCATTGCCGAAACAAGCAAAAACGGACGATATCCTCGCGCTAAAGCAGATTGCGAATCATCGGCGAACGCAAAAAACCATGCCAAAAACACTATTCCATTTTTTGTCCATTGCGACACACGAACAGCAGTAAGCCAGACTCTTACCCTCTCCCAGTTCATTTAGATGTCCTCCAGCGTATCAACCCCCATAAGGCACTGTGATCGACATAATCTGACGAGGACCGCGTCTCGTAAATTGTCCAAAATTTAGAAAGGTTACGATCTACGGCAGGAATATGACGAATAGGTATAAGAGATAGGTATCGTGATTTCTTAACGCCGCCACTTGTCTCTACTTCACAAAACGGCCATAAACGAAAATACTCTTTCGACTTCACCCAAAATGGAAATACGCGCGTCTCATCATCATACAACTCCACAAGTCTCCACCCAAAACGTTTTACAGACTTCTCTGTGGCGCCCTCCTTGTAGGAATAGTTCTTTACCGATTCATAAAACGGAAAAATTGAAATTCTCTTTCGCGACAATGAATCTTCGTATTCGAAAAACGGCCACGGAGAGCGAACCCTAATAGACGTATGCCGAGAAGGCTTACCGCCCCTGAAAAGACTTGAACTCGTTTCTGCAAAAGAAAAGAATGGAGGGAACATCATAACCTGTTTTTCGCGCTCCCTGACTACTTCGCCATAAAACGGCCAAACCATCCACGAATATCCAGCGCCAGAAGTATCGCGATCTGATTGATACAAGGCCGACGTCGAAAAAGGCCAAAACGCATACCTGTGTTCACTCTCGCGATGGTATTTTATCCCATAAAACGGCCAGACGCCCCACGAGCCATCACTGCTCCATGAAATAAAAGGGAAAAGAACATTTGAAGTCTCTACAGAAGAATTGCCTCTTGGCGTTTTATACCGCATCCATACCGGCCAAAGAACATACTCAAGATCGTAAAAGAGCGCAATATTAGGATGACGGCCGTATAACGGGAAGAAACCCATATATTCGCCCTTGTCCGGATACGACCCGCTGAAATAAAACGGCAAAAAAGAAAACTGATGTCCCTCGCCGTTCGAATGAGACTGATAATTTATAATATAGCAAAATCGCCACCAATCGCGATGCTTTGTAAAAACAGGCCAGAGAACATCAACTGCCGTTTCATCATAAGACATTATAGGTCTTAATGCTAACGAATCGGGCCCCTTTTCAAAAAAGGGCCCGATCTGAAGAGTTGAGGCAAGGAGTAAACTACTTAACACTCTTTCTGAGCTCCTCAAATTCTTTCTTTTCAAACTCAGACAACTCGCTGATACGTCCAAGGACGGTTCGCATCGTGCCCTTTGCCCTAAGCATCTCGCCACGCTTTATCTGAACTCGCGCAAGAGATATAAGCATACGCACATCAGCCTGCTTCCCGCTTTCATCCTTAGATAATTCGCACGCCTTTTGGATGGAAGATTCAGCTTCATCAAGCGATTTACCGGCATCCATCAAGATTGAACCAAGTGTTTCCCAAACAACATAAAGTTTAGGCATCACCTTAACTGCATGGCGAGCAACATTTTCAGCCTCACCGAACTTCTTTTGGCGACGAAGCACTTCTGCCAAATCATTAAAAGCTAACGGCACAGGCTTCGGACCTTTTACTGCTAAACGAAGGTGTTTCTCTGCCTTCGCATACTCAGAACCGCCAAGAGATATTGAACCGATAATATAATTTGCAAGGCAATTTTCCGGATCGCTTCTCAATGTTTCGTTAGCCTGCTGCTCGGCATGAACTTTGTCGTCTATTTGAATATCAAGACTCATAACCATATCATTTGCAGCACCTGCAGAAGGACGCCTCTTTGAAATTTCAACAAATGAATCACGTGCCAACTTCATATTTTCAACACCTCCCTTGCGCATAAGAGCAAAAGCACGAGTTGACTGAAGCATGTGAACGCGAGCACCAGTAGCATGCTTCTCCATGGCAGGGATAATTTTTTTATCAATCTCGTTAAAGCATGCCTCGCGGCGTTTAATCATTTCAGGATTTGTAGAGTCGGCAAGAGAATCGGCTATTCTCATCAATGTTACAGAAAGAAGAGAAAGCGCATTTACATCGGCCGGATTGTTATCAAGAACCTTTTTCAATATTTCCTCGGCTTCGGCATACTGCTCCTTAAGAAGATGCAACTGCGCCATCGGCACTTGATATTCCGGGTTGGTTTCAACGCCATTGAGCGCTTTTTGCAAATACTCAATCGCCTTGTCAATACGCCCTTCAAGCATTTCAAGCTGAGAGAGACGCGAAAGAACAACCCTGTTTGTAGGATCTTCCTTAAGTGCCTTGTTGTATATGTCGCGCGCTTTCTCCTTCTCTGTTGTTTCAGCATACAACGAGGCCAAAACATTAAGCTCGACAAGTTTACGATGATCGCTCGGCACAAGATCCATAGCTCTGCGAATCTGAAACGCTCCAAGGTCGTACTGCGATCCGCGCGACATAAGCGCTTGACCAAAATTAAGCATGAACTTTGGATCGCAAATATATCCATAGAGGAGATAAAGCTGCCTTGGATCATAGCGACGATACTTGTCGGCTTTAATCTCCATAAGCTTGGCCATGATTTCCTTATGCTTGTCTTTGGCACGCTTAAAGTTGACGTTACTCGCAAGAAGCTCCTCGTTAATTAGCGCGCTTAAATTGTCAGAGTCAATTTCGCGAAGCACCAACTCGTAAAGAGCGAATGCCTTTTCGAAATGCTCTATAGACTGGGCCTTTTTATCTTCATTCCAAAGCTTAAGCCCTTTAAAATGATGATATGCACCTTGGTTGGTGGCTACAAGACCAATATGGCGCCTAAGTTCGCAAGCAATGCGTACCTCTTTCTTTAACTTACGATAGCCTCTTGAAGCACCATAAGCATAACTGCTCCAATTTTTCGGCGTATCAAGCAATATTGAAAAATCTTTCCACGACTTACTCCAGTCGCCCGAGCGCGATACGTCAGCGCCAAAGAAATACTGCTCGGTAATAGGCTCGATGCCAACACTCATCCATAGATGGGGAGCACCCCATACTGCCACCTTTGATGAAATTTCAGAGTCAAGCTTAAACCACTGTTCAATGAATGGAAGCAAACGGAGTTTATCAAGACCCTCGTCCGCAGTAAGAATATCCAACAGTTTTTGATTGTTGACGTTTCCAGCAAGATTCTTTTCTGAAACTTTTTTTGCAAGGCGCTTCATATAAACAGAATCGTTCTCACGATTGAGAGAAATAAGATTCAACTCACGCCCCTGTCTATAAGCCTGGATTAAAAAACTATTGTCGAGAAGGCCATTAGAAACAAGCCATGTACGCTCGCCAAGATCTGCAAGAACATTTTTTGAAACCTCTTCTGCATATGCGCCCCTATTGGAATTAAAACCAGCAAAAAACGAAATTGGCACAGTCAAGAGCAAAAGCGCTACCACGGTATACATACCAGCTTTGCCAATGCGCGAGGCTCTGTTGACGCGGGTATCATCCTTTACATCTGAATCCTCGTTAAGAGATGATGTCCGTGTCAAACTCCACCAATAAGCAATTACATAACCCGGAACAAAAGCCGCAAATGCCGCAACAATTACAGGACTATATCCAGAAACGCCTAATGCTGACGAGGGCGACAAAACAGATGCAGTCACCAAAACCGCCACAACTGACATAATACTGTGATATACCAAAGGAATAATCCCCTTCTCGCCACCAGAAGGCTTAAATGAGATGAAGAACGATGCGATAAAGGGCATCACGGAAAGAAGCAATGGACAGTACCAATAGGGATGAGACATTTCCTGTTTCATGATGGAGTACTGGAATTTGACATAACCATCAATATCGCCAATCATTGAAACCGCAAAACCGATTGCAGCTAAAAACCCAAGTAATATAAGCCCTGAAGCTATATACCAATGCGTCCCGCGCTTGGCTGCATTAATAGACGCAAACAAAAACGCCAAAGGCAGCATAAAAAGGAACATAACCGACTCGGCCGTACCAAGTGCGATACATATACCAGACAAAATAGGAAAAAGCCATGCTATAAACGCTTTGGCGTTAGCATATGGAAGCAATACGGCAAGTGCAAGCATTGCCCAATACGCATCGAAAATTGAAGGGCCAAGATGAATGGAACTATCAAAAACACATGGAGTTAATGCAAATATAACTGTAGATAAAACAGCAAAAACGCGGCTTCCTACTTTAGTGTCGTCTGCCGCGAATGAATCACCAAAACAATGACGATGTATATTTAAAGCAATATGATAAAAGAGAAAAACGCTCAACAAGCCCGCCAAAACTGATGCAAAAGGCGAATATGAAAAAGTACCCGCTATCATTTTTGACAACGGATACAACTCATACGATCCATCATTCAGACCAAGCCATGTGGCAAGAACTTCGGCATCAAAACCTGGAAGAATCACAGGCGTGCTTGAAAACGAATAAAGTAATGCCGTTAGAGCGACAAGAACGAATGAAATAATCAAATCGATCTTCATGTTTTATTCCCCTTTAGATATTTTTCAAGGCCTGTTTAAGATCATCAATAAGATCGTCAGTATCCTCTAAGCCGACCGACAAACGAATCAAGTCCGGTGGAATACCAGCTTCTTTAAGTTGCTCATCGGTTAATTGGCGATGTGTGTGAGATGCGGGATGTAAGACACAACTCCATGCATCGGCAACATGGGTTACAATCCCTATCAGTTTGAGCGAATCCATAAACTTAATAGAGGCTTCACGACCACCTTTAATGCCGAAAGTCATCACACCGCACGGAGACGGTCCGTCAAACTGCTTTTTGACAAGTGGATAATACTTAGAATCACTCAATCCCGCAAAATTAACCCAAGCAACTTTTTTCTGGCGCCTAAGCCATTTGGCGATTTTAAGCGCAGACTCCGCGTGACGGCGAATTCTCAAATGAAGAGACTCAAGCCCAAGATTAACAAGAAAGGCATTGAACGGAGAAGGAATCGACCCGAAATCGCGCATCAAATGGGCGGTACATTTTGTAATGTACGCAAGCTTGCCGAATGCTTTCGAGTAACTAAGCCCGTGATATGATTCATCGGGCTCAACAAGTCCTGGGAATTTATCGGCATGCTTCTCCCAATCAAAATTTCCAGAATCGACAATGCAACCGCCCACTTGAGAGGAATGACCGTCAATATACTTAGTGGTAGCATGAGTTACGATATCGCAACCGAACTGAAATGGGCGGCATAAAATGGGAGTAGGGAAAGTATTGTCAATAATCAGCGGCACGCCGTTTTTGTGGGCAATTTTTGCGAACTTAGCAATATCAAGAACACAACCTGAGGGATTGGCCACTGTTTCACCAAAGACACACTTAGTATTGGGCCTAAACGCCGCTTGAATAGTCTTTGCATCTGCGTCAGGATCGACAAAGGTAAACTCAATACCAAGCTTCTTGAGCGAAACAGCAAAGAGATTAAATGTTCCGCCATATATCTGGGCAGAACAAACAACATGGTCACCAGCGTTGCAAATGTTTAAAATCGCATAAGTTGACGCAGCTTGCCCCGAACTTGTCAAAATAGCCGCCACACCACCCTCAAGCGCCGCAATTTTTTTAGCGACTTCATCGTTAGTAGGATTGGCAAGACGAGTATAAAAGTACCCTGACGCTTTTAGGTCAAACAAGTCAGCCATGTGCTGCGTTGTATCGTACTTAAATGTCGTAGAGGAATATATCGGTACTTGGCGTGGCTGACCACACTTGGGAGACCATCCACCTTGAACGCAAAGAGTATCTAATTTCATAGTCGTATTATATCAAATTTTAACAATTTTTAACATCATTTGAAGCAATATTGTTAGATGAGGACGAATCTAAATCTTCGTTATTTCTACGCTTCGCCTTAGCCTCTAACAATACGCGCTCAATACGCTTAAGTTCGGCCTCGCGCCCAGCGCGCCGCTCATAGGCGCCATCAGCCATTTACACTCTCCGCCTCATCCTGCTGCGCAGCATCCTCTTGCGTAGATAATTGAGAAGTGTTTTCAACTACTGCAACGCGAGCTTCACTTGCCGGAGCATCAAAACGAGTAGGATTTTTCGCCATAAATTCCCAAGCAAACGCTTTGTAACTTTCGGCACCTTTGGAGCGCGGATCAAGAAACACTACCGGCGTTCCCATTGACGGAGCTTCGGAAACTCTAACATTTCTGGGGATAACTGTCTCGTAAACCTTCTCCTCAAAATGCTTCCTAACCTCGCTCATAACATCTTGCGTCAACTTTGCCTGAGCATTGACCATAGTAAAGACAATGCCATTAAGGTCAAGCGAAGGATTGATTGACTGTCTTATACGCTCTATCGAACCTGTAATAAGCGCCAAGCCATCCATAGCAAGGAATTCAGCCTGAATCGGAATTAATACGCCATCGCAAGCCACAAGCGAGCTTGTCATAACAATTCCAAGTGACGGCGGACAATCAAGAATAATATAATCAAATGCACATGACTCGCGAACCGGAGCAAGAGCATTACGAATCATCTCAAGACGATCCTCGCGGGCACCAAACTCAAGCTCGGCTCCTGCAAGATCGACTTCGGAAGGTATTACGTTGAGATTATTCCATTTTGTAGGCTGAATAACTTCTTCAATAGGTTTTTCACCAAGCAGGACGGGATACAACGAAACGCCCTGCTGCTTTTCAAGCCCAAGCCCAAGCGTCGCATGCGCCTGGGGGTCAAGGTCAACAACAAGTACAGTTCTTTTGCGTGCCGAAAGGGCCGCCGCAAGATTAACAACCGTGGTCGTCTTTCCTACGCCTCCTTTTTGATTCGCTATAGCGATTATCTTAGTTCTACGTTCCATTTACATCTCCAATTCTGCGAGGCATTCTCAAAACAATTTACCGCAGTCGTTTAGCTCTTTAATATTCTTTTCAGCGCTGCGATTAACCTCTCTAAGCCACAACTCAACAAGCGCAATATCCCAAGGATCGTCAACCCCTTGAAGAACTGCCGCAAATTTATCATTTGATGACTGGACCGCTATTTTGACACGCTCTGTCACTGCATCAATGGAGTCTGTTAGAATCTGCTCGGAAAAATTATCGCTTTTCAGATGAAATCCGTACTGAAGGATTCTTAAATTATTTTCATTAGACTTAAGAAACTCAAGATATTCCCGAGCCTCTTCACCAAAGCCCTCTGTAGTGATTTCACCAAATCGCGGTGTTATAATTTTTGGTTGATACGCCTCAAGCCTACCCTCGCGCACTCTAACCTTGCCGGGATGGTCATCTAATTCTGAAATTAAGTGATAATTAACAAGCGTTGAGCCAAACGTCTCAAGAGAATGTGAAGGAGACACAAGTATTTTTACTTGTTTCGCGGCATACCACCTGTCAAACGAAGGGTCAGAACTCATATGCTCTTATAAATCAACCGCAACATTTTTTATATTTCTTACCACTTCCGCAAGGGCATGGATCATTTCTGCCAACCTTTGGCGACTCTCTCGTGATAGGCGTTTCACCAACGAGATCTCCATCGTCGAACTTCCATTCACCATTTACTTTTATAAACCTTGCAATCTCATGATGATTACAAAACTCATTATTAGCAGTATATGTAGCACGGAACTCAACAACACCCTCGGTGTCGCTCTCAAGCCCTTTCTCAGTGGCAATAATTTCTAAACCGTGCCAACGCGCCGCGCGACTCCAAGCTGTAGAGGCCTTTTCATCAAATTCTGCTTGAACAGCCTCGGTTGCACTTGTTTTCAAAAACCCTATATGCTCTGTAGCATACGCGCTATAACGAGCACGCATAAGCTCTTCGGCTGTATTGGCCTTACGCAATCCATCAAGAATAGGTCCGCAGCATTCTGCATACGGTTTACCTGAACAACATGGGCAATTTTCTTCTTTTTTCATAATTTATTAGTTTATCATATACTTGCTGTTGTTATCAATATAATGTGGGCGTCTACAACAAGAATCTTGTCGAAAAAAGGCCTCTGAACGATTAATAAAAAAAGCCGTCCCAAAATTCTGCCCCAATAGACACCAAAAGAAACCACATCACCATTTCTATAAAAATTAAAACCCCAATCAAACAGGGGTTTCGTCGCACTTTAAATGGAGCGGGCGATGGGAATCGAACCCACGTAAGAAGCTTGGGAAGCTCCTATTCTGCCATTGAATTACGCCCGCATATGTATGGCGGAGAGAGAGGGATTCGAACCCCCGATACCCTTGCGGGTATGCATGATTTCGAGTCATGTGCATTCAACCAGGCTCTGCCATCTCTCCAAAACTTAAGTGATATGATACCAAATCCCCTCGCTACGCGTCAAGCACACAAAGTTTTTGCAGAATTTCGCTCAGACAGAAATTTCTGCATCATTCTTTTGCCTCACCCCAGGTGAAGCTTTCCCGTTTTCCGTATTGATGCAATTGATATTGTGCCTTTGTGTAAAAATTTGGAAAAAGTTATTGATTTAACTTGTAGTTACTTTCAGAACTTGAATTTTATTTTGAACACGCTGAATTTTGCCTATGGGCGTTTACATTATTTTTGTCGGTATTACTCGTTTTATTGACGCTATTTGTTAAACCCATCTTTAGAAGCATCTCCTCAGCCTTTTTATATTGGTGACGCCTTAAATATTCCTGTGATAACTCAGAATAATTCTCACTCTCATGCCATAGGCGTATATAGTTGTATTCTGACGGCAATTTTATTTTCACCACTCCTCGTGTTGAACAAAAAAGCGATTCATCGTCCCTAAGCGCGGCAAGTTCATCTTGCAATTGTTCAATTTCACTATGAGATAAAGTACGCGTGCCAAAATGAGAAGAAGAAAACCTCGCTAAACCTGCCGCTGACTTCTTCCTTCCAATATAATCAACATTCGCCCTTCTCTCATTAGCGAACATCCACCTCTCGCCATCATTTTTTGCATCCGCCCATTCTTTCACGCATTCATAAAAAACAATCCCGTGAATAAAATCTACCATTGAATTTAAAACTACTCCATTAACTTCAAAGTATGATGCCCGACAAATATTGGGCAAAACTGCCAAGTGCGTCAAATCATTCATCTTCCATGAATCACCGTGCGTACGCGCGCCATCAGCAATTGCTTCTATCATCTCGTTCCAAAACCAACGCTGACGCAAATTAGATTGCTTGCCAACCTTCGGCATAAGCTCCTCCAACCAAACCAAGCGCATCACCCTATCGCGCTCAAGCGCAGAATACATACCTTTACATTCTCCACGAATAAAAACACCATCCTTAACCATGCCTCTTTTGGGAAGCTCCTTCAAAGCTTGCACGCAAGCCAAACGCACTGCAAATTCATCATATCTTGCGCGTACACGCTCAAGAAACGCTTCGACCTCATTAGCCCTATTCAGCGCAGTTAAGCACCGCGACGCATCAAGAACACTTTGAGCCAACAATCCATCGCGATATTTTACATTCGTTACAAACAGTACATTAGTATATAAATCAAACGCCTGCGCATACTCACAATCACGGTAGAGCCCATGTGCCTTATCGTAACCAGCAGCGGAAATTGTAGATAATAAAACTATAACAAAGAAAAAAATACACTTCATACCTTGAGCTTTAAATCTCTACCTTCAAGGCATCTTCAATTGATTTATCCATATCAAAATACTTATAAGCCCCCAATCGCCCACCTAAAACGAAATTTGGCATTTCGCGCGCCTTGGACTTATACCGCTCAATCAACTCTCGAGAATGTTTATTGTCAACAGGATAATAAGGCTCGTCGCCCTCTTTCCATGTGGCCGAATACTCGCGAGTAATAATCGTTTTGGGCAATAGCATTGTCTCCTTGCGCTCTGGATGATAATGCTTAAACTCATGAATTCGCGTATATGGAACATCAATCTCCGGATAATTGACTACAGACGAACCTTGGAAATCGGCAACATCAAGACTCTCCGTCTCAAAACGCAATGTTCTCCACGGTAGATAACCATAACAATACCCGAAAAGCTCATCGACGGGACCTGAATAATACACGGGGACAGAAGGAAGAATACCAGCAGGTGTAAAAAGCTTGCCATCCTCTATCCTGACTGGTGAATTACATTCTACAGTTATATTAGGATGATCAAGCAATCTATCAAACAAGGAATTATACCCTTCTCTCGGAATACCTTGGCAATAATCATTGAAATAATTAACATCGTATGTTGAACGGACCGGTACTCGTTTGATAATAGAAGGATCTACATCTTCAGGGGCGCAGCCCCATTGTTTTGAAGTATATCCTCTAAAAAACGCATCAAAAATAGCAGTCGCGTTTTTTGTATCGGCCATAAAAGCAGGGACCTGCGACGGCGTAAGTTCTACTCCAAAAAAACTGTTTATAAGAGCTAACCCAACCGGTAGAAAATACGACTTACCACCATGTCTGGCAATAACCTTGTGTTGGTAGCCATTAAATTCAGTAAACCTGTTAACAAATGACCATACTTCGGGAATTGAAGTATGAAATATATGCGAACCGTACAAATGGATTTCAATACCAGTTTCTTTATCTATTTCGCAACGAACATTGCCGCCTACAACGGAACGCTTTTCAAGCACGAGCGCCTTACGCCCTGATTCGGCAAATCGCCGGGCTAACGTACACCCCCAAATACCTGCGCCAGCAATCACTACATCAATATTGACCATAATAATGCCCTCCTATCAACTTGCCAATTTTTTCACATTATAGCAAAAAGCCCTCTTGCCGCGGCGAGAGACTGGCGCTCGGCAAACTCTTTATCCGACAAAGGCAAAAGCCCTTTCCGGCGCAAGTACCGCATCGCCTTACGATATGCAACACCTTGCTCACCCGCAAGGCGCAAGGCCGCAGCGTTTTGACGAGTTAAATAATCATTCTCCCAACTTCCGTCGCTGTTCTGCGTTTTTAAAATCTCGGAAAGAACTGTTCCATCCAAAATACATAACGAACGCACATATGGATTTGACGTCTTCTGAATGGAGCATTGATGCTTGGGTGATTCAAATTCTGAAGAAAAAGGACGCAAAAAAAATACTGAAAATACCGCACATATTAGAGCAAAGGATGCTGCAGCCATCTTAACCGAAGCGCACCCAAAGAGTGGATTTATACCCCTTCGCTTAATATGACGACAATCTACCTCAGGCAAAGAACGCAATCTAATGACTAATTTACGATAGTCATCGCCAAGTTCATTCAACGTTTCTTCAAGGTCAGCGCTCATCAACAATCTCCTTCAACTTTTTTAATGCGTTTGACATTCTTGATTTTACGGTACCTACGGGAATTTCTAAAATTTGAGAAATCTCCGCATAAGGAAGATCTTGAAAGACCGCCAACTCAATAACATCACGCAACGGCGAGGACAACTTTGCAACCGCCCGATGAATATCATCACCGACACACTCGACTGGCATTTGCACCGCTTCAGATTGGGCTACGTATAACTCCTCTCTGAGGATTCTTCTTTTTTTTCTGCGAGAAAAATCTATCAAGACTTGCCTTGCAAGAATAAAAAGAAAAGTAGAAAGTTTAGCCGTTGCTTTATACCGATTACGATACTTCCACAACCTAAGCAAAACCTCTTGTGCAAGATCCTCACCTTCAAAATATGAAACGCCCTGCCGTAAGAAAAAGTTCAAAAGTTTTTTTTCAAAACCCTTTGCGGAAAGAAGGAGCTCCTCACCGCTCATCCGAATCATCCTTTAACAACTCTGACGCAAAAACTGCAATTGAAGAGTGTTCTTTGGCCAAATCGGTCTTAGATGCAAAAAACACAATCGCAACAGACAACAGTAAGGCTATAACAATTCCAAAGAACGAATCACTCGGCTGTGAAAGCAGCCCATTTACGATCTTTTTAACCACAGCACGCAATATCGCAAATATCAGCAAAGCCAACACTAAACTGACAATAACTCTTATCCAAGCAGCCTCCGAAATGCGTAACGTATACGACCAGCAATGTATTGCAGCAACCGAGGCACCAGCCGTTGCGGCGGCGAAGGCCAAAAAGCCAGATGCGCCGCGCAACAGCCCTATCAGAACAGAGACGACTGTCAAAGCTATAAAGCAAATGTCGACAATTGTGAGCGGCATCATACTCATTTGTTTGTTGATAATGATTTACGATAGTCGCTATACATTTGCACGGATTTTTCATCACCAGTTTTGTGAAGAGCATTCACAAGCCCCTGCGCAGCCTTGTCGCTTAATGGATTTGCTGCTAATGCCCTTGAATACAACTCACATGAAGTTGCCAGCTTCCCAAGACTGGTAGCCACTTCTGCCGCTTCCATAAGAACACTGGATGCTGTTGGTCTAATCCTACACGCAATCAGATAAGAATCAAGCGAAGCAACACGGCCCTGACTTGACTTAGCTGATTTTGATTGGGAACGAGCAAGCCCGATAGCAGCCTGATAACTGAACGGGTCGCTCTTGAGCGCTTTTAAATAATTTACTACAGCCACATCATATTTCTTTGACGCATATGCTACGTCAGCAGTCTTTAAGTGCGCCGCGCAAGTGCCAGGATTGGTACGAGATGACGATGATATTGCCGCAAGATTGCGTGCGATTTCGTCTTTAAGAGCGGGAAGCACCTCGTTTTGAACCTTTCGCACGCGGGGATCGCTAGCAGAGTCAAGATGAATATAGTACTCCAACTGATCTCGCGCAAACTCAAGATAATTAAACGAATCGCGGTAAAGCCGTCCCAAATGATAGCGTGCCGACGCATTGCGCCGGTCTAAAGCAATTGCGCGCATTAAATAAACTCGCGATGCATGCCTATGCCAATGCTCATCACTTTTAAGCCCAACAAGTACGAACTCTATTACACCAAGTCCGGCATAACCGACGCTACGTACTGATGGATCAAGTGACGAATCATAAGCTATGCGAGCATAAGCCTTTCGGGCTTCGGCATAATCCTTATTGTAAAAAGCAAGCTGCGCGGAGAGTTCGATTACATCTAAATCATCTCCGTTTGTAGTCGCGGCCTTTTTAAGCGTTGACAAAGCCAAATCAATTTTGCCCAATGCAAATTGGCTACGCGACAGCATTACCAATGCATCAACATTAACAAAACCTGATTCAATTGCCTTGGTAAAATGCTCTATTGACGCTTTGTAATCGGCATTGCTAAATGCCTTCTTCCCAAGTTCAATTTCTTTCTCAGGACTAACTCCGCATCCAGCAAAAAATGAAACAAAAGCAAGAGTAGCAAAAATATCACGCACGGATTTTAGAGAGGAATTCGTCACGCATAGCCTCCATAATCTCTTTGGTTTTTCCTTCAAGATTCAATCTGACAAGAGGTTCAGTGTTAGACATTCTTACATTGGCCCACCAACCTTCAGAGTCCCAGGCATCTATAGAAACTCCGTCAAGCTCAAACACCTTAGCCTTGCCTTGATAATAGTTTTTAATATTTTCAAGTATGACAGCTGGAGGTGTTGTAGTTTCTGTATTAATCTCGCCAGACTGAAAATACTTGCGCAAAGGTGCAATTAGTTCGGACAGAGGCTTATCGCTTGACGAAACTATATTGGCAAGAGCATATGTAGCCATCGCAGACGACTCGGCAGTAAAGTTAGCCTTGAAATAATAATGCCCGGAAAGTTCACCTGCAAAAATTGCATCATTATTGCGCATCTGCTCTTTTATGAACGAATGACCGACGCGAGACATCATAGGCTTACCATTATTCTCCGCAATCGTCTCTTCCGCCATCTTTGTTGAACGCAAATCGTAAAAGCACACAGCACCAGGATTGGACTTGAGCAAATCCTTTGAAATAAGCGCGGTCACAAAATCCATCGGGATTACATCGCCGTTTTCATCAACAAAACCAGCGCGGTCGGCATCTCCATCATATGCAACGCCAAAGGCATATTTACCCTTGTTTGCGCGAATCATAGCCTGCAAATCCTTCAAGGTCTCTACATGAAGCGGGTTGGCATCGTGATTGGGGAAATCACCGTCGTACTCACCATAAAGATCATCATGCGTAAGGTCATTTTGACCAACAAATGCGCACGCCTCCGCAATACCCATTCCGTTGGCAAAATCCATGGCCACATGAACAGGACGCGAGAGATGAGCAAATTTACGCACATGCTCTGCATATTCCTTTGTTATATCGATCTTTGTGATCGAGCCCACTCCAGCAGGAGGCTCAAACCCAGACATTTCACCGACCAACTTCTCAATCTCCTTAATACCGGTAGCACCAGAAATCGGCACAGCGCCTGCTTTGCAAAGCTTACAACCATTCCATTCCTTGGTATTATGAGAGGCGGTAATCATAACCGAACCGTCAGCCTTGAGCGATCCATTTGCAAAATAGCTCATTGGCGTTGATGCTAAGCCGATATCAAGGACATGCACACCCTCGTCAACAAGCCCTTTGGAAAAAGCTGCAAAAAGTGAATCGGACGATTTTCTGCAATCCCTCGCAACAACTACGCGACCACCGACTACACCAGTAAATTTTGCGTATGCACGGGCTATTTTGTAAAAGACATCCTCTGTAAGTTCTGTGCCATAAATCCCTCGAATGTCATAAGCCTTGAAAATACTCATTATTCTTCTCCTTCTTTCTGTAAATTATACCAAATTTAAAATGGGTTTATGCTAAAACTCCATCGGCAAGAGTCATTGTTTTATCGCATACATCTGCGGACTCTCGCGAATGCGTAACCATAACAAGCGCCGTAGATTTTTTCGATAAATCTGTAAGCATCTTTAAAATGCCTGCTCCGGTCATTGCGTCAAGGTTGCCCGTTGGTTCGTCTGCCAATACAATATCAGGGTCTGTTACTAATGCTCTTGCTATTGCAACGCGCTGACGTTCGCCTCCAGAAAGCTCGCCCGGCAAATGATTAATACGATTTGAAAGACCGACCTCTTCCAGCAAACGTATGGCATTGGCCTTTGCGCGTTCATGCGGAATTTTACGAGCCATTGTCGGAAGAATCACATTTTCCAAAACAGTAAGCTCAGGCATAAGGTGATATGCCTGAAATACAAAACCAATATTTGAGCTTTTTACAATCTTGCCTGAAGTTGGACGAAGTAGCCCGCCAAGTATATGCAATAGAGTTGACTTACCCGAACCAGAGCGCCCTATTATGGCTATTTTTTCTCCCGAATTTACGGTGAGATTAACGTCCTTTAAAACCTCCACCGGTTTTTCATGAGGTATTTTGAAACTTTTTGCAACACCAATAGCCTTCAGCACAGTCATACTAAACGCCTTATTCATTCAATGCTTTCACAGGATCTTTCCCTGCCGCAAGAAGAGCAGGTACTAATGACGCTAAAAGACCAAACACAAAAATGATGCAAACCGTATACACTACATCAGAAACAACTATACGGTGCGGAATCTCTTGCAGCTGATAAATAGAAGCAGGGAAGACCTCCATGCCCATTTTAGCAAGCCATTCTACAATATTCTGAAGATTTGACAATACTGCCCAACTTGCCAGCAATCCGAGAACTATTCCGAGAGTGCATTGAATCATACCATGAGTAAGAAACACACACATAATTTGAAACTTGCTAAAACCAAGAGACTTCATTAAACCTATCTCAGGTGTCTTTTGAACCGTTAAAACAAGCAATGTGTTCATAACACAAAACAATGCGACAACAGAAATAAGCAACAATAAAACAGCCGTCATATTTGTCTCAACTGCCAGCGCATCAAAAAGATGCTTATCGGCCTCACGCCATGTGATGGCTCGATGCGTTGGAGCAACATTCTTTACTTGTTCGCAAATTGCAGAAAACTTATTCTCATCCGTCGGCGCCGAAGTCTTAAGGTGAATTGCAACAACCCCCTCTTCAATACCCAGTAAGTCACGGGCAGAATTAATATCAGCTATCACATACCCCATGTCATACTCGTAATGACCGCTCGAAAAGATACCTCCGACAGTCCACTTTCGCGGCAGATACACCTCGTTGGGCAAAGGAGGCGCGCAAACAGTCACACGACTCCCAACCCATACTCCCATAGCGCGCGCCAACTCCCAACCTATGATAATCGTATCTACGTCAAGATCAAATGACCCAGCTACCGGCCTACCAATGTCATATGCCGAGGAAACACTTCCCTCTAAGCCGATAAGCACTGGGGCCTGAACTCTCTTACCATAAGAAAAAAGAATTCGTGAATCTACTTCAGGCGTAACGCTTGTTACATTGGGGATTTTTCGCATTGATTCAGCGATGTCGGCCTCGCCTGTAATAAGCGTACCACCTTGCGCAACGATTGAAATATGGGGCTTGAAATCAAGAATTTTCTTACGCCACTCATCGCCGAAGCCTGTCATGACGCTTCGTACAATTACTACGACAGCGACGCCCAACATCACGCCAATGACAGATACGCATGTAATTACCGAAGCGACGGATCGCTTCGGTTTAATGTATTTCAATGCGATAAAAAGCGGGAAACTCAAGATTTGACAACCGCCTTAAAAATCAACACCAACACCAACGTCGCCAGAATCAACAGCTTTGACAGAAACGGCTTCTTTACCTGCTGTATTTTCTTTAGCCGCGGATGTCTGCGTAGTTGGAAGATAACGATAATAAACCATCAACTGAAGCGCAACTAAACAGGTATCCATATAAGGACGCGACGTATGCCCGTCAACATTCTTATAATACCCCTGCTTATGCTCTTGCCCAGACCAATCCTTTACGGTCTGTGAAATATTGATGATCGTGCTTGAATAAAGCTTCTTCATTGCTTTATTCCATTCATACCAGGCAGTCTCATCATTCTTGGATGCGCCCTCCTTCATGCCAGCTTGATACTTGCATTGCGTAGCGTAATAGCAGTAATACTGCGGGCTGTTACCAGGATTATGACCACCCTTAGAAACAAGATCGGCAGACTTAAATGACGGTTTCCACGAGCGCATAAACTCAAGAGCCTTCGCCACTTCCTTAGAACCACCATAACCTAAAAGCTGCATCGCAAGACACCCAGTAGCTGTAAGGCCCCAATTGTAGTTATCTTCTGCCGTATAATGGAAGCCTCCATGCGGCTTGAAATTGCGCGTTTGCAAGCAACGAACAGCTTTTTTGATACACACATCAAGTCCCTTAGGCTCAAGCCCGGCCATTTTACCAGCTTTAAGCGCTTGCAATGCCCAACCGGCAAATGAAAGGTCGTCACGAGTTGATTCACGGTCGAGTTTGTACTCCCAACCTCCTGTCGCAGACTGACCTTTGACAATTCGATCCAAACAAAGATAAGCTACATCCTTAATGTCGGGATTTCTTGTCATTCCGTACGCTTCGCACAATGCATAGGTTGCAATAAGAAATGCATACTCATTGTCATCTGAGCCTTCCATACGAACACCATTAGGCGTTTGCTTTACTCGACCAATAAGATACTTTACAGCATTGAGAACCACCGGTCCGAAATCTTTTTTGTAAGGTGACGAGGAACCGGGATATTCTCCATGGGCTAAATAAGTCAAAACAGCAAGAGCAGTGTTGGCAAGAGCATTACCTTCTTTATCCCAGCTGCCATTCTTTGACTGTTGATCTTTTAGCCACCATAGAACTTTAAGAACATTAGCCTCAGTAGTTGGATCGCCATAACCAGAACCTCCAGATGTCAACTTTCCTATAACACCAGTATTTCGCGACACCCCAAGCATTGAGCGCAATTTTACCGGAGAAATAGACTGCAAAACGGCATTGACAGGAGCCGGTTTTGTAGAAACCTGCTTTGTCGGCGGAGTCTTAATAGGTGTAATCTCCGTAGGCGGTCCAGGAGTTTGAACATCTATCTCAACATCGACATTGACAGGCTCTGGATCAGGAGGAGGCGGCGGCTCATCCTCCGGAGCTGGCTCATCTTGTTTTTGAGGCTCCTGCAGTTGTGTAACAATAATCTCTTCTTCATTGGTAGTTTCAATTTGGCTACCAATAATAAGAACAACAACGAACAATATTACTGAGACAAACGCAATCAACGGCGCTTGCTGACGCTCAAGTTCTGTTCTTGCAATTTTGTATTCTGGCGTATTGCGCGGCATTCCTAAACCGACAAACATATCTTTAAGACGAGAGAAATACCCCTTGTCCTCATAGCGTTCGCCGATTGCCTTTACGTCGACTATGATATCTTCTTCATTCAATTCGTCCATAGTCATGTAACTCCTTACATCGAAAAGACGCTAACATTCGTAAGTTTACGTTTGTAGCAAACGTCAAGCAAATCTACAAGAGCCTTATGCGGGCTATCAAGTGTGCACCTAATTACAAGCTGCTTGTCGGTTGAAAGATCAGAGACATCCTTCAAGTACGCGTCAAGCGACTCAAGAGAAAGCTCTTTGCCATTATAAACATATACCCCGCGACGATAACTGTTGTGAGCCTTGCCGACTTGAATCTCAAGTGGAGGATCTTCCGTCGTATGCTCGGACGCCGTAGCAGGAGCAGGACGGTTCACGTTGAGTCGCGACATCAAATCTTGTTGTTTAATCGTAACAACAAAGAAAATAATCAACTCAAATACGACGTCAATCATTGGCGTCAAATCAAGTTGCGGGTCTTCCTGTGGTTTCTTAGCCATGGCCGTTATTTACTTTTCTTTTTTCTTTTGCCAGTGAAGAACCCTGGACGCAATTTACCGTCTGTCTTATCCTCGGCAATCGCCATAAAAGATATCTTCCAAATGCCAGCTCTTGTACACTGGTCCATAACATCCTTTACTGCACTGTGAGGCGTTTCAAAGTCCGCACGGATTAAAACCGGGAACTCAAAGCCATACTTCTCCTTGCGAGCCTTAACACGCTCATAAACATCTTGAGGTGTGAGCGTCCTATTACCCATGGAGATGCGCGGCTTGGCAAGCCTACGTCCCTCCTCGTCAAACGAAGCAATATCTATTTGCATATGTTCAACGGGAAGAGTTTCAGCTGTAATGACCATACCATGCTGGCCGTTTGACAACTCGATAGTCTCATCCATCTTCTGCGCTTCGGTCAATGTCACAACGAAGAAGATAATGAGCTCAAACACGACGTCAATCATTGGCGTCATATCGAGCTGTGGATTTTCCTGTGGTTTCTTAGCCATTTTTGACCTTTATCTAAAAGGCGTACTTATTAGGCGAGACCCTCAGTCGTACCTTCCTCGGGGGAGAGTTCAACGTTCCTCAAAATATTGAGAAATTCCATTGTAACGGCAGTCATCCTCAAAATGCGGCGGTTCGCATTATTGCGCAAAGAATAGAAAATAGCCATACCAGGAATTGAAACAACAAGACCAGCGGCAGTCGTCCAAAGAGCCTGACCAATCGAGTTTGCAAGAGCGGCAGCATCACCAGCCTGCCCCTTTGCAAGTGCCTCGAACGTCAAGATCATACCTTGAACCGTACCCAAAAGGCCTAAAGACGGGCCGAGGTTTGAACAAATGGAAACCCAGTTAAGGCGCTGCATAAGCTTTTCTTGCTCAAAATCAGAAGCGGCAGTAACAGCCTCCTGGATAACATCAAAACCCTCTTCAACATGCTGAAACGCGGCAAGAAGAATGTTTGACATTGCTGAAGGAGTATTCTGGCAAGCTTCTATAGCAGCCATTATATCACCCTCGGACATAGCCTTCTGCACCTGGTCAATAAGACGCTGCGGCATAAGCTTCTCGGGCTTAATAATAATATAGCTATCGATACTAAAATAAATGGCAAGGATTCCGTCAAAGAACAACGCAAACCAAAGCAACATACCTACAACACCAGAGCCAAATACGATATCGTAAAATCCGCCGCCAGATTTCTGCTCCTTGGCCGCATTACCATCGACCTTTGTACCATCAGCACGCTCAAGACCACTTGACTGGGTGGCTGCAGGGGCTGCATCGTCAGCATAAGCAACAGCTACAGGTGCAAAGCAAATACCGGCAAGTACGGCTGCGATCATTAATTTCTTGGTGAACTTCATCTTTATTTTCCTTTTGCGTTGAATATGAAACTGTTAATTATTATGTTTATAAAATTTTAGGCTACTAACGATTACTGTAATAATGCATTGGCCGAGGAACGCATCTTGTTCGCATAATCCGGCATACCAACCTTTTCAAATGCAACTGCGCATTTCTGCATAGATTTCGCACGAACTGCTACGCATGGTGCGTCATTATACATAAGGGCAACCCTCAAATAAGCGTCGACCAAAGCCTTCTTATTGGCTTCAGCAGAGTCTTGACCTTTCTTAATAATAACATCTCCACGCATAAGCAAGGCCTCGGCGCTGCTTACCCTATCACCAGTCATAGCCGCCTTGCTAAGACAGTTTTCAAGTTGAGAATCTTTATTAAGCGCAAGAAGAATCTGCCAATATGCAGGAGCAAGTTCGCCCTTATATGCCGCTTCGCGATCGGTCTTCAGAATTCCCTGTACAAGTTCATACGCTTTGTTGTACTGATTCATTTGAATATACAACTCAACAAGGTAACGTGCAGCAATTTTATCCCACTGAAGCATCTTGTAGGTTTTGAGAATTGCAAGAAGATCTTTTTCAGCGGCAGAACCATTGCCTTTTGCAATAAGATCAACAAGCTTGTCAAAGTTTGCCGGCTTGTCAATCTCAATACTTTCAACATCGGCAATAGAAAACTGAGCCTCGTAGGCAGTTTTACCCTTCTTAAGCATTAGGCTGTAGGATTTGGATGAAGCGTTCCACTTTATCTCACCGCGCTTAGTATCGCCTTTTGCTTTAATCGTTCCAACTACAGCCCACGACGATGACGCTAATATAGCGACAACCACCGTCAATAACAGTTTTTTCATTTGATTGTCTCCTTAAAATTAATTTTTCTGCTCAGAAGAAGCTTCTCCAGCGCCATTAGCATCAATAGCCTGCTTTTCAACTTTTACTTGACCTAACGAGCGCTTTGCACCAAACGCCTCAGCCTCTTTTATACAACGAAGAATAAGATCCTTATTAGCACCATTCGGGAAGAACCTAAGATACTGCTCCGAATAAAGCATAGCGCGATCGGCTTGTTTAGAACCAATTTTAAGAAGCGTGGGAATTAACTTAACATAAGCTGCTTCAAGGTTCGCAATCTCCTCAGGTAAAAGTTCCTCAAACGTCTTCATACCGCTATGAACTTTAGCTGGATCAGCAGCTTTAGAGGAAGCATCTGTTTCCGACTGCGGCTTAGACTCGAGCGGAATACGAGTCTGAATAAACGTCTGAAGCGCGGCGGCGACTTTGCCACGGGTTGACGCGGACTGCTCAGCCAATGATTTAGCCTCCTCTGCTGCAGCCTTAGCAATACGCACGTCAGCCGACATTAAGTCAACTGTATCGAGTTTCCACTGAGGTTCCTTCGCCCAGTAACGACGCAACTTTTCAACAGCTGCATTCGCTGCAGCATAATGAGCATCACGAAGCTGCGCATCGCCTTCAGCCTTACCTTGAAGCATCGCTATTTCAACAACAAGAGAGCACGCGTTTGTCGCTATTGGCATAGCCGAAATACGCTTGTCTTCAAAGAAACTGTCGAGATGCTCGCGCGCACCAATGTAATCCTTCTTTGCGTAAAGGGCTTTAGCTTTACCAAGACGGGAACGCGCCACAACTGACATCATATTCGTGCCGGCCTTCATAATAGCCTTGTCAAAAGCCTCATTTGCCAAAGACCAATCTTCCGCAGCAACTAGAGACTCTCCTGCGAGCACAAAGTCATTTGGATGATAATTGCTCTTTTCTGCACGTATCATATCGGCATAAATGCGAGAACTCTCCTTTAGAATATCCTGCTTACGCACAGGGTCTTGAATTGTGGCGGAATATTCCACCAATCCTCGCGCAAGTCGCGGCCAGGCAGTGCGAGCCTCTGTAGAATCGGGAAAGTTTTTGCAAAGCCTATCAAGTGCACTCTTCGTCTTTTCAACATCGTTGACCATTGTGTAGATGGCACTTAACTGCAAATAAGCACTCTTTGCAAACAACTCGCTTGTAGGATATTTTGCAACATACGACTCAAGAGACTCAACTGCCATTTTATAGGGATCAATATTGCGCTTCGAGAAGAAGTCATTACGCTTGGCTGGCTCAATAAGACGGCTCCAGCAATACCCGCCATAGAAAAGAGCCGTCTCGTAAAGCTTCTGATATTTTGCCTTTTCTTCTGCAGAAACTTTTGAATCGGAAAGCATAGCAAGAGCTTTTTCAGAAAACGGCTTAAACTCCATAATACCGCGCACAATGGATACTACAGCCTTATTTTCCTGCGCGGCAATAGCCTCTGCAGTCTCATTTGTTGAGGCCGTCGCTAAAAGATTAAACCCGTCCTTTTGGTAAATAGTTGCCAAGCGCATTGACGATTGCATCTGCAAAAGAGGATTCTTTTCAGACTTGATATACCGGCTAAGATAGTTGACGGCATTGTCTTTATCGCCAAGTTTCTCGTAGCAAGCGCTAATACTTGAAAGAGCCGCTGAATGATAAATTGAATTAGGATAAAGTTCATCAACAACACGAAAATACTTGATCGCTTCGCGATACTTTGCAGCTGCCGCATCGCCACCAAGACGCTCGGCCTCCTGATAAGCCTGACCACCGAATTGCGCTGCATACGATGAAGCCTGTGAATGCTTCTTATAATTCGTTATAAACGCCATATACAACGCTTCGGAGCGAGAAAGCTCGTTAAGCTGCTTTTCCTTGGCTGCAAGTGTTAACACGGCATTTCCAGCATCTATCATAATAGACGCATCGGAATTTTCTGCGAAACGTTCGGCAAGATATCCTTCGACCGCATCAATCTTAAAGCGTATATCGGCCTTGGCGGTATCGTCTGTAGTACGATTGATTAGACTATGATAAGCATTAACAATGTTGTGAATAGCTCCGATTGACTCCTTGTCTTCGGGATAGGTAGCCAACGCAGAATAATAATCTTCGATTGCAGCTTCTAAATCGCCGGACGCAAACTTTTCGTCTGCATTTCTGAAACGAATCTGACGGACAAGGGCCCTCTGCGCAGGAGTAACCTTGGTGGTAATCTTTTTACCAAATTTCTTATCCATGAAATTTTCTATTTCACCAACCATTTTCTCGGCTGGTGACGCCCACGGGGAATGTGGATAACGGATAAACACATTGATAGCGTGGTTATACGCACCAGCATTATTACGCCCGCCCTTTTTAAGTTTCTCACCAAAAAGGAGATCGCCTATACGGTTCTTATCGCAGGCCTTTGCCGCTTCCTTTTTGACCTCGCCCCAAAGCATCTTAGCAAGCAAGTAGCGGCACTGAGGCATAGGAGAAAGTTTTAAAAGGCCAAGCCTTCCCTCGGGATCGGCATTTTCCAATTGCGAATGTATATCGGAAAGGTCTCCCATAAAGTCGTTAATAACTGCTTGAGCCTTACCCACCTGGCCCTTCAATAGTTCAAGGTGAGCTTTCATTGCAATTGCACGACCAAAGAAAACATACCTATCACGCTCCCACAAAAGTTCGGAAATAATCTTTTGCGCCTGCTCAAGGTTCTTCTTACGCTTATCGCCAGTAGAATCCTCCGCTACTCGAAGATAAAGATCGGCAGCATCACTTGCCGCATTGCACCAAACATTAGCATTCTCTTCGCCTTTACTCTTATCGACACGATCCATCAAATTCTTCAAACTCTCAGCGGCCGCCTCAAAGCGCTTCATCCCCGTTTCGATTTGGGCGCGCTGCCAATAAGCCTTACGCACAAGCTCAACCAACTCTTTCGGAGGACGCTGATTATTCTTGAAAAACTCGTCGTATATTTTAAGGCATTCCTCGTTTCTGTTACGATTATAATGGTCGTTGGCTACCTCAAGGCGCGCAGCCCAATATTTAGAACTGTTGCGGTCTGGTAGCGCGGCAATTTTAGCCTCAGCTTCAGCGCTCTTTCCTAACAACAACATGCCGCGGATTTCAATAGCAAAAAACAAGGCCTCTGCCTCTGGCCATTTCTTTTTTGTTTCGGCAATTACTATCTCAGCAAAATCGGGCAACCCAATGCTTACAAGTTCCTCGACATATGCTAATTCTCCCTTTAGCACGGGATCAATACCGTCGGAATTATTGTCCGTTGTTTTTTTGTCATCCTGCGCATATAAGAAAAAAGCAGAAGAAGACAAAAATAAATATGTAAAAACGGTAGAAATTTCTTTAGTCTTAAAAATCATGATGTGAGTATTATACCTAATTTAACGCTTTTTATGCAATAGCCGATATATGGATTCTCTTGGCAGACGAATAAAGCTCTCTCTCGCCGCGACAGTGTAAATTGACATAGAATTTCGCACTCAGCAATTCGTTAATTCTACATCAAAGAACCTACTTTCTGTTTTTCTTAAAACAAATACGATTTCATCGTAATCTTATTACGTTTTATCAATTATTCCACCAAGACGGTGGGATTTGATAATTAACATTGCCAGTACACTCATACTCATCAATTTTCATATCATAACCCACCAATCTCAGCGAACGCTCAAAAGAAACACCGTGCGAAACAGGCGTACCCCAAGCCGCATGAGCCGAATGCGAAAACATACGCTCCCATTCCGCCCCACGCAAACGGTGCCAAGTTGTTTCAATAAATCCAAAACATTTGTTAGCAACTATAAAATCAGCCATTGGCTTCATTGTTTTGTAATTCATCCACGGACATCCCGCCACCAGAAAACCATTGTCCTTAAAATACTTTATTGTCGGCCATTCATTGCGGACCTCATTCATATTTCCATACGAATATTGCCAATCACAAATAACAATATCCTTGGGAAGCATATTAATCATTTTAGACGTTTCTTTATTGCCTTGAGTAACAAAGCCCTTCCAACGTTTATCTTTAGAATCAAGAAGCATATCATGCCACATCATAGCGCGAGCTCCACGTGAGCTGATAAACTGAGCAATTCCGCTAATGTGCTTACTTACCAATTCGTGGGTGGGAGTTTTTATGCAGTCAGGGCAACTCATTGGCAGTGCCTCATCGCAACCAATATGAAAATACGGTGGATTACCAAAATTATCATGCAACTCAGCAATCATTCCGCGCATAACACGCTGAGTCTCTGGATTTGATAAGCACCAATTCCATCCGCCAGGCTCAAATATTGGCTCGTAATCTGGGTTTATATCTAATGCGCTATGTTTTTTAGAGCTCATTCTTGATAAAGAAGCATGTCCATAGCAATTCAACTGAGGTATAAGAGTTACGCCTAAATCTTTTCCTATTTTGACGAGCCTATTAACAACTTCCTTAGTCATTGGCGCCTTAGGCCATGAGCGCCATGGGAATTTCTCACTCTTATAAGTACCCCATGGTTCAATGATAACATAATTAAATTTTAAAAGTGCCGCAAGCCGAATAGCGCGCTCAATCTGCTCCGGACACGTCTCTGGAAACCAGCAAAGATGCACGGCACGAAATGCAAGATGGGGCCGGTCTGTAATTGATAACTCTGGCAATATATAACCCTCGGTCTTTAGGGTTCCTCGCTTTGCAATCACAAGCTGCCTTAATGTATAACTCGCCCACCTGACTCCTGACAATGTATTAGCGGCAATCTTTACACCATTTGAATTTGCAAGCGCCGCATATGCCTCAGGATCATTATGAACGCATAAACCAGTATCGCCAACGACTATTTTTGGCGTAGAACATTTATACCATTGCTTAAAATGATTCTCCAACCATTTATGCGCACTTTCATCCGGACAATCTAATACCACAACTGTATTGGAATCAAAAGGCACATATTTCGTTGGATTGTAATTAAATATTTGGTAATTATTAACATTTGCTAAGAGCACATTGGATAAGGACAGCATAAAAACAACCATAAATGCTGCCCTAATTAATTTGTTTGTCATTGGCTATGACTCCTTTATTCTTATGGTTTAATTATTCAGTTAATAATAAATCACCAAGTGAAACACCTTTTCTGGCAGATTCAAATATTCTGCGTATGTCAGAATGCGAAACAAAACGTTTCCACATGGCAAATTCGTCTATTACACCATCAAATGTGTGCTGATACTTGCCAGTACCGTCTTGTCCGATACAAAAAGGAAGATTTGACACTAAATTCAATGTACTAGAATTTTTAGAAATATAATAAAGCGTTCCATCAGATGCCCCTTGATATATACGCAACACTCCATCACTGTTACGCGTTACAGCATAAAAAGTCCATAACGATGGTGTAGACTGAAATGTTCCTGCATCTATTCTTTTAGTACCATCAGTCTTGCCGCTATTAAAAACCACACCCGCACTTTTAGCACCTTGGGTCTTAGCGCCAACGCTTAAAATCACGCCTGAATTCCGCCCCGAACGCCAGTCCTTATTGGAAAAAACAGCAGGATCGCCCTTTATACTTGAATTGGGTTTTACCCAAAGCATAATTGAAAACTCGCTATCATTGCTGCTAAAGAATTTTTCCGACCCCTTCAACAACACTCCGCTCACAGAATTCGTCTGAGGTATTATACTTAAACCTCCAGCAAAATACCCGTTCCTTCCTCCTATGGAGACGTTTCCCAATGATTCAGGCAAGATTTCATCTCCTACAATATTGTTCATCTTTCCACCATCAAATGGCATATAAACACTCAATGATTTGCTTAGCGAAGACTTTTCTTCTGGAACAACCTCTTCTCCAAGAACCTGCCCATCAAATGACATAGTTGAAGTATCAATACCGAAATGTTCCAACACCGTTGGCGCGACAGAACAAATACTTGGTGTTCCAGGTATACGTCCATGCTTAAGATTTTTTCCGATTACATAAATTGGTACTGATGTTGCATGACCGCCAACCATTCCATGACTTGTTAAATACCCACCATGATCGGAAGTTATTATTACAAGCCAATTTTCCTTTGCAAATGTTGGCCTCGATGCTATTGTATCAAGAGCCTTTCCAATTATTTTATCACAAGTTTTAATTGCCCTCAGATACCCTGTAGAATGAGGATAAAAGCCAACTCCATTACCGCCAAAACTGCCATGACCTCCCGCATCTGGAATATCAAAAAAGACCAATGCGGCGTCATGACAATCAGGTGCGGCAAGATTCTTAACAAGAGCTTCACCATTAGCCATATCCCGCGCATAATAATCACCATACTTGGCAAAATATTCCGGGTTATTCTTCTTTGCCGTAGCCGATCCGGCTATAAACGATACGCTTGAGGTTGGACAAAGATGGGCATCAGCAGGCCATGAAAAATAAAATGCTGTATTTGTTCCCTTTTTTATATCTGCTATTCGGGCCATCCAACTCGGCCAGTTTTGGTAGTCCCCTTTCTTAATATATTCGCCATTATTGAAAACTTTACTTTTTGCAGCCGTAACCCCTAATGCAATCGCCGCATGATTAGGAGCGCTCGATGAAGGTGCGTCTGGAATTGTGCGACCTGAAAAAGTATAGGCACATT